>Ga0209164_1003518_pt1 | contig 14805 bp, 11 predicted proteins | sample MTBNYHSulfiMetaG_FD_187458 | JGI IMG/M metagenome (GOLD analysis project Ga0209164, IMG submission 187458) | Enrichment culture microbial communities from rom New York Harbor, USA that are MTBE-degrading - MTBE-NYH (New York Harbor Sulfidogenic)... | ecosystem: Environmental > Aquatic > Marine >...
GGGTGTGGTGGTCACGGATGACGAACGGTTGTACGGAAGCCTTCGTCTGCTTCGAAACCACGGCGCCGAGCCCAAGTACTACCACGAATTCATAGGCGGAAATTTTCGTTTGGATCCCATCCAGGCGGCAGTACTTTCCATAAAACTTCCATATCTGGACGGATGGCACCGGGCGCGTCGGACCAACGCAGAACGTTACCAGAAGCTTTTCTTGGATTCAAAGCTGCCTGCGGAAGGCCGCCTGATCCCACCCGTATCGGTCCGGGCGAGCGAGGAAGTCTTTCTGGATCACATTTACAATCAATATGTCGTTCGGGTTCCGGGAGGCCTGCGCGATTCTTTACGAAGCTTCCTTTCGGAAGCCGGTATTGGAACGGAAATCTATTACCCGGTACCCTTTCACCTTCAGAAATGCTTCAGGCATCTTGGATACAAAGAAGGCCGGTTTCCGGAAACCGAGAAAGCGGCGCGCGAAGTTTTGGCGTTGCCGATCTATCCTGAACTGACGCTCGAAATGCAGGAATATGTAGTCGATCGCATCGTCTCGTTTTTCGGGAAAACCTGAGGAATGGGAAAAGGCTTAGGATGGGTTCCGATTGAGTCCCCTAAAAAAGCCCCGTCCGATTCGGAAGAGGCTTCTTGGGGTCATTTAATGGGATTTCCGCTTCGAGGCTTTGAGCGGATTGACTTTCGCGCTCTGTTTGGCTTCGGCCTTGGCCAGGTGGGTAGCCATATTGCACTTGCCGAATCGCCATTTCGCCTGAGGATCCGGAAAGTTGGAACAGAATCGGCTTTCGCCCACTTCCAGGATGCGTGCGCAGTTTTCACATGCTTCCACAATCGTGTGGCATGTGCCCCCATTAAAAGTACACCCTTTTTTGGTCATAAACGAGCAGTTCGTTCCGGGTTTTACCGTTAGACAGTCCATTGGAATCACCTCATTTCTTTCTTGAGTATGTATTTTCTGAGATTGGTAGTAAAATTTTATGGACATTAGTCAGCATTTTTTTCTTTGTCAAGCAAAATCCCATCGATTTTTTTTCACTCAAGATTCGAGGCCGCCGCCCCTGTGCATCGAAGGTCCTTGCGGCTTCTGCCGGCTTCGGGTGCTGCTCCCGTTCGTTTGCGCTGCTTTTGATCGGTTCATTCAACGGCAGGAGCATGCGCGTTCCTCCTTGACACGGCAAAACCGAACTCCTTAAAATGCATATGTTTGTTATACAATCCAATGTCCTGTTATGCTCTGCAACGTCGGCCGGACCCGGGCTCTTCGAGGGCGCCTTCAATTTCGTATCGTCGTTGGCGTAGGTCCGCAGGCGTTGAAAAAAACCTGGTTTCGATAAGGAGGTTCCTGATGGCAAGTTATGCGTGGACAGCTCGCGGCCAAAACGGCAAAATACAGAAGGGTCGGCTGGACGCGCTCAATGAGGCCGAAGCCCGGATCCAACTCCGAAGAATGAATCTGGCGACCCTTTCTCTCAGGGCAAAAAAGAAGCGTGCCGCCCGACAAAGCATGTTCGAGCCGAAAGTCAAAGAGAAAGATGTCGTGATTCTGACGCGTCAATTCTCCACCATGATCGATGCAGGACTTCCCGTAGTCCAATGCCTGGGAATACTGGGCGAGCAGCAGGAAAAGAAGAATCTGCGCGAAAATCTGCTTGCCGTGAAGGAGTCGGTTGAGGGCGGGAAGACCCTGTCGGAGTCGATGGCTCAATTTCCCAAGCTGTTCAGTCAACTATACATCAGCCTCGTGGAAGCCGGAGAAACCGGCGGCGTCCTGGACGTGGTATTCAACCGTCTGGCCACTTACATTGAAAAGGTGGCCAAGCTCAAAGCCAAAGTAAAGAGCGCAATGGTCTATCCCGCCATCGTATCGGCCGTGGCCGTGCTGGTGATATCGGTGATTCTGATTTTTGTCATTCCGGTCTTTTCAGACTTGTTTGCTGAAATGGGCCACGCATTGCCTCTCCCCACCCAAATAGTGGTAGGCGTCAGCCATTTCCTTCGCGACAACGTTCCCTATGTGTTCGTGGCGGCGGTGGCGCTTTTCTTCGCCATTCGGTACGCTCGAAAGACGGAAAAAGGCAGGCTTCTCTCGGATCGGATGTCGCTTAAACTCCCGGTGTTCGGCATTCTGCTCAGAAAGGTCGCCATTGCCAAATTCTCGCGCACGTTGAGCACCATGGTGGCCAGCGGTGTTCCCATACTCGAAAGTATGCAGATCGTGGCCCGAACAGCGGGCAACAAAGTGGTGGAAAACGCGATCCTCAAAGCCCGGGAATCCATCAGTCAGGGAAAAACCATTGTGGAACCTCTCAGAGAAAGCGGCGTCTTTCCAGGTATGGTTACCCAGATGATTTCGGTGGGGGAGGCCACCGGGGAGCTGGACAAGATGCTCGAAAAGATTGCGGACTTTTATGACGAGGAAGTGGATCGCGCCGTAGATGCTCTCACTTCGATGCTCGAGCCTGTAATGATGGTGGTGCTGGGAAGCATCATCGGGGCCATCGTCATTTCCATGTACCTGCCGATTTTTCAAATGGCGGGCGTGATGATGGGTGGTTGATTTCTTTCTAAACCTCTTGACGGACAGGAATCGCGTCTCGCCGCCGGAAACCGGCCTCCGGCGAAAGGCCGCCGTACGTTCGATCCGATGACCCTTACTTCCTTCCACACATCCGATTTGAAGTCCAAGCTTAAATGGACGATGCTGTTCCGGCTGGTCTTGCTCAGCTTTCTGCTGGGCGGCGGCATCGTGCTGCGGTATCAAACGCAACCCGCTTCACAAGCCTTTGATTACCTGTATTTCATGATCGGGCTACTGTTCGCTTCATCGGCCGTTTACCTGATCCTCCTCAGATCCCTGACCCGACTCGAGGGGCTCGCCTGGACCCAGGTGCACCTGGACGTCCTGTTCGTGACCGCTATTATCTTTTTTACCGGTGGAGCCGACAGTATCTTTCTGTTTCTGTACCTGCTCATCATTGTCGGAGCGGCCATCCTGTTGGGCGGAAGATGTGCGTTTTTTTGCGCCAGCTTGAGCAGTATTCTATATGGGCTTCTGGTGAATCTCCAATTCTACGAGGTGGTTACACCAATCTATCTGGAACCGCCGGCTCAACCCATCGCTAACGCTTTGGAGCTGCTGATCCACCTGGCCACCCATTTTTCGGCTTTTTTCGCCGTGGCCTTCCTCACCTCGTACCTGACCGCTCAACTGTCGAGAACACAAAAGGCGCTGCAGGAACGCACCGAAGACGTGGACAAGCTGTCGGCCCTCAACGAGTGGATCCTGGGCAGCATTGACAGCGGTCTGCTGACCGTGGGCAAAAACGGCCGGGTACTGTCATGGAACTCGGCTGCGGAACGCATTCTGGGCTATACATTCGATGAGGTAGTCGGCGAGTCCTTCGAACATCTATTTCCGCAATTCGCTGCCGTTTCTATTGAGAAAACGGACAATTTCGTGGGAAACCATCCGTCACGACATGAGACTTCCGTGATCAAAAAGAACGGGGAGCTCGTTCAACTGGGTTTCTCCATATCACCACTCGCGAGCCCAGACGGCACGCGATACGGAACCACTGTCATTTTTCAAGACATCACTCAAGTAAAAGAATACCAGTCCAAGGTAAAGCGCCTGGAACGCCTGGCCATGATGGGAAGACTGGCGGCAGGCATGGCCCACGAAATCCGAAATCCTCTCGGCTCCATGAGCGGAGCGCTGCAGATACTCCGTCAGGATAAAACCGACCCGGCGTTGTCCCGGCGTCTCATGTCCATCATTGACAGGGAAATGTCCCGGCTGAACAAGCTCCTGGACGAATTCCTGTGGCTCTCGAAGCCACGGAAGATCCCGGACGTTCTGAAGCCCATCGATCCACATCCGGTTGTCGACGAAACCATCACTCTGTTGAAATCCAGGCTCGATCAGGAAACCGGCATTCGTTTTATCAGAGACATTCAGCAGGACATCCGTCTGAGCATGTTCGAGGACCACTTTCGTCAACTGCTGTGGAATTTGATGCTGAACGCGGTGGAAGCTTCCTCCGGCGGCGGTGAAGTTCGAGTGGCTATCGGCGCGAATGCCAAAATCACCGAGAGTAAGCACTTGCAGCCGTCGGTTCGAATCGAAGTGGAAGACCATGGAGAAGGCATAAGCCGGGAGTTGATCCAGCAGATTTTCGATCCCTTCTTCACGACCCGGCCCAAAGGGACGGGTTTGGGCCTGGCCGTGGTGCAATCCACGGTCGAGCATTACAGCGGAAATATCGAAGTCCAGGCCCAGGAAGGAAAAGGCACCCTCTTTCGCATCACCTTCCCCGGCCGCGCCAAACCTAATGAAACAAACACTTGATTCCCGGTTTTGAATTCTCTATAAGGAACCTACGCGCCCATAGCTCAGTGGATAGAGCGCCGGACTACGAATCCGTAGGCCGCAGGTTCAAATCCTGCTGGGCGCACCAAAATTTTTTTAGGGGTTACAAAAGCCGGAATTGTAGCCCTTTTTGTTTTTAGATGATATGCCCAACCTTAATCCACTTTCATCAACCCCTAGCATAGAAAAAGGCAGGAAGATCTTTCTCCGCTGCCCTCGCGCGAAATTCTATACCCTCTCAGATTCTCAGTTTCTAAATCTAGTATGTTTAGTCCTGGGAGCCGACCTAACACGCGCCCCCCCTAACTCCCCGCTCCTGGTCTTTTCGAGCATTTCTATCTCCTGCCCCTTTGAAGCCTATAGGTGCCTTTCAATTCATTTTTTATGCAAAAAAGTTCACAGGGCCTTTTCCGTGTTATACTTGTCCAATCAGGGCGTTAACGCTCCTTTGAAGTTTCTGACAGGAGTTTCAGAGTTAGTGAAGAAAACAGTTCTCAATTAGCTGGAATTACGTGATAAATCAGTTTTGTAGTTGTAGAACCGAACCGTCTTTTATTGTATATCCAAGGGCGGTCAATACCTTGGTCTGGATCTCGTTGGGTTCCTCGATTTGAACGATGGGGAGGGCTGCGGCATTGAAACCGTCAAGGGGTTTATAGGCAACTCTAACAATGCTGCCGATTATCATGCTATGGATCATCATACCGTGTTCCGGGGGTCCGCAGCCGGAGCCCGGACTCATCAGCCTTTTCGTGACAATCCCGTCGGAGGTACGCTGCATGGAGGGCTATCCATGAAAACCATCGTCACAATGACCATGAATCCGGCGATCGACAAGAGTTCAGGTGTTGCGGATGTCGTGGCCGAGCGAAAGCTGTACTGCAAACCCCCTCGTTTTGAGCCGGGAGGGGGCGGGGTGAATGTCTCCCGAGCCATAAAGAAACTGGGGGGCGAATCCAAGGTCCTTTATCCAGCAGGGGGTCTAACAGGAGAGAGACTTCAGGAGCTCCTGGATCAGGAAGGTCTGGACCATCGGCCGTTTCCCATTGAGGGATTGATCCGGGAGAGCCTGATTATTTTGGAGGAATCCAGCGGCCTGCAGTATCGTTTTGGAATGCCGGGACCGGAGTTTCAAGAAGAGGAATGGGAACGATGCCTTGATGAATTGTCGGCCCTTTGTCCAACACCGAATTACCTGGTGGCCAGCGGAAGCCTTCCTCCGGGCGTTCCCACTGACTTTTATGCACGGGTGGCGCGCTTGGGAAAGGAAAGGGGAGCAAAAGTCATCATCGACGTGTCGGGTGAAGCCATGAAGGAGGCGCTTAAAGAAGGCGTGTATCTGATCAAACCCAATATCCGTGAATTCAGGGAGTTGGTTGGGAAGGAGATCAAAGAGGAATCGCAGATAAAGGCAGCGGCCCGAAAAATGGTCAAGAGCGGCCGGTGCGAGGTCCTGGTCATTTCCCTTGGCGCGGCAGGTGCTTTGATGGCTTCTGAGGAGATCACCGAACGCATCCTGCCGCCGACGGTCCCGATTGTCAGCAAGGTGGGGGCCGGGGACAGCATGGTGGCCGGGATGGTCTTGAGCCTTGCCCGGGGCAAAACCTTGTGGGAATCCGTCCTGTTCGGCGTGGCAGCCGGCGCGGCAGCCGTCATGACGCCGGGAACGGAATTGTGCCGGAGGGAGGATGTCGAAAGGCTGTTTGAAAGCATGGTTTCAGGGTCCGAATAAGCCCCTTTTATGGGAATCAGGAGGGTGCCATGAGGAAGATCAAACTCACAGGAAGAGTGGTCCTGGTATCTGCTCTGGGCGCGGTGGTTGTGGCATGAGATTACCCACGCATAAAACCAAAATCGTGTGCACCATAGGGCCGGCCTCCCGATCGGAGGCTGTTTTGGAGCGATTGATTATGCAGGGAATGAATGTGGCGCGGCTCAACTTCGCCCATGGAACTTTGCAGGGGCATAGGGAGGATATCCGCCGCATACGCGCTGTGGCGGAAAGGCTTCGGCGTCACTGCATGATCATGGCGGATCTTCCCGGTCCCAAGATACGAATCGGGAAACTCCTGGATGAGCCGCTGCTGCTGGAAAAAGGAAATGAGGTCATATTGACCGTCAAAGACCTTGTGGGCACAGCCAATCAGATACCTGTCGAGTATAGGAGACTGCCTGAGAGCGTAAGCCCTGGAAGCCTGATTTTCCTCAATGACGGCTTTATACAGCTCCAAGTGGAGAAGGTGTCCGGGGAGGAGGTCTTCTGCCGAACCGTTATCGGCGGCCCGCTTCTTTCCTACAAAGGATTAAACCTTCCCGGGGTAAAGATATTGGCCGATGCGGTGTCCGATACCGACCTTGATTTTGTCGCTTTTGCCCTGCAGGAGGGGGTAGATGCCTTCGGCGTTTCATTTGCGGAGACAGCAGCTGACATACACAAGGTAAAGGGCTTTGCACAAAAAAAAGGGCAATCCACGTATGTGGTTGCCAAAATCGAGCGGGCCGAGGCCATTGACAATTTCGATGAGATTCTTTCCGCGGCGGACGCCGTCATGATTGCCCGGGGCGACCTGGGAGTTCAAATCCCTTTAGAAGAGGTGCCTCCCCTTCAGAAAAAATTGATCAATAAGGCGAATCTTTTGGGTCGGCCCGTGATAACAGCTACGCAGATGTTGTTGTCCATGACGGAGAATATCCGGCCGACCCGTGCAGAGGTATCCGATGTGGCCAATGCGATCCTGGACGGGACAGACGCCGTGATGTTGTCCGAAGAGACGGCCATAGGACGGTATCCTGTGGAAGCGGTTGAAATGATAACTAAAACAGCAGCATCCGCTGAACGGGCACGTAAAGCTATAGGGGCATTGGCCGATTTGCCCGCATACTTCAGGACGGGTGCGGGCTCCGGCAACACCACCGTTGAGAATATTGTTTCCCTGAATGCCGTCGAATCTGCGAACGCATTGAATGTGCGCTATATATTGACCCACACGCAGAGCAAGGGCGCCCCGTGTCTTATCTCCAGATTCAAACCGGACTGCTGGATACTTTCTTGCGGCGGCGATGTAAAAACGAATCATTTTCTGGCCCTGTCTTACGGGGTTTATCCTGTTTGCCTTGATGATGAAACAAATGCCTTTACCGAAATGGTTATGCGCTTTCTGACCAAGGCCGGGATGGTTGAAAAAGATGAGAGAATGATTTTGGTAGAGGATGAACCAACCAAGGACACGCATGGAACCGACTCGCTTAAAATAATCAGTGCCTGATGATTAGGGGCGAATAAGGGGAAAAATACACTGGGGTATAGATTCCTTGAAACGGGAACCGCAATGAGAGGACACTATGGGACAAAACCCGAGCGGACGACGATCCGTGGCCTATTTCTCCATGGAGATAGGGATTGACGAAAGAATATACACCTACAGCGGTGGTTTGGGGGTTCTGGCTGGAGACACGATCCGTTCGGCAGCGGACCTCAAGGTGCCAATGGTGGCGGTTACGCTTCTCTACCGCAAGGGATATTTCCGGCAGCGGTTGGAAGCCGATGGATGGCAGCGGGAGGAGACTGCCTCCTGGGCCGTTGAGGAGTTGCTCCAGGAGGAGGCCCCTCGAACCCGGATCCCGGTGGAAGGGCGAACCGTTCATCTCCGGGCCTGGCGGTATGATGTCAAGGGCGTGGGCGGCTATACGGTCCCGATTTACTTTCTGGACACCGATATTCCCGAAAACTCCGAGTGGGACCGCGGTCTGACCCACACGCTTTATGGCGGGGATGATCATTACCGGATTTCACAGGAGGTAATTCTGGGAATCGGCGGCCTCAGGATGCTCCGCGCTTTAGGCTATAAGGACATCAGCCCGTTCCATCTCAACGAAGGGCATGCGGCCCTTCTGACCCTGGAACTTCTGGATGAGGCGGCCAAGCGGGCCGGAAGGGAATCGATCGTTCAGGAGGACGCGGAATCGGTGCGGAACCAATGTGTTTTTACCACGCATACCCCTGTCCCGGCAGGACACGACAAGTTTTCCCTGGAGCTTGCGCGGAAGGTGATCGGCGAGCGGGATGATTTTTTTGGGCTGGAGGGCGTCCTCTACGAAGGGAATACCCTGAACATGACCTACCTGGCCTTAAGGCTGAGCCGCTATATCAACGGGGTAGCCCAAAAGCACGGTGAGGTGTCAAGGCTTATGTTCGCCGGTTATACCATTGACGCCATCACCAACGGGGTACATGCCGCGACATGGATTTCAGGGCCTTTCCGAGAGCTTTTCGACCACTACATTCCTTTCTGGCGGCAGGACAATTACAGCCTGCGCTACGCTTTGAGACTTCCGAGAGAGGAACTATGGGACGTCCATATGCAGTGCAAGAAGCGGCTGATGGACTTCGTCAGCCGGAAAGCGGGCGCTGCCATGGATGAAAACATCCTGACCATCGGCTTTGCCCGGCGCGCCGCCGCCTATAAGCGGGCGGATCTCCTTTTCCAGGACATGGAGCGGCTCAAACGGATATCCAACGAAGTCGGTAAGATCCAGGTCATTTACGGCGGCAAGGCCCACCCTCGGGACAATGAGGGAAAGGAGCTCATCAAGCGGATTTTTGGAGCTGGACAGCAACTGCGACACGACATCAGGGTTGTGTATCTGGAAAACTACAACATGGCGCTGGGCGCGATGATCACATCCGGGGTCGATCTCTGGCTCAACACGCCCGAACCGCCCATGGAGGCTTCCGGGACCAGCGGGATGAAGGCGGCCTTGAACGGGGTTCCGAATCTGAGCGTGCTGGACGGCTGGTGGGTCGAAGGACATATCGAGGGCTTGACCGGCTGGTCCATCGGCGAGCCCATTCACGGAAAGGGAGGCAAACGGGACCACTCCCTGGATGCCCCATCGTTATACGACAAGCTGGAGCATGCTATTGTTCCCCTTTTCTATCACGATCGGCGCCGCTTCATGGACATAATGGCTTACTCCATCGCCATTAACGGGTCCTTTTTTAACACCCAGAGGATGGTGCAGGAGTATGTGGTGAATGCCTATTTCAACCGCTGAAAAGACCTTCCCAACATCGGACTATCATAACAAAGAGAAAGTGGGAGGGAGGCTGATATTTTTAGAAAACGCATGGGTGTTTCATGAAGAAAAACCCGGTGACGGATGGATAACAAGGATCGGCCCTGTCGGTCAATCGTATTCATATACTGCCCACGGCGCGTCAAGGAGAAGTTCGAAATGCACGACACTGACAACACCCATGAACTCAAAGTGCTGATGCTGAATGCCTCTACCGGTTTTTATCGCATGCAGCGTTACCGTGTCGGCGATTTTTTCGGTCCCGTGGATATGGGGATTCATCTGGCATTCGAGCAGAACGCCCTGACTATCGGCGCCGGGCTGCTGGCCGGGTCTGTTTTTCCCGGGTCCAACCGGCTGATATTCTCCGGTATCTCTCCCTGCCGGCATGGGTTTTATGTCTCCTCCATGGGAGGGGCGGCCTTGGTTTTTGATAACCTCGGCATCAACATGCTCAGCCTCATCGGCAAAGCGCCGCTTCCCTCCCTTTTGTATTTGAACCGCAACCACGGCGAAGAAATCGAGGTTGAAATGGTTCCGGTCGTACCTGAGCGTATCTGGGACCGGGGCCGCAAAGGGGTGTATGCCATGATGGAACATGCCATTCACTTGTTCGTTCCGAGGTATGAAAAAGACCCCCGGGTGCTGGCCGTCGGACCGGCCGCACGCGATTCGGATTTCGGCGCCGTGGGGTCCGCTCCGGTGAAAAGAGGATTTTCGCGATCGCTCCGTTGCGGACGAATGGTTCCAGGACAAATTCAATCAGCGGATGGCGGCCAAGGACATGGAGGTCACCACCAAGTACGTTATGACCCGAAATTCAAGACGGGCGGTACGTTCGGGGTCAATTACGCCGCCATGGACGGCGATATCCAGGCCTTCAATTACCGCACCATTTACTGGAGTCAGGAAGCACGCAGGGATCTTCACCAACGGTTTATCCTGAATCATTACCTCAAACAGTTCAACGAGAAGACCATACAAACCAAGCAGCAGCGCAATTGCGGTGAGCCGTGCGCGGCGGTTTGCAAAAAAATGCACGGCATCTATAAAAAAGATTATGAACCGTACCAAACCATGGGGCCCTTATGCGGTATCTTCGACCAGCGGGCCGCCGAAAAACTCAACCACCATGCCGACCGCCTGGGTTTTGATGCCATCTCGGTTGGCGGAACCCTTGCCTGGCTCATGGACTGTCTGGATGATGGGCTGATCACGCCCGCAGAGTTGGGTGTGGATCAAACGCCCAATTGGGAAATGGCGACGTTTGATGTGGTGGTCGATTCCATGCACAATGCCGAACTTGGTATGGCGTTGCTGAATCAGATGACGCAACCCGGCGGAAAGATACCGTTGCAGTTTGGGGCCAGAAAATTTGCGCGCCGTCTAACACGGGAAAAGGGGAAGCCGGTGCTTGACCGGTTTGTATACAACGCCTTTGCCAGACAGGGTTGGATGGTTCCCAACCGGTACTGGACACCCGGCGCTTATGCGCCCATGGCCATCACGGGCAAATATTACATGCACTATGGCCGGGATTTCCTGCCGCCCCGGGAGCTGGGCAGAGAAAATGCCCGCCGCATGCTAAAGGAACTGATGCTGGACAATCTTGGGATCTGCCGCTTTCACCGGGCCTGGGCGGAAACGCTGATTCCCGATATCGTGGAAAATATCTTCGGGTGCAGGGAAGCGTTCTTGCGCTCCATAAGCCTGACAGCAAGCCGCATCACCAGCCGTAATGCATCGGTGTTCTGGGAGTCGGAAGGTAACATGGACACGGTGTCCACATTCCTGAAAACCAAAAAAGAGACCGACGGCGTCAACCATCTTGAGCTGGAGCATTGGATTGATTTTTTCACTCGGGACAAACATGCCGCCGCTTACGAGTTCTGGTACGAAATACTCAAAGGCATCCATGAAATGCTTCGGGAATATCCTGTATGATGAAAATTCTTAAGGAGGAGCCTTAACATGAGTCAATACAATCTGGATCGTATCTTCCAGCCTCGCCGGGTGGCGGTGGTGGGCGCGAGTGAAAGCACCGGCAGCATCGGCAATGCGCTGATGAAGAACCTCATCGAGGGCGGATTCCAGGGAAAACTGCTGCCGGTAAACCCCAAATACGATACCGTTCATGGTATGTCGGCCGTTGGATCCATCTCCGCTCTGGAAGGGGGGGTGGACCTGGCGGTCATTGCCACGCCGATTGTTGCCGTCCACGACATCGTCCAGCAATGCGTGGGAAAAAAGGCGGCGGGCGCCATCGTCATTTCCGCCGGGGGGAAGGAGGTCGGTGAAAAGGGAAGAGAAATCGAGGCGCGGATCCGCGCCACGGCCTATGCCGGCGGGCTTCGTATTGTGGGACCGAACTGCCTGGGCATTATCCGGCCCTACGTAAATCTCAACGCCAGTTTCGCATCCGAAATGCCTGATATGGGCGATCTGGCCTTTATCTCTCAGAGCGGGGCCATCTGCACGGCCATTTTAGATCTGGCGTTAAAGGAGCATATCGGTTTCAGTCATTTTGTCAGCATCGGCTCCATGCTGGACGTGGATTTCGGCGATCTCATCGATTACCTCGGTAACGATTCCTCGGCCAAAAGCATTCTGCTCTACATCGAAAGTCTGACGAATTTTCGCAAGTTCATGAGCGCCGCGCGTGCCGTGTCACGTGTCAAGCCCATCATCGTACTCAAAGCGGGCAGAAGCGAGGCCGGGGCAAAGGCCGCCGCCTCCCATACGGGGGCCATGGCCGGTGAAGATGCGGTGTATGACGCCGCCTTCAAGCGCGCCGGCATCGTGCGGGTGGAAACTATCCAGGATCTTTTCGACTGCGCCGAACTGATGGCCAAGCAACCGCCCCCCCGCGGCCCGCGCCTGGCCATTGTCACCAACGGCGGCGGCCCCGGCGTGATGGCCACCGATACCCTTGCCCGCTACGGTCTAAAGCCGGCGCCTCTCGACAATGAAACCTTTCAGAAACTCGATGGGTTTCTGCCGGCCTTCTGGAGCCGCGGCAACCCCATCGATATTCTCGGGGATGCCTCTGCGGAACGCTTTCGCCGCACACTTGAAATCTGTTTCAAAGGAAGAGACACGGACGGCGTCTGTGTCATCCTGGCACCCCAGGCCCTCACTGATCCCATTTCGGTGGCCGAGACCCTGGCAACCACGATGAAAGGCCGCCGGTATCCCGTGTTTGCCTGCTGGATGGGCGGTAAAAGCATCGAACAGGCCGTGCAAATCCTGAATAAAGCGGGGATTCCCACCTATGAGACGCCGGAACGGGCGGTTCGGGCCTTTCTGTACATGGTTGAGTATGCCCGGAACACGGCATCTCTTCTGGAGATCCCGTCCAAGCTGACCCGGGAGATCGCATTTGATCCGGAAAAGGCCCGTCGCCTTCTGGCCGGTGCCCCGGAGCAAGGGTTCATGCCGGAATCGGACGCCAAGGAGGTCCTTTCGGCTTACGGCCTCCCCGTGATCCGGACGGAAACCGCCGGGACCGAAGAAGAAGCCTCGCGCCTGGGCCGGGACATGGGATATCCGCTGGTCATGAAGCTTCATTCCCCCGACATCGCCCACAAAACCGAGGCAGGCGGGGTTCGCCTGGACCTGCGTTCGGATGCGGATGTCCGTAAAGCCTTTGCCGGAATCGTAGAATCCGCGCGCCGCTATAAGTCCCATGCCCGAATCGAGGGGGTCACCATGCAGCCGTTTTTTTCCAACCCGGATTTTGAAATCCTCCTCGGCGCCAAACGGGATGTCAATTTTGGTCCGGTCATTGTTTTTGGAATGGGCGGCATCTTTACCGAAGTTCTCAAGGATCGGGCATTGGGACTTCCCCCCATGAACCGTCTGCTGGCCAGGCGCATGATGCAGGAGACCAAGGCCTGGACCCTGCTGCAGGGGTATAGAAACCGGCCCCCGGCGGACATGGAACGCCTTGAAGAAATGATTATCCGGCTCTCCCGGCTCTTGATCGATTTCCCCCAGATTGCCGAACTGGATATGAATCCCGTGCTCATCAAGGACGGCAGGCCCGAGGCGGTGGATTCCCGCATCCTCGTTTCTGAGGCGGATCTGCCTTCTCCCCTGCACCTGGTGATCAGCGCCTATCCGGAGGAGGATGAGACCCACCTGGTCACCCAGGAAGGCGCCAGGCTTTTTATACGCCCTGTCAGGCCGGAAGACGCACCCCTCTTCCAGAGCTTTTTCAAGGTATTATCCCCTACGACCATCTATAACCGTTTCTTCAGTCATGTAAAGGAACTGAGCCCAAAGATGCTGGCCCGGTTCACCCAGATCGATTACGACCGGGAGATCGCCCTGGTGGCCTTCGACGACGATCCCGGGGCGGAGCGCATGCTGGGGGTGGCGAGGATCATGGGAAACCCGGATGGAAAGGAGGGAGAGTTCGCGGTTGTGGTGGGTGATCCCTGGCACGGAAAAGGGATCGGTTCGAGTCTTCTTCAAAACTGCCTGTCAACCGCTGAAAGGAGGGGATTCCAACGGGTCTGGGGCATTGTCTTACCGGAAAACCGGAGCATGCTCGCGCTGGGTAAAAAGCTCGGCTTTCAGATAAACAAACATCCTGGTGCCGAAAAAGAATTCGAACTGGTCATCTCATTGGAATCTTTTGGCGGATCGCTGAAAGAATAATGGTAACCGTTCACAGGTTCAGCGCCCGCCCTGGTGCGACTCGTCGGAAAGTTCTCAATTTACTGTGCAAATCAAAAAAGGACCATGACCGGAGGGATGCAATCCCATGAAAATGATCGAACAAAAATGGCCCATGACCGAAAATGAGGTCTGTCGTGAATTGGGCACCTCCCCCGACGGATTGACGCATGAAGAAGCCGAACAGCGACTTACCCAATACGGCATTAATGCCCTGCCGGTAAAGAAACCCCCGACCCTGTGGGAGATTTTGCTGCATCAAATACTCAATCCACTGATCTTCATCCTGATCGCTGCTGCGGCGGCGTCTGTTGCCATCGGCGAGACCACCGATGCGGTCTTTATCCTGCTGGTGATCGTAATCAACAGCGGCTTGGGGGCCTACCAGGAATACAATGCGGAAAAGAGCGCGGCCGGCCTCCAGAAATTGCTCAAAATCAGCGCCCGGGTCCGGCGTTCGGGCGTGCAAACGGAAATTTCGGCTGAAAACCTGGTGCCCGGGGATATTGTGTTTCTCGAATCCGGAAACAAGGTCCCGGCGGATCTGCGACTCCTGGAGGTGAACGAGCTGACCGCGGACGAAAGCTTTCTGACGGGCGAATCCCTGGCCGCCAGCAAAAAGGCCGGGGTGCTCATGGAATCCATCGGCGTGGCCGATCGTGCGAACATGG
>Ga0209164_1003520_pt1 | contig 14797 bp, 13 predicted proteins | sample MTBNYHSulfiMetaG_FD_187458 | JGI IMG/M metagenome (GOLD analysis project Ga0209164, IMG submission 187458) | Enrichment culture microbial communities from rom New York Harbor, USA that are MTBE-degrading - MTBE-NYH (New York Harbor Sulfidogenic)... | ecosystem: Environmental > Aquatic > Marine >...
AGAGTGAGAAGCGATCGGGGAGGCTGTACCCTTATGACTTTTTCAGCGTCGCCGATGGTTTGCAGTACTTCTTCAGCGCTGCACTGTGAAAAATCCAGCAGCAGGAGCCTGCGGCTTTGGTGTTCTACAAACCTGATGCGTTCCCTCATTCTCTTATTATATTTTATCCGCTATTAATTGCAATAACTAACCCGCATGTCTCGGAGGGTTTTCCCCAGAGGTTTTTCGGAGTCAGAAAATATCTCCTTTTTGAATGTCCGGAGGCGGCAAATTTACTCAGCGCTAAAGTGACGGGTACAAGTCACTCAAGATACCCATAAAGACTTCGACCACATGCGGGTCGAATTGTGTGCCGGAGCATCGTTTGAGTTCCGATATGGCATATTCTTTCCCCGGCGCGGCCCTGTACGGCCTGTCTGCTGTCATTGAGTCGAATGAATCAGCGACATGCAGTATCCTCGCGCCGACAGGGATCTCTTCTCCCTTCAAGCGGTCCGGATATCCTCTGCCGTCTATCCTTTCATGATGGTGTCTGACTAACGGGAGGATGTGGTGCAACTGCCTGATCGGTCTGAGGATAGTTTCACCGTGGGCAGGATGCTTTTTTACTATCTCGAATTCCTCCGGGGTAAGTCTGTCCGGCTTATCGAGAATCACATCGTAGGTGCCGATCTTGCCGATGTCGTGGAGAAGTCCCGCCATCTTCAGGCTTTCTATGTCATTGACCTTCATTTCCATGGCCTTAGCTATCTCTACCGCATACTGTGCGACGCGGGATGAGTGACCTTTTGTCCAGGGACTTTTGGCGTCGATTGCATTCGCAAATGATTCTACCAGCCCTTCATGGAGTTCTTTCAGTTCTTTATATGCGAAATCTGTTTCCTTGAGCATATTCAGAAATGCATCTTTGCTCTGGATAAGCTGTTTTTCCCTGTGTTTCCTCTCGGTAATGTCTTCGACCATTTCGATGGCAGCGGTGATCTTTCCCTCTTTATCCGTTACCGGAGACGCAATGATTCTAAAATTGATAGTCCTGCCGCCGGAGGGTGTCTCGGTCACCGCCTCATGCACCTTACCGTCTTTAAGCGTGATACGGGTCGGACAGTACGTGCACAGAGCTTCCCTCGGAGGCATATTAAACGCTTTATAACAGACTGGTTTCGAAGAATCGTCAACATCAGGAAACCATGCCCGCATCTGTTTGTTCATGAAGAGTATCTCCATATCCGGACTTATCAGCGCAACTCCGATCCCGATATGTTCGACGACTCCTCTGAATTTTTCTTCAGATATTTTCAGGGCTTCAAGAGCCTCCTTCATTGATGCCAGGTTTTTTACTTCACGCAACGCGCGGGGTATGGAAAATATTAGCCGGTCCAGCGTGTCTTTCAGCACATAGTCAGTTGCTCCTTCCTTGACCAGGTCAAGGGCAAGCTGTTCACTTATTGTGCCGGAAACAATGAGAACAGGGACTTCCGGATACCTTTTCTTCACCGCCCTGAGGGCGGAAAGACCGTCATAGGAAGGAATCTTATAGTCCAGGAGAACGATATCAAACCCACCCTGTTCAAGCGCATCCAGAAATTCATCACGTGATTTTACCCAGGTGAGCTCCGACTGCAGACCTGCCTGTGACAATAAGGCACGGTAAAGTTCCAGGTCATTCGGGTTGTCTTCAAGACAGAGAAGGGACAAAGGTTCCATATCTATCAATCCTGCCTGTTCTTTTTATGGTGTGAAAGCTCTTTCTTTAATTCCTTTATCTCCTCCTTCAGCTCAATCATTCTTATTTCTCTCCCGACCGCCATCTCGTAGAAATCTTCAAGTTCTTTTACCCTTTTCCGTACTTCTGTCTCCGCTTCTTCCCGTCTTTTGTATTCTTCAGCTTCACGCAATGCCCTTATTATCGATGGCACAAGACGTGCAAGGTTCTGCTTCAGCACATAATCCGTAGCCCCTCTCTTGAGGGTTTCGACCGCTTTTTCTTCACCCATCGTCCCTGTGACAAAAATGAAAGGGAGGTGAGGAAACTTTTCTCTTACAAGAGAGAGCGCGGTGAGGTCGTCAAAGGAGGGAAGGGTGTAGTCTGCGAGTATCAGGTCGTAGGGGCCCTGTTCGAGGGCGCTCACAAACTCAGCACGGGTTGCCGCATTCACCATTTGAACGGCGACGCCTCCGGCAACAAGAGTTTCCCTGATGAGTACGGCGTCGGTTGGATTATCTTCGAGATGCAAAATTCTCAGCTCATCGTTCATGTTCTGTCTTATCTCCCTTTTCTCTTATTTTCTCTTGTTTCTCTCATATCTCTTCCTTCGTGTCATGTCTTCACACTTCCCGGTGGAGGCTCATTGATGAGGGCCCAAAAGGCGCCTAACTGTTTGACCGCCTCAAGGAATCCTTGAAATTCAACCGGTTTTACTACATAGGCGTTTGTCCCCAGACAGTATCCATTATTGAGGTCTTTCTCTTCGCGTGATGAGGTGAGGATAACAACCGGGATCATCCTCAATTCTTTGCTCTCTCTGATCTGCTTCAATACCTCAAGCCCGCTTACTTTCGGGAGTTTCAGGTCAAGAAGCATTACTACAGGGTTTCCGTTCGATCTTTCCGAAAATTGGCCGCGTTTGAACAGATAGTCAAGCGCCTCTGCCCCATCTCTTGCCACAATAACCTCGTTCGCAAGATTGAAGTGACCGAGCGCCTCCAAGGTCAGCTCGACATCCTTCGGATCATCATCCACAAGCAAAATACGTTTTAAATGAGGCATAACTCCTCCTTATAAATTACAGACTAAAGACCCAAAACTACAGACTCAATACCACAGAAATAATTATAGACCATATCATGTCGATTGTATCTGGTCTTCTGTCTGTTATCCTGGCAGTGTAAAATAGAATGTTGCTCCCTCACCCTCTTTCCCTTCTGCCGATACACGGCCTCCGTGTTTCTGTATAATCCTGCTCACATTCGCAAGACCGATCCCTGTTCCTTCAAATTCATCTCTGCGGTGAAGACGTTGAAAAACATTGAAGAGTTTATGGACATATTGCATATCAAACCCTGCCCCGTTGTCCCTGACGTAAAAGACCATTTCCTTCTCTGCATCGATAAACCCTTCTTCCTCCCCTTTTGGCAAAGGAGTGGAGGGGGGATTTTCTGAATAGTATCCTATTTCTATCTTAGCCTGTTCTTTGGTCCTTGTAAATTTCAGGGCATTTGAAATGAGATGCTGAAACACCAGTAGCAGCATTGGACGGTCTCCGTATACATCGGGCATTTGATGGATGTCCCAAGTGATTTTTCTTCTTTTTATCTCATCGGAGAACTCATTCATGACCTCTTCGATCAGCAGTCCAAGGCTGACCTTTGTTTTTATGAATTCCGTTCTTCCGATACGTGAAAAGGTAAGCAGGTCATCGATCAGATGTCCCATCTGAGTAGCCGCATCCTGAAGCACCTCGATATAGTGTCTGCTCTTTTCATCAAGAATGTCTGATGACCTGGTCTTTAGCAATTCAGCAAACCCGGCAAGATGCCTGAGCGGCGCACGCAGGTCGTGAGAAACCGTATAGGTAAAAGCCTCTAATTCCTTGTTTGAAGCCGCAAGTTCAGCAGTCCGCTCCATCACCCGCTCTTCAAGTTTCTCGTTGAGCAGCTTAATCTCTTCTTCGCTTTTCTCAAGCTCTTCTCTCTGCCGTACTTCTTTTTCGTATTCTGTCTGAAAGATTTGTGAGATCTGACGACGCCAGGTAAGAATAAGCACTGTGCCTGTTGCAGCTATGATTCCAAATACCGCAAAGACAATTAAAAGAATTTGTTTGCTCACAGGGGCGTATATTTCCTCAGCATCAACCTTGGAGACAAGATACCACGAAAACCCGAGCACAGATCTAAGCGCAGCAACGACCGGCACGCCGCGATAATCGTTTCCCTCAACAATGCGGTCTTTCCCCTCCGATGCCATTGTTGCCGGCAAATCCCTCTGCGCGACCGAAATACGGAGAGTCAGTGTGGTATTCTTTCTGTGGCGGAGCTCATTCAGGAAAACTACGTTGTCACCTTCACGCTTTACCAGTAATGTTTCAGCGCTCTGGCTTGGCGTCGGCCAGGTCTGGATTAACGGATAGAGATAACTGCTGGGATCAAGTCTTAAAAGCAGAATGGCTACGGGAACGCCATGCTGTCCGCCGGCCAGAAAAAGCGGGACAAGCATGTCAAAATGCACACCATGAGCAGTCTCTCCCTCATGGAGATCGGAAAATATTATTTTCCCCGTTTTTATCGCTGTAATGCCGAGTTCTTTCGCATACAGGCCGAGCGGCTCTTGTATGTCGGAAGTCAGCATGACCTCTCCCCCTGTATTGAGGAGGAGCGCTGTTGCGTATTCACGGCTTTTCTGCAGAGCGTTCAGCCATGTCCGGATTTCTTGCCCTATCTTCGGCGACATGCCCCTGTGAAGCCATTCATGAATACGCGATATAATAATCGTGTTTTCGTAAATAAGCCTCGCATCCTCTAACCGCTCCTTGCGCCAGTGTTCAAGCTCACGGACTTTCAGGTCAGCGATTGCCGAAAGCTCCTGCTCAATTTTCGCCCTGAATTGTTTTTTCTGTAATTGATAATAAAAGTATCCCGATAGACCGATGCCTACAGCAAGTATAAGAAAAATGAGTATGAGAGGCCATGGGGATGTCTGATTTTTCATCCCGCGTCCCTCGCTTTTCATCTTTCGTCTCTCGTCCACGGTCCTTAGTCTTTTGGTCTATAGTCTATTGTCGTTGCTTTATAGTCTTCGGTCTGTTGTCTTGGCAGCGTAAAATAAAACGTTGCTCCTTCACCGACTTTTCCCTCAGCCCATGTCCTGCCTCCATGCCGATTTATAATACGTCTGACATTGGCAAGACCGATCCCTGTTCCTTCGAACTCTTCCTGACGGTGGAGACGCTGGAAGACCCCGAACAATTTATCCGAATATTGCATATCAAAACCAACTCCGTTGTCTTTGATAAAAAATATCATTTCGTTATTCTCAGAGACGGTCCCTATTTCGATTTCTGCCCTTTTGCAATTGCGGGTGAACTTAAGGGCATTCGATATCAGGTTGACAAATACGAGCTTCAACAGTGAGTTATCTCCGGTTGCATTCGGCAAATGATCGATCTTCCATGCAATGTCTCTCTCTCTTGTTTCAGGCTGAAACTCATTCAGGACTTCTTTTACAAGAAAAGAGAGATCGACAGTGTCCTTTTTCATATCCGAACGGCCCAGCCGGGAGAAGGCAAGAAGGTCATCGATCAGGTCGGTCATCTGCTTTGCAGCGCTGATAATGGTGTTCAGGTAGCTGATACTTTTTTCATCGAGATGCAAAGAGGTTTGCTTCTTCAACAGTTCAGTAAATCCCGCCATATGGCGCAACGGCGCGCGCAGGTCATGCGATACGGAATAGCTGAATGCCTCAAGTTCCTTGTTCGCAGCTTCAAGCTGGGTAGTCCGTTTGATTACCCGTTGTTCGAGTTCCTTGTTAAGTCTTTGAATCTCCTCCTCCTTCTGCATGCGCTTATCAATTTCATTACTGAGGTCTGCAGTCCGCTCTTCCACTTTCGCTTCAAGCTCTTCAGCGAGTTGCGTCAACTGGCTCTTTAGCTTAGTCAGTTCAAGGTTCTGCTGGTAGGCATTTTCGTAGGTAGAAAGCAGGAGGTCCAGTATCTGCATGCGCTCGGCCGTGATATAGAAATGTTTTCCCAAAAAGTATACATTAATCCCCATTTCCGCATTTGAGTCCTTCCGGATTTCCAGGTTGGCCTTCAGATAATTAATCCGGGACAAAAGGGATTTTTCCTCATAGGGTTTTGTTATGAAATTATTCGCGCCGCATTCTAGCCCCCTGATCACATCTATCGGGTCAGAGAGAGAGGTCAGGAGTATGAGAGGAATATTTTTTAACGTATCGTCCTTCCTCATCTTGGCGCACAGCGCATACCCGTCCATCTCGGGCATCATGATATCGCTTATGACAAGGAACGGTTTCTCGTCTTTTATCCTTGCAAAGGCCTCCCTGCCGTTCTCAGCGCTGACTACCTCATATCCATGCTTTTCAAGGATATATTTCAACTGCTCAGCCTGTGTAGGGCTGTCCTCCACGATCAGTATTTTTTTGTTATTGTCCCAGGCTTTCTTCATATCGTCTCCTTTTTTGAGTCAGTGAAATCAGCAAAGATGCGATTTTTTCAGGCGGCAACACATAGCCGGCGGCATTCATCGTCATTGCCTCCCCGGGCATTCCGTGAACAACGGAACTTTCCTCGTCCTGCACAATCGTGACTGCGCCCTTTTGCTTCAGTAACTTCAGTTCTTTTGCTCCGTCCGTTCCCATGCCGGTGAGCAGAATGCCGGCGGCGGTTTTGCCGTAAACGTCTGCAACAGTGCGAAAGAGATACGAGACGGAAGGCTTGAGCCCGTTAACCGGAGCATCATTGCTCAGTACGAGCCTGCTGCCGCTTACCCCCATCTGAAATTCATCCGGTGCGATATACGCATGTCCGGGGAGAAGATACTCGTTGTGTGCTGCAATATGGACCGGACAGCCTGAGGACTGGTTCAGCCACTCCACAAAACCTGAAATGAATCCGGCTGCCATATGCTGGACGATGACGAGAGGGACCGGGAAATCCCGGGGAAGCCGGGAGAGGATCGTCTGGAGCACAACAGGTCCGCCTGTTGAAGCCCCGATGGCTGCAATCCTAATCTCTGGAACACTCGCAGATATCCCTCCCGTGGGAATTGATACGGGAACTTCCATCCCTTTGTGTACATAAGCCCAGCGCCTGACTACCTTTACCTCTGACATAAGCTTGACTGTCTGAATGAGTGCCTTTACATCTCTTTCATACTGAGGATGGCCGATACCCTTCGGTTTTGCGATTACTGAAACTGCCCCTGCTTCGATTGCCCTGAATGATATCGATACCTCTCTGGCGTCGGCGCTGCCTGTCGCAATCACAATAGGCGTGGGCTTCGTTTCCATGATCTTCTGGGTCGCCTCAAACCCGTTCATCTTCGGCATATGGATATCCATGGTAATTACATCGGGTTTTTCCAAAACGGCCTTCTCGACCGCTTCCTCTCCATTCTCTGCAGTCCCTATCACTTCTATCCCCGGTTCAGACTTGAGTATGTGGACCAATAAATCCCGCGCAACCGGTGAATCTTCAACAACGAGGACCCTTATCATATGAGCCTCCGGATTATTTCCAAAAGATTGCTCTGGTCAAAGCTGCTTTTCACTATATAGGCATTTGCGCCGACGTCAATCCCCCGCTCCCGGTCTTCATGGGATTCGAGGGCTGTCACCAGAACGACAGGCAGATCAGAGAGTTTCTTATCACTCCGGATCTTCGTGGTAAGGTCAAAGCCGCTCATCCTCGGCATATCCACATCCGATACTACTATGTCAAAGGCTTCGGTCCTCAGTATGGTAAAGGCGTCAATGCCGTCAACAGCAGTTTTGACCCGGTATCCGTCCGATTCCAGGATATTTTTGAGAAGCGTCCGGGAAGTAATTGAATCCTCGACAACGAGCGCCGACTTCCCTTTGATTTCAATTGCTGCTTTTTCAACTGCTGCTCTGACAGGAGCGGCTGGGGCCTTTACCGCGGCTTTCACCAGATCAGAGACATTCAGGACCGGGACCACCTTGCCGGTTGCCAGCACGGTGGCGCCGGCGATATTGCGTACCCGTGAAAGCTGTCTGCCCAGACTTTTGACCAGCACTTCCTGTTCATCAACGACCTCATCCACAGAGAACGCAATGCGCTTTTCCGGACTGCCAATGATTAAGGCAAGAATATGCTCCTGGCCGCTCCCATTTTTTCCCGCTCGCGGTATTCCCAGGACGTCGTGAAGCCGGACAAGAGAAACGGCGCGGCCGTTCAGTCCGATGGTCTCCCTGTTTTCCACTGTCCGAATATCGTCCTTTTTGACTCTTACTATGCGGTCGAGGTTCGCCGAAGGGACCACGAAGATTTGCTCACTCACCCGCACCAGGACGCCCCTGAAAGATGCTAAAGTAAGCGGAAGGAGAATCCGGAAGGTCGTTCCGGTATCCGGATAAGTTTCTACCGAGATCATGCCGCCAAGTTTATCCACTTTTTCCTGCACAATTGCAAGACCGAGCCCTCTGCCTGAGATATCGGTAATTATGGGGCTTGTGGAGACTCCTGACCGGAAAATAAGTGCGAGCGCCTCCTGTTTGCCCAGCGTGTCTTTCTCTTCACGGGAAACGATACCCAGTCTCAGGGACGACGCCTTGACTTTGGCCATATCGATTCCTGCGCCGTCATCAGCAATGAGAACCTCAATACGGCTGCTGCTTTTCTGTGAGATACTGATGGTAACCGTGCCGCGCTCCGGCTTCTTTTTTTGCTTCCGCTCCTCAGGCTTTTCAATGCCATGGTCGATACAGTTCCTGATCAAATGGATAAGAGGGTCTTTCATCTCTTCTAAAATCCGGCGATCGATCTCAATATCTGCTTCAGGAATCACCAAATCAGCTTCTTTGCCCCGGTCGCGGCTGAGGTCACGGACAAACTTCGGGAATGTGGCCAGAATGGAAGAGAACGGAAGCATCCCCGCCCTCCTCATATCCTGGAGAAGGGCATCGACCATTCTGCCGGTAATGTGATAGTTGCGCTCAGACGACGCGGTCAGGGTCTTCAGTCTGCTGCCGATGGATTTTATTCTGGCATGGTTCTCAGTAAAAATCTCGATCAATTTAGTCAATTCCAAATCAGTCCCGGCCTGCCGACTCTTCTCTTTTCTTTTGAGCGCATGGTGAAGCCTTTGCAATTCAGGATAACCCTTTGTCCATTCCTCATCCCACAGGTCAAGCATGGCAACAACATCCCGAAGGTCAGCGGCCTGCCGGCCTGCCGACAGCTTTGCCGAAAGAAGTTCTTCGGTTTGCAGCAGGAGCGAGTCCAATTTGGCAGAGGATATGCGGACAGTGCCGGGCGTCAGGGGTTGTTGGTCATGTGGCTGGTCTATGGCGTCGGTAACCGGCGATTGTTGGTCAGGGACTGGTTCCCCGTCTGCAGGCCTCTTATCACCGATCAAATGCTCAAGGCTTAAAACAAGCCGGGAAATCAAGGATTGTCCCAGAGGGATTTGGTGAGACAGGTGATCGCCGATGCTGTCCACTGTTTTGTGAAACGCATCGAATAAAGATGGTGAAAGAGTTATCTCGTGACGTTTCAATGCGGCAAACACGTTTTCCAGAGACTGGCAGAGCTTCTCGATGTCAGCCATATTGACGGAGCGGGCCGCGCCTTTAAAGCTATGGGCTTCCCGGAAAACGGTCTCGATGATTTTCAGCTGCTCTTCAGGGGTCTTCGTCTTTTCTAATTCAACGAAACCGGCAGACAGGGCATTGACATGCTCCTGCGCTTCGATTATGAATGTGGCCAGAAGTCGTTTCAGAAATTCGGAATCCTTATCCGTCATGCTATTTTCTGCTCTCAATCATCGATCTGAAACTTTGTGCAAGCTCATTGAGATTCTGCACTGCCTGTTCCGTCTGTTTTATTCCGGTTATATTCTGGGTGGTCGCCTGGTTGATATTGTCCATTGCGAGAGTAATCTGGTCCATGCCTGCCAGCTGCTGCTGGCTGGACGCCGCGATCTGGTTGGCGGCCTGCGCTGCTTCGGCTACACTGTCTGCCAGGGCCAGGATAGTTTCGCCTGCCTCAGCCGATTGCTTAACCCCTGCTTCCACTGCCTTGGTCCCCTGTTCAGTTACTATTACTGCAGTGCTGACGCCCTTCTGTATATCGTTCAGGATCGCCCGCACCTGTGCAGTTGCCTTTTTGGATTGTTCTGAGAGGGTCTTGATCTCCTGCGCTACTACCGCAAACCCCTTGCCCTGTTCGCCTGCCCTTGTTGCCTCAATAGCGGCATTGACGGCAAGAAGGTTTGACTGCTCGGCAAGGTCGTTGACCGTGGCGGTGATCTCTCCGATTGCCTGGCTCTTCTCGCTCAGGCTGACGACGCCTTCGGCAATAGATTCCATCTGATTCCGGATACGGTTCATTACCTGAAGAGATTCTTCAACCGCCTTCTTTCCGGTCAGGGTGATATGCGACGCTTTTTGCGCAGTATCCGAAACATATTTTGCTTTTTGACTGGAAAGCTGGGCCGTCTGTTTTACTTCTTCAGCCGTTGCAGACGTTTCGCTTATGGCGCTTGCTGTTTCCGTGGCAGATGAAGTGACCTGTGCGGTAGTGGTCATAATCTCGGCTGTTGAAGATGATATCTGGTTGATGCCTTCGCGCATCTGGCGGGCAATCGTACGCGTCAACCGGAGGGCGATTCCTATTCCGCAGAGAACCGCAAGGAGCGAGACCGCAGTCATTATATAGGAGAGCCGGTTCGCCGTTGCCGTTGCCTCGTCATACCCCGCGGTCGCCAATTTTGATTGCAGTTCCTTGTAACGGTCGCTCAGTGATATCAGTTCATCCGCCCTTGGCCGCGCTTCAGACCTGAGCGCCCTCAGCCCCTCTGTCTCTTTCCCCTGTTGGACAAGGGCAACGGCTTTCTTTTGCGCCTGCCGGAATCCCGCCTGGCTCTGCGCAATATCGTCCATTATCCGGCGGCCTTCTTCAGTGCTGACGGAAGTGCGAATCTCTTCAATAAGGGCGGTCGCCTGTTTTTCGTCTTCTCCCAGGGACTCCAGATATGCAGAACGCTCGTCGGGAAAGAGAAAGAATCCGCGAATGTGGGCAAGCTGGTCCCTCGTCTCGAATCTGAGCTCGTTCGCTCTGTTTATCTGCCTCTCGTGCACGGTAATAATGTCCTGATATGTGCGCTGGGTGGTTTTGATTGCATAAAAGCCGGCAGCGATCGCAGTGGTGAGCAGCGCCAGCACTATTGCATATCCACCGATAATCTTTTTGTCAAGAGTCACGTTTCTACCTCCTTTAAAACCATGAGTTATTCAACCAAGCTTGATTCTGCATTCTTACCCTCCGACTTCTTCGTGTATAAAAATCTTTTTGTCCGACAAAAGTTTTTCAGCGTCCAAAATCACTACCCTCTCACTGGTCACTCCCCTGAGATATTCTTCCCTGATTCCCGCGAGCGTGGGAAGGGACGACTGGATGTCGGTGAGCGGAATCTGACGGACACCGAGGATGGCATCGGCAAGAATGCCAAATTCCATTGTTTCGACTTTGCCCGGGGAAGTTCTGTCATTCTGAAGGATAATAGCCTTATTGAGATCGGTCAGCCCCTTTTCCGGAAGGTCAAAGAATTTCTTGATGTCTATGACTGAAAGGATTTGTCCCCGCACATTGATAATACCGGTAAGAAAGGACGGCGTACCCGGCAGAGGCGTCACTTCTTTCAGCGGATATACCTCCTGAACATACCCTGATTCAATTCCATATTTTTCATATGCCAGGAGAAACTCTATGACTTCAAGGTTTTCTTCGGATGCCGATTCTTCTTCCGGTTCGCGGGCAAGGGACCGTGCCCTGTCTTTCAGGATTGCTTTCTTTTCCTCCGGAGTCGGCACAAATCCCTGATCGAGTGACGTCCGGATAATCTCCAGACGATGATGGATTTCTTTCCAATCGATACCCTTCATCTGGTTTTCTCCTGAGGTTGACTTTTTGGCCTTCATGCCTGTTTCTCCGTATAGAGCGCAGAGTGAATGATTGCAATCATTCTGCCGGCAGTAATCCCATCAGATTCGGGCAGGACCTCTTGCTTCCGGTATGCGCGCAGCAATACCAGGGCATTCTCAAAATGTCTTGCCGATTCTTTAAACTTCCCCTCTCTTTGGCAGATATTTCCCAGGGCAAAATAGGCCGGTATGAAATCCTGGTCCAGGTAAAGAGTTCGCTTCAGTGACACGACAGCGTCTTCAGTCCGGCCCTGCTCCAGTAAGATAGTCGCCATGAGATAATGATATCCGGGGTTCAGTTTATCAACTGCAACAGTTTTCTCACACCAGTCAAAAGCTTCAGAGAGTTTGCCCTGATTGGCATAGGCGCGGGTGAGAAGGGCCATCGCTTTCGGATTTTCCTTGCCCCCGGAAACCGTCGTGAGAAGCCTTTCGGCAGTTTCTCCGTAAGAACCCTGTTCGTAAAGGGCCAACGCTTCTTCATACAAATCCGGGGTCGGAGGCCGGTGGTCAGAGGCAGGGGGAGAGATTTCACAAACCGGATATCCGGTTGTGTATTCAATTTCAGCTTCTGTGATTCCGGAATCCGGACTGGTGGTAACCCGTTGATTGATGACAGCCTCATAGTCTGCGATCTCTGACTGCCGGTCCCTGAACACTGATCCCTGCCCACTGGTCTCCTCCGTCTCTTTCCTGTAAAGGAGAGCGCCGGGGAATTTTACCGTCGAAAATTGCGAAAAAAGAATATGTGACATCTCGCTCGGGCTGACAATAAGCCACCCTCCATCCATAAGACACCGGTAAAGGTTTTGAATGACCTTTTTCTGATATTCCTGATCAAAATACATAAGCACATTGCGGCAAAAAATGATATCCATCGCATTAGTGCTGTTCAGGAGTGAAGGATAATTGTCTTCCACAAGATTCTGATAGGAAAAGGCAACCATTTTCTTTATGGATGGCAGAATCTCGAAACTGTTTTCCTTTAGCTTCTTAAAATATCTTGCTTTGACCCATTGCGGGGTATCGCGAAATGACCATTCACTGTATACCCCTGTTGACGCTTTTCTGAGAAAACGTGGGTTGATGTCCGTAGCGAGAATGGTAATATTCCATTCCTCTAAGTTTGGGACCATTTTTTTCAGAAGGATAGCAAGCGAATAAGGTTCCTCGCCTGAAGCACACCCAGCGCTCCAGATCCTGAGGCGTTTCTCCCTTTCCCGCCGGGAACTGATTAGTTCAGGAAGGATATTTCTTTCGAGGATTTCGATGCTTTTCTTTTCACGGAAGAAATAGGTTTCCCCGACGGTAATATGACTTGCAAGAATCTCTGCCTGCTTCTTTGTCAAGGGAGATGACATGAGCCATTGCATGCATGCTTCTTCATCCTGAAACCCGAAGTCCTTGAGCGCAGCGCGGATTCCCCGCTGGAGATCACTCCAGCGCTGTCTCGGAAAATGCATGCCGATCTGTGCGGCAACAAATTCGCTGAACCGGGAAAGCAGACTCTCTGAAATTGTGTAATTCATGCCTGGTCCCGCCTCAGTGCATTGTCCAGGGTGTTCTCTTCGTCGAGGGAGAGAAACCTGTTGAGGTCATGAATGAGGATCATGCCGTCCTCCAGTTTTACTACGCCTTCAACATAGTCCAGAGAGGGAAGTATCTTTTCTGATTCGATCACGTCTTTTCGCGCGGTTTCTATGACTCTGCTTGCATCGTCTACTAAAAGTGCGACAGTCCGCCTTGAGGTCCTGGCAATAATGAGATGATCACTCAGACTTATTTCCCGTTCCGGGAACCTGAAGCGTTTGCGTATATTCAAAACAGGAACAACCATCCCCTGAAGGTTTATTGCCCCGCACACAATCCCGGGAGCGTTCAGCAGAGGGGTGATTTCGACAATGCGCACAACCCGCTGGACAGAGGACAGAGAGAGCGCAATTTGCTGGCCGTCGAGCACAAAAACAACAAGGGCTTTCAGCATTTACAAAGTCTCCTCTCAGCTTCGTGTATGCATAATGAGACCCAGGTGAGAAAGAATCTGTTCTTCATAGTTCAAGCCAATCCCCGATGGTATTTATACCCATATCAGTGTCCTAACGGTCTTTAATAGTTGGATCAGAACAGAATGCCTTCATAGCCGGGACTAAATCTGTACTCAAACTGTTTTTTGACAGGAATAAGTCTGCTCCGGCGGCAAGGGCGCTCTTTTTGAATTCAGGGGTGTCGTATATGGTAAGGATAATTATTTTTGTGATCGGGGAGTCTGTTTTGATCCGCCTCGCTGCCTCGATGCCGTTTATGCCCGGCAATTTGATGTCCAGCAAAACAAGCTGCGGGTGCGTTGTTTTGCAGAACTCTATCGCCTCTTCGCCGGAGGTCACATCGAAAAAGTCATGGTCCTGGAATAATACACTCAACCATCTTCTCATCGAATTCCGCATCCCCTCATGATCTTCGACGATCAATATAGGGAGTTTTTTCCCTGTATGATCATCCTGCCTATCCATCATATTCTCGATTATCTCTATTGACTTTAGTTGTTCCATAGTGTTTTCTCCTCTTGAAAATACCCTCATAATTTGCGGGCCTATAGAGAACAAATAAGCCCATATATGCACTCATACTTATAGTTAACAATTATTTCGGGTGATAAGCTATCGGGAAAATCCTGAGATGAGGGTTCGTAAAACCTGAGAAGGAGCATTCAGCTCATGGCTCATAGCTGATAGCGAAAGGCTTTAAAGCGTTGTTAATCCTTCTTTTATGGCATATTTGGTGAGTTCTGCAACAGTATGGATATCCAGCTTGTCCATAATTTGCTGACGGTACGTCTCAATTGTTTTCGTACTAATGCTCAGTTTGGCGGCAATATCTTTTGTTGTCTTCCCCTCTGCAATAAGCTGGAGCACTTCCCGCTCTCTGGCGGTGAGGAGAGAAAACGCAGACAAGGTTTCCCTGAAAACGATGTGTTTATAATCACTGATCATGATTTCGGTTATCGCGGGGCTCAAATAAGAACGGTTCGACATCACTGTTCGGATTGCGTTCGCCAATTCTTCAAAGGCGCAGTCTTTAAGCAGATAGCCGGATGCCCCGGCGTTCAGCATTTCGATCACA
>Ga0209164_1003522_pt1 | contig 14790 bp, 12 predicted proteins | sample MTBNYHSulfiMetaG_FD_187458 | JGI IMG/M metagenome (GOLD analysis project Ga0209164, IMG submission 187458) | Enrichment culture microbial communities from rom New York Harbor, USA that are MTBE-degrading - MTBE-NYH (New York Harbor Sulfidogenic)... | ecosystem: Environmental > Aquatic > Marine >...
AGTGACCAGTGATCAGTGATCAGTAATCAGTGATCAGTAATCAGTATTCAGCGATGCACATTAGATGCAGCTTCAAACAGTTATAACCTCTGAACCCTGAACCTTGAACGTAGAACCGATCCGTCTAGATGCTATGAAGCGGGAGGATCACGGAAAAGATGGGCCCTTTTTCTTCTCCGGGTGCGAGATCCAGGCGGCCGCCGTGCTCTTCCATGATTCTCACGGCAATGCTCAAGCCCAGGCCGGAACCTTCCTCCTTGGTGGTGAAAAAGGGTTCGAAGACCTTGCACCGGATTGATTCCGGGATGCCGGGGCCGCTGTCCGACAAGCGAATAAAAACGACGGCGCCGAGGTCGGCATCCAAACCCTGCTCCTCCCGAATGATCATGGTACCACCCCCCCTCATGGCTTCGCAAGCATTCTCAATGATGTTGACCAGCACCTCTTTAAGCCTCTCCGGGTCGACCTTGACCTCGGGCAAAGAGCCGTTCCTTTCCAGCCGAACCGTCACGTTGTAGGATTCAAGGCGATGGGCCAGGAGGCGAAGCACATGGTCCACCACTTCAGAGGGACTCATGTCCTGGACCCTGAGCTTGGGCGGCCTGGAAAACTCCAGAAAGCTTTGCACAATGCTGTCAATGTGCAGGATCTCTTCGGAGATGACCTGAAAATCCTCTCTTTGGTGGGAAGACAGGTTCAGGGTGCGGTTTAAAGAAAAAAGGCGCATCTTCACCGAGGTGAGAGGGTTGCGAATACTATGGGCCATGCCGGCTGCGAGTTTGCCGACCACAACCATTTTTTCGGCCTGCAAAAGATGTTCACGGCTTTTCTCCAGCTCGCTTTGGGTCTGGTCGATGTCTTCGATCAGCACCCGGATGCTCCGGCTCAGGGCTTTCACCTCGTCTCGCCCGTCGGGCCTGCTCCCCGGGTTGGCTTCCAGGGCCAGCCTTCTGAGAGGCTCCAGGATATCGTTTCCAAGAACAAAGGCCAGCACCAGGCCGAGAACAAGCACCAGAAGCACTGCAGTGCCGGCCACAACCCTGAGCTTTTCAGCCTGACCGTAGCTGTCGGCCTTAATTTTTTGGATCTTTTGGGTGTGAAAGGCTTTGTACTCTTCGCAGTGCTCCATGACCTTGAAGAAATGTTCCCGCACATCCTTGTGCAACTTCATCCCCAATTCTCGCTCGCCCGCCGCGTAGTGCCGGATGACTTGATCTTTCAGGGCAATGTAGCGGAGGTATTCAAACTCGATCCTGTTGATGATTTGCATTTGAGGCTCGGAGTGTGCGAAGGCCCGCGCCTCATCCAACCGGCCCTGAAAAAATGCCCTGTGACGGCTGAGTTCTTTGAGCCACTCGGGATTTCCGTCCTGAAAAAAATAGGAAACATAGCCTTTCTGATTGGCGAGCGCTGTTTCCAGGGCTTCGGCTCTCTGGTAAGCGGCGAGGTTCTCATCGATAAGATCGGTCAGAAGCCCCTCCATCCGGTAGGTGTACCAGACCATTACCAGGCCTCCCAGAAGGGTGATGGCCACCAGCAGGGCGAGCACCGAGTAGATCCGGAATCGGAGACTGATTTTTTTCCACATCTTCATCGTCATGAGAGGTCCTATTTTTCTGTTTGGTATTTTCTTAGTTTTGAAAGAAGGGTTTTCCTCGTGATTCCCAGGTTCCTGGCCGCCTCACTTTTATTGCCCCTGCTTGCTTCCAGGGCTTTTAAAATGGTGGCTTTTTCCACCTCCTCGAGGGGTAGATTGTTTGCCACGGCTTCTTTTCCCGGGTAGTTCCGCGCAGATGAAGAACCCTCCGGAATCAGCGTCAAATCTTTTGTGTCCAGATAGGGCGCTTGAGCCATCACAACCCCCCGTTCCACGGCGTTCATGAGCTCCCTCACGTTCCCCGGCCAGTCATGTCTGAGGAGGTTGTCCATGGCCTGCGGGGTGAACCCTTTGAGCTCCTTGTGGTTCTTTTCAGCGAAGATCTCGAGGAAGTGGTGAGCCAGAAGAGGAATATCCTCCTTACGCTGTCTCAGAGGGGGAAGGGTCAAGGTGACCACGTTCAAGCGGTAAAAAAGGTCCTCCCGAAACCGGCCTGCGCCGATTTCCGCGAGAAGGTCTTTATTGGTCGCGGCAATGACGCGGACGTCCACCTTGACCACCTCTTCGCCGCCCACGCGGGTGAGTTCCCTTTCCTGCAGGACTCGCAGAAGCTTGACCTGCATGGCCGGAGACATCTCGCTGATTTCATCCAGGAAGATGCTGCCTTTGTGAGCGATAGAAAACTTGCCCTCCTTCCTTCGATAGGCGCCCGTGAAGGCCCCCTTCTCGTGACCGAAAAGCTCGGATTCCAGGAGGCTTTCCGTGATGGCGGCACAGTTGATTTTCACGAAGGGCGATTCCCTGCGAGGGCTGTTGTGGTGGATGGCCCCGGCAATCATTTCTTTTCCCGTGCCTGATTCGCCGGATATCAGGACCGTGGCCTCCGAGGGCGCCACCTGAGCCACCGTTTCCAGGAGCTTTTCCATGGCCTGACTTCGGCCGATGATGCTCCTGCGGTCGAACCTGTTTCCGAGGCTTTCCCGGAGAAGCCGGTTTTCTTCCTTGAGCTGGGTATGATCCATGGCCCGTTGCATGGTGATTCGGAGTTCGTCAAAGTCCAGCGGCTTGGTCAGATAGTCATAGGCCCCTGCCTTGAGCGCCTCCACGGCGGTTTCCACAGAGGAATAGGCCGTCATGATGATGACAGGGATAGCGGGATTAAAGGCTTTGATCTCGGGGAGGGCCTGCAGGCCCGACACCTTGATCATCCGTATATCCATGAGGACAAGGTCAAAGGGTTGCTTGTGGACTTCTTGAACGGCCCCTGAACCGTCATCCGCTTCGCTGACGGCATACCCCCACCCGGAAAGCAAGGTTTTGAGCATGGTCCTGTGTGAAACATCGTCGTCTACGACCAGAATATGGGGTTTTCTGCTTTTCATAACCATCATTGCGGATCAGGGCGAAGGCTCTGATCCCTGCATCGGCAAAAGCACAGTCACCGTGGTGCCCTGCCCTGGTGCGCTGTCGACTCTGAGTTCGCCTCCATGGGCCTCGACGATCTTGCGAACGATGGCGAGACCCAGTCCCGTTCCCGCTTGCTTGGTGGTGAAGTAGGGATCGAAAATATGATCGAGGTGCTCTTTGTCGATGCCCGCCCCGGTGTCCGTTACCCCGATCTTCGCCCGTTGAGTTCCCCCATCCTTCGAACAGGAGACCGATAGTGTCCCGCCCCGGTCCATGGCCTCAAGCGCATTGAGGTAGAGATTGAGCAAGACCTGGGTGATGTTGTCGAAATCAACTTCGATTTCCCCCAAGGAGGGAGTAAGCTCGGCACGAATCGCAACCCCTGAGGATGAGGCCTGCCTTTCTATCATTTTGAGGGAGTGTTGAATCAGGGTCCGGATGGGGGTTCGCTTTTTATGAAGGACCATGGGACGGGCGAAATCGAGGAGCTGGGAGATGGTCCGGTTGAGCCGATCCACCTCTTTGATCATGATGTCCGCCGTGTTCCGGTCTTCCTGGTTGTCTCTGTTTCTGTCCCTGAAATAGGTGGCGAATCCCTTGATCGAACTCAGGGGGTTACGAATTTCATGGGCGACGCCCGCTGCGAGTCTTCCCAGCGAGGCAAGACGCCTGCTCGTCTCAATTTCCCTTTCAAGGGCCCGGACTTCGGTCATATCCCTAAAAAGAATAATTCGGCCTGTGCCCATGCCTTTGTCATCCTGGAGCAATGAGACGCTCACCTCAAGGCAAAGGGGCCGGCCGTCGGGGCGCCGGCACTGTATTTCATCTTCGATCGGCGCGTGTGGGTCGGTGGCGAGTTCCGAGAAAAGCTCCGTCATTTCCGGGGGCAGAATTTCCGCCGACGAACGGCCCACAACGTCACGGGAATCTCGTTCCAGGATTTGCTCTGCAGCCCGATTGAGGGAGAGGATGTTTTCTCTATCGTCGATCACAAGCAACCCTACCGGCATTTTTTCGACCACCCTGTCCGAGAAGGCTTTGATGCGGGTCAAAGAAGTCCTTGTCGAGCGATAAGCCTGGGCAAGAAACAGAGAGACAATGCCGGCAAAACCGATGAGGAGCATCACGGAAGCCATGAGGAGCGTATGGCCCATATCCTCCTTTCGAGCCTCTTCCAGGGACGCCATGTCCAGCCCAACGAATATCACCTGTTTTTCCTCGGGCGGCGGCCATTGCGGGATTTCCCTTTGCCTGGGTCCTCTCATGCGGGTTCCGCGGGAACCGGGCGGAGCCTGGGTGGGCGCAAAACGGCGAAAGACCTCGAAAACCCTTGCCCCGTTGTGGTCTTGAACTTGTCGCCACGCCACGGTGTGCAGCCCGGCTATCCGCTCAAGATCCAGTTCCGTGCCATGCTCTTCCCCGATCCTGGCCGGGTCGCTGTGAGCGAGGACCCTTCCACGGTCGTTCGTGACCACAATGTACAGGATATCGGATTGCTCCGCGGTTTCCGCCAGCAGGTGCTGAAGTCTGAAATCGCCCGGCCCCCGTCCCATCATGCCCATCATTCCGGTTCTGGTTCCTGCCTCAAAGGATCGAATCAGGGCGGCTCCTTTTTCTGCGAGGAGGCGGACCATGTCCTGTTTTTGTTTGTTGAGGTTTTGGAGGGTCCAGAAAAGAAAAATGGGCACAAGAAGGCCCAGAGCGCCGAGAATGATCCAGGGCGGTATGGCGAGGACATATTGTTTCAGGGCTCTATGCATGGATACTTTTTACCCGGCTGGATACTCGGGCTGGGTAAGAATTATCCAGTTCCGGACAAGACTTTGCAAGGAAAAGAAGACGAAAAAAAGTCAATCGTTAAAAATCATGCAATATCAGCAGGTTCACTCCATGATTTCCTCCCGGCACGAACCTTGCTCAAAGAGAAGGGCAAAACCATCAATAGATCACACCGAAAAGGAGGGTAAAAAATGAAGAAACTGATCGCAATCGTAGGAATTCTGGCACTGGCAGCGGTCATCACCGTCCCTGTCCTCGCACAAGGGCCGGGGTATGCCAGAGGCCGCGGCATGATGGGTCCGGGGGCGGGTAACCCCGGGATGGGTCCGGGATACGGATGGGCCTATGAGAATCTGACGGACGAGCAGCGCAGCCAACTGGCGGAACTTCGTCAGAAGCACTTTGACGAAACGGCCCAGGTCCGAACCGAATTGAGGGCCAAGCAGGCTGAGCTGCACATTCTGATGAACATGTCCAACCCTGATCTGGAAAAAGCAAAGGCGCTTCAGAAAGAGATCAGCGATCTTCAAGGCAAGATGAGCCAGGAGAGGATCAATCTCTATGGCGAAGCCAAGAAAATCAACCCTGAGGCCCGCTTTGGAAAAAGCTGGGGCCGGGGCGGAAAAGGGCTTGGACCTTGCGCTGAAGGCTATGGTCCGGGCATGGGCCGCGGCTGGCATCGGAGCGGGGCCGGCATGGGTCCTCGCTGGAACTAATCCTGCAAGCAATGGAGGTGGACCATTCCGTCCACCTCCTTCTTTTGGTTTTCATTCCGTGCTCCCCATCCATGCCCATCTACCTCTATAATGTTTCGTCCCTCTGCAATGATATCTCAGAGTACATCCCACAGTTGCTTAAGACGGCTCATTCAGACGAAGGGCGTTGATACGAAAGCCCGTGTCGGTATTGGCCGATCCTGGATTATGGATTTTGTGGATGTCATGATTAAGGAAGTCCCGGGTATCCAGCATCCAGTATCAAGCATCCAGCATCAGCCCGTAAAGAGCGCACATCTCAGCATACCGACAATGCCGGCTGAGAAGATCTTATGCAACGTTAGAATACACACCTTACGGCATATGACCTGGTCGTGTTGACTTATGCTTTTTCATCCCTATAAATTCAATATGATAGAAAGGAGGATAAAAGTATGGAAACGACGAAGCTTTCAATACCGAACATCAGTTGCGGACATTGCGTCATGGCGATCAAGAGGGAACTGGCTGAACTCAAAGGCATAACCGGCGTGGAGGGGGATCCCGGAAAAAAAGAAATCACCGTGACCTGGGATGCACCGGCAAGCCTGGATCAGATCAAGTCGACCCTGAAGGAAATAAACTATCCGGCGGCAGGATAAAAAAGGGAACATTGGAATGTTGGAATAATGGAATGCCGGGAACGAATGTTCCGGGCGAGAGGTGGGGGTGAGTGATCAAAAGGCGGGAACGATGGCTGAGAAGAGAGTGACCATACCGGTAACAGGAATGACCTGTGCCAATTGCGCCATGAACATCGAACGGGCCGTTCAGAAATTGCCCGGCGTGAGTCAGGCAAATGTGAATTTCGGATCAGAGCAGGCGACGGTTTCTTTTGATCCGGAAGCAGTGTCGGTTCAGGACCTGATCTTGAAGATCAAGGATGCGGGATATGGTGTGGCTCAAGCTGATGTAGAGATCCCGATCACAGGCATGACCTGCGCCAACTGCGCCATGACCATTGAAAGGACCCTGAAGAAAAAAGTCCCAGGGGTTACAGCCGCCTCCGTGAACTTTGCCTCGGAAAGGGCGCAAGTTCGCTACATTCCTTCCCTGACCACTCTGGAGGAGATTATCGCCGCCGTCGAGGGAGCAGGCTACGGGGCCATAAGGCCCGATGAGGCGCTCGACGGGGAAGATGCGGAAATGCAGGCAAGACGGGCCGAGATCAGGGACCAGACGTTGAAGTTCCTGGCGGGCGTCATTTTCACCGCGCCTCTTTTTGTCCTTTCCATGGGAAGAGATTTCAGTTTCTTCGGCCCCTGGAGCCATGCTACGTGGGTGAATTGGATGTTTTTTGCCCTGGCGACGCCCGTTCAATTCTATACGGGGTGGGACTATTACACCGGCGGATGGAAGAGCCTGAAAAACAGGAGCGCCAATATGGACGTTCTTGTGGCCATGGGGTCTTCCGCAGCCTACTTCTACTCCCTGGCCCTCCTATTTTTCCCGGTTCTCGGCCACCATGTTTACTTTGAGACTTCGGCCGTGATCATCACCCTGGTCAAACTTGGAAAGATGCTTGAAGCCAGGACCAAGGGCAAAACCGGAGGCGCTATCCGGAAACTCATGGGGCTGCGACCTAAAACGGCAACGGTCCTTGTGGAGGGCGATGAACATGAGATCCCTCTGTCTCAGGTCAAGGTGGGGGATGAGGTGGTCGTGCGTCCCGGTGAGGCCATACCCGTGGACGGCACGGTGTTGGACGGTGAGTCCGGCGTGGATGAGTCCATGCTGACCGGAGAGCCCATCCCTGTTGATAAAGGCAGGGGCGACCGGGTTGCTGCAGGAACGATCAATGGTGAGGGCCGCATCCGGTTCAGGGCTGAGAAGGTGGGCAAGGACACGGCCCTTGCCCGAATCATCCGGCTTGTTCAGGAAGCTCAGGGCAGCAAGGCGCCTATCCAGGCCCTGGCGGACAGGGTGGCGGCCGTGTTCGTCCCTTCGGTGATCGGGATTGCTCTCATCACCTTTATGGTGTGGTGGGCCGCAGGTGGTGAATTTGTGCCTGCCATGATCCGCATGGTGGCGGTGCTCGTGATTGCCTGTCCTTGCGCCCTTGGCCTGGCCACGCCTACGGCCATCATGGCAGGGACCGGGAAGGGCGCGGAACAAGGCGTTCTGTTCAAAAACAGCGAAGCCCTGGAAACGGCCACCAAGCTGAACACGATCGTCCTGGACAAGACCGGGACCATAACCCTGGGAAAACCTGTGGTAGTTGATCTGAAGGTCGTGAACGGCCGGGTCAGGGACGAGCAGGCGCTTTTGCGGCTTGCAGCCTCGGTGGAAGTAGGTTCGGAGCATCCCCTGGGCCGCGCCGTTGTCGCTGAAGCTCAAAAGAGAGGCATCCGGCTGTTGGAGCCCGAATCTTTTAAGGCTTCCAGAGGCGCCGGCGTGAGCGCACGCGTCGACGGCCGGGAGGTGATGGTCGGGAAACCGGCCTGGTTCAAAGAGGACCCATTGATCCTGGAAGGGCAGGAGATGCCCATTCGGACCCTGCAGGATCAGGGTAAAACGGTGATGGTGGTCGCCGTGGATCAAAAGGCGGCAGGCCTCATTGCTGTTGCGGACCGGCCGAAGCCGGAATCAAAGGAAAGCATTGCGGCCCTTCACCGGCAAAATCTGGAAGTGATCATGCTGACCGGGGACAACGCGAGGAGCGCGCAGGTCATTGCTTCCCAAGTCGGTGTGGACAGGGTCCTGGCCGAAGTCCTACCCGAAGAAAAGTCCCGGAAGGTTCAAGAGCTTCAGGATTCAGGCAAGAAGGTCGGCATGGTTGGAGACGGCATCAACGACGCGCCGGCCCTGGCCCAGGCGGATGTGGGCATGGCGATCGGCACCGGGACGGATGTGGCCATGGAATCAGGGGACGTCATTCTGGTCAGTGGGAGTCTCGGCGGGATCCCGCGGGCGATCGCCTTGAGCAGGGCCACGATGCGAACCATCAAGCAGAATCTGTTCGGCGCCTTTATTTACAACGTCGTGCTCATTCCCGTGGCTGCGGGTGTTCTTTATCCTTTCGGATCCCTGCCCCATTTCCTGCGCGAACTCCATCCCATCCTGGCCGCTCTTGCCATGGCCATGAGCAGCATTACCGTGGTCTCGAACAGTTTACGGCTCTATCGAGCAAAGATCCATTAGGCGGCTGCTGAAAAGCATCCATCTGCTGCGTTGCCCTTGTTCCTCTTCGCTGCGGCGTACTTGTGTGTACGCCTCACTCCACGTAACTTCGGGCGCCTTGCATCTGAACGCTTTTGAGCAGCCTCCAGGGGCGCTTAGGCGGCTGCTGAAAAGCATCTAGTTTTTTCGAAAAAAAATTGAAGGTTCTTGACCTAGGTCAAGGCACGGGGTGCAAGCATTCGGTAAACTCTGAACCCATGCTGGAAGAAAAAGAAGGATTTTGCGATCAACCCAATCACAAAAAGGAGGAGATGATGTTTTGTTACCAGTGTGAGCAAACGGCAAAGGGAGAAGGGTGCACCAAGATCGGCGTGTGCGGAAAGCCCCATGAGGTGGCGTGCCTGCAGGATCTCTTGGTCCATGCACTGAAGGGACTGTCCGTAGTCGCCGTCGAAGGGCGGAAGGTGGGCGTCAACGATCACGATGTGAACGTCTTTACCGCAGAGGCGGCTTTTTCAACCCTGACCAACGTGAACTTCGATCCTGCAAGATTTGATCGCCTCATCAACCGCTGCGTGGAGCTGAGAGAGAACCTGAAGCAAAAGGTCCGGAGCGCGGGCGGCAAGACGGATTTTCCGGAAGGGCCGGCAACACTCAAACCGGCTACCACCCTCGATGAACTGGTCAGGCAGGGTGAGGCTGTGGGGCTCAAGTCGGATCCCTCCGTGGACCCGGACATTCTCGCCCTTCAGCACACGGTCCTGTTCGGTATCAAGGGTATTTGCGCTTACGCGGATCATGCCCAAATCCTCGGGCAGGAGGATGACAAGGTCTATGCTTTTGTCCATGAAGCCCTGGCCAAGATGTTGGCCAAGGACCTCACCCTGAACGACTGGGTCGGCCTAGCTCTGAAAACCGGTGAAATCAACCTTCGGACCATGGAGCTCCTGGATGCGGCCAACACGGGGACCTACGGCCATCCTGTCCCCACCAAGGTGCCTCTGGGCGCCAGGAAGGGCAAGGCCATCCTGGTGTCCGGCCATGACCTGAAGGACCTGGACGCACTCCTGAAGCAGACCGAGGGCAAAGGCATTGATGTTTACACCCATGGGGAAATGCTTCCCACCCATGGCTACCCGGAACTGAAGAAATATCCTCATTTCTACGGGCATTTCGGCACGGCCTGGCAGAACCAACTCAAAGAGTTCGGTCAGTTCCCCGGCCCCATTCTTATGACCACCAACTGCATACAGAGGCCGCAGGGGTCCTACCAGGACCACATTTTCACCACCGGCCTGGTCGGCTGGCCCGGGGTACCGCACCTTGCGGATAAGGATTTTACGCCGGTGATTCAAAAGGCGCTGGAAATGCCGGGGTTCACGGAAAATACCAATGGGAAATCCGTCATGTGCGGGTTCGGCCACAATGCGGTCATGGGGGTTGCAGACAAGGTGATCGACGCGGTCAAGAGCGGCGCCATCAAGCACTTCTTCCTGGTGGCCGGGTGCGACGGCGCCAAGCCGGGAAGGAACTACTACACCGAGTTTGTGGAAAAGGCGCCCAAAGACACGGTGATTCTGACCCTGGCCTGCGGCAAGTTCCGTTTCTTTGACAAAGACCTGGGGGATATCGGCGGCATCCCCAGGCTCCTGGATATCGGCCAGTGCAATGACGCCTACTCGGCGATCCAGATTGCCGTGGCCCTTTCAAAGGCCTTCGGGGTGGGAGTCAATGAGCTGCCTCTTTCCATGATCCTTTCCTGGTATGAGCAGAAGGCCTGCGCGATCCTTTTGACCCTGCTCCACCTGGGGATCAAGAACATCAGGCTGGGACCGAGCCTTCCTGCTTTTATCACGCCGAATGTGCTGGACGTGCTGGTGAAAAACTTCAACATCATGCCGATCAGCACACCGGAGCAGGATCTGAAGGCGATTCTGGGATAAGCAACTCAGCGCAGGGCAAAGAGCAAGGAGCGCAGCGTCCTTTGCTCTTAGCTCCACGCTCTTAGCTCCACGCTCTGCGCTCTATGCTTTAAGGAAGGAACAACACATGAAATGCCCCGGACAGGACAGCCGGTACTGGAAACCCGGCGCGATCTTTGAAACCAGGTGCCCGAAGTGCGGCGCGGAGGTCGAATTTTTCAAGGATGATTCGACGCGGCGGTGCGGAAAGTGCGGCCACAAGTTCCTGAATCCGAGCATGGATTTCGGTTGCGCTTCCTATTGCCGGTATGCAGAGCAGTGCATCGGGAACCTTCCTCCTGAGGTGATCGCCCAAAAAGAGGACTTGCTCAAGGACCGGGTGGCGATCGAGATGAAGCGGTATTTCAAGAACGATTTTAAAAGGATCGGGCATGCCGGTCGTGTTGCCCGGTATGCGGAGAGAATCGGGAAACAGGAGCGAGGCAATCTCGCCGTCATCCTGAGTGCAGCGTACCTGCATGACATCGGCATCAAGGAGGCTGAGCGAAAGCATCGGAGCGCTTCAGCAACATTTCAGGAAGAGGAGGGGCCGCCCGTGGCGAGGGAAATCCTACAAAGGCTCGGGGCCAAGCAGGAACTCACCGATGAAGTGTGCGACATCATTGCCCACCACCATCACCCCCGGCCTGAGGAGACGGACAACTTCAAATGTGTTTACGATGCGGATTCCATCGTGAACCTGGAAGAGCAGCACAAAGAGAGCCCTTTGAAACCGGAGGCGTTGACCAGGATCCTTGAGACGTCTTTTTTGACGGAGACCGGGAAAGATCTGGCGGAAGAAATCCTGCTCAAACAGGCATAGAGAAGGAGAAGACCATGAAAGTTCAACGGAAAATTGTGCTCATCGACGAAGACTTGTGCGATGGATGCGGGGTGTGCGTTCCTTCCTGTGCGGAAGGCGCTATAGAGGTGGTGGACGGAAAAGCCAGAATGGTGGCGGAAAAATACTGTGACGGGCTCGGCGCCTGCCTCGGGGAGTGCCCGAAGGGGGCCCTCACCATCGAGGAGCGGGTGGCCGATGAGTTCGATGAAGAAGCGGTGGAGGCGTACCTTTCGGCAAAACCAAAGGAAGAACCGGCTCAGGAGCTTGTCATGGCTTGTGGATGCCCTTCATCGCAGATCAAGACGTTCGCTCCAAAAGGACAGAGTGAAGGCCGGAGGACCGCACAGCATTCCGAACTTTCCCACTGGCCGGTTCAAATCAAGCTCGTGCCTCCGACGGCGCCGTTTCTCAAGGGCGCCCATCTGCTCGTCGCTGCGGACTGCACGGCCGTAGCCTATCCCAATTTTCACAGAGATTTCCTGAAAGGCAAGGCCGTGATGATTGGGTGCCCCAAGTTCGATGATGTCCAGGAATATGTGGAGAAGTTTGCGGAAATATTCAGGGCGGCCGACATCCGGAGCGTGACTGTCGTGCAGATGGAAGTCCCCTGCTGCTCGGCCCTGCCGAAGATCGTGAAGAGCGGCATGGATAAAGCGGGGAAGAGCATTGCCCTGGAAGAGATTGTGATCGGCTCGGGCGGAGACGTCCTCAAACGACACAAGCTCGCCGCATAGGGGGGCGCTTGGCTCAAATCCGTCCTAGGCCACAAGAACCACGGTGATGCCCCTGACGTTGTTGAGGACCTTCTGAGAGACGCTTCCGATAAAAAATTCGGTGATACCGGACAGGCCTCTCCTTCCCATAACGATCGTGTTATAGCCTGATTGGGCCTCCGCAAGAATGTCCCTGGCGACGCCTTTCTTCCGGGTTTCTATTCTTGTGGTGATCTTGTTCTCCTGAAAGCCGGCTCTGATCAGACGATCCCTCGCTTGATCCATAGCCTTCCCGACCAGTTCTTTCTTTTTATCTTCCAAGGTACAGAAGGAGATCTGCTGGGCGGTGAAATAAGGCGTGAGCTCGGGGCTGTTCATGTTGCAGATAGCGGCCGTGTCCAGGGCTATGTTAAAAAGCGTGACCTCATGGTCGGGGGTAAAGGATCGGACAACGTAATCCAGGGCTTTCATCGCGTTTTCAGATTCGTCCAATGCCATCAAGATTTTTTTTGTCATCAGGTCCCCTCCTTTATTTTCGTTCTGCGTCTTGGAAATTGTATGCCCTATTGAAAGTGACCATGATTTGGTTTTTCCTCGCACATGGAATAATAAAATATTGACAAGATCCTAATTTAAGTCAAGTCAAAACAGTAGGCCTTGACTGAGAACGTGGGGTTTTCTATAGTGGTAAGCCTATGACGGGGGTAAACCATGGGGAATAAAACGGAGAAAAATCTTGCCTATGCTTTTGCAGCCGAATCCAAAGCGGCTGCCCGCAACGAGACTTTTGCCAGAAAAGCCGAGGCCGAGGGCTATGGGATCATAGGCCGGCTTTTTCGCGCCGTGTCGGACGCTGAATCCGTGCACGCGCGGCGCTATCTCATGCTCATGCGCGGGAAGATCGGGACCACGGAAGAGAATTTGCAGGCAGCCTTTGAAAACGAGATCAAAGCCAATGCGGAGGAGTATCCGAACCTGATCAAGGACGCTTCGGAGGAAGGTGAAGACGCGGTCCTGAAGGCCTTCTCCCAGTCCAGGGACGTGGAGAGCCGACATGCCGAGCTGTACAAGAAAGCCATGAACAACCTGCTTGCGGAGCGCGAGACCGTCTATTTCGTCTGCCAGGTCTGCGGGTATGTGAGCGAGGATGAAGCCCCGGACAACTGTCCTGTGTGTGGGGCGGTGAAGGGAAAATTCAAAAAGGTGGATTGACAGGCTGCTCAAAAACGCTCATCTACCGCGTTGCCCTCTTTCCTCGCTCTGTTAAATTTTCGTGAGGTTTTCAAAAGGCTAAAATGCTGCGAATGATGGAATATTGGAATGTGAAAACAGAACCGTCCGGCTGAGCCCAATATCCCAACATTCCAGTATTCCACTATTCCATTATTCCACTGGCGAGCGAAGTTCCATCATGGCAAAAGACTTTTACAAAATTCTGGGTGTGAAAAAAGACGAAACAGCGGAGGCGATCAAGAAAGCCTACCGAAAGCTTGCCAGGAAATGGCACCCGGACGTGAACCCGGGCAACAAAGAGGCGGAGCAGAAGTTTAAAGAAATCTCCGAAGCCTATGATGCCCTGGGCGACGAAAAAAAGAGAAAACTTTACGACGAGTTCGGGGAAGAGGGCCTCCATGCGGGATTTGATGCTGAAAAGGCCCGCCAATACAAACAGTGGAATACCTATCAGCAGGCCGGGACGGGAGGGGGCGGCCGGCCTTTCGGGAAATATCACAGCTACGAGGATATTTTCGGCGATATTTTCGGTTTCAGAGGCGCAGGCACAGGCTTTGAATCAAGAGGCCCTGTTGGGGGAAGGGACCTGGAGCACCAGATGACCCTCGACCTGATCTCCGCGCTCAAAGGTCTTGAAACCGAGTTGGCCATGCAGAAAGTCAGCGCCTGTCCTTCCTGCCAGGGGTCCGGTATGGATCCCAAGTCAACTATGACCCCCTGTACGGCCTGTGGAGGCTCGGGCCGCATCAATGTGGCCCAGGGCCCCATGCAGTTTACGAAAGCCTGCCCCCAGTGCAAAGGACACGGCCGCATCGGCCAACCCTGCCCCACGTGCGGTGGAAGCGGCCAGGCCATGGGAACAGAGAGGATCAGGGTGAGCATCCCGGCGGGCGTGAAAGAGGGTTCCAGGGTTCGTGTGGCGGGAAAAGGCGAGCCGGGCCTTGACGGCGGTCCTCCCGGCGACCTCTATCTGATCATCCGCATCCAGCCCCATCCCGTCCTGACCCGGGAGGGGGACAACCTTCATATGGAAGTGCCGATCACGGTTCGGGAAGCCGTGGCCGGGGCTACCATTACCATTCCCACGGTGGACGGGGCCGTGAACGTCAAGGTGCCACCCGGAAGTCAGAGCGGCCAGACGCTGAAGCTTCGGGGAAAGGGCGCGGTGAATCCGAAAACCAAGCAGAGAGGCGACCTCCTGGCCAAGATCGTTGTCAAGGTTCCGAAGACCGATGACCGGGAGATCCTGGAGGCGGCCGGCAAGATGGACCGTTTTTACAAGGAGGATGTAAGGGCTTCCATCCGGCTCTAGCGCCGTGTCTCTGAACTTCCTCCGATAGTTGCATTTTGAAATGCCGGAATGACGACTTCTTCCAGACCC
>Ga0209164_1003524_pt1 | contig 14784 bp, 10 predicted proteins | sample MTBNYHSulfiMetaG_FD_187458 | JGI IMG/M metagenome (GOLD analysis project Ga0209164, IMG submission 187458) | Enrichment culture microbial communities from rom New York Harbor, USA that are MTBE-degrading - MTBE-NYH (New York Harbor Sulfidogenic)... | ecosystem: Environmental > Aquatic > Marine >...
TGCTGCGGATGCTCGAGCTGGGCGGGGTGGCCTTGCGCGCGCTGGAACGAGAGGAATCGGCGCCCCTGGTGATTGCCGGGGGTCCCTGCGCGGTCACTCCCGAGCCGCTGGCGGACTTCATGGACGCGTTCCTGGTGGGCGATGGGGAGGAGCTGGTCCTTCGCTTCTTGGAGCGCCTGTTGGGGTTGAAGGCGCAAGGAGCCGACCGGGAAACGCAGCTGCTCGAGCTGGCGCAGCTTCCCGGCGTTTATGTTCCTCGTTTTTACGAGCCTCGATGCGGCCCGCAGGGCAGCGGGCAGACGCCGAAGCCGCTTCGGCAGGACGTGCCGTCGAGAGTTGTCCGCCAGGCGGTCGAGCTCGAAAGCGCTTTCTCTCCGGCCTCGTTGATCGTGCCGAGCCTGGGGGCGGTGCACCACCGGCTGGTCGTCGAGGTCAAGCGGGGCTGTACTCGAGGGTGCCGGTTCTGCCAAGCGGGCTACATCACGCGCCCTAACCGGGAGCGGGAACCCGGAACGGTCTTGCAGATGGCCCAAGCCCTGCTTGAGCAATCCGGTTTTGACCAGATGACTTTGTTGTCGCTTTCGACGGGCGACTATACCGCGCTGGACCGGTTGATCGAAGATCTCATGAGGCCCTGTGAAAGTCGGCATGTTGCCCTTGCGTTGCCTTCGCTGCGGGCGGACGGTTTTGACCCAGGCGTCGCGCGCCAGCTGGCCGAGGTGAAACGAACGGGCTTGACCTTCGCGCCCGAGGTGGGCAGTGAGCGCCTCAGGCAGGTCATCAACAAAGAGGTTACTCCGGAATCGATCTTGAGGACGCTGGAGGGACTGGAGAGTTCGGGCTATCAGCGGGTCAAGTTGTACTTTATGGTGGGGTTGCCGACCGAGGGGCAGGAGGACCTGGAGGCGATCGTCGATCTGATCCAGCAGGTCTGGCGTTTTTGGGATCGGCATCGCCTTCCCCGCAGGAGGATCAACGTTTCTCTGGCCGGTTTTGTCCCGAAGCCCCACACGCCCTTTCAGTGGTGCGCCCAGGATGAACGCGAGGTTTTGCACGAAAAGATGCAGTGGGTGAAGCGGCAACTGGAAAGCCAGCGAAAAAGGGTTCAGCTGCACTATGCCGACGAGAGAGCGAGTTTCCTGGAAACAGTCCTGGCCCGGGGGGATCGGCGGCTGGGGCCGGTCCTCGAGCGGGCGCTTCGGTTAGGCTGCCAGTTCGATGCCTGGAACGACTGCTTCTCGTTCGATCTCTGGATGCGGGCCTTCGAGGCCTGCGGCGTCGCCCCGGGGAGTTACGCCAACCGGGAGCGGAAGGCGGACGAAGCCTTTCCCTGGGACGTCATTGACGTGGGAGTCAGCAAGCGGTTCCTATGGAGGGAATACGAAAAAGCTCTGGCGGGGCAAACCACGGCGGACTGCCTGCTGGGCGAATGCTCCGCTTGTGGATTGCCTCGGGATGACCGGTGTCACTCGCTGGCAACGTCTGCCCCTTCAGGCACTACTACCACTGAGAGCGCTGCGCGGGTGGCGTGCCCCTTGCCCCTGAGTGAAGCCGAGGCAGTCTATCGGGTTCGCTACAGCAAGACGGGTCGTCTCGTGGTCATCTCTCATCTCGATCTGATCCGGTTGATTGACCAGGTCATTCGCCGGGCGGGCTTGAAGTCCGTGTTAACTCAGGGGTATAATCCCAAGGCGAAGCGAGTATTTTCCGAGCCGGTGCCGGTCGGAATGGCCAGCCGGGCGGAGCTGATGGACTTGCACCTTTACCATCAGGTCGAGCCTGTGCGGCTGGTGGACTGGCTGAACCGGTTCGTTCCCGAGGGGTTGGAGTTTCTGGGAGCCGCCCGGGTGGAAGGGGGCCGGCCGCGGCTGCCGAGCGTGATCGAGGCGGTGCGTTACCGGGCCGAGCTGCGCACGGCGAAGAGGGCCGAGGTCGAAGCGCTCGGCGAGCGGATCAAGCGCACTCTGAAGGGAGAGAGTTTTCCGGTCGAGTGCCTGTCGCGTAAGAGCGGGCGGCGTACCCGGGTGGACCTGGCGGAGCGGCTGCTGGCCGGTGACTGGACATTTGACGAAGCGGAGGAGCGTCTGAGGATGGACCTGACCTGGCGCGTGGAGCCGCGCCTGCCCAATCTGGGCGTTCGAGATGTGCTTCAGGCTTTATGGCCGGGTGCCGATGAAGCCTTGGACGTTTTGGAGAAGACTGAGGTTTACACAAATGACCGCTCCGAAGGGCGCTTGAGGCCGGTCGTGGCCCGGGCGGGGGAGGAGAACCCGGGCCGCTTGAAGCCCGGACAAAAGCGTTTGGATGGGGCTGAGACAGGGATAGGTTGATGCAGAAGAAGATTCTGGTCAGTGTGGACGCGTACGAAACGCGGGTGGCGATTCTGGAAAACGCCCAGCTGGCCGAGTATTTTTTCGAGCGTACCGATCAGCACCGTATGACCGGGAACATCTATAAGGGGCGGGTGACGGCCATCGCGCAAGGCATTGAGGCCGCCTTTGTCGATATTGGCATGGGCCGCAACGCCTTTCTGTTCGTGAGCGATGTTTCTCCGACGATGGATGATGAGTTCGCCGAGCTGGCCGACGAGGAGGAAGAGGAAACCGAGGATGAGATAGACGTGGAGAGGCCGGCCTTGCCGCCGGTTTCGATCGGCGAGGTTCTCAAGGAAGGCCAGGAAGTGCTGGTGCAGATGGAGAAGGAGCCGATCGGGACGAAAGGCTCCCGGGTGACGACCAATATTTCCCTGCCGGGCAAGTACCTGGTGTTGCTCCCGATGACGAAGCATATCGGCGTTTCGCGGCGCATTGAGAATGCCGCTGAGAAAGAGCGGCTGCGCGCGCTCGCCGAGCAGTTGTGCCCGAACGGCATGGGCGTCATCGTGCGCACGGCGGCGCAAGGCCGCTCGGCGGAGGAATTCAAGCAAGACCTGGCGACGCTGCGGCGAGGCTGGGAGCGCATCAGCAAGCAGGGGGCGGTGGTGCGCGCCCCGGCGCTGGTTCATCAGGACCTCGGGCTGACGTTCCGCCTCGTGCGGGACGTTCTCACCGAAGAAGTCACCGAGTTCATCATTGACGAGGCCGACGTGCATCAGCGGCTGGTGGAGTACACCGAATCGCTGATGCCCAGCCTGACCCCGAGGCTGAAGCTGTGGAACAAGGATACCCCCTTGTTTGTCGCACAAGGCGTCGAGGCGGAGATCAGCGGCCTGATGAACAAGAAGGTCTGGCTCAATTGCGGCGGGTATATTGTGATCGAAGAGACCGAGGCCCTGACCGTCATTGACGTCAACACCGGCCGGTACCTGGGCAGCCGGAACCTGGAAGAGACCGTGCTCGTGACGAACCTGGAGGCGGCGGACGAAATCTCCCGGCAGCTGCGCCTGCGGGATATCGGCGGCATTGTCATTGTGGATTTTATTGATATGCAGCGGCCGGACAGCCGCGAGCTGGTGCTGAACAAGCTCCAGGAGTGTCTCAAGCGCGACCGCTCGAAAACCCATGTATTGGGGATTACGGAACTGGGCCTGGTTCAAATGACCCGCAAGCGGGTGCGCCGCAGCCTGTACAAGTCGCTGACGCAGCCTTGCCCGTATTGCAAGCGGGAAGGGAGCATTCTGTCGTTGCCGACGATGGTCATCAAGGTCTTTCGCCGCCTGGAGACGATGTGCCGGGAGACGGCCATGAAAGAGGTGACCTTGCACCTGCATCCCCGGGTGGCGACGCATATCAACGAGGAGCGGACCCGCCGGGTAGAGCAACTGGAGCAGAAGTACCGGAAGACGATTCGCATTCTGCCCGCGAAGCATTTGCATTTCGAGGAGATTCGGGACGAGCGCTCGTATGATTCGGCGACAAGTCTGGGCTTGACATAGGCGCACCGGACTGATAAGTTCCGGCTTCATTTTGGGAAGGGGCGGGGAGCATACCGGTTCGCCCCAGGATTTGTAAGTCGATATTCAGGAGGGAGTTATCATAATGTATGCTGTTGTCGCGACCGGGGGCAAGCAGTACCGGGTGGCTCCGGGCGAAGTGGTCCAAGTCGAGAAAGTTCCCGGCGAGGTCGGGGAGCCGGTCGAGTTTGGGCAGGTGCTGTTGGTGGCTCCCGATGAAGGTGATATTGTCATTGGGCGGCCGACCGTGCCGGGAGCCCGGGTCGTGGGCAGCATTGTGGGCGACCGCCGGGGGCCGAAGCTGATCGTGCAGAAGTTCAAGCGCCGGAAGCGTCATCATCGGCGCACGGGACATCGCCAGGAATACCGGCAAGTGCGCATTGACGCGATTGAACTGCCATCGTAGTTAGTCTCTCGAAGGGCGGGTGACGGAGCGGCACGGTCCGCGACAGGAAGTCTCCCGCCCTTTGTGCGTCTATGGGGCGCAGTGCGCCGGGCGGGTCGCCGGCGGGGATACCATAAGCGGCCTGCGGCCGGAGGGTAGTATTCGTGTTCATTGACCGGGTGAAAGTGAGCGTCAAGGCCGGGGACGGAGGCCGGGGCTGCATCAGCTTCCGCCGGGAGAAGTATGTGCCGCGCGGGGGACCGGATGGCGGCGACGGGGGCGACGGCGGCGACGTGATTTTCCGGGTGGATGAGGGCGAGACGATGTTGATTTCGCTTCACAGCCGCCCTCACTATGAAGCCGGTCGGGGGGAGCATGGCCGGGGCAAGAACCAGACCGGCGCTCGGGGGCGGGACGTGGTGTGCCGGGTTCCGCCCGGGACGCTGGTTCAGGATGTCGAGACAGGCGCCCTCCTGTGCGATCTCACCCAGCCGGGCGAGGAGTTTGTTGTCGCGCGGGGCGGCCGGGGAGGGCGAGGTAATACTCGTTTTGCAACCGCTACGCGGCGGGCGCCCCGCTTTGGTGAGCCGGGGGAGCCTGGAGAAGTCCGCACGCTTCGGGTCGAACTGAAGCTGATTGCCCAAGTGGGCCTGGTCGGTTTTCCCAACGCGGGAAAGTCCACCCTGATCCGGGCGTTGACCCAAGCCCATGCGCGCATCGGCGACTATCCTTTCACCACGCTCAGCCCGGTCCTGGGCACGCTTTTCCTGTCCGATACCGAAAAGATCATCGTCGCCGACATTCCGGGTCTGATCGAAGGAGCGCACACCGGGGCGGGCCTGGGGACCGACTTTCTCCGGCACGTCGAGCGCACCCGGCTGCTGGTTTTTGTGGTGGACATTTCGCCTGAGGCGACTCCGGAGCCGGAGGAGGCGCTTCGAGTTTTGCGGCACGAGTTGGGCCAATACCGGGGCGACCTGCTCCAGCGGCGCTGGATCGTCGCCTGCAACAAGCGGGACCTGCTTAAGCCCGAACAGCAGCGGGAGTGGGAGGAGCACCCTGAGCGGGTTCTCAAAGCGGCAGGCGAGCCGGCGCAAGTGCCTTGCTGCGTTATTTCGGGTCTGAAGGAAGAGGGCCTGGATCGGTTGAAGGCCTTAATTGAATCGGAATACCGCTCGGTGATCGAGGAAGAGGACGAGGTTCAGGAGCCGGGAGTCGGGAGCGAGCGGGAATAGCGAAAGTTTCAGCGAAAGCTGCGCTTTCGCACTCCACATTGGGCGGAAGCTGTGCTTGCGAAAGCTGCGTTTTCGCACTCCACATTGGCGAAAGCTGCGCTTTCGGACTCCATAAGCTTTACAGGAGGGGGCGAGTGCTGGGCTTCGATGGCCGCGGAAAGGCGGTGGATGGCGAATGAAAACCCCCGAGTTTATCCGAGGGCGGCTGAAGCGCGTCAAGCGTGTGGTCGTCAAGGTGGGCACCCACCTCCTGCGGGGGGAGGGGGAAGGGCTGAACTTGCAGGTGATGGAGGCTCTGGCCCGACAGATTGCCGCCATTCGGCAGCGGGGCGTCGAGGTCATCCTGGTCTCTTCCGGGGCGGTCGGCGCGGGTGCGCAGGCCATGGGAGTGAAGCAGCGTCCGGAAGATGTCAGCGGACGGCAGGCCTTGGCTGCGATAGGGCAGGCGCATTTGATGCATCAGTATGACACGCTTCTTGCCGCTTATGGCGTGCGGGTCGCCCAGGTTCTTCTGACCCGGGACGGGCTTGATCACCGCCAGCGTTACCTCAACGCCCGCAACACCCTGGAGACTCTGTTGAAGTGGGACGTGCTGCCGATAGTGAACGAGAATGATACCGTCGCTGTTGAGGAGCTGAAATTCGGGGACAATGACCGGCTGTCGGCTCTGATCGCGACGAAAATGGGAGCAGATCTGCTGGCGATCCTGACGGACGTAGACGGTGTATTTGACCGCTCTCCCTCGGAGGAAGGGGCGAAGCGCATCCCGGTCATCTCGCGCTTTCCGGTGGTTTCCAACATTGAGGAGCGGGCGGGCAGCGCGTTTGGCCTGGGGGGCATGAGAAGCAAGCTGGAGGCGGCCGAGCTGGCCACCCGGGCGGGCATCCTGACCCATATCGGCAACGGCCACGAGCCGGACCTTCTTCTGCGAGTGCTGGCCGGTGAGATGGTGGGCACCTGGTTTAAGCCTCAGCAGCGGAAGCTTTCGGGGCGCAAGCGGTGGATCGCCTTTGGCAAAAGGCTATGCGATGGTAGAATCAGTGTGGACGCCGGTGCCGAGCGGGCCTTGCGGGAGCGAGGCAAGAGTCTGTTACCGTCGGGCGTGACAGCGGTCGAAGGTTCGTTTGAAGAGGGGGATTTGGTCCAGGTATGCGGCCCGGAGGGCCGGGAAATCGCTCGAGGGCTGGTCCGGTATGCGGCACAAGAGTTGCAGCAGATTCAAGGAAAGAAAACCCGGGAGGTGCCGGCGTTGCTCGGCCGGCGCGAAAGCTACGAAGTGATTCATCGGGACGACATGGTGGTCGTCGAGGAAGGAGAGGACACGTGAGCGGTGAGGATGAGCGGGAAGTGACATCCTATGTTCGCGTTGTGGCTGAGCGGGCGAAGGCCGCCGGCCGGCGGCTGGCGCACCTGAGCCCGGAGATCAAGAACAAAGCCCTGCTGAAGATGGCCGCGGGCATTCGGGCCGAGGCCGGGCGCATCCAGGAGAGTAACCGGGCGGACCTCGAAGCCGGGCGACGCAAGGGACTGTCGGAGGCGATGCTCGACCGGCTCGAGCTGAGCGACGGGCGGATTGAAGCGATGGCGGCCGGCTTGGAGGCGATCGCCGGGCAGCGGGATCCGGTCGGGGAGGTCGTAGCGCAGTGGCGCCGCCCGGGCGGTTTTGAGGTGGGGCAGGTTCGCATTCCGCTCGGGGTGATCGGGATTATTTATGAGTCGCGCCCGAATGTGACGGCGGACGCCGCCGGGCTGTGCTTCAAGGCGGGTAACGCGACGATCCTGCGGGGGGGGGCCGAGGCGATTCATTCCAACCAAGGCATTGTCGAAGTCATTCGGGCAGCGTTGCAAGAGGCCGGGGTGACGCCGGACGCGGTTCAGCTGGTGGAGACGACCGACCGGGCGGCGGTTGGCGCGCTGCTGCGGCTGCGGGACCTTGTGGACGTCATCATTCCGAGAGGGGGCAAGGGGCTGATTGAGCGCGTGGTGGAGCAGTCCACCATCCCGGTCATCAAGCATTTCGAGGGGATTTGTCATATCTTTGTGCACCGGGAGGCGGATCTCGATATGGCTGTCGAGCTGGCCTTGAACGCCAAGACGCAGCGGCCGGGGACCTGCAACGCGATGGAGACACTGTTGGTGGATGCTCCCGTCGCGGGTGAGTTTCTTCCGCGCATTGCGGAGCGGTTCAAGGCGAAGGGCGTCGAGATTCGGGGTTGTTCGCGGACGCGCGAGTATATTGCGGTTGACAAAGCGGCGACGGAGGATGACTATCGAACCGAGTACCTGGCGCTGGTCTGCAACATTCGGGTCGTGGACGGCCTGGATGAGGCGATCGAGCACATCGCCCGGTATGGCTCGCGGCACACCGACGCCATTGTAACGCGTTCGTACGAGGCGAGCCGGCGATTTGTGAGCGAGGTGGATTCCTCCTCGGTGATGGTCAACGCGAGCACGCGGCTGGCCGACGGCGCGGTGTATGGCTTGGGGGCCGAGATCGGCATCAGTACAGACAAGCTCCACGCCTACGGGCCGATGGGGGTGCAGGAGCTGACGGCGAAGAAGTTTGTGGTCTTCGGCCAGGGCGCTCTGCGGGAATGAGAAACAGGATGGCCTCCACCTCCGAGGTGGAGTCCATCCCGGGTCGGTAAGAAGACCACGGGAGGATCGGCTTTGAAAATCGGGGTCTTTGGGGGCACGTTTGATCCGATTCACTGGGGGCACCTGATCCTGGCCGAGATGGTTCGCGACCAGGAGGGTTTAAGCGAAGTGCTGTTCGTGCCGACCGCGGTGCCGCCGCATAAGCCGATCGGGCAGCTCTCGGCCATCAAGCATCGGCTGGAAATGACTCGGAGGGCGATCGACGGGGTCGAGGGATTTCGGCTGTCAAACATCGAGGCCGATCCCGGCAAAGTCTCCTACAGTGTTGACACGTTGGACCGGCTCTCGGAGCAGTATTCGAATGAGACCCGGCTGTGTTTCATTGTGGGCGCCGATCAGCTGGATGAAATCGAGACCTGGAAGGAGTATCGCCGCCTGCTGGAACAGTACGGCCTGTATGTGGCTCACCGGATGGGCGCGGCGGAGCAGGCGTTGTTCGAGCGATACCGGCAGTGGATTGTCCGGGTCGAGATGCCGCTGATCGAGATTTCCTCGACCGATATCCGCCGGCGGGCGGCCGAGGGGCGCAGTATCCGCTTCCTTGTGCCCGAGGCGGTTGAGCGCTATATTGGCCGAAAGAATCTCTACCGGAGCGAGGAAGCCTGAGCGAGCAATGGACCCGACGCTGTTGGAAGAGCTGAAAGAGCAGATCAACGCGGTGCTGGACGCCGAGACGGTGCTGTACAAGGTCAATTACCGAGTCGAGTCCATCGAGCAACAGGGGGTCTCCATCAAGGCTTTTTGTCCGATCCATCAAGAGACGATGATTCGCAGTCTGATCGTTGATCCGAACAAGCGGCGCTTCCGGTGCAATTATTTCAATTGTCCGGGCAACCGGGGAGGCACTTTTCTGGAGTTGTACTGCCTGGCGACCGGCTGTTCCGAGGAGGAGGGGGTCCGCTTCTGGAGTGAGGAATTGGGTTTGGGGGGACAACAGATGCTCGTCGAAGATCCTTCGCGCGTTGGAGGGCCGGAGCTGGAAGAGCCGGTTCCGCATTTTGCGCCGGAGGGGCAGGAGTCACAGGACGCGTGGGTCGAGGATTCCGGGGCGAACCTTGAGGAGCTGGTGGACTTTGACGGGGCGTCGCATTCAGCGGAGGCGGCCCCGGACGCCGGCGGCGAGATGGCCCCGCTGGGCGAAACAGGGGGAGAGACTCGGGGGTCGTCGCAGTACGAGCCGGCGTTCAACAGCGCGGTAGGGGCGTTTGAGAGTAACAAGTATCACAGCGCCCTGGAGCTGTTCCAGAGCGCGCTCCAGGCGGCAGGCGGTCCGCAGCAGCAGCTGGATTGCGAGATCATGCTGGCCCGCTGTTTCATTCATTTGAAGAACAGCGAGGAGGCGCTGGCCTTGCTGCGGGCGGCTCTGAAGCGGCCGACGGTCCCCGACGTGTCCAAGAAGGAGATTCTTTACCGGACGGCCGAGGCCTGGGAGTGCGGCGAGCAAACCGACAAGGCCATTGAGGTGCTGCGCGTCCTGATGGAGAAGTTCGGCCCCTACCGCGACGTGGAGAGTTGGCTGGAGCGCTTGCAGGGGCGTCGCAAGCCGGCCAGGACGGAGCGCGGCGACGGGCGCATCTCTTTTATTTGAGCCTCCGGTTCGGAGGGTTTCGGAGGACAGGGACAGGTTGGAACGATGAGCTACACGGATTTCTACGGACTCAAGGAACAACCCTTTTCCAACACCCCGGACAACCGATTCTATTTTGAGAGTCACCAGCATGCCGAGGCCCGGGTGCGCATCCTCCACGCGGTGGAGACGATGAAGGGCCTGGCGGTGCTCGTCGGCGATATCGGCACGGGCAAGACCACGCTGGCTCGCAAGCTGCTCGATGAGCTGGAACAGGGGCCTTACGAGGCGGCGCTGTTGGTGGTGGTGCACAGCGATGTCTCGGCGGACTGGCTGTTGCGCAAGGTAACCCAGCAGATGGGCATTGAGGAGGCGGCCCGCAACAAGGAGGAGATGATCAGCCGGCTGTACGAGCGCCTGCTCGAGCTTCACGGGAAAGGGCGCAAGCCGGTGATTATCGTGGACGAGGCCAACATGCTGCGCAACCGGGAGATTATGGAGGAGTTCCGGGGCCTGCTGAATCTCGAGGTGCCGGGCAGCAAACTACTGACCTTCATACTGATCGGCCTGCCCGAGATGGATGAGTGGCTGGCGCAGGATGCCCCGCTGCGGCAACGCATCGCCCTGCGCTTCACCCTGCATGCGTTGTCCCAACCGGCGACGCGTTCCTATATCGAGCACCGGATGAAAGTCGCCGGACGCGAGAAGCCGCTTTTTTCGGACGAAGCTTTCGAGGCTGTTTTCAGGCACTCGCAAGGGATTCCCCGCCTCATTAACACGATCTGCGACAACGCCCTGCTGGAGGGCTACCTGGTCAAGAATGAATCAATCGACGCAGAGATGATCGAGGACGTGGTTGTCGGCCTGGGATTGTAGGCTGGCCGGGCGGATGCCCCACAGATAACCGCTTGGCCTTTCGAAGGTTATTGCCTTGACACCCCTGCCGGTCTTGAGATAGTATGTAACCAAAGGTAAGAAAGCATCGTTAGCTAGGGTGGAGGAGCGTTAAGCGAACCGAGGTGATCGGCATGAAATCACGCGAAGTTGTTGTATTTTCGGCAGTTATGCTCCTGCTGGCCGCCGGGGTGCCCGGCTGGAGCCAGACGGGTATCGCCGAACTGCAAACGACGATGGGAATGATGGAGACCCTGGATGAGGCTTCCACCGGGCCGCCGGCGTCCACGGTGGGCCGGGTTGGCGCCCAGCTGGGGCAGCCGGGAGCGGCGCCGACTCCGGCGGGCGCGGCGGCACCGGCAGCAGCTCCTGGGGCAGCGGCCCCGGAGGGAGCTCCGGATGAAGCGGCATCGGACGCGATTAAGCCTCCCGAGACGCGGGAGGGAGATGAGGGCACGCCTTTCAGTTTCGATGCCGCGGCGAAGCACGCCAATCGGGGCATGGCGCACTTGCGGGCGTTGCAGTTCAACGAGGCGGTGGAGGCCTATCGGCAAGCCAAGGAGGCGGACGAGCGATACACGGCCTTCTACAACAAAGCGGTTGAGCTGCGAGACGAGGTCAACAAGGGCAACCTCGAGGAAGTCAAGAAGAAGAAAGTGAAGGACGACCTCGAGCTGACCTGGGGGCAGTTCCTGGACTGGGAGCGAGCGCCCGCGCGGGTTCCGGGCGCGATGATGCCCGGCATGATGGGCGGTTATCCCGGGATGTATGATGGCGGCCTGGCCGGCCCGATGCCTCCCGGGGCGATGGGGCCGGCGGCCCCCGGGGCGTACTACCCGCCGAGTCGGAGCGGGAAATACTGAGAGGCGGCCCGAAGCAGTCCGTAGAATGAGATTTTCAGTCGTGCTGGGCGGAGGTTGTCCAGCACGATTTTTCTGCCTGTGGAGAAGATGTCCGAAGTCATTTTTCTCGGCACGGGGACCTCGAGCGGGGTCCCGATGATTGGTTGCCGCTGTCCGGTTTGCCTGTCGGATCACCCCAGGAACAAGCGAACGCGAACCTCGCTCCTCATCGAGTACCAGGGCAATCATATTCTCATTGACACCGGCATCGATCTGCGCCGGCAGGCGCTGCGCGAGGGCATTGACCATCTCGAGGCGATTCTCTTTACTCACACCCATGTAGATCATCTCTTCGGGCTGGACGAAGTGCGGCGCTTCAATTGGATGGGCAACGAGCAGATTCCGGTCTATGCCTCGCGAACCTCGTTGGAGGAAATTGAAAGAATCTTCCCTTACTGTTTTCGCCCTCCCAAGGTTCACGGCGGAATCCCTTCGCTCGATCTCATCGAGATTCAAGGTCCCTTCGAGGTGTGCGGCCTGGCTGTGCAGCCGGTTCCCATCCGGCACGGCACGCAGCCGATCCTCGGCTTTCGCTTTCGCGGGGTGGCTTACCTGACGGACTGTAGCGCAATCCCCGAGGAATCCATGGCTTTGCTGGAGGGGCTGGATCTGTTGATTCTCGATGCGCTGCGGGAGAAGCCTCATCCGACGCATTTCAGCCTGTCCCAAGCGTGCGAGGTGGCCGAGCGGCTGGGGGCCGGGCAGACGCTGCTGGTGCATATGAGCCACGAGCTGGAGCATGAGGCGACGAACGAGAAACTGCCTGGGCATATCCAGCTGGCTTACGATGGGCAGCGGGTCCTGTTCTACTGAGCCTGGAGAGTGTTGGCAGAATGCCGGCGTGCACTTGCTCTCAGGCATATCCATAAGGAGGGGCATGACCGGGACCGAGATGGGCAGGAATCGACGCCGGCATTGTCTGCAGGACAAGCCTCTTCAGCTGGCGTGCCTGCTTGCTCGTGCCAGGGTGCTTGGCACCCTTGCGGAAGGCGTTGTTCCTGTTTCCGCCGCTTGGGGCGGATGGCGATCGGCGCGGAACTGGTGCAAATTCAGAAGGCTCTCGAAGGTTGTCGAAATTTGAATCGTGAGTATCCGCCAGACGTTGAGCGCCTTTGGAAGACAGCTTTGCCTCTCGCCTCAAGCGCGTTCTGTACTGTTCTTCGTCGGCGTGTAAAGGACCGAAGTCTCGATTCTGCCGGATCAAGAACTTTGACACCGCACGATTCTTCGCATGGCGCGTTCAACGATAGCCGTCCCATCTTCCAACGCCTGTTGTCTGTGCCGAAGCAGGGTGGCCGATGACGGTGAACAGGGTGAAATGCGTTGTTTCTCCCCGGACTAGATTTGAGTCGGGATCGACCGTCACTTCATCCAATTCCTCTAAGATTCCTGGAGCAGTCCAGCTATAAATGCTCAAGGTTTCCTCGGCAACGGAAGTATGATCGACAATGCCGTTCTGGTCGTCGTCTGGGTATTGGATGATGAGGGTGACAGTCTTTCCCGTCGGGAAAGCACTTTGATCCCCGCTAACGGACAAGTCGACGACAAAACCGATGTTGAAGCCATCCGGATTCAGTTCAGGATGATCGGCGAGATCGACAAAAGTGATGTAGAGAATTGTTCCCGGCAAGAAGGTTTCCGCCGGAATACGGACTCGCACATAGAAATCAGATGCGTTCGGCGTATCGCTACTCGTGCTATCCGCAGAGCCCAGGTCACTGAGCGCTCGATCGTCCAAGGTGTAGGCCAGCTGGAGGTGCCCATCGCCTGTCGTGGTTTGGTATATCTCGGGGGTAGCGTGGTTGATCGTAACGGTGGTTTCAACCGGTCCTGGATCCGTGGCTCCGGAGATGCTGGTTGCCAAAGCTCTCAGGTCGACCTCGCCCTCGGGGAATTCCGTAACGTCCCAGTGAACGAGGAAAGGAGAGTCGGGGTCCGGATTACTTTCCCCATCACCTGCCGGAAGAATATCCTGCCACTCCCCAGTGAAACTCGGCTGTCGATATTGGAAAAGGATGTGGCTGGCGGCGGTGATTTCGCCTGCGAGAATCTTTGCTGCGATTGTCACTCGATCTCCATCGATCTGCTGGCCGTTTCGAGGCACTTCGATGGCGGCCCGCACAATGCCCGCCAGCTGAATCAGCTCACCTCCAAAGATAACGATTCGGCGATTAAGCGCGTCGAACACGGCGGTTGGCATCCGGCGAGCCTCGGGTTTTGGTCCGACCGGCAACTGCTCAAACCAGGACTGGCTGTCGGTGTCATAGGTCCAAAGCTCGTTGTAGGTCGTTAAGATGTCGTTCACTCCATCAATACCACCGAAGACATGCATTTGTCGTTTCACACCGTCCCAGGCGACTCCAAATTGTCCCCTGGGGGGAGGGGGAGTCACTGCAGGGACAAGGCTCCAGGCGTTGGTGCCCAGGTTAAGTTCGTACGTCTTGCATTCGTAGTCTGCAAATTCCCCCGCTCCCCAGCCGAAATAGGACTTTCCACCGAAGATGATGAAGCGCTCCCGAAAGGGATCCACCACGCCCCGGAACAACCACTTCTCCGGCGGATTCTCGCCCAGAGGCGGCCGCAGCTGCCAGATGTTTGAACCCGCAGTTAGGTTCAGCTCCCACAGCTCGTCGAAAACATCGTATTCTGCCAGTCCCCCTCCAAACAGCAACAGCCTCATTCGGGCCTCATCGAGACCCACTGCATACCACTGCCGACGGGACGGCGGGGACGCTGTGGCAATGGTTTCCGCCACATCGGTCCGCACGTTCCATACAAATAGGTTTGTGGAACTGCTACCATAGCCGATGATTGATTCAAGCGTGGCAGAATATAAGATATCCTGCCCGTAGAAAGTGCCGGGGAACGATCCGGTGGCGGGTTGGACGATCGACCAGGCTTCTGTGCCTTTGACCAGCGAAAGTTCCCAAACGCTCCAGTTGGACTGCCCTCCCGAGAAAATCATCCTCTGATTCAAAGGGTCATAGACCGCGGCATGATTGCGCGTCTCGGGAGGCAGTGTCCCACTTGGATGGATCTCCTCCCAGACACCAGTATCGACATTGAACGCCCATACGTCATTGAAGTGGCGGCTTTCGTAAGTTTGTTGGACGTCCCCTTGAATGGTCACTGCTTCGGTCCCATCGGTCGAAGCGCGGGAGCCCGATACAGCACCGATCACCAAGATGAAGCACAACCCACCTGTCACAATAGGATATCGCAGAGGATTCATTTTTACCCCTTTACCCCAT
>Ga0209164_1003525_pt1 | contig 14782 bp, 18 predicted proteins | sample MTBNYHSulfiMetaG_FD_187458 | JGI IMG/M metagenome (GOLD analysis project Ga0209164, IMG submission 187458) | Enrichment culture microbial communities from rom New York Harbor, USA that are MTBE-degrading - MTBE-NYH (New York Harbor Sulfidogenic)... | ecosystem: Environmental > Aquatic > Marine >...
AATCCTTTCTCACCTCATTGGATGGTGTTGTGGATCCTGAACAAAAACGGCGTAAGATCGGTGAGACTTTTATCCGAGAATTTGAATCCTTCGCCCGCCAACAAAAGGGCATTTCCTATCTGATGCAAGGCACCATCTATCCAGATGTGATCGAATCGCGCGCACCGGAGCGATCCGCCGCCCAAGTGATCAAGAGCCATCATAATGTGGGTGGATTGCCAAGAAAGTTGGGATTTACATTAGTTGAACCGCTGCGTTATCTTTTTAAGGATGAAGTCCGTCAGATTGGTATTGAATTGGGACTGCCACACGAACTGATCTGGCGCCAACCCTTTCCCGGACCAGGTTTGGCAGTGCGCTGCCTGGGAGAGGTAACCCAAGAACGGTTGGACATCCTAAGAGCAGCGGATGAGATTTACATTTCTGAATTGCGCGCTGCCGGCTGGCTGGAACAACCAGAAAAAATCCCGCAGAAAATCGCACAAGCTTTCGCAGTCCTCTTACCGGTTAAAACCGTGGGGGTGATGGGCGATCAACGCACTTATCAGGAAACAGTGGCATTGCGAGCGATCAGCAGTATTGATTTCATGACCGCTGACTGGGTGCGACTCCCCTTTGACCAGCTGGCACGCATTTCCAGCCGTATCGTCAATGAGGTCAGGGGGGTGAATCGTGTTGTTTACGATTTGACCTCTAAACCACCCGCAACCATTGAGTGGGAATAGCGATCATTTAATTAATTGTCTGATTGATCTGGTCCATGAGGGCTTGGATCTGATCAGCAGAGGCTGAATCTTCCTGCATGGCTTTCTGCCATAAGGCGAAAACCAGTGCTTGAAGGGTGATGCCGGCAGAAAAATAGGCTTCAATGCGGGCTTCCTGGGTGGATTTGGCTGGATTGTGGGCTTGAATAATGCTCTCAGCGGTTTTCAGTTCGGTGGGCGTGAGCGCACGGGCATAATCGACACGGCCATCGGAGGCGACGCTGACGGACGGCAGGCTGGCTTGGATGAGCTCCAGATGCAATTTGGCGGGATTTACAAGAATTTCTGACATAAAAGACCTCTCAAAAAAGAATTAAAAACGAGATTGCTTCCTCGAACGAGGATGCTTCGCGATCGCTTCGCTCGCAATGACATGTGAGGATGGCGGATAAAAATCCGCCCTACAATACGCGGTGAGGGCAGGCTTAAGCATCAATGCTCCCGATGGCGGCGGATTTGGAAGAGTTGGCGTCGGGGCCGGTGTAGCCATAGAAGGTGGCGGCGTAGGAAATGTTGCCGCCGCATTCCAGGAGCTGCAGATAGTGCAGGCCAATGCCCGGATAGCCAAAGTAGCGGGCGGTTTTGGGCGTGGTGGGAATGGAAGTGGAATCAGAATACACGGAATCGGCAGCTTGAATTGACGTTGAATCCAGCCCGATGCCGATCAGGTGATCGCCGCCAGAAGCCACAGAAGTGCAAGCCTGAAAGATGAGCTCCACCAGGACTTCGTCCACCCCGATCACGAACTGGGCGCGGTTGGCGGTGGAGTTGTTCCAGGGGCGCAGGGCGCGGACGGAATAGGTCCATGTGCCAGTAGCATCATGCACATAAAAAGAGCGCGGCACGCGGTTGCAGTAGTTCCAAACAAACCTTTTCAACTTGGTATCGCAGATCTCACCGGCGGCGCTGGTACGCACCGTGCCAAGGTAGCGATAGTTGGGGGCGCCGCTCTTAACATAGATGCCGTCCTGGCGGGTGATGTTGACCGCGCGCAGGGTGTCGTTGGACCATTCGGAGCAGGCCAGCGTGAGCGTGCCGGCATTATCATAGAGCCAGATATCCAGGTTCTTGTCCGCATCAATCGCTGAAATATCCAGCGTGAGCTCGCCGAAAGTGTACAGGCGCCAGCCGTAGTTGGGAACGTACAAGGCTACGCGATTGCCGCTGTGGGGCGTGAAATACACATTGGCGGAGGAAGCCACATCGGCGGCGGAAACAGAAAGGCCGGTGGAAGCCGTAAGGCGCCCCTCGCAGGTCTGCGGCTCAACAAAATAGAGCATGTCTTGAATGTGCAGCGCCAGCTCGGTGCGGATCGAATCCTTTTCTATCTTGGCGCCATCCCAGTAGAAGCGCCCGATGCGGCGCTGATCGGCGGCTTCGGTGATGGACGTGGAGACCGTAAGGGTGAAAGTGGTGGAGCTGGCGGCGCGGTTGGCGAAAATGTAGTAGGAATTGGCGGCGCCGGCAGGTTTTTGATCGGCGGCCAGATCTACATTGGCGACCGCCTGGCACATATAACCGGCAATCATGAGCGAGACCGGCTCAACGGCGGAGGCCGGGACGCGCAATTGATCAGTATTCAGGCGCTCGATCGCTAAACGCGATTCGTAACGTTCGAGCAGAGAAGCCAGAGCGACCGCGTCGGCGGGCAGCTGCCCCAAATAAAGGGCGTCGGAGCGCAGGTTATTGTAATGGGATGCCAGGGTGGCGTCGCCGGCGGAAACAGGGGAACTCAACGGGTAAGACATAATTCACCTCGAATCAAGGAATTTTTCGCAGGCAGACCCCGCCCGAAAATGCTTGCCATAAGGCATAACTTGATCGCAAGATTGTGGTTTTCAAGCTTGCGATAAGTTGGCTTATGGCACAGCATTGAGGGACTGCCGCCGGCTGACGTCCAGCCGGAAGAACAATCAAATTTTCGATGTGCCTCGCCTTTGCGCAACTGGAAGCTGCCAAAGGCTGGTATCTCCGACCTCTGCTCTTGCAGAGGTCTGCGAAGCAATGCGGCGGGCATTTATGCGCATAGATAGCCGCCTGGCGGGTGTTTTCCCGCCGCAGACGCGCAAACGAAAGCGAAGCGCAGGATTGCGCGGATAGGTAGGCGGCGTTTGCCCCTGGCCTCTGGCGGCTGGAAGCCGCCGATGGCCACGGACCTCCACGCTCTGCTCCTGCAGAGCGCTCCGGTAGTGCGCAGCCCGTCCGCGAGCGGATGAACGCATCAAAGCATTGCCGCTGGTTGTTGAGCTGGAAAGCGCAGCCTGAGCACTGCAAGCCGAGCCGCTGGTTTAGGTTTTGTGCGGCAAGGCAGCAGAATGCGAAGGCAAGCCGAAGCGAAGACAGCCAGCGGTTTGATCTGCGCGAAGACGCAAATTGCAAAGCGCTATGCAGGGCGCGCCGCGCGGAGGCAATCAGAGTAACGGAGGCCGAGCGCGGCTGCGCCCGGAAGAAGCTAAAAAATAACATGTCCACAATGCGGGCAGGTGAGGTGCAGCAGCAGACCGGTGGAAGTTTCAGGATAAACCACTTCATCAGGTTCTTCTTCGCCGGTTTCATCCTGTGCGGGAGCTGCTGAGTCCACGAAGAATTGATAAACATCGTTCATAAAGTCACCAGGGCGCACCCAGGCAATCTTTCCAGATTCAAATTCATGGATTAACAAATGACCGGTAGATTTCCAAACGCTGGCCCAATCAGGCATTTGCCCGGCAGCGATCGAATAGTCCACGTAGTGCAGCTGCGATTGATCATAAATGCCCTCATAATGCTGCTTCAGTGAATCCCAAAGCATCAAGTTGGGCTGAATGTTGGCCAACACCAGCACGGTTTTTGCGCCGGCAGGCGCAGTGTCGTACCCTTCAATGCACTTATTGTAAATTTTAAGCCAATCACGCACCTGGGAGCAGTTGGCATACCAGCGCGGCTTGAAGTGCATCCAGCCTCTGCTGGGTGTATTGAATGCATAAATACCGGTTTTTGAATCAAATGTGCCATAGATCATAGAAATTCCTTTCTAATAAAGATAAGCGACGGATAAAAATCCGCCCTACAATTCGCAATGACTGATCATCTCCAAACGGAAGTCTCCCAAGTGAAAGCGTCTTCTTCCGGGGTGTCCGCCTGCCAAAGAGAGCCGAACAAGATATCGGAATCAATGGGCGGATGGTAGATGCTGAGGTTGGTGAACTTGCAGGAAATGTAACTGGCATCCACCAGGTGCATCTCGGTGGCGGAGTGCCCGAGCGGTCCAACTCCCATGAAAGTGCCGATGATGGTTTCAATGGACAGGCCATCTTCCTGCTCTAAAAATTCCATTAACTGGGCATATGTACTATCCCTGCCGGAAGTATCGATCGAACCGTTGGGCAGCCGCAGCTGATCAGCCAGCAGGATCGTAAAGAAGATAAAGACATGCACATATCCATCCGAATCTAATTCTCTTTGTACAGAGAAAGAGGATCCGGAGTTGGCGGAATCGGGGGATAAAACAAAGCCGACGGGGTCCCCATCAGATACTTCCGGGTGTATCAACACCAGATCGCAGTCAGAGCCGATGGTTGGCATGGTCATCTCCAATGGTAGGATTGAGCCGGCGTTTCAGGGTACAGGCTCTTGGGCTTGGGGGATAGATCCTCGCTGAGGATGCTGCCGCCGCTGGGGCTGGAACTATTGCGCTTCAAGGTGGTATGTACGCGCCATTCGAAGATCTGATCGAACATGCGCAGCGTGGAGGGGAAAAATTCGCCTTTGCGGAACTGCTCATTGAAAAAAGCCACCGCTTGTTTGAGGGTTTTGCCGGAATTAAGCTCTTCCTGAATGCGGCGGGTGAGCCAACGGTTATAGGGCACCCAGGCGCCGGCGCCGCCGGTGTAGCCGGTAGTATCGAAACCGAAAACGAAAGCATTATCCAGCCAAATGGGAAACTCGGCGCCGAAGACATCCAGGGAGGAAGTGGGCGTAGAAACCGACACCTTTTCCAGATAACAGTTGCAAAAAAGGTGAAAACCGGGCAGGACGCCGGAAGAAACCCAGGTATCGAAGGTGTAAACACGCCCGCGCATGGCTTCGCAGATGCGGCAGTTAGGTCCGCGCGTGCACCATTTGTACTTGACCTGGAAAAATTCCCAGGCTGTATTATCCCAAAGATCGAAAGGTTCCAGCGGCACATCGGGATAGCGCGGATCACGCGGCATAAAGAAACCTCACTGGGATTGAAGGATGAAAAACGAGATTGCTTCGCTGCGCTCGCAAAGACATAATAATCACTGGTCCCACTGATCGACCGGCCAATAAGCATCCGGAAAGATATCGAAAGCCTGTTCAGTGCGGATCTCGGCCAAGAACTGCAAAAAACGGTTGTATTGATCGTTGCCCCACAGCATGAGCTGGCTCATGGCGCCGGCTTTGACGCCCCAGGTTTCATTGAGCCCGGAGGCGCGGATCATGGCGGCCTGGCCAGCTGCGCCCACCACCAATGAATTTTCGTGATCGTCGCGCACGGTGGTGGCAACGGCGGCATCCAGGTTGGTGATAGTATGCTTGCCGGCATATTTTACAAACATTTTCTCGCCAGCCAGGGGGATATCGGTGCCGCTGAAAAAAGCGAACGGCACGCCGGACTGCCAGGTGATCATAAAATCTTCACGCTGGCAGGCAAAAGGATCGGTGAGGGTGGAATCATAGGGGTGGACCAGCTGGATGACGGCGATCAAGTTTGTGCAGGCAGTGAGAGTTTGCGAACGACCGGAGGCGGCAATAGTGATCTCCTGCGTCAGGATGTTGGGAAAGGCACGCGTATATTCGGCCAGCACCTTGCGCAGGGCTTCATCGATCACGTCGGTAGTGTACTTGGCGGCGGTATCGTTGAGCGAATTTGTAATGCGCGTGCGGAAAGCGGCAAGATTGGACATAAGTAAATCCTCAAAGCGCCGCACAGATGGGGGAGGTCTTTCACAGCCCCATCTGTGCAGGGCGCGATTTATTCAGGATCCGCCGGCTGATCGGGCTGCATAAGCTTGCCAAGATCGACCTTAGGAGACAGACCAGGCGCGGTTTTATGCGCCGAGCTGGATTCTGAAAGTTTAGCCGGCGGATTTTTGGAAGCCTGATCGATCTGCTGCTGGGTGTAGGAAAACTTTCTGCCATCCTGCGCGATGAAAACCAGGCGTCCATCGGGAAAGCGCGCCCAATCGAGCGGATCCAGCTTGAAGATCGATTGAATGAGCTTGGCATCGGCGGGAGTTTTGGTGGTAGATTCGGACATAAATTTATCCTTTCTGTTGATCAAAAAACGAGATTGCCGCGCCAGGCTTTGCCTGGCTCGCAATGACAGAATTAACGAGCTATGCCGGAATCTTCAATGGCCACGCCGGTGGAGTAAGCCGCTGCTGCAGCCACAACAGCCTGCAGCAGCTGCCAAACCGTGATCTCGCCATACAACCAGGCGCCGACAGCGGCCAAAACAGCCAGCAGGCAGGCCCAGAACTTGCGCGATTTGAACAAATTGAGGAATTTACTATTCGTTTGAGGAACCATTTTAAAAATCCTTTCTTTGGGCATTGTAGAAGCCGCTAGAGCCTCTAAAAAACTGAACAGGTGATTTATTACCTGTTTTTGAATTTGAAGGTTTTTCTACGAATAAAAAATCGAAATTTGAGTTGCTTCCATTTAATGCTAAAAGCAGCATAGAACAAACTTTCTAAAGGGCAGCATTCTACCAGATTTGGGCTTGATGAACTTCAAGAAATACAGCCGGATGGTGGGGTAAGTCAGCCGCCGATGAACAAGCAGCAAGCCAAAAGCGTGTGACAGATTGAATACAGCAAGCCGCGCGCGCTTCAATTTTCTCTTGCCCCCTGCTTTTGCGGAGGGCTTCGGTGCCACCCTTTGCGCGGCATGAAGCCGCCAAAGGCTGGTATCTCCGCCCCCTGCACTTGCAGGGGGCTTCGAAAAGGAGGAAAAGAATGAACGCAGAAGCTGCCTGAGTTTGAAAGAAAAAGACGCCGCAGCCGCCGCAGGCTGAAAGCCAAGCGGCGGGCGGATGCCCCGTGCCCTATATCCCCCGCCTATTCCCCCCTTTGAGCGCCCCCCAGTTTTAGACGATACCGCGCTGGGTGTGGGGGTGGTTGGGGGGGAAGCCCAAGGGGGTCTGTACTGACCCCTTGCGGCTGGAAGCCGCACGGGGTATAGCATCTCCGCCCTCTGCTCCTGCAGAGGGCTGCGAGGGGGAGCGGCGAGGGGGGAGGCGGGGGAAGGGCAGGGCGCGGCGGACATGATTTAGACCCTCAGATCGTAATTGGCGCGCGCGCCGTAGAAGGTGAAAACTGTGGTGGCGGCGCAATCCACGACCAATTTAAGCCAGTAACAATCACCGTCGTCAATCCAGGCGGGATCGTCCAACGTGATGGTCATGCAGTGATCAGTATCGACCGCCAGCCTTTCGGCGGCGGTATCGTGGCCGGTGTCCAGGGTGACGTCCACCGCCGCGCCGGCAACGACCGTATCATCGGGGGAGAGCACCATCTTTTCAAGCTCGACCGTAGCGAAATCATCCGCGGCGGCGGTGCCGATGGCATACCAGACATCAATGCTTTTCAGCTTGGCGCCTTTATTGGCGCTGGCGTTGGCCAACGCTATGATGGGAATGAGGGCGGTGAAGGCCGCGTCGGCCGCACTGCGGGCGCGGCTGACGACGTTGGAACTTTCAGCCACAGCCCAGGTGCCGGCTGACATTTCAAATTCAGCCGGGCTGATGAACTGGCTCATGTGTGTGTCATGTACATAACCCATAATTTTTTTATCCTTTCGATTTTTTAGACTTTTTAGCCGGCCACATTGGATTTGTGCAGCGGGCGGAAGTCATTGACCCAGCAGGCCAGGAAGTGGCGCACTTTGAGGCGGTGCTCGTCGTTGGTGAACACGGCCGGGCTGAGGTTATCGCCGGCAATGAAGATCTCGGGCAGAATGCCGAAGCGTTCGCCCACATAGATGGCGGGAGCGATCAAAGGATCGCAGACCGCCGCCCAATTGGTGGCATCGGTCCATTCAGGCACGGTGACCACGTCGCCAGGCTGGCCGCGCTGCATGTTCTCGCTGTAGATTTGAGCGGCGTTTTCAAGGCTGGGATAGAGGATCTTCATAGCGGTAAGCTGCAAGGCGCGCGGCACCACCAGGTAGCGCGGATTGATGGCCATTTTGGGGCCGGTGCCGTAGTGACCGGCAGCATTTTTGATGAGCATGGGCTGGTTGTACACCGCAGAGCAGACCACGTCCCACTCGGCGGCAGCCAGAGCAGTGGTGAGCAGGTTGGCATGCCCGCCGGCGGTGGTGACGGCGGTGTTGTTGAACAGGGCGCCGGTGTCGGCCATGGTGGGGCCGACGTGAGAATTGGCGGTGAAGATGGCGGCCACCAGGGACGAGATCTTGCGCAGGCCGGCGGCGGCCAATTCGCGGGGATAGGCTGCCAGCTTGCGGGATTCGTCGCGGTCGATCAGCTCCAAGGTGAGCGGGATGTAGCCGCCGTACTTGACGAACTCGGCGGTTTCGGGGCTGTCGCCAATGACCAATTCGGTATATTCGGCGCCCTCGCTGACCTCGGGCAGGGATCCGACCGTACCCACCAGCGTGCCGGTGATGGACTGCAGGCTGTTGAAGTGCTCGCTGCGCACGATCTTGGTCCACCAGTCATAGCCGGCTTTGCCGAGCAGGTCCCAGGTGTTGACCACGATCTTATTAAGCGCGTTCTTAACCAGGCCGGTGAAATCGGCGGTGGTGGCGAACTGCACGCGCTGAGGATCAAAACCGCCGTGCAGGTCGTAGTCGCCGGTGAGCATCAGGTACAGCTCGCGGATGCCGGACAATTTGGCTACTTTAAGCTCCTGCAGCTCCTTATCGCGCGGCGCGCCCAGGAGGTCGTCGGCGGCGGCTTGCAGCTTGTCGCGCGAATCAAAGACGGAATGAATGCGCGCGCCCTGCACGACCGACGCGCCGGTCAACTCGCTGAGCATGGCGCGGCTGTCTTCAATGGCGGCGGTGAGCTCTTCGGCCTCGAAAAGCTGGCCGGTGAACTGCTTGCGCAGGCGTTCGGCGACCGGCGCGGGCAGCTTGGCGGCTGCCAGGGCGCTTTCGAGGAACTGAGCGCACATCTGCACGCGCAGCGCGCGCGCTTTTTCGGCTTCGCTTTCCAGCTCGGAGAGCTTGCCCTGCACATTCAACAGCTGATCGATGGCTTGCTTATCGCCTTGGATGCGCTGCTGGACGAGCTCCACGCCGGGCAGAGCTTGCTGGGCGGGGGCTTCTAAGGGTGTTTCGTTTGGTTCAGGATTGAGTTTAGGCATAATTAGAAATTCCTTTCTATCGCTTTGAAGCTTTTGATAGATCTGGCGGATGAACTCCCCGCCCCGCGCGGGATTGACCACCAAATCAACTGAATAGACGCGCAGAATGTTCTGCACCTCTTTGCCTTTAGCGCTGAATGAGATATCAGCGGAAAAGCCTACATTGGGCTTGATCTCCTGGGATGCCAGGATCTGCTTGCCCATTTCGACCAGGACCGGGGCGGCAGGTCCCAAGGGTTTGAGGGTGAGCTTGACGCCCTGGGATTTCTCATCCCAGGCGGGGGCATAGCACACGCCGGCCAGATCGTGCACGGAATTGCCAAACCAGTGGTGATCGATGAAGGTTTGGACGCCTTCCCAGAGCGGCACGGAGGCTTTCAAAGACTGGCTGGTGAACTTCCAGCCGTTGCCGTCTCCGGCGGTGATGGCGATGATCTCGAACTCGCCCTGGTCGTTGACCTGGGAAGCTTCCAGGTTGATGCGGTGCTGGTGATTATTGATATCGGGCATAGGTGATTATCCTTTCCGGCGGATAGAAATCCGCCCTACAAAAACCGAGATTGCCGCGCCAGGCTGCGCCTGGCTCGCAATGACATGAACATCTAGGCATCGATCTTGTCCTTGAGGTTCTTCTTGGGATCCTCATCCGGAGGCTGCAGAGTGCCTCGCCTTTGCGCGGCTGGAAGCCGCCAAAGGCTGGTATCTCCGCCCTCTGCCCCCGCAGAGGGCTGCGAGGGGTCTTTTATTTTCGAAGTAGGGAACCCCCCAGAGGATGCGCCGCTGGGCGCGCCGCCCGGGTTTACGCCCTGATCGTCTTTCTGCTTAGCGGCTTCGCGCAGCATGGCTTCGGCATCCACCGATTCGCCGAAAAAGCGGTAGATCAGGCGCAGGAATTCCACGTTGCTGATCAGTTAAGGATCGCGCAGGTCGTCCAGGATGCCGATCATGTAGTAGGCGGCCTGGGAGAGGGAGGCATTATCGCGGCTGGAAATATCGGCGCCGGTGACGCTGAGATCGATCTTGCCTTTCAGGCGGGCATCCAGCATGGCGCGGCGGGCGGCCACCACGCGCAGGATATCCTCAATCATCCACAAGAAGTGTTCCTGGCGCTGTTCGAAGCGGCGGTAGGTGGGTCCGCCGGCGGCTTCGGCGGTGGTGCGGGTGGCGGATTCAGGCTCAGCCAGGAAATGCAGGGGGATGCCGGCGCCGGCCGCGATCATCTTTTTGAGCGCCAGGCCGTCCTTTTCCGCGTCGCCGGATTCCAGGCGCGGCGAGAGCACCTTCCAAGTTTCGTTCTCGTCAGCCACCAGGATAGAGCCGGGCTTGGGCGGATTGGCGTTGAGGATGGTTTGGCGGGCTTTGCGGGCGGCTTCGGAGGCGAATTTAGCCTGCACGACGAACAAAAAAGCGTTGCGGTAGCGGTTGAGGCGGGCGCGGTCTTCCAGCCAGTTGGAATAGCGCGAAAGCCAGCGCAGCAGGGGCGCCAGGTCGGGCTCGCCCCATTGGGCGCCGGCCGGGCGGTTGACGGCATAATGCAGCATGACCGGTTTTTCGGGGGAATCGCTGAGCGGGTCATAGGCGGGGATGGGATCCGGGTTGAGGTTTTCGAGCGAGGCTTTGAGCTTGAAAGCCAGCGGCTGTTCGATGTCGTTCTCGCGGCTGAGGATCTCTTCAATGTGGGAGGCGGGGATCACGCGCAGGTAGGACATGCCGGCCGGGTCGCTGCTGAGCAGGATGAACAGGTTGCCGGTGCGGGTGAGCTCGTCGCACATTTCGGACACGCGCACGGGCATGCGGTTAAGGCGGTGCTGCCAGAACTCGTTCAGAAAATCGGCGGCCGGCTGCGGGCTGCAGTTGAGGGTCAGGCCGCCGCCGACGATGTATTGCGAGGTCAATTCTACGATGCGGCGCGCCAGTGGGTTGGTGCGCCAGGCTTCCAGCGACTGCTCGAGGATCTCGCTGCGGTCGTAGGTGTAGCGGTCGCGCTCGGACTGGCTGGCGGAATGCGTGCCGATCAGGAAATTATTTTCCGATTCGATGACGGCCAGCTGGTCGCGGACCAGCCGCTGGATGGTTTTATCAAAAAAGTTGTCAAAGATTCCCATAATGAACCTTTCAGGTCGCGCCTGCAAGGCGCGGGCGTCCTGGTTTATGTTTGCGGGCTGGCGGCTGAGGCCGCGGCGGCGGCTTGTTCTTGCGCCCAGTCGTCAACAGCCAGGCAGGCGGCGGAGGTTATGGCGCTTTTGAGACCGGCGAGGTCGAGGGCTGCGGCTGCGGGCAGGGTGGGGGTTTCGACCGGGGTTTCGCCTGAGGTGCCGGCAAACTGATGCAGATCCTGCAGGCTGCCATTGAACCAGTTCTTGTCAATGCCTTTGCTCTCCGCGCCGTAGGCCAGGCCTTCGGCATACACGCCGTGCTGCCAGAAGGTCCAGGTTTTCCAGGGCAGGGGGATGGTGGGCGCTTCGGCTTGGGTGTAGTGGGCGATCCACAGCGGCCAGTAGGACCACTTGGCATCAAAGCGTGACGTATTTTTGATCTTGCCGTAGGAGTTCCAGAAGCCGGGCGAGGTATAGATCATGGGGCGCAGCCCGAGGATGTTTTCGACTTCGACCAGGAACTGCTCGAGCAGGGCGTTGCTGGGGTACTTGCCGTCCTTGATGGGCGCTTCAAAGTCGGCCACAGGCGGCAGCTCGCCGGGGTCGTCTTTGAGCAGGTCGCAAAAGATGCGCGCCTGCAGCAGGCCGGAGAGATCCCAGCGCAAGAAGTGATAGCCGCCGCGCAGCAGGCCGGCGGCTTTGGCGGAGGACCAGTTGAATAAAAAGTCCTCGTCCATGCCGCCGCGCTCTGAAACCTTGATGAAAACGAAGCGCGCGCCGTTCTCGAAGGCTTTGGCAAAATCCATTTTGCGGGCGGTAGAGTTATCGTCTTGCCAGAGAGAAACATCAATACCAGGAACCATTTAAACACCTCCAAAGTTGGGAATGGGATAAAAGCCCCCGACGCAGGAGCACAAAAAAGGCATGAACGGCAGTGAAGAACTGCCTTTTTTGTGCCTTGCCGGAGCGGGGGCGGCAAATGAAAGCCGGCCGAGATCCTTCGCTGCGCTCAGGATGACATACGAAGGATAGTCGGCGATGAAAAGAATCATTAAATTTCCGTGCCTGGCTTTTGCGCGGCTGGAAGCCGCCAAAGGCTGGTACCTCCATCCTCTGCCCTTGCAGAGGATTCCGGAAAAATTCCGGAAAATCGCGTATTAAAGATCTACTGCTGCTGCTTAAATACTTAATTAAAAGATCTGCAGTAGCAGCAGAGGAAGAGAGCGAGCGTTTCTTCGTAAAACACGGAATTTTTCCGTGTTTTAACATGCAAAAAGTCGGAAATTTTCCGTGTTTTTTGAGGGAAAAAAGAGCAAAAGTCGGAAAAATTCCGATATAGACAATCTTTATCCGATTAGTAGAAGTCGGAATTTTTTCCCTTTTTGAGCATTTAAACGCGCTGATCAGCGCGATTTTAGCGCTGCTCGGCGCGGAAGGGAGAATTATGCACTTACTTATCCACACCCCACGCTTCGCTCCCCGAAGTCGCAAGCGTTTGGGCGCCTCCACCCTCTGCTCCTGCAGAGGGTTACGGCAGTTTTCGGGATCAGAAATAAAATTAATGTGCATCAGAAACCTTTATCCAGGTCATCCAGGGGATCGCGGGCGTGGATGACAAAGGTCGGGGCGCTGACCGACCAGTCTTTGGCGTCCAGGGCGGCGCACAGGGCGGCGCTGATGAGCAGATCGTCATGCACCAGCGAGCCATCAGATGGGTCGCGGCGGCCGTCCGGCACGCCCCAGCGCACGCGCTTCTGCGGACCGGGCAGGATCTCGAACTCGCAGAACTGCACCTGCTGCCAGAAGGCTGCGGCAGCAGCTGCCAGGCTGGGATCCACCTGTTCGGATCCGGCCAAGGCGTAGTCTTTAAAGCGCCCGGAATCAATGATGCCGAGAAAATCCCAGAGCAGATCGGATTTGGTGCGGATGTTGAACTCAAAGGGAATGACCTTATCGCCCAGAGAAGCGGACAGGAACGAGGTCAGGCCGGCGCCCACGCCGGTGCAGTCCACAGCCAGGTAGCGCACGTCGAACAATTCGGCAATGGCTTTGATCTCGCCGTACAGGCTGGCGTGCTTTACTCCGATCCACTCCTTGCGGAAGACCACGCGGTAGGTGGGCTTGTTGATGAGCGGATCATCCACGCTGGACAGATCGACCTCGAACACGGTCAGGGCGGTGGAATCGCGGCGGGGGTTGGAAAGGGCTTCGGTTTGGCCGGTTTCAGGATCCGCCAGGACGGCTTCATCTTCGCCGGCAACGTCGAGGGTGAGGGCATACAGCCGGCCGGGGATGGGCGCCAGCAGGGGAAGGAGGGACCCCTGCATGAGCGCCACACGGGCGGGTGGGAAGAGCCCGCCCTCGGAATCGATCTCTTCTGAAAAGTACTGCGTTTTGACCATGGGATGCGTGCGCCCCAGGCGGGCGACCTGCCCGGCGACAAAGTCGCCATAGGCGGGCACTTCTGCGGCTACATCATCGGCGGTGAGCACAAACACGCGCCGGACGCCATCCTGCTTTTGCGCCTGGCGGGCGGCGCGCAGCTCGCGCGCCAGCAGGGTGCGCGAGGTCCAGGCTGTGCCCCAGAACACGCGGGTGGCGTTGGTGGAGGCGGCCATGGGGGCGATGTCCTTGTCGAACTTGGCAGGCAGAATATCCTGGGCTTCGTCCACTTCCAGCAGAACGTTGGCGGTGGCGCCGACGATATTGGCGCGCGGCTGGCCGGAAAAGAAATAGATGCGGGCTTTGCCCGAACGGTAGATATAACCCGATTCTTTGGTCCACAAGTGCTTGGTGATCAGGTTGGAATCCAGCACGCGCTCAAGGCGGCGCATGGCGTTGAGGGTTTGCGGCTTCCAGGTGGGCGAGACTTTGACCAATTCAGCGTTCATGTGATAGTAGCAGGCGAGCAGATAGGTTTCGAGCTGGGCTTGCAGCTCGTTCTTGCCGGACTGACGCGGAAACATGACCACGAAAGACAAGCCATCGCAGCGCTGGACCGATCGAAAGATGGCATCGGCCACCCCGCGCTGGTAGTCGCGCAGGCTGATGGTCGAACAAACCTCGATGAAAGTGGCCGGGTCGGACATGGCGCGGCGGCACTGCAGAATGACCTGATCGTTGCTGCTCATGGCGGGGTGCGGTCATGATCTGCCCCCCAGCCAGGCGGCGATCGCGGAGGCGACGAGGGTCAGGGCAGCCTGTCCGGCCTGAATGAGGGTGGATGAAGTTTTGGCAGAGATGACGGAATCGTCGATGGTGCGGATGCGGGCTTCGTGGTCGGCCAGGTCCGCGCGGATGGAATCAAGCTGGGCTTTGATGTGGGTCATTTTCTCCGCTTCCAGGGTGCGGTGATGTTCGAAGTCGCGTTCGATGCGCCGAAAGCGTGATTCGATGCTGTCTTTCAGGCGGTTGAACTGCTCGTTCAGAAGTTGGGCTTGCAAATCGTCCATAGAATCCCATTTCGATACATACGATGCGGAGGGCGTGTTTAATTTGCTGCGGGGTCGCTGAGGCCAAGGTCATGCGCCACTTCTCCGATCGCTTGTGATAGCACGCTGACGACGTCGGCGGAATCGCCGGCGAT
>Ga0209164_1003526_pt1 | contig 14778 bp, 10 predicted proteins | sample MTBNYHSulfiMetaG_FD_187458 | JGI IMG/M metagenome (GOLD analysis project Ga0209164, IMG submission 187458) | Enrichment culture microbial communities from rom New York Harbor, USA that are MTBE-degrading - MTBE-NYH (New York Harbor Sulfidogenic)... | ecosystem: Environmental > Aquatic > Marine >...
GGGGTACGATCCTGAGCGAAGAGGATCTCAGGGTAGCGATCGAGGGGCTTCGCGAAGCCCACGGCAACCGGGTCCCATACGAGAGCTTCCACGACGCTCACGTAGGCCTGCTGGAGCGGGCCTTTGAAGGCTTCGAGCGTGCCCGGAGATCCTCACGGACCCTGCAGGCGCAGGCGCTGGAGCTGGCTGCCTTCTGCGACCGGAACCGGGAATGGCTGGAGCCCGACAGCCTCTACGAGGCGCTCATCGAAGAGCACGGAAGCGAAGACTGGCGGCGCTGGCCCGACACCGAGGCCGGGGGAGTCGATCGGCGCCTGTGCTGCCCCGCCGCCGGGGAGCACGAGCGCGCCAGGCGGCGGCGGACGGAGATACAGCGAACCCGGGCGGGGCGGATCGGGTTCTACAGCTTCTGCCAGTTTACGGCTCACCAGCAGCACTGGACGCTTCAGAGCACGGCCAGGAGCCTGGGGCTGGAGCTGTTCGCCGACCTGCAGATCGGGCTTTCGCTCCGGGACGTGTGGGCGCTGCGTTCCCTGTTCCTGCCGGGCTACGCGCTGGGAGCCCCTCCGAGCCGCACCAACCCGACCGGCCAGCCCTGGGGATATCCGGTCTTCGATCCCGCCGGGTACGGCACGATGGCCGATGGCCCGGTGGTCCGGCTGCTGCGGCGGCGGATCGACAAGCTCTTCGAGGAGTACGACGGTCTGCGCATCGATCATCCCCAGGGCTTGGTGTGCCCGTGGGTGTACCGTCGTGACGACCCCGACCCCCTGCATGCGGTGCAGAACGGGGCGCGGCTGTTCGCAGCCCCGAACTTCCCCGACCACCCCCTTCTGGCTGCCTACGCCATCCCCCGCCCCGAGCAGCTTGCGGCGACCGCCGGGGTCGCGCGCTACGACGACGCCTGGGTCAGAAGCCTGGAGCCGGAACAGGTGGAGCGCTACGCCGTGCTGGTGTCCGTGATCGTGGAAACGGCGCGCAGGCATGGTCGGGGGAGCCGCCAGATCGCCTGCGAGATTCTCAGCACGCTTCCCTACCCTCTCCGGCGGGTGATACGCCTGCACGCGCTGGGCCGTTTTCGGGTCACGCAGAAATCCGACCCCCGAAGTCCCGACGACGTCTACCGGAGCGACAACGCGGAGGCTGAGGATTGGATCATGCTGGGTACCCACGACACGCCGCCGATCTGGGCGCTCGTAACCCGGTGGTTCCGGGATGGACAGGCCCCGGACCGGGCCGCCTACCTGGCCGGCCGACTCGCACCCTCGGGGGCGGTGGAGGGGTACCGGCGGGAGTTCCTGCAGAACCCCGGCAGACTCGTGCACGCCGAGCTGGCAGACGCGCTGGTGAGTCGGGCGGAGCAGGTGCTGGTGTTCTTCGCCGACCTGTTCGGCCTCGAGGAGGTCTACAACACTCCGGGAAGCGTCGGCCCGCAGAACTGGGGCCTGCGGGTGCCCGCCGACTACCAGCGGACGTACCCTCGGAGGGCTTCGGCCCTCCAGGCGCTGAACCTTCCCCATGCCCTGGCTCTTGCGCTAGGCAGCCCGTTGCGGGGCCTGGCGTCGACCCATCGTCCGCTGATCGAGAAGCTGCAGGCTGCCGCCCGAACGATGGCCGGTCCCCCCCCACGATAGCGCCGGGCCTCTGGACCCCTTGGCCCCGGGGCCCTACTGCAGGTTGGCGAACAGGGTGTTCAGACTCTCGGACAGACTCGGGTGGGCGAACACCCCGTCCCGCAGGGCCGTGTAGGGGAGCCCTCCCATCATCGCAGTCTGGATGATTGCCATGATCTCTCCGCCTTCGATTCCGAGAGCGGCACAGCCCAGGATCTGGTCGCCGTCTCGCGCCACCAGGGCCTTGATCAGCCCCCGGGTCTCGTCGGTCTCCAGTGCCCTGGCCACCCAGCTCATGGGGATTTTGGCAACCCGGTACTCCAGTCCGCGATCCCGGGCCTCGCGTTCGCTGAGGCCGACCCGGCCCAGCTGGGGATCGGTGAACACGGTGTAGGGCACCGGCCGGTCCTCGACGGTCCTCCGCCCCCCCTCCAGGAGGTTGGTCTGCAGGATGCGGAAGTCATCGTAGGAGATGTGGGTGAAGGCCGGGCCGCCCTTGACGTCCCCGAGAGCGTACACGCCCTCGGCGCTGGTTTCCAGCCTCTCGTTCACCTGCACGAAGCCCCGGGAATCGGTTCGAACCCCCGCCGCGTCCAGGCACAAGGCGTCGGTGTTGGGAAGCCTTCCGGCTGCTATCAACACATGGGTGCCCCGAATCTCTTGCTGCTTCTCTCCGGCGGCCACGGTCAGGACAACAGAGCCGGAGGTATCCACGTGACTGCCTCGATCAGGCTCCCGTCTGACAGCGACCGGCTCGCTGTCGAGCAGGACCTCGATACCTTCTTCTTTCAGAATCTTGAGAATCTCCTCGGCCACATCGAGATCCTCCCGGGGCAGGAGTTGGGCGCCCCGCTGGACGATGCTGACCTCCGAGCCGAAGCGGCGGAACATCTGGCCGAACTCCAGCCCGACGTACCCTCCGCCGATGATCATGAGATGCCCGGGCACCTCCTCCAGCTCCATGATCGATGAGGAATCCAGGTAGTCTATCTCCTGGAGCCCCTTCAGGGGAGGCACCGCCGGCCTGGTGCCCGTGTCGATGAAGATGCGGCCTCCTTCCAGCTCCTCGGTCGCTCCCGAAGCGAGAGTGACCTCCAGGGCTTTGGGCCCGGCAAAGCGAGCCGTGCCCCTGAGGAGCGTCAGCCCGTCCTGCTCCTCGATGCGCTTCTCGGATCCGGAGCGGAAATCCCGTACGATCGATCGTTTTCGTTCCCGAACCTTCTCGAGATCGACCCGGACTTGGCCCGCCTGCACCCCGTAGTCTTCCGCCCGCCGAAGCAGATGGGCTACCCTGGCGCTTGCCACCATCGTCTTGGTGGGCGTACAGCCGTAGTTGATGCAGGTACCGCCGACGTGGTCGCTTTCGATCAGGGCGACCCGGCTTCCGGATCGAGCGAGGGCAATCGCGAGGGGGTTACCCCCCTGCCCGCTGCCGATGATGATGTCGCCGAAATGCTTCATGCTTGCTGTACTCCCATTCTTCCAAGGTACGTTGCCGGTACCGGCGGGGCAAGGTTTTCGGGAGTTCGGGCCCCGGAGGGTGCCATAGGGTGTGTCGGGCGGCGATATTTTTTTGTGCGGAAAATGTTTGTGAAACAGGCTCTGCTAGGATATAATGAGTGGCAACATTTTCACCGACTGGGAGGTAAATCGATGGCCGATTACGAAGCCTACTGTGTCAAGTGCAAGGCCAAGCGCACGATGAAGAACGCAGAGGTCGTAACCAACGCTCAGGGCCGCCGGCAGGCCAAGGGTGTCTGCCCGCAGTGCGGCACCAAGATGAATCTCTTCCTGAAATCCGCAGGCTGACGCAGCAGACCTGTCAGGCCCCCGGTCGGGGAGGTTTTTCCCCCGCCTCCCCGACGCGGGAGCGTTAGCGCCTGCTGTGGGGGCTCAGCCAGCCGCGGCATCGGCAGGCCCGGCGCGGAGGCTACCCGACTCGCTCCTTGAGCCAGTCCTCGATCATTTCTCCCCGGCCCAGTCTGACCTCGTCGAAGGGCGTGCGTTTCGGCGCACGCCGGCGTATCTCCTCCTGGAGATCACCGAAGTGGCTGTACTCGTCCGGTATACACAGCAGGCGATCCTGCTTTCCGTCGTAGAGGAAGAGAAACGGCCGGCTGCCTGAGCGCAGGCAGAGGCCGGCGCAGGTCAGGTCCTTCCAGCTCATGCGGAGGGTCGCCCCCTCGGGCAGTCGGGCGCTCAGGCCCTCCTCGGTGGTCTCGACCAGGCTCTTGAGGTGCTTGCGCAGGAAGCGCACGATCTGAACGTCCACGTACAGCGCGATCCCCAGCACGACGAGCCCTACCACCGGGCCCGCATAGCGCCAGGTCACGACCCCCGCGGCAATGAGTCCCGCCAGCACGATCGGGAGGAGTATCATCCGGGGGTTGGTCCGGAAGCTCAGGCGGTACAGCACGATCCCTACCCCGCCGCCGCGCCCCGGAGACGGGCGGCGATTCGGTTGGCCTGCTCGGTCAGCGAACCCTCGGCCGTTCCCGTCAGGGCTCCGTTCTCGACCACGATTCGGCCGTTGACGATGGTCCAGCGGGTCCGGTGGTCGCTGCCCGCAAGGAGCAGGGCCGCCAGCGGGTCTGCCAGGGCCCCGGCGTACTCAAGGCGCTTCACGTCGAAGACCGCCAGGTCGGCGGCCTGCCCTTCGGCAATTCTGCCTATGCCCCCCGGCCCATCGAAGCCCAGCACCCGGGCGCCCATCGTCGTGGCCATGGCGAACACCTGGCGGACGGACAGAGCATCGGCGCCGTAGCGGACCCGCTGCAGGAACAGGGCCTGGCGCATCTCGCCGAGAAAATCGGAGCTGTCGTTGGAAGCCGAGCCGTCGACCGCCAGGCTGACCGTGATCCCCTTTTCCAGCATCTCCTTGACCCGGGCGATGCCCGATCCCAGGCGCATGTTCGACGAGGGGCAGTGGCAGACCGCCGTGCCCGTGCGCTGAAGAGTCTCCAGCTCTCGGTCGTCAAACCAGATCCCGTGGGCATAGGATACGTCCTGGCCCACGAACTCCCACTCCTCCATAAGCTCGAGAGGCCGACGGCCGTAGGTTCGCTCGCAGTAGGCGTCCTCGTCATCGGTTTCCGCCAGGTGGGTGTGGAGCCTGACGTTGTAGGATCGGGCGAGGCGGGCGGTCTCGACCATCAGCTCCCGGGTGACCGAGAAGGGGCTGCACGGTGCCAGCCCGACTTTCCGCATCGCCCCGGGGGCCGGGTCATGGTAGGCCTCGATGACCCGCCGGCTGTCCCTCAGGATCTCGTCCTGGCTCTGCACCACCGAGTCCGGCGGAAGCCCGCCGTCCTTCTTGCTGAGAGACATGGAGCCCCGCATGGGGGCGAAGCGTATACCGACTTCGTCGGCCGCCTCGAACTGCAGTCCGCTCAAATCGGCCTGGAATCCCCGGGGATAGAGGTAATGGTGATCGGTCGTGCAGGTGCAGCCGGTCTTCAGCAGCTCCCCCATGGCCACGGCGGAGGATACCCGGACCGCCTCGGGGTCGATGTGCCTCCACACCTCGTAGAGGTACACGAGCCAGCGGAACAGCTTGGCGTTCTGCACCGCCGGCAGCGCCCGGGTGAGCACCTGGTAGAAGTGATGGTGGGTGTTCACGAACCCGGGCACCACCACGCAGGAGGAGGCGTCGATCACGCGTTGTGCCTCTGAACCATCACGCCGGGAGGGCGGACCCGCTGCCGGGCCTTCCGCCGGGGCCCCGAGGCCTCGGCCCACCCGGGAGATGCGGCACCCCTCGATCAGGATGTCCACCCCCTCGAGGGTCGGGCCGGCTGGATCGCCGGGATCGGGCAGGACGAGCAGGCAGTTCCGCAGCAGCAGGCGATCCTCGCGCGACTGGCGATCCTCGCTCGGGTTGCGATCCTCGCTCGGGGTCATCCCTGCATCCCCCCACCCTTACCCGCGCCGCCGCCGCGAGAATCGACGCCGGCCTGCTCCCGCATGGCCTTCCACAGCCGCTCCGGGGTCATCGGCAGCTCGAACAACCGCACCCCCACGGCGTCATAGACGGCGTTGGCAATGGCCGGGGCCGGGCCGTTGATCGCGATCTCGCCGATCGACTTGGCCCCGTACGGACCGCTGGGCTCCTCGGAATCCACCAGAATGGTCCGCATCTTCGGCAGATCACGGGCCGTGAAGATCTTGTAGTCCCAGAATCTCGGGTTGGTCAGCCGGCCTGCGGCGTCGTACACGTAGTCCTCCCAAAGGGCGTAGCTGACGCCGTTCACCGCCGCCCCTTCGACCTGCCCCTCCGCCAGCACGGGGTTGACCGGCCGGCCGCAGTCGGCCGCCGATATGAGCTCCAGCACCTCGATTCTGCCGGTGCGGGTATCCACCTCCACCTCGGCGAACTGGGCCAGAAACGGCGGGGGCGACTCTTCGCAGACGTATGAGCCCTGCGACTGAAGCTGCTGCTGGTTCTCCGAGTACGTGCAGGTGGTGGCGATCTCGGCGTAGGACAGGCGCTTGCCGCTCGGAGCGGCCACGGTCCCATCTTCGATGCGCAGCGCTTCCACGGGCTCTTCCAGGAGCGCCGCCGCCGCGCTCAGGATCTGCCCCCTGAGCTTCTCGGCACACTCCAGGACCGCCCGGCCCGAGACGTAGGTGGTCGAGGAGGCATAAGCCCCCGTGTCGAAGGGGGTGGTGTCCGTGTCGGATGACAGGACCACGAAGGCCTCGACGGGAAGCTGAAGGGTTTCCGCCGCGATCTGAGCCAGGATCGTGTCGCTCCCGGTTCCGATGTCCGTGGCTCCGATCATGAGGTTGACCGAGCCGTCCTCGTTCATCTTCATGGCCGCAGCCGCCATGTCGATGCGCGGGATGCCCGAGCCCTGCATGCAGACGGCCAACCCCACCCCGCGGACCCGGTCGGGACCGCCGGGGAGGCGTTTTCCGCGCTTGCGGCTCCAGCCGATCGCCTCGGCACCCCGGTCCAGGCACTCGCTCAGGGCGCAGGAGCGGACGACCTGTTCGACTCCTTCCTTGCCTTCCCCCAGGGCCTTGAACACCCCGGAGGTCTCCCCGGCCTTGATGTGCCACCGCTTGCAGTACTCGACCACGTCCTGGCCGGCCCGGCGGGCGATCATGTCGATGTGCTGATTGAAGGCGAAGTACCCCTGGGTGGCCCCGTAGCCCCGATAGGCCCCCCCGACAGGGAGGTTTGTGTAAGCCGAGCGGCCCAGGAAGCGCAGGTTCTCCACCTTGTTGAACAGGGGAAGCACCTTGGCACCCACGTTGGACAGGACCGTGAGGGCGTGCGTGCCGTAGGCGCCGGAGTTCAGGAGTCCGTCCATCTCCACCGCCGTGATGGTTCCATCACGGCGGGCACCCATGCGCAGGCGTACGCGCATGGCGTGACGGGTGCGGCAGGACACGAACACCTCCCGGCGGGAGAGAACCAGACGCGCCGGGCACCCCGTGCGCAGGGTGGCCAGCGCCACGAGGGGCTCGAGGATCACCTCCTGCTTGCCTCCGAATCCCCCGCCGATGCGCGGTTTGACGACCCGGACCTGCCGGATCGGGAGGCCCAGCAGCATGGCCACGATCCGGCGGGCGTGGAAGGGCACCTGCGTGGCGGACACGACCACCAGGCGCCCGCGTTCGTCCAGGTAGGCAAAGGCGGCGTGGGGTTCCATGGCGCAGTGAGAGGCCGCCTGAACGCGGTAGGTGTGGTCCTCGACGAAATCCGAGTCGGCGAAGCCCGCCTCCAGATCTCCAAAGGAGATCTCGACCTGGGCGCAGAGGTTTTCCTCGGGCCGGAATACCACGGGAATGGCGGCGTGATCCTCGCCCCCGTGCAGCAGGGGGGCGCCCGGCAGGAGTGCGGCTTCCGGATCGAACACGGCCTCGAGGACCCTGTACTCCACCTGGATCTTCTTCAGGGCTTCCTGCGCTGCCTGTTCGCTCTCGGCCACCACCATGGCCACCCGGTCTCCCACGTAGCGAACCCTGCTGTCGAAGAGAACGGCGTCGTACGGGGAAGGTTCGGGGAAACCCTGCCCGGCGGTGGTATGCAGGACCCGCGGGACGTTCAGGTAGCTGAAGATCTCGACGACCCCCGGGGTCCGCCGCGCCGCATCGGCGTCGAGCCGGGTGACCTCCGCGTGAGCTTGGGGGGAATAGAGGAGCGTGCACACCAGGGAGTCGCGAGGTGCAAGGTCCGCGGTGAACCGCTCCTGACCGGTGGCCAGGGCCAGAGAATCGATCTTGGTGGTCGAGCGCCCGACGCTCTTGAGCTCACGCATGGCGGTCCTCCAGGCGCCGGGCCGCAAGGCGAACCGCCTCCATGACCTTGACGGATCCGGTGCAGCGGCACAGGTTGCCGTCCAGAGCCCGGGTGATTTCCGCCTCCTCGGGGTGTGGGTTGGCCTCCAGGAGGGCATAGGCGGCCAGGACCAGTCCGGGGGTGCAGAACCCACAGTGCACGGCCCCGGCTTCGACGAATGCTGCCTGGATTGGGTGAGGGACCTGGAATGTCCCGATGCCTCGGACCGTGGTGACGGCCCGGCCGTCCACGGAGCCGGCGAGGACCTGGCAGGAGTTGACCAGCACGCCGTCCAGGAGCACGAGACAGGAGCCGCAGGCTCCCTCGCGGCAGCCTTCCTTGACCTCCAGGTATCCCGCCTCCCGCAGCACGTCCAGCAGGACGGCATCTCCGGGGAAGCTCAGCGTGCGTTCCTGTCCGTTGATACGAAACCGCGCCTCCATGCTCACCTCCCCCTCGTACGCCCGGAGCCGGGCCCGGAAGCACCCCCGCCGCCCGCGTCTCCGAGGAGGGCCGCCAGGGACCGCTCGAGCTCCACCCGGGCGCAGTGGGCCAGGTACTCGGCGCTGAAGCCCATGCGCGCCGGCATTTCGATCTCGGCCTTGGCTGCGGCCTCTGCAGCCAAGGCATGGGCCGCAGCGGCCGGGACTCTCTCCATGGCCTGCCCGACGGCCTCCTCGACCTCGGCGAGCCGCCGGTAGCGCCCGGAGCACCCCACCAGCACGACCCGGAGGTCCCGGAGGGTCTTGCCGCTGCGCCGGGCCAGCACGACGATGCTGAACGCCGGCCGGTCGGTATGGGTTCGGGTCCAGCGCCGGTATTCGCCCCGGAGCTCCGCTTCCCGCCAGCGAACCTCGGTAATGAGCGAGCCCTGGCGCAGCTCCCGCCCGGAAAGGTACTCGGCCAGGGGCACCCAGCCGGAATGAGCTCCCACCAGGTGAAGCTCCGCTTCCAGGGCGAGAAGGGGGCCCACCAGGTCCGACCAGTAGGGGAACAGGGCGATGCTGCCTCCGATCGTGATCCGGTTGCGCAGGGGCGTGGCGGCCGCCGCGCCGAGGGATTGCGCCAGCACGTGCCGCGGGTGCCAGGCCGCCGCGGCCGCCGCCACTTCGGCGTAGCTCGCTCCGGCACCGATCGACACCAAAGCCGCGTCTTTCCGGATCCCGGCCAGGCCGAGGCGGCCTATGTCCAGGAGGCCCCGAACCTGGCTCATCCCCCCGCGCAGGAGGCCCGTACCGCCGGCGTGGGGCACGATCCCATCCCGTGCCAGCAGAGGAGGGACCTCCTCGAGCTCCCGCGGGAAGAACCACTGCAGGTCTGTCGCCATACCCCGTCCTTTCTCCGCCCACCTGCGGGTTGACTCCGCTGCCGCTGGAGCGGCGGTGTGGATTTCAGTATGAAACCGCGCCCACGGGAAGTCAAGGCGAGTGTCGAGGCCGGACCGCGTCGATCCCGGGCGACCGTGGGGACAAAGCCGATCGGGACTGCCCGGGGAGCGGCGATGGCCACCGGCCGCAACTTCTGTCTCGCCCGCCCCCGAGTCGAGCCGAGCATAGTTATCTATCACGAAACGAATTGCAGGGGTCTGTGCCTCCCGCGCAAGAAAAGAAGGCTCTGCCCGTGGGAGCGGGCACATGGCGAAGCGACTCTTCTATTTGTCTACCCAATATAGACATAGCTCAGAACAGCTCAGCTCACGAAGCTGGCCCGGCGATTGCATATATCTGGACAGTCGATCCCAGTCTGAGGAGGAACCAGATGGACGGACGGAGAGAAGGAGATGCGAAGGTTTGTGTGAAGCGGATCGGGCTTGGATTGTTGTGCCTGCTGGGGGCCGCAGCGCTCCTGGGCGGGTGCAAGTCCCTGATCCTGGCCAAAGGCTACCCGGACTACCGGGGCGAGGTCGCGGGCCTGCCGGTGCACGCCCCGGTCAGGATCCTGCGGGACGGCAACGGCATCCCGCACATCTACGCCCAGAACCGCCATGACCTGATGGTGGCTCAGGGGTTCGTCCATGCCCAGGACCGCCTGTGGCAGATGGAGACCCTGCGGCGGGTGGCCACGGGGACCCTGTCGGAGGTGGCCGGGGAGGCCCGGCTGGACCTGGACTACTTTGCCCGGCTTCTGGGCTTCCCGGAGATGCGGCGCCGGGCCGCCGCGGCCATGCGGCCGGAGGAAACGGCGTTGCTCCAGGCCTACGTGGACGGGGTGAACGCCTACATCCGCCTGCGGGGGGAGGACCTGCCTCTGGAGTTCCGCTCCTCGGACCTGATTCCGGCCCCCTGGGAGGTGGAAGACGTGTTCAGCTTCGTCACGCTGAACTCCTGGATGTTCCGGGAAAACTACCGGGCGGAGCTGCTGGCCCTGACCTCCCGCCAGGGGGTGGAGCTCGAAGAGTGGAAGGACATCTTCCCCGGCCATCCCGGAGCGAAGCTTCCCGACGACGCCTACTTCGAGGACCTGCGCCGCCTGAAGGTCGGCCCGGTGGAGCCGGCGGCCCTGTCGTTCTTCCAGGCCCTCCCGGAGGTACCGGCCCCGGCCGGCGGCACCAACATCTGGGTCACCTCCCGCGGCCCCGGAGGCAAACCCATGCTTGCCAACGACACTCACGTGGGGATTTCCCTGCCCGGAACCTGGTATCTTTGCCACCTGCATGCCCCCGGCGTCGACATGGCCGGCGCCTCCGCGGCGGGGGTGCCCAGCGTGATCGCAGGCCACACGGACGGGGTGGCCTGGGGTCTGGCCATCCTGCCCATCGACTTCGTGGACCTGTTCGTGGTGCGCCTCGACCCGGCCGAACCCACCCGGTACTACGTAGGGGACGAGCTCCTGGAGATGGAGCGGGAGGAGATGGTCTTCTCCATCAGAGGCGGAGAATCCCGCACGCGTACTGCCTACCGCACGATCTACGGGCCGGTGATTACCCGGCTGGAGCCCGGTGTCGATGCGGCGGCATCGCTGCGCTGGTACGGCTCGCTCCGCGAGGGCGAGCTCGAGGACCGGACGGTGGCCACCATTCTCGGCTTCATGGACTGTCACACCGTGCAGGACGTCATGAGGAACGTGGAGTCCACGAAGATCGTCGGTCTGAACTTTCTGGCCGCGGACGTGGAAGGAAACATCGGCTGGCAGGCCACGGGAGCGGTGCCCAACCGCCGAGGCTACTCCGGCAGGCTCCCGGCAGACGGGTCTTCAGGAGCCATGGACTGGGAGGGTTTCCTGCCCTTCGAGCAGATGCCCAGGGCCTACAACCCGCCCGAAGGAGTCATCGTGAACTGCAACCAGCGCGTGGTCAGCGACGACGACCCCAACCCGATCTCCAACTCCTGGATCTCCCCGTATCGATACGACCGGGTGCTGTCCCTCCTGCGGGAGATGAAGGAACCCTCGATGGAGAGCTTCCGGCGGATGCAGATGGACCTCCACTCCCGGCAAGCCGACGCGCTCCTGCCCAAGGTGCTGGCCTACCGCTTCGAGGACCCGAAGGCCGCCGAGGCCGCTAGACTGCTCCAGGGCTGGGACCGCCAGGTGCGGGCCGACAGCCCGGGGGCGGCTGTCTATGAGGTGTTCCTGACCGAGCTCGTGCGGGCCGTGCTGGAAGACGAGGTCGGGGAGAACCTGTTCTACTACTTCCACATCCTGACCTCGAAGTACCTGATGCACGACGTGATCCTCGACCGTCCCGGGTCCAGCCTGTGGGACCGCAAGGACACCCCCCAGAAGGAAGGGCCCCGGGAGATCCTGGAACAGGCCCTGGTCGCCGCCATCGATTTCCTGGAGAGCCAGCTCGGAGAGGACCGGCGCGGATGGTCCTGGGGGCGGCTTCACCCCGTGGAATGGCGCCACGCCGGGGCCACCAGCGGCTTCACCCGCAAGCTCCTGAACAGCGGTCCATACCCGGTCGGGGGCGATGCCACGACCCTGAACGCCCAGGGAGCCATCCCGACCAGGGGGGAGTACCGCTCCGTGCACCTGCCGGCCCTGCGCATGGTCGTGGCCTTGAACGACCTGGACGGGATGCAGATCCTAGCCGTGCCCGGGCAGTCAGGCCAGCCCGGGCACCGGCACTACGACGACATGGTCGAGCCCTGGCTCGAGGGTCGGCTGATCGGCCTGCCCACCAGCCTCGAGAGGGTGGAGCGGACGATCGACTCCGAGCTGACCCTGAATCCCTAGGCCGGAGCTCCCCCGCAGGACCCATCCACCGACCCGTGGGCGCACCCCGCGCCCGCGGGTCGATTGACAGTCATGGGGCACTCCGCGCCTTCAACCAGCGAGGCGCGGTTGTGGAGGCTCCCCCCGCTCTTGGCACTGGGCTTCCAGAGTCTCGAGGCCTTCGCTCTCGTAGGTGCTAATGAGCAGTTCCAGGTGGGCGTCATCGGGGTCTCGGCTTCCCAGGCCACCTGTCCGCACCCCCGGGCTCCCGCCTGCTCCGACCCACCGGACCTCCTCGCCCCAGAAACCGCATCCCCGCCACCCTCTCCCCCCCTGCGTGGCCCTCACGCGTTAGTGCTGCGAGTCAATGCGGCAGGTTGACGGCGGCGTGCCGAGGGACTAAGATTGGCATCTGTGAGCAGATCTCCTCTGAAGAAATCTGCCCTCGCTCTCGCCGTCTTCCTGGCCGCATTCGCCCTCGGCGCGCAGAACGACCAGAAGACCTACCCGGAAAGCTCCTACATCTACCACGCACTGACCTCCCTGTACCTGGAAGCGGGCCTGTCCGAACCCTCGACCACCCTGCCGTTCTCGGCCGCGGAGGTGCTGCACCATCTGGACAGGATTGACCCGAGGACCCTCTCGGCGGCGGGCAAGCGCAGCTACAACTACATCCTGCGGACCCTGAAGGCCCCGAAGCTGTACTCCGAGTCGGACAGCTTCGCCTTCGACGGCGCCCTCCAGGCCAACGCGGAGGCCTACGTCCAGTCCAACAGGGGCGAGGTCGACTGGGAGTACGGATACCGCCAAAGACGGCCCATGATCGACCTGCCTCTGGAGATATGGGCCCTGGACTTCTTCTACGCACTCCTGGAACCGTCGTTCCGGCAAGACCCCTTCGTCGCCGAAGACCCCGGGACGGTCACGAACATCCTCACGGAGACGTCGCAGATCGACGCGTACTTCCCCTTCCGCTCGCTTCTGTCGGTCGGCGGGGATCACTGGAACGTGCAGTTCGGGCGGGACATCCTTTCCTGGGGCAACGGGCGGACCGGCAACCTGATGCTGGCCGACAACGCGGATTTCTACGACTACCTGCTGTTCTCGACCTACTGGAAGTACTTCAAGTTCATCACCACCTACATCAGCCTGGAGAGCTGGGACGAGCCGGCTCTCACGGAGGTTCAGGAGCTGTACAAGGCCTTCCTGGCGCATCGGATCGAGATCCGCTTGGGGGATCGGGTGAACTTTGCTGTCACGGAAAGCATGATGCTCAGCGGCAAGTACCCGGAGCTCCGGTACGCGAATCCGTTCATGGTCTATCACAACTGGATGATCAACGATCTGTACGGCAACATCAACGTCAATCTCGAGGTCGAGGTGAATCCGTACCGCTGGCTCAGCGTCTACGGGCAGTGGTGCGGGGACCAGATCCAGGCCGCTTACGAACGCAGAAGGTACGTCGGCACCGCCGATCTGCCGAGCGCCTACGGCTACCTCCTCGGCGCGGATTTCCGCTATCCCCTGGGGCTCGGCTACCTGTCCGCCAACTTCGAATGGGTGCTAACCGATCCCTGGCTCTACCTGATCGCCGGGCAGCCGGACTACGTCCTCCGGCGGCGGGTCCGCAGCAATTTCCTGGGCGGGGCCTACCTCATCGAGAAGCCGCTGGGCTACGTGCTGGGGCCTGATTCGATGGTCTTCTTCCTGGGTCTGGGGTATCAGGTCTACGGGGGGTTCAAGCTCGCCGCGGATCTCACCTATGTCCAGCAGGGAGAGATTACCATACAGACACCCTTTCGGACCGGACCGGAGGCCGTGGCGCTGACCACCCCGACCGGCATCCCCGAGCACAAGCTGGTCTGGCACCTGCAGGGAGAGCTGGAGCTGTGGAAGTACGTCACCCTGGGGACGCACCTCTACGGCATCCAGCTCTGGAACTACGGGCATCACCCCGGTGCCGTGGCTTCCGACATCCAGTGGGTCCCGTACCTGGCGGTCAACCTGCGGTTATAGCGGGCACCTCATCCGCCTCTGGGAGCGCCGCTCGGCTCCGCGGGGGGCCCCGTCTCCTCGTGGGAGCCGGTCCGGTGCTTACCCCGCCATTTCCTTCAAGCGCTCGTCGATCTTCTCGATCCGCCGCCGGAGCCGGGCGATCTGCCGCTCCAGGCGCTTCCTTGACCCGGTCCGGGCTCATCCCCGACCGCAGGGCTTTCTCGGCCCGACGCTTCGCGCGGAGCTTGTGCGCCTGGATCAGCAGTCTGACCAGCTCCTTCAGCCCGCCGTTGACCCCCAGGAACTTCTCCTTGATCCGCCGGGTGAGCTCGGCGCATTCCTCGACGGCGTCGAATGGGCTGGTGTAGATGCCCTGCGCTTCGGCGTCATGGACCAGGCTGTGAATCAGGCTCCAGAAGCGCACCGTGTGGGCCCGGTGGGAGACCGGTACCGGCGAGCCGGTGAACTGCAGATGGTGGGCGTACTCGTGGATGGCCGTGTGCATGAGCTCGTTGTCGCCCTGGAAGTTGCTGTTGTGCAGCACGATCTAGTGTTCTGTAAAATAGAGTTGACATAGTTGACTCGATCGGCTATGCTCTGTGCATGGTGCGTCGTGAAAGCTGCATCCATCCAGCGGGTGGGAGTCCCGCCCGGGTAGGCGCCGGAGCGCCCGGTAGCAGGGTCCGGTCAGGGGGAGAGATCCCCCGGGCTGAGCGGACCGTCGAAAGT
>Ga0209164_1003527_pt1 | contig 14776 bp, 13 predicted proteins | sample MTBNYHSulfiMetaG_FD_187458 | JGI IMG/M metagenome (GOLD analysis project Ga0209164, IMG submission 187458) | Enrichment culture microbial communities from rom New York Harbor, USA that are MTBE-degrading - MTBE-NYH (New York Harbor Sulfidogenic)... | ecosystem: Environmental > Aquatic > Marine >...
TGGCTTTGGCCACCTCAGCTGCATTCCCCAAGGTATTGAAGGATTTCGCCTTGTAAAAATAACCGTCCACTGAAAACAAGACCTTGGGCTCTATTTGGCCGAGCCGATCCAGAGCAGCTTGCGGCCCGATGTCTGTGGCGCAAGAAGACCAAACAGCCCCGATGCTTGTTGCGGCCAGCATGCCGATAGCCGTTTCCATCATGTTCGGCATATAGCCTGCGATCCGATCTCCCGGTTTAATTCCGATTTCGCGCAAAGATTTTGCCAGCCGGGCCACTGTATGATAAAGTTCCCTATAAGTCATGGTTGAATATTTCTGGGTTTCCCCTTTGAATATAAAGGCCAATCGATCATCTCGATACCGCAGAAGATTCTCCGCAAAATTCAGCCTTGCCCCGGGAAACCAAGTCGTCCCTGGAAACTTCCTTAAGTCGTCGACCACCCGGTCCCACGTCCTGGAGGCCTTGACTCCTGCGAACTCCCACATGGCAGCCCAGAAATCAGGAATCGAATCAACAGACCACTGATACAAGTCATCATATGTTTTAAATTTTTTCCCATACTTTCGATTCACAAATTCAATATAGCGCGTCATGTTGGCCTTCTTGACCTGATCTTGGGAGGGCACCCATAGAGGCGTTTTTGCACTTTTAACGGTTGATAAAGTCACGGTAACAGGTTTAATGGGGACCTTCTTGCCAGGTCTTTTAAATGGCTTCACTGAAGGTTTTTTTAAAGGTTTTTTCAATACCTTCTTCGTAACTTTTCTCAAAGGCTTTTTAGAAGGTTTTTTAGAAATTTTCTTTAAAGTTTTTCTCGAGGTCTTTTTTAAAGGCTTTTTCATAAATATCCCCCCTTCTTAAATATAAAATTGGCCCATTGACCACCATTGAATATCACTCTTAAGATTTTCCGTCAAGAAGTATTTGTCCATCCAAAACCTCGGAAAGCGCTAAGAACATAGCGCATAGCGTTGAGATCATTGACACCCTGAACGTAAAGCCAAAGACTTTTATTTTCTAAGTTAATATGTTATTAATTTTCCAATTCATGATCTGAATGGAGGAATGGGTGGGACTTTTAAAAAACCTAAAAATGCTCGACCTGTCAAGGCTTTTGCCAGGTCCTTACTGTTCTCTCCTGCTAGCCGATTTAGGGATGGAAGTATTGAAGATCGAAGACCCTGAGCTGGGGGATTATATGAGGGCGATGGGTCCTGTCCGGAAAAAAGACAGTGCCTACTTTCTTGCTCTAAACCGAAATAAAAAAAGTATGCTTCTGAACCTCAAGGTCAAAGAAGGAAAAGAGATCTTGAATAGGTTAATCGATACCTATGACATTCTTTTAGAAGGTTTCAGACCAGGAGTGATGGACCGACTTGGAATCGGCTACCAGGAGTTGAAAAGTAGAAACCCTGGCGTCATTTTCTGCTCTCTCTCAGGATATGGACAGGATGGACCTTACAAAGAGAGGTCTGGCCATGATATCAATTACATCGGACTGGGGGGCATCCTCGAATTGACCGGTTCAAAGGATGGGGATCCCACTATCCCGGGCACTCAGATTGCAGACATCGGTGGGGGAGGAATGATGGCAGCCATCGCCATTCTCGCCGCCATCGTACATCGTGAGAAAACAGGCGAAGGACAATATCTCGATGTCGCCATGCACGATGGTGTTATCTCCTGGCTCTCCATCCATGCGGGAAGATATTTCATGGATAAAGAACCACAAAAACGTGGAGAGATGCTTCTCTCCGGAAGGTATGCATGTTACCAGGTCTATCCAACCAAAGATGGAAGACATATTTCCCTTGGGGCACTCGAACAGAAGTTCTGGAAGAACTTCTGCGAAGCAATTGGTAGAGCGGACCTTGTCCTGAAACAATTTATTGAAGGAGAGGAAAGGGTTCGGATCATTAAAGAGATTCGAGAACTTTTCAAAACCAAAACTCAGAAAGAATGGGTTGAATTCTTTAAAAATGTAGATGCTTGCCTTGAGCCCATCTTATCCCTCGGAGAGGTCTTTCAACATCCACACGTTCTACACCGGAAGATGGTGATAGAGTATGAACACCCTGCTGAAGGGAAGATTCGCCAGGTTGGAAATCCCATCAAGTCTTCTCAATTCCCTTTTGAGATTCGTTCCCCACCCCCGGCATGGGGTGAACACACGATGGAAGTCTTACGGCAGATAGGCTATTCAGAAGGAGAGATTAAACATTTTAAAGAAGTAAAAGCACTCTAAAAAACTGGAATACTGGAATGATGGAACAATGGAATAATGGGTTCAAAGGCCAAACAAACTCCTTTTCTTTGGGGTTCAATATTCCACCATTCCAATATTCCATTATCCCAACTGGTTTTTGTTGATGGCTAAGATTGAAATTGACCAAGAGCGTTGCAAGGGATGTGGGCTCTGTACGATTGCCTGCCCAAAAACCCTGCTGAAGATTGGGGAAGAAATCAATCGCCAGGGATATTTTTATGTAGTCTGGGATGTGGATGGACAATGCACAGGGTGTGCGATCTGCGGGGAAATCTGCCCGGATGTCGCCATCCGAGTTTGGAGGGAGTCAAAATAGATGGGGAGTGAGGGAGATAGTGGAATATTAGAACAATAGAATAATGGGAGCGACCGAAGTCTTCCCTCTCTATGTTAAAAAATTAACCCAATATTCCAGTATTCCAACATTCCATTATTCCAGGTGTATAGATGGATCAACATTCCGAAAAAATATTGGCGAAAGGAAATGAAGCCATTGCTATGGCGGCCATTGATTCGGGATGTCTCCTGTACTTCGGGTATCCCATCACTCCGCAGAATGACATCCCGGAATATCTTTCCAAACATCTCCCTGCGTTAGGGGGAGAATTCATCCAGGCAGAAAGCGAGATCGCTTCGATCAATTTACTCCTCGGAGCTTCAGCCACCGGGGCAAGGGCCATGACTTCTTCTTCCAGTCCTGGAATCTCCCTCATGCAAGAAGGAATCTCCTATATGGCAGGGAGTGAACTTCCAGCTTTAATCGTCAATATCTCAAGAAGCGGGCCGGGCCTGGGGGGCATTTCTCCTTCCCAGGGGGATTATTTTCAAGCGACACGGGGTGGGGGACATGGTGACTATCGAATGATCGTCCTCGCCCCTTCCTCGGTTCAAGAGATGTATGACTTGACTTGCCTTGCCTTCAATTTAGCTGACAAATATAGAAACCCTGCTATGATTCTTGGAGACGCCCTGATCGGTCAGATGAAGGAGCCCCTCAACCGCAGTAAGTGCGCAAAAATGGAACTTCCCCCGAAGGACTGGGCCCTGACCGGAGCACAGGGGAGAAAACCAAATCGACTTAAATCTCTCTATCTGCAGGACGGTGAACTTTCAGAACACAATTGGAAACTCCATCAGAAATATGAAGAGATGAAAAAAGAAGAGGTCCGGTTTGAAAGTTTCTTTACAGAGGATGCCAAATTGATTGTTGCCGCTTTTGGAAGCATGGCCAGGGTTTCAAAAACATCTGTCGATCTGGCCAGAGAGGAAGGAATGAAAGTAGGACTTCTCAGACCCATTACTCTCTTCCCTTTCCCGGAAAAGGCGATTGATAATCTTTCCCGGCGGATCAAACTATTTTTAACGGTCGAATTAAATACGGGACAGATGGTGGAGGATGTGAAGCTTTCAGTGGCCCGGGATGCTCAAGTCTATTTTTATGGAAGGCCACCAGGCTCCCTCCCTTCTCCCGAAGAAATATTAGAGGAGATTAAAAAAGTCTATGGCATGGAGCATAGCCCATAGAGCAAGGAGTTTCCGCTTTCCTTTCTATTTCCCTATGCTTTCTGCTCTATGCCCTTTGCGGTCATTGGAGTGAAAGATGGAACTTGTCTTTAAACGTCCCGAATGTTTGATCGATATTCCATTCCACTTTTGCCCAGGGTGCCATCACGGCATCGCCCATCGATTGGTGGCAGAGGCCATTGACTATTTTAAAATCAGGGAAAAGACAATAGGGGTAGCCTCTGTGGGCTGTTCTGTCTTTATGTATGACTATTTCAATATTGATGTCCTGGAGGCTCCTCACGGAAGAGCGTCGGCTGTGGCCTCTGGAGTCAAACGGGCGAAGAAAGATCGAATTGTCTTTACCTATCAGGGAGACGGAGACCTTGCTGCCATTGGGATTGCAGAGGGGATACATACGGCCAATCGCGGGGAAAACATCACCATCATCTTTGCCAACAATGGGATCTACGGGATGACCGGGGGGCAGATGGCCCCCACCACGCTTCTTGGACAGAAGACAAGTACAAGCCCTTATGGAAGAGACTTTACCTATGATGGTTATCCCATCCGAATGGCGGAGATGTTGGCGACCTTAGAAGGAAGCGCTTTCGTAGCAAGAGTAGCTGTCAACAATCCCGCTAATTTGATGAAAGCCAAGAGAGCCGTTCGCAAGGCCTTTCAGATGCAGATTGAAGAAATGGGTTTCTCTTTTGTCGAGGTATTATTGGCATGCCCCACAAATTGGGGAATGACGGCTTTAGAGGCCAATCGCCGGGTCGAAGAGGAAATGATACCCTATTTCCCATTGGGCATCTTAAAGGAAAGGAAAATGGCAGACTACTTATAAGAGAAAATGACCAAACTCCAAGCATCAATTTCCAAATAAATTCCAATCACCAATATCAAATCATTATTTGGTTATTGAGAAATTGGCCATTGGTTATTATTTGGAGCTTGGGATTTGGTTATTGGCTATTATGAGATATTATGAATAGGGATCATTTTTATTACAATGTGATTGTTGCTGGATTCGGTGGACAGGGCGTGATGGTCATTGGAAACCTTCTCGCATATGCCGCTATGATTGAGGGGAGACATGTCACTTACCTGCCCGTTTATGGAGTTGAGATGAGAGGTGGAACAGCCAATTGCACTGTGGTGATCGCCTCTCACGGGATCGGATCTCCTGTAGTAGGAAGACCTCAAGCAGCCATCGTGATGAATTTACCTTCTTTGATAAAATATGAACCTCTCATTCTACCCAACGGTCTTCTATTTCTTAATTCCTCTCTCATTGATCCCAAAGAGACTTTTCGGAAAGACATTGAAATTTTTTCAACCCCTGTCAATGAGATCGCTATTAATCATGGAAACCCAAAACTTGCGAATATGGTGGCCTTAGGCGCCTTTAATGAAAAAACAAAATTGGTTCGGATGAGTTCTTTATTTGAGTCCATCGAAAAGGTGCTGGATGAACGTTACCATCATCTCATCTCATCAAATATCAAGGCCATTCAAACGGGGGCCGATTATGTAAAATCTTTATTCGAATCCTCTCCCCTCAATGTTTCATAGCAAAGCAATGGCGGAGGATGAGCCTTTATGCTTGCTTGTGCCTCCCTGAGACGGTGGGCAGGCGCAGGCAGGATGAACCAGAGGAGAGAGCTCACCTGCCTTTTAGGCAGGGATAAGAGCAAAATGGGGGACTTCATGGAAGAAGAAAAAGATTTTGAAGAGATCCGTGTTGGAGAAAAGGTTAAGGCATTGAGAGAACAGAAAGGTCTTTCACTGAAAGAACTGGCCGACTTGACTGGATTTTCGACAGCGTTGCTCTCTCAGATGGAAAACCATCTCGTCTCTCCCTCCCTTGGAACGATTATCAAGCTGGCGAAAGCGCTGGGCGTCAAAGTAGGCGATTTTTGGGGTGAAACAGAGGGAGAACCTTTTGCGATTGTGAGGAAGGATGAACGAAAAACGATTTCTCGGTTTGCCTCAAAAGAAGGAGTCAAGTATGGTTATTCCTATGAGTCTTTAGGTTTTGAGAAGAAAAACCGCCATATGGAACCTTTCATCGTCACGCTGGAACCCGCTACAGTGAAAACTACCAAGACTTCTGTCCACGATGGGGAGGAATTCATCTATGTTCTCGAAGGTGAAATGGAGGTGATTCTGGGAAACCATACCGATGTCCTTTACCCGGGGGACTCCATATATTATGATTCCAATATTCCTCATCGGGTCCAATGCCATCAAGATAAAGTGACAAGGATTTTGGCTGTGCTTTATGCAGCCAATACTTGATAATAAATACGAAGCATGAAATTCGGGCAAAGCATCCCGCAGGGATCAATACGAAACAATTTCAAAATAATAAATCTAAATGCCTAATATTTTTTGGAATTTCTGTCATTCGATATTCGAATTCGCTTCGAATTTCGATATTCGGACTTCGAATTTAGCCTATGGATAGGATGAAAAAACTATTTCTTATCTCTCTGGCGCTTCTCCTGTCGCTGCCCATCTCTGCTCGCAGCCAGCCTGTTATTAAGGTTGGGGCACTGATCCCCTACACCGGTCGATGGGGAGAGTCAGGGAGAGAATGTGCCAGGGGAATGTTGGATGCAGCAAAGTGGCTCAATCAGCGCGAAGGAATCTTCGGAAAGAAATTAGAGGTCATCCTTATTGACGACACTTCCCAACCCGCTGAGACCATAGCGGCTTACAGAAAATTGAATGAAGCAGATCGGATTCTGGTCCTCTACATCTACTCAATTGAGACCACCTATTCTCTGACTCCCCATTTCCACTATGATCGAATTCCTACCTTTGTCAGTTCATTGCCTTCTCAATTTGCCAACGCATCCAAATATCCCTATATTTTTTCAATCACCCCAACCCCTCTCGATTTAGCAAAAATAGCAATGAATTTCATCTCGGATAAATCCGGAATCAAAGCGAGAAAACCAAAAGTCATCTTTATCGGATCCCCTGACAACTTCGGCCGCCATTTTTTAGATGAAACCAAGGAGTACGCCAGAACCCTTGGAATCGACGTCGGACCGGACATCTGGATATCCGATTTATCCCCATCCGGAGATAAAGTGTCGAAACTCATCCCCCCTCTCCTCGCAACGATAGCAGCATACAACCCTGATTTCGCATACCTGTGTCTAACATCCAAGGAAGCCTCCACCCTATTGCCGGAAGTCACGAAAATGGATATCAAGACCAAATGGATCTGCCACATGAAGGCTTTTGATGAAAATCTGATGCCATTTAATGGAGTTTTTGGAGTTCAACCCATTTCTCCTTTTGGAGAAGATGTTCCAGGGATGGCCGAAATTAAGGAAGCCCACCAGAAATGGCACCCCTATGATTCTCATACACTTTCATATGTCGAAGGTTGGGCGACGGCACAGGTGATTTCAAGGGCTTTGATAAAATCTTTTCCTGAACAAGGATTATACCGCGAGAAGGTAAGGTTTGCGTTGGAAGGTTTTAAAGATTTCGTAACAGGAGGCCTCACCCCTCCCCTTACCATCACTTCTAAGGATCATCGCCCGAGTGTGGAATCCCGGATATTTATCATCAAAGATGGGAAACTTTCAAGACACACTGGGTTTATCTCCATAGGTAGGTAAGAAGAAACTCCCGCAATCGTCCTGAACAATTTAAAATACATTTAATTGTTGACAAAAATAATTGATGGGGGTAAAAAAAGACAAATCAAACCATCTCATTAGGTGGGAGAGGAGGTAAAAGATGAAGAGGAAAAAGATTTTTTTATTGGCGGGTATCCTTCTTTTGACCGTGGGCTTATTAAATCTTTCATTTCTAACAACTGATTCTAAAGCAGCAGGAAAACCGATTGTCCTTGGGGCTCCTTTAGCCACTGCCTTCCTTTACGGCTGGGATGCGGAAAGGGCTATCAAGCTGGCTGTGGAGGAAATCAATGCAGCGGGAGGGGTAAAAGTCGGCAAAGAGAAGAGACCTTTTCAAGTGGAAGTGATCGATACACGGGATCTCGAACCCGGCGTACCAACCAGTGATGCGTTATTGGTTGTAGAAAAACTCATCCTGGAGAAAAATGCTGATTTTATCGTGGGTGGCCCGGTTCGTTCTGAAGCAGCCCTCGCAGCAATGGATTTATTATCCAAGTACAAAAAGGTCTCGATCCTGTCAACAGGGGTTTTAACCCCGGCGTATCATGCACGAGTGGCGAAGGAATATGATAAATTCAAGTATTGTTTCAGAATTTCAGGAGAAGTCGTTTGGATGGTGAAAGGAGAGTTCATCCCGTGCCTGATGGGGTTCAAAGAAAAATATGGACTTAACAGGCTCTTCATCATGATCCAGGATGTAGCCCATGCCCGTGCAGGAGGGGGTCTCGTTGATAAAATGGCAAAAGAGAAAGGATGGGAGGTTCTGGGCACAGAGATTTTCCCAACAGGAACGACAGACTATTCTGTGGGGCTGATGAAGGCCAAAAAGGAAAATGCCCAAGTGATCCTCATCTGGATGGATATGCCCGAAACATCCATCCTCCTGAAGCAATGGTATGACATGAAAGTACCTGCGCTTCCTTATGGTACGATCATTTCTGCTGCCGAGGAACCTGGTTTTTGGAAGGCCACAGAAGGAAAAGGTGAATACGCCATGGCCAGTGTCGTCAATGCAGGAAATGCTCCATCGAAAGCGACCCCATGGACGATGAAGTTCGTTGAAGCTTATCAAAAAAAATGGGGGTTGGAGCCCGAAGGATACGGAACTTCCTCCAGCTATATGGCGGTTTATACTCTGAAAGATGCCATTGAGAGGGCGGGTTCTCTTAAATCGGATGCCGTTATCGCAGCCCTTGAGAAAACGGACCTGATGGGAGTTTATGGAAGGATTAAATTTGATCCGAAAAGCCACCAAGTTATCCCAAGTATTGATCCGAATGAAGGGGCTGTGGGAACGATTTTCCAGTGGCAGGCCGGTAAAAGGGTGGTGGTATTCCCGCCCAAAATTGCAATGGGTGAGGTGAAACTTCCTCCCTGGATGAAGAAGTAGAAAAAAGAATTATCAATAATCAATTAACAATTACCAATGGGCAATGATCATTGACGATTGGTCATTGCCCATTGATCATTTATTATGGATATCCTGATATACGGCATTATCAATAGTTTTTCCCTTGCCTTGATGGCGATTGGCTTCACTTTGGTTTACGGGATCAGTCGGCTCCCTAATTTTGCCCATGGGGCCTTATATGTTATCACAGGATTTCTTGTCTGGTGGTTCCTCAATAAACTTCATCTAAATTATTTCGTTGCCATCCCACTTGCCTTAGTCCTGATGGGTTTGGTTGGAGGAGCCATCTATCGATTTGTTCTCATTCGGGTAAGAGGCATGGCCACCTCCGAAATTATTGCCACCTATGCTTTGGGATTAGCAATTCTTGAATTCCTCCGTTGGAGAGGATACAGAGGAATGACCTATACGCTTCCTGTCTTCATTGAAGGGAGCATTAATATTGGGGGTGTCCCTGTTGACTTTCAACGAATTATCGTCATAGGCATAGGGATCGTCGTGGTGACCTTCATGTGGCTCTTCACCCATTTCAACAAGACCGGTTTGGCATTAAGAGGGATGGCCCAGGATGAACATGCCGCGATGATGTTGGGGATAGATTCTGACTGGATGGCTGTCATTGCCATGGCGATGGGGTCTATTTTAGCCGGACTCTCTGCCATTGCCTTACTCCCTTTAGGCAACATTGTTGTGGAGGCGGGATACAGTGTATTGATCCTCTCGATCGCCGTATGCATTGTGGGCGGATTAGGAAGTTGGGTGGGAGCGATCCTCGCCGCCTTTATCATTGGATTCCTCCAAATCATTGCCGCCTACATCCAGTCCCATTTTCAGATGGTCGTGGCGCTCCTTGCAATTATCATTACTTTGATATTGAGACCTTCTGGGCTGTTTGGGAAACAGAAGGAACTTGAGGAAAGAGTATAAACGTACCAATGCAAATTGCAAAATGCAAATTTCAAAATTTAAATATCCCCCCCTTTACTAAAGGGGGGTTGGGGGGATTAGATTATTGGAGTTAAGATTTGCAAAATCAAGAGAGACGCAAAGAAAGACTTGATCGTGGCATTAAGGTTCGGACAGAAGGAATCTATGCCGTCTCCTCATGGGAAGAGATGGCTTACCTCGTTCTTCCGAGACTAATTTTAATTGTAGGCCTTCTTCTCCTTCCTCTTCTTATTCCATCCCTCTATTGGAAAAGGGTTGTATCTATTGCAGCAATATATGCCCTGCTCGCTCTCGGGTTTGATTTCTTAGCCCATTTTGTAGGGTTGGTCTCCCTGGGAGGTGCTTTTTTTATAGGGGTGGGCGGATACACGGCAGCCATCCTCAATAAATCCTTGGGTCTCTCACCCGTGTTTACCATCCCTATGGCCACCGTTGGTGGGGGTCTTATCTGCACCCTCCTACTTCTCCCTGCCCTTCCTCTCAGAGGAGTCTACTTTGCTATTGTGACCTTGATGTATCCCCTGGCTCTCATGAGAGTCATCGAAGCATTAAATATTTTCGGTGGAACGGATGGTATTATTGGAGTGGCAGGTTTTCCCAACCGATGGGTTGAGCAATATCTCATTATCTTGATCGTAATCTTCGCACTGTTTGGCTTAAGGAGATTAGTGAATGAAGATATCGGCCTCGTCTTTCGTGGAGTCAAGGATAATGACCAGTCTGTTAGAGCCTCTGGATTGAGCATTCCCCTATACAAAGCCATTGCCGTTTTTATTGCTTCGGCACTTGGCTCTCTCGGTGGAGCCTATCTTTCACATATTTATATGTGGTCAGGAATATCACAGTTCGCTCTCGACTTCTCGGTCATTCCCATTGCGGCCACAGTCATTGGTGGAGGAGGAACGTTAGTAGGTCCTTTATTAGGTTGTTTCTTTCTCGTCCCTATTTCAGAATGGCTAAGAGAGTTTGGTACTTTAAGAATTGTCTTCTATTCCCTGATCCTGATGGCATTCATTATGTTCCGGAGCGAAGGTGTCATGGTCTATGCCCAACGGAAATACCATCAGTTTCAGAGGTGGGTAAAGGTATGAGTGAAGGGAACATTCTCGAAGTGACAAACGTCTGTAAGGCTTTCGGTGGTGTACAGGCATTACTGAATGTCAGCTTTAATGTTCAGCAGGGCGAGGTTTTTGGAATCATTGGGCCCAATGGATCAGGGAAAACGACCCTGATTAATTGTATTACCGGTTTCATCAAGATGGACTCCGGCAAGGTTCTTTATAAAGGTAAAGACATTAGTTACAAAGTCCCCAATCAAATTGCCAATCTCGGACTCACAAGAACCTTTCAGATCATGAGGCCTTACTACAGCCTTCCTGCTTACAAAAATCTTATTGTTCCCCTCTTCTCTCCAAGAGCAAGACGGAAAGGGGGATGGCGAGGGGGAGGTAAACTCGGGGACCGTGGGACGGTCAGCATCGATATTTTAGAAGAGATTGGCTTCGAGAGAGATTCTTTTGTACCTTATAAACTGGCATCCAGCCTTCCAACCGGATATCTGAAACGTCTCGAACTTGCCAGATGTCTTGCCTTGAGGCCTGATCTCATCCTCTGCGACGAAGTCTTCTCCGGACTGAGCATGAGCGAAATTGCCAGCATGGTCCCTTTAATCGAAAAACTACAGATGGATGGAATCACCCTGGTGATGATCGAGCACCGATTAAGGGAACTTTTCAGAGTGGCCAGTCGGGTGATGGTCTTAAATTTTGGAGAAAAATTGAGGGAGGGTATTCCTGAAGAAGTCATGCAGGATGAGAAGGTAAAAGAAGCTTACCTGGGATCGGAGAAACTAATCGATTATACGTTTGAAGCCTAATGAAAAATAGGGTTCAAGGGGTCAAGCCTGCCTGCCGGTAGGCAGGGATTCAAGGGGTCAAGTAGATTTATAACCTAAAACCAAAAAACTTGAACCCTCGGGCCCTGGAATCCTCGAACCCTCCTTTATAAAGTCTTTTTAGGGAATTTGAGATCGTTGATAATAAACAAGGTTAAAAATATGGAAGCAGAGTTGACTTTTACCCAATTTGAAAAGATGGCTAAAAAATATCCTGATCGGCTTGCCATCATTTATCTTGGTGAGAAGTTTACCTATGCCCGGTTACGGAATCTCATTGATCGATTTGCCACAGCTTTGAATCGCCTGGGAGTGCGAAAAGGTGATAAGGTCATGCTTTATATCACAAACTCTGCCCAGTGGGTCATCGCCTTCTTCGGGATTCAAAAGATTGGGGCTGTCGTGGTGCCAGTGGCTCCCATCTATACTTCTTTCGAAATCGAATATATGATCAAAGACTCCGGTGCGGAGACGATCATCTGCCTGGATACCAATTTCGGTTATGTACAGGATGTTTTCTCCAAAACCTCCTTGAAAAGGGCTATTGTTACAAACCTTGTCGATCTCCTTCCCCTTTGGAAACGTGCCGTTGGCTTCCTTTTTGATAAGATTCCAAATGGCATCGTCAAAAAAGGTGAGAACATCTATTTCTTCAAGGATCTTATCAAACAATCACCGAAAAAATTGGAAGTAGAAATCGATCCCTGGAAAGATCTCTCCTATATCCTCTATACAGGGGGAACGACCGGGTTTCCAAAAGGAGTGCCTGGCAATCATATGGGAATGACCTCCTATGTCAGGGATGTCATGGAGGATGTGGCGGGAGGATATATCGAGGAGGGAAAAGATACTTATATTGCCATCAATCCTCTTTTCCACATCATGGCTCTTGGGCTGTTTGTCGCCATTGGCCTAAACTATGGCAATACGACGATCATTATGCCTGCTCCGCAGGTCGATTCCATTTTGCGAGCCATCGAAAAATATCGAGTGAGGTGGATTCTTGGAGTCCCGGCCCTCTATCGGATGATCCTGGAAAATGACCGATTGGACCAATATGATATGAGCTCTCTTAAATACTGCTACTGCGGAGGGGATGTGCTTCCTATCGAGGTCTTTAAAAGATGGAAGGAGCATCTTGGTGTATCCATCTATCAGGTCTATGGTTCCACAGAAGCGGGCCATGTTACCTATAGTCGCCTGGATAAAGAGCCGGAGCTTTCATCCATAGGGTTGCCTCTCAAAACGAGGGAATGCAAAGTGGTCGATCCTGATACTTTGGAGGTCGTCCCAACGGGTGAGACGGGAGAGCTTGTGGTCACATCGGACTATATGGTAAAGCATTATTGGAATAAACCTGAGGAGACGAACCGGTCCTATATCGATATCAATGGTAAGATATACTATCGGATGGGCGATTATGTCCGACAGGGTGAGACAGGGGATATCTATTATGTCGAAAGGTCGGCAGATGTGATCAAACACAAAGCTTATCGGGTCTCCGCTTCAGAGATTGAAGCCGTCCTGCAAGACCACCCAACTGTCATTGGCGCCTGTGTGGTGGGAGTTCGTGATCCAAAAGTCGGTGAACGGATTAAAGCCATCGTTGTCCTGAAGGAAGATGCACGAGGAGTGGATGCCTCTGAACTGACCCGCTGGTGCCGCGAGAGGCTGGCTCCCTATAAAATTCCACAATATATTGAATTCAGAGATATGCTCCCCAAATCGAAGGTTGGGAAACTCCTGAGACGCGAGATCAGAGACGAGGAGCGAAGGAAAACAACAAAAGAGAAAAGATAATATTAGGTTAAGGCTTGAGAATGTATATTTTTAAGTAATCTGATACCCAAATATCCCCCTCAACCTCCCAGAGTGGCCATCAACCCGAGAGAACCTCTTTGCTATATCCTCTACATGGGTGGAACAATGGGTTTCCCTAAAAGGTTATATTCATGGCTTATAAGGCAACAATAAAAAACTGGAGGCGGTCATGTTTTATGAAGAGAAATGCGACTTTTGCGGGAAGTGCCTGGAGTTTTGTCCTTACGTCGATTACGGTCTGAAGCGGGCCGAGCAGGAAATGAAAGATCTCGTCGCCGGAGGAACACCACCCATCGTTGGCCTCTGTGTGACCTGCGCCTCATGCAACCTAATCTGTCCAACACAGGCAAATCCCTTTGACCTGATCAACGAGCGCCAAGAGAAAACAGGCGCCTTGGGTATTCCCGAGCAGGCCTTGCAGAATTTTGCCAAGCTTCATAGCCTGCCAACGGTTGTTAAAAAAGGCAAAGAAGGTATGCCTGTTCTGAATCTGTGTATCGTTGGGGATATGGTTCGTGAATTTCTGGACAACCCCCTCTTTGAGGGTTTGACGGTCGTCGAAGGCGCAGACTACTTCTGTACTGTCGGATACATCCATCTCGGGAAACCAAGCCCTGTCAAGAAGGAGGCAAAACGATTTATCGACAACCTTGCCGCCCTGGGGATAAAAGAGATCATCTGTTTCCACGATGACTGTTACACAATGCTGACAACCCTGGCCCAGGAATATGGTTTGAAAGTGCCCTTCCGTCCGATCCACATTTTTGAATATCTTTACCGGGAGCTGAAGAAGAGAAAAGACCAACTCAAGAAGAACCCTATCCGGGTTGCCTACCAGTCTCCCTGCGCCTCACGCTACACGCAGGGAAAGGATATCTACCTTGATAAAATCTTCGAGCTCCTTGGCGTAGAGAGGCCCGCCCGTAAGTATGAGAGAATCAATGCGCTATGCTGCGGTGCCCCACTGATGGCCCGTGATAAGGACCGGGCAGCCCTGGTGAAGAATTGGAACATCGATGACGCGAAGAATGTAAAAGCCGACGCCATGGTTTTTCTTTGCCCCATGTGCTATCTGAACCTTCGGAAGCTCTGCAAAGATGATTCGATCAACCCTGTTTTGATAACGGAATTCTGTAAACAGGCGTTTATCATTTAAGGAATCTATTATTATGCAGAGCATATTATAGTTTGCATTAACCCCAGTAAGTCATTGCGAGGAGTGTAACGACGAAGCAATCTCAAAACGAGATTGCCACGCCCTTCGGG
>Ga0209164_1003530_pt1 | contig 14751 bp, 10 predicted proteins | sample MTBNYHSulfiMetaG_FD_187458 | JGI IMG/M metagenome (GOLD analysis project Ga0209164, IMG submission 187458) | Enrichment culture microbial communities from rom New York Harbor, USA that are MTBE-degrading - MTBE-NYH (New York Harbor Sulfidogenic)... | ecosystem: Environmental > Aquatic > Marine >...
AACAAACCGGCCGGATTCGTTGGCAGCTCGAAGTCAAAATTCGGGCATTTGAAAATTTGCCAAAATTGACGACTGTCATTGCGGGGAGTGCCACTTTGGCCATGGCTGGCACTATCGTCGCCGAGTTCATTGCAGCCAATGCAGGCATTGGCTACAGTATCCGCATCGCTCTATACCAAAGCGATCTTTCGAAAATTTTAGTTGCCCTTTTTATGATCGGGATCACATTGTCCGTATACCAGGGTGCATTGGAAATCGCCGGTCGGCTGGTTAAAAGCGCCTGGGAGCAATAACTGGTGGAGGTTTATGGTGATCGGGGTACGCTCTGTTTTTCCATTGCTCATTGACCGATTTAAAGGTCTTCTGTTCCTCGTGATAGCGTTAGGTGTTACGTTTTCAGTATTGGATTTGGCTATCGCCCAGGAAAACATTACCTACCGCTTGAAATGGCTGATCAATATGTCCACGGTGGGCGATATCGTTGCGGTTCATCAGGGTGGGTTCCATGAGCAGGGGCTGACAGTCACCCTTAAATCCGGTGGTCCGGAAAGGGACGCGATTCGCGATCTGGAATTGGGGCACGCTGATTTTGGCGTGGCTTCGGGAGATCAGGTCATTCAAGCGATTGCCAAAGGATCCCCGGTGGTGGTGGTCGCCCAGTTGTTCCAGAAGAATCCATTACAATGGGTTTACTTCAAGGACAAAATTCGCATCGACGGGTTAACCGATCTCAAAAATAAGACCATCGGGGTGACTTTCGGAAAAAACGATGAGATTATCATGCGCACCCTGCTGGCCAAGTCAGGACTATCCGAACGGCAGGTGCGGCTGTATAGCGTGCGTCTGGATTATACTCCTTTTTACAAGGGGGTAGCCGACCTGTGGCCTGTGTACATCAATACGCAAGGCGTTGAAATCGGGCACAAGCTCATGGCATCAGGTGCATCCATCGCCTTTCTGGATCCCGAGTCGTATGGAGTCACTTTTGTCGCCAATTCAGTGGTCACATCCAAAAGGTTGCTCGAAGAACATCCCGATCGGGTGCATCGATTCATAAAGGGCTTGATCAAAGGTTGGACCACTGCGGTCGAAAGCCTGGACACCAATCGGATCGTCGATGATGTCAGGCAATATGACCGCGATACTTCCCATGATCTTCTTTTCGCCCAGCTGGATCAGACACGCGCATTGGTCAAGCCCGAAAAAAATTTATCTATTGGTCGAATCAATGTCCCTGCCTGGGAGCAGACGGAAATGATCATGCGGGCCAATCAACAGATCGATCGGCCCGTGAATGTGGGGACCCATTTGAGGCTTGAATTTGTAGAGTGATTTTATGGAATCTGGCTTTCTGAAGGATATTTTGTCTTGATATGGTGGTCTAACTCTGCAGAACGCATGACGAAAATGGCAGTGTTGAGGTTGGTGTCGTATTCAAGCATGCGTTGAGTCTCTTTTTCCAGCCAAACATAGCGCTCCACGCCGACCCTATTCTGGGCCCCTGGGCCGAATTTCGTAAAAAGCGCATCTCTAAGTCGACGAAATCCGATAGATCCGTCGGCCCACATCACGATGGAATAAAGTTGGTCTTCCCAAAATCCGTATACGAATCCGTCTAATGTCGCTCCGTTGATCGACATGGGATGCTCCGGTCGCCAGTATTGATCGATGCCGCCAAAGATCGGGTCGGTCTTGATTTTTTCAAGGCCCTGAATCGCACCCGGTTTCATGCGCCAGGCGATGTTTTCCATGCCGGTGCCAAGTGCCGACGGCTCTCGGCGGGAAAATGTGCGCTGGTTACGCTCGGTCAGACGTCGGCCGCCACTGTATTGGGCTTGTTCTCGGCGTTCGACAGTACCTGCTGGATCGGGTATCCGGTTGGGAGCGTTGTTTTCTTCAAAACCGATATCAGGAGAATGAGAAGTCGTGGCCGTTCCACCGCCACTGGAGGGTGCATCTGCCTCCCGGATGATTGCAACGACTTCCTCCTTCGCAACGCTCACTAGTAATCCGTGCATGTTGAAACGAATCTTACCATTTTCCTCCCAAATGCGATCGGATGAAAAGCGTTCGCCGCTTTTCAAAACCAACTCATCCGCATGACCGATGGAGATGGTTATCCAGGCCAGAAAAAAAATCGATATCTTTAGGGCTGCAGTTTTTCGCATGCGAGGATGACCCGATAGCTGTTGTGTTTAATTGAAGGTATCCAATTATTGATCATTGTTTGACAAATTCGATTTGAACGACATCTCCCTTGAGTTGGGCACGAAAACTCCCTGAGCTTATTGATTCCGGTAGTGGTATAAGATGTTGAAATTGCGAATCATCTTTTGACTGTAGGGAAAAGGATTCATTTTTCGGATGGGTGCCAATTCTTTCCCCTCGAATGACCAGTTTTTTGTCCAAAATTGCAAGATGAAGGCTTTCTTCCTTTATAATGGTCAAGGCCACCTCAATGGTCATTCCCTCGGCCGTTTCATAAACTGCGATGCCCGGCGGCTTGGTTCCGGATATCGAGGGGCGCTGATGTTCATTTGTCCGGCGACCGTAACTAAAAACATCTGAATGATTGCATATCGGGCGCCATCCACAAAGCGTCACCCTGCGATACAAGGCTGCTGACGGCCCAAAAGCGGTGTCAAAGAATTTATCGACGGATTGCTCGAAGTTGTTGGATGCGTAACGTAAATCCAGTTTCATAGATCCCATTCTCAATCTCCTTGTGAGGTTCCGTTCGCTTCTACTCATAAATCGGCCTGACGGTGACAAACTTGAGGCCTAGAGGGGTAAAAAAAATGGGCTAGGGTTAAAATATACCTAATGATTTTAGGTATATCATTTTGATAGCAAGAGAAGGGAATGGGCTTAGGTGGGCAGTGGCCTCAGAAGTCGATCAGACCCGTATAGCTATGGGGCGTCAAGGCCGACAACTCCTCTTTGACGGCAGCCGGCACATCCAGGGTGGTGATAAAATCGGCAATGGCCTGGGCATCGATCGTTGTGTTGGTTCGGGTGAGGGCCTTGAGTGCCTCGTAAGGTTGCGGGTAGCCTTCTCTACGCAAAATGGTCTGAATGCCTTCGGCAACCACCGCCCAGTTATTGTTCAGATCATTCTCAATGGCCGTTTCATTGAGGACCAATTTGGCCAACCCCTTTTGGATCGATCGGAAGGCGATGAGGGTGTGTGCCAACGGCACCCCCAGATTCCGGGTGACGGTCGAATCGGTCAAATCGCGCTGAAGCCTGGAGATCGGCAACTTGGCGGATAGATGTTCAAACATGGCGTTGGCAACGCCCAGATTGCCCTCTGCATTTTCAAAGTCGATGGGGTTGACTTTGTGAGGCATGGCCGACGATCCGACCTCATCCTTTTTGATTTTCTGTTTGAAGTAGTCCATGGACACATAAGTCCATATGTCGCGGCACAGATCGATCAGAATCGTGTTGATGCGTTTGAGGCTGTCACAAAATGCGGCAAGATGGTCATAGTGTTCGATCTGGGTCGTCACCCGGCAGCGGGACAACCCGAGTATGTCGTTGACGAAATGATTGCCGAAGTCAATCCAGTCCACTTCTGGATAGGCCGCCAGATGGGCATTGAAGTTGCCGGTCGCGCCACCGAATTTGGCCGAAAAGGGGATGTGGGTCATCAATTCGTATTGCTGGGTCAATCGATCGACAAAGACGAAGATTTCTTTTCCGAGACGCGTCGGAGAGGCGGGTTGTCCATGGGTGCGGGCCAGCATGGGGATTTTTTTCCATGCCAACGCCTTTTCGGTCAAATCGGCCGTAACGGCTTGAAGCCCAGGCGATATGTGTTGATGCCAACACTCCTTCAGTGCCAGCGGCATGGCGGTATTGTTGATATCCTGGGAGGTGAGCCCGAAATGGATAAACTCGCTGAAAGGGGTCAAGCCCAAGGCACTGAACTTTTCCTTGAGGAAATATTCCACCGCCTTGACATCGTGATTGGTGACCCTCTCGATGTCTTTGACGCTTTGGGCATCGTTCAGGCTGAACGTCAAATAAATGTCTCGCAAGGAGGCCAACGATCGCTTGTCAATCTCCTTCAGCTGGGGCAATGGCAGCTCACATAAGGCGATAAAATACTCGATTTCCACTCGAACCCGGTATTTGATCAGGGCGCTTTCTGAAAAATAGGCCGATAACACCTGGGTCGTGTCTCGATAGCGTCCATCCACCGGAGAAATGGCTTCCAAAGGAGTCAGCGTCATATCGATTCTCTCTTTATCTGTTTCATTTCGGCTGCAAACCGATGTCTATGAATTTGTCGCCACTTCAGATCATATTCCGACCCTGGTGTAAAGGGGTTTCCATGCGGGTTGAAACTCTGTTTGACAAGCACCTTGCAGGTGTTCAATATTCAACTATTCAGGAAAAAGGGGGGATACGCCTGATGGGGTATGTGTTCGATTTTCAAGATGCACGTGAATACGAACAGTGGGCAACCCTCGAGCAAAACCGCCACGCCGCGCGTTTAGAGCATCAACTGATGTTCGACCTGCTGCAACCCTCTCCGAACGATTCCGCATTGGATATTGGCTGTGGTTCAGGACTGAGTACAAGGCCATTGGTGGAAATGGGATTGAACGTCACCGGTGTCGATCCATCCCCTTATATGCTGGATCTTTGTTTTGCAGCGCTTCAGAACCGAGTGGAACTGTATCGCGGATATGCAGAGGATTTGCCCTTTGGCGACAATTCCTTCAACTACGCCATATTCTTCATCGCCCTCGAATTCGTAGACGATCCGATGAAGGCCATCGAAGAGGCCTGCCGGGTGGCCAAGGACAAGGTTTTTTTTGGGCTTTTAAATCGCTTTGCCATCAACGGCACCCAGCGCTGGCGTGGGCCAAGGGCCTTTTCCCAAGTCCGTTTTTTCAGTCCCTGGAAACTGAAAAAAATGATTCGCTCCGTGGCCGGCAACGTGCCGGTGGTATGGCGCACGGCATGCCAGTTTCCTTATCACACCACTCGCATGATGGAACATTTTGAACGATCGGCCATTTTACAACGCTGCCCATTCGGTGCATTTGCCGGTGTGACGGCCACCCTTGTCCCCAGGTTTCGCACACGACCACTGGCGATCCGCTATCGACCGAAAAATGTACCTCGCGTGATGACCGGATCGGCTCCCGTGGGGTCGGCCACCTCCGATCATTCATGCATGGGAAAGTGTCGGCGACATGGTCATGCCGGCGGCCTGGAACCAGGAGCGCGTCATGAAAGCCTGTCTCTATGAAGCGTTGGAAGATCAGGTCGTCCGGTGTCATTTATGTCATCATCACGGTGAGCGCCGATGCAGGCCATCAAGGGGCGAATCGACGGGCTATCGCGCGATAATAATCGGCCTCATCGTCACGCCCACGTTTACGGCACCCTTCCGCATAGATGCGACATTTTTGTTCGAGCACCCTGCAGGCGGCCTGCCGCTCTTCGTTTGACAATACCCTTTTGAGCAGCATCCGTGTAATCGAGCGGATGCGATACTTGTCCAGTTCCGGCAATCGCGACAATTGATCGGCGTGCCCGCCTCTTTTGACTACCAACGGCGCAGGGATTAAATGAACAGGATATTTCCACGTAATGCGCAGCCACAGGTCGTAATCTTCACACGCCGTCAGTTCCTCGTCGAAAAGGCCCACCTCATCCAAAAGGGATTTACGCATCATGACCGCAGAAGGGCTGATGAGGCACAACGGCAGTGACGCCTGGAAAATCATGCCCGACAATTTTCTGTGGCGGCGCTTGGGATTGACACGGATGCCGTTTCGGATCCAGATCTCTTCTGTTTGACAAATCAGTGCCTGCGGTGTTGCTTTAAAAAAATCGACCTGGGCAGCCAACTTTTCGGGCAACCAATAGTCGTCTGAATCGAGCAGGGCGATCAAATCGCCGGATGCGGCCTGGATACCGCGGTTGCGTGCGGCACTCACCCCAGCATTCGGCTGAAACAACACAGTGATCCGGTCTCCGTAGGATGCCAGCAGTCGGCTGGTATGATCGGTCGAACCATCGTCCACGACGATCAGTTCAAAATTCCGGTAACACTGAGCCAAAACGGAATCGAGGGCCTCTTTCAGCAGGTAGGCACGGTTGTATGTCGGAACGATGACCGATACCTGAGGGAATGATCCGTTTTGACCAAAATCGGGGGTGGAGGTTGACATTTAGTATCGATTAGACCTATTTTCTAAACGTTTAGCAATCAAAACGCTGGCGTCATCGCTTATAAACTGCACCGAAATCCGTGTCAAACGAGGTACCTGAAGATTCCCACCGATGACAATCCCATTTCATCGGGCGGGTTGAGTCGGCACTGACGCTAAACTTGTTCAATACCTATCCAAAAAACGGATGAATGCAATGTTCGTCTGTCAATGCCATTTACATCAGAAATGTCGCCCTTTGGCAACGTCACCGATTCGATCCATCGATGCGATGGACGATGAAACAATACGAACAGACAGGAGGGTTTTATGAAAAAAGTTCTTATCCTAATGGTTTCATTTTTTCTCACGCTCATGCTGGCCGCTTGCGGCGGTGATAAAAAGGCCGATGCCGGCAATGCCGGAGACGCCGGCGACAAGGCAGCCAAAACGGCTTATGTAACCATCGGAACCGGCGGAATCACCGGCGTGTACTATCCCACCGGCGGTGCGATCGCCAAGATGGTGAACAATAAAAGAGATCAATACAACATCAGGTGCACGGTCGAGGCCACCGGCGGTTCGGTGTTCAACGTCAATGCCGTCATTGCGGGCGACCTGGAATTCGGCGTCGTTCAATCCGATCGCCAGTACCAGGCCATTAACGGCATGGCCGAATGGAAGGAGAAAGGGCCCCAGAAAGATTTGCGTGCGGTCTTCAGCATCCATCCTGAGTCGGTCACCCTGGCAGCAGCCGTCGATGCCGGCATAAACGATATTCGTGATTTGAAGGGCAAACGCGTGAACATCGGCAACCCGGGCTCGGGCCAGCGTCAGAACTCCATAGATGCGCTCCAGGCCGTCGGCTTGAACTACGAGACCGATTTGCAGGCAGAGAGCGTAAAGGCGGCCGAGGCCCCGGGTTTGCTCCAGGATGGCCGCATCGACGCTTTCTTCTACACCGTCGGACATCCCAGCGGTGCGTTTAAAGAGGCCACCGCCGGCGTCAGGAAGGTGCGCTTCATTCCTATCAACGGTATAGACGATTTGTTAGCCAAGTACCCTTATTATGCCAAATCCTACGTGCCTGTGAAGGAGTACCCCGGTGCCGAGAATGAGGGCGATGTGGAGACCTTTGGGGTCAAGGCCACATTGGTCACCTCTGCCAAGGTGCCGGACCATGTCGTTTATGCCGTGACCAAGGAAGTCTTCGAAAATTTCGAGGAGTTCAAGGGGCTTCATCCGGCCTACAGCGTATTGACGAAAGAAGGCATGCTCGAAGGCCTATCCGCGGAGATTCATCCCGGCGCCCTGAAATATTACAAGGAGGCCGGATTGATGTAATGGTCGAGGCGACTTGAGATGGGTATCAACCTTTGGCGAATCTTCCAGGAGAAAAATGAGCGATAGAGACCGGCTTGAAGCGAACCCCGAGGAAAATGATCCCGAAGAAAATGGCGTAGAACAGGCCAAGCGGCTGGCGGAAAGAGAAGAAGGATTATTCGGCCGCCAGCCGCAAGGCTGGCCGCGTTTTCTCGTCCCGAGTGTCGCCGTGGCATGGAGCCTCTTTCAACTCTCCATCGCCAGCTGGTTGATTATCGATTCCACATATGCCCGCGCCATCCACCTGGCGTTTGCATTCTTGATCGTCTTTCTGAACGTGCCAATGTTGAAAAGAGAGATCGGGAAGCTCTCTTTTCTTTCGGCCCAGCATCGTATTTCGCTGTTCGACTTTTTTCTGGCCATCGTGGCGGCCCTTGCCGCCCTCTACATCGCCCTGGACTATGAAGGCCTGGCCATGCGCACCGGCGCTCCCAGCGCCTTGGATTTGATCGCCGGGGCCGTTCTGGTCATCGTGCTGCTCGAGGCATCCCGTCGGGTGATCGGCCCGGCACTGCCCATTATTGCCACGGGGTTCATCTTGTATGCTTTTCTGGGGCCCTATATGCCTTCCGTCATTGCCTTCAAGGGGGTTTCCCTCAATCGCTTCCTGGGTCAGATGAGCATGTCGACCGAGGGCATCTACGGCATTCCCCTCTATGTGTCGGCGCGCATCGTTTTCTTGTTTGTGCTTTTTGGCGCCATGCTCGATCGTGCCGGCGCCGGGCGCTATTTCATTCAACTGGCGCTCTCCGTTCTCGGAGGGTTCAAGGGCGGACCGGCCAAAGCCGCCGTGGTGGGCAGCGGGTTGTCGGGACTGGTATCGGGGTCGAGCATCGCCAACATCGTGACCACCGGCACCTTTACCATTCCTTTGATGAAAAAGGTGGGGTATCCACCTAAAAAGGCGGCGGCCATAGAGGTGGCCGCGAGCACCGACGGACAACTGATGCCGCCTATCATGGGAGCGGCGGCCTTCATTATCGCCGAATATGTCAACGTGCCGTACATCGAGGTGGTCAAGGCCGCCGCGATACCAGCGTTTGCCTCTTATGCGGCCCTCTTGTTCATCACTCATATCGAGGCCTCCAAGCTGGGGCTCACCGGTATGCCTCGGAGCGAATTGCCGCCTTTCTGGAAGACCCTGATGTCGGGCGCTCATTTTTTGGTTCCCCTGTTCATGCTGCTTTTCGAATTGATCGTGGTGCGCCACACACCGGACACGGCCGCTTTCAACGCGATCTGGGTCATGGCCATCGTCATGTTCGTCCAGCGGCCCATCCAGGCCTATCTGGGAAAGGAACCCCTGCTGCCCGGCTTTGTAAGAGGGTTTATCGATATCGTTCAGGCCCTGGTCGGCGGCGCACGGAACATGGTGTCGGTCGCATTGGCCACTGCCGCAGCCGGCATCATCGTCGGTGTGGTCTCCTTGGGTTTGGGCAGCCGCATCACCGAAGTGGTCGCGATCATTTCGGGCGGAAACGTCTTCTTGATGCTGATCATCACCGCCATCGCCAGCCTGCTCATCGGCATGGGCCTGCCGACCACGGCGACCTACATTGTCATGGCCAGCCTGACGGCCAAGGCCCTGGTGGTCGTCGGTGCGCAAAACGACTTCATCGTCCCGCTCATGGCTGCGCATCTGTTTTGTTTCTATTTCGGCATCCTGGCCGACGACACCCCCCCGGTGGGGCTGGCGGCTTACGCCGCGGCCGCGATTGCCAAATCACCGCCCATTCCGACCGGCCTGCAGGGATTCATGTACGATATACGAACGGCCATTCTGCCTTTCATGTTCATCTTCAATGCCGACCTCATCCTGGATGGCATCACCAGCTGGCCATTGGGTTTGCTCATCTTCGCAATGGCCTGCATCGGCAACTTCGCCTTTGCATCCGCGACCCAGGGTTGGTTTATCACGCGCAACAAAGTTTATGAGATTCCAATTTTTCTTTGTGTGACCTTCATTTTGATGCAGCCGAAATATGTGGCCCAGTGGATCGGATTTCAGTACAGTCCCTACTGGACCTATTCGATCGGCCTCGCGATCATGGGGGCGTTATATCTGTCCCAACGCTGGCGCCAATCCAGGCACGCCGCCTGACCATGGAGTAGAATTGACCCGTTCGTGTCGTTGAGGTGGTTGTGGCTATACGTGGATTCAGGACCAAGATCGCATTCCATGTGGTTTTGCTGGTGTTCTTGTCGGCGCTGATCGCCGACATTCTCGTGGTACTGGTTCTCCAGGGTTTCATTGTCCGTCATCGATTGGATCAACACAGCGTCATACTGGAAAGTGCAGCCCGGCAGGCGCTGCATGACTTGGAACAACCGATCGACGCGGCGGATTCACCGGTTCGTCGTCGGCTTCCCGAAATGCTCGCGAATGATGGTTTTTCGGCGGTTGCCATCGTCGATCGCGACGGCACCCTGCGATTTGATAAAGGCCATCCACGTCATTCCCCGGAGGTAATCCGGAGGGCCGTCGAGTCGGCGCTTCATACCGGAAAACCCTGCAAGGAGGCATTGGGATTGATGTGGGCCGTTTTCTGGTGGAGCGCTTCGGACGAGCTGCTGGCCGTTCCCATCGATACCGACGGGCGCGTTTCGGGTGCCGCCGCCGCGGTCGTTCCCTTGGCGCCCATGTATGTCAAATTGCGCCAATACAACAAGCCGGTCCTCTATTACATCCTGCTGAACAGCATCATATTATCCGTGGTCGGCCTCTACCGGATATTTCGCATCTATCTCTATCCGATCGATCGCATCGTCCGGCAGGCGGACGAATACGGGTCGGACGAGGATATTTTCTTCACGTTTCGAAGGGAGGACAATGAACTCAATCGGCTCTCTTCGGCGCTGAATAGAATGCTGAAGCGAATTGCGGAAGATCAGCAGAAGCTCAAGGCGAGCGTCGTCTCCCTGGCAAAGGCCAACCAGGAACTCAAGGAGGCTCAGAACGAGATCGTGCGTGCCGAAAAGATGGCCTCCGTCGGTCGACTGGCCGCCGGTATCGCCCACGAAATTGGAAATCCGATCGGTATTGTGCTCGGTTATATGGAGCTGATCAGACAACCGGATCTGGCACCTGAAGAACTCAAGGATTTCAGCCTGCGCGCCGAAAAAGAGATCCAGCGCATCAACACGATTATCCGTCAGTTGCTGGATTTGGCCCGTCCTAAAAAGAGTGAACCTCAGCAAATATCGGTCCACGCGGTGCTCGAGGAGATTGCCGGTGTCATGGGAGCGCAGCCCTTGATGAGCGGTATAGAAATTGATTTGAAACTCGAAGCCGAGCGTGACATCCTCATGGTCAATGCCGAGCAGTTGCGTCAAGTCTTTCTCAACCTGCTTTTGAACGCAGGCGATGCCATCGGCGAGGTTAAAGGATTGTCCCATGGCCGTGTCGGGATCAGGACCTGGAACGAGACCTCCCCGAATTCGCACCCGGAGCTGGTCATCGGCTTCGAGGATAACGGCAAGGGCATTGCCCCGGATCAGATCGAAAGCGTGTTCGATCCCTTTTACACCACCAAGGAGCCGGGTAAGGGGACGGGTTTGGGACTGGCCGTCAGTTATATGATCATCCAAAAGATGGGGGGCACGATTGCAGTGGAGAGCCGGGTGAATAGTGGCACCCGGTTTACGATTTTTCTGCCGCTGGCGCCTCCCCCTAAGATCCTCGAAACCCAGGGGCAGTGATTTTTAAATACCAGGATAGGCGCAAGGTATTATGAATTTATGATGAAGAGCCACACACCAGAGCGCGCCCTAACCAGTGTGCTGATCGTCGATGACGAAGAAAACATGCGCCACATGCTGGCCAGCATGCTCAAGCGGGACGGTTACATTGTTGAAACCGCGGAGAACGGAGAGGTCGGCATCGACGCGTTGAAAACCCATCTCTACGATTTTGTTCTGTGCGATATCAAAATGCCGAAAATGGACGGCATGACCTTTCTTAAAAATGCCAAACTGCTTTCCGATACGACCACCATCATCATGATGTCGGCCTACGCGACCATCGATCTGGCCGTCGATGCCATGAAGCTGGGCGCCTATGATTTCATTTCCAAGCCGTTTAAAAGCGACGAAATCAAGCTGGTCATCGAAAAGGCCGCCGAACGGGACCGTTTGAAACGGGAAAACATGATGCTCAAGGAGCAGGTGAGCCGTTTCGAGGGGCGCTACCGCTTCGGCAATTTGCTGGCCAAAAGCCGGGCCATGCGAGACGTTTTCGAACTCTCGGCCAAAGTCGCACAGTACAACACCACGGTCTTGATCGTCGGTGAAAGCGGCACGGGCAAGGAGTTGGTGGCGCGCGCCATTCACCGGGCCGGACCCCGCCATGACAAGCCCATGGTGGCGATCAATTGCGGCGGCATTCCAGAATCGTTGCTGGAAAGCGAAATGTTTGGTCATGCCAAAGGCGCCTTCACCGGGGCCGATCGGGCCAAACGTGGCCTGTTCGAAGCGGCTGACGACAGCACCATTTTATTGGACGAGATCGGCGAAATGCCCGTATCACTGCAGGTTAAGCTGCTACGGGTACTGCAGGAAAGCGAGATTCGGCCCGTAGGACAGACCGCCAGCCGCAAGGTGAATGTGCGCGTGCTCGCTGCGACTTCGCGCAATCTTTCGCAAATGGTCGCAGACGGCCAGTTCAGGGAAGATCTTTTCTACCGGCTCAATGTGGTGACCATCGAATTGCCGCCTTTGCGCGATCGTGTCGAAGATATTCCGCTGTTGTGCCAGCACTTCATCGAAAAATTCAACGAGCGGCTCGAGCGGAACGTAACAGGCATCGAACCCGAAGCCATGGCGCTGCTGTTGAAGCACCGATGGCCGGGAAACGTACGCGAATTGGAAAACGCCATGGAAAGGGCAATGGTACTCTCTCACGGAAACCAACTGAGCATCGAAAATTTTTCACTAGCGAATCCCGCATCGGATGCCAAGCAACCGATCGAGCAGGCTTTTGAAGGCTATTCGATCAAAGAAGCACAGAAGCAAATGGAAAGCGCCATGATTGTCAAGGCGCTGAAGGCAACCGAGGGTAATCGAACGCATGCCGCGCGTCTTCTGGAGATCAGCCACCCCTCCTTGCTCAGCAAAATGAAGGCGTATAAAATAGACCTTTGAAAACAAAATCGGCCGAAAAATTTCTCTTTTTCTGGGGGCGTCTTGAACGGCGTTTCCTGCCGGAATACGCTTGGCAAAGCGATCCATTGACGTTCTGGCGCGAGCGCGTTCTGTTCGTCATGTGTTTTATCGCCAGTGCGTTCGGGCCATTGGCCTTGATTCCATCACTTCTGCTCGCTTTCAAGGAGGGGTTGTGGAGTGTCATCGCCATCGATTCCTGCGCCTATGCCATGATCGTGGCGGTCCTGCTCGGCCGCAAGTGGCCGCTTAAGGTTCGAGGCTACATCGCCTGTCTCATTCTCTACTCGCTGGGAGCAGGCTTGCTGTTTATTTTAGGACCGGTGGGCGCCGGGTATATCTGGCTGTTCGGTACATCGGTGATGATCAGCACGATTATCGGACTGGAAGCGGCCATCTGGACCCTTGCGCTCAACGCGTTGACCCTTTTCGGCGTGTCGGTTTTCATTCATTTTGCGAGCCCGTCATGGTCCCTTCAACTCGAGAACGCGCAGGAGAAGTGGATCGTGATGATCGGTAATTTTCTCCTTCTCAATGCCTTCGTCACCATTACCACCGCGTTCATGCTCAACGGTCTCAAAAGAGTTTTCTTAAAGGAGCAGGAGATCAGCGCCAACTTGCGGCAAAGCGAGGAACGCTACCGTATCGTGGCCGATTTCAATTATGATTGGGAGTACTGGACGAGTCCGGAGGGAACACTCGAATATGTATCGCCATCGTGTGAACGGATCACCGGTTACAAGGTGGATGAATTCATGCAAGACCCCGGTTTGATGCTCGCCATCGTCCACCCCGAAGACAGGAAAAGGGTGGCCAGGCATTTGATGTCCGATCGAACCGACCGATGGGAGACCGGTTCCCTGGACTTCAGAATCACCACAAGAAAGAATAGCATCAAATGGATCAACCATGACTGTCAGGCGGTCTATGGCGAAGATGGCGCGTTTCTCGGCCGGCGTGCCAGCAATCGCGATATCACCGAACGGAAGCAGATCGAAGAAGAACTTCGGCTTCACCACGAACGTTTCGTCACGGTGCTGGACAGTATCGATGCAGCCATCTATGTGGCCGATCTTCAAACCCATGAAATACGCTTCATGAACCGGCACATGATTGACATTTACGGGCAGGACATGACCGGCAGTATATGCTGGAAGGCTATCCGGCGGTTGTCGGGGCCGTGCCGCTGGTGTCAGTTCCAGGGGCTTGAAGGTGAGTTCGGCGAGTCCACGGGTGCGCACGTCTGGCAAGAGCAAAACCCTCATACCAAAAGGTGGTACGTCAATCATGACCGGGTCATTAAATGGACGGATGGACGACCGGCCAAACTGCAAATCGCCACCGACATCACTGATTTGAAAAAGATGGAGGCGGAGCTGCGACAATCCCACAAGATGGAGGCCATCGGAACGCTGGCCGGCGGCATCGCCCATGATTTCAACAACATTCTTTCATCGATCATTGGATTCAGCGAGTTGGCCCTCGACGATGTGGAAAAAGGCACGCTGCTGGAAGATAACCTGCGACAGGTGCTGACCGCCGGCAACCGGGCCAAAGATCTGGTCAAGCAGATTCTGGCCTTTGCACGGCAGTCCGATGAACAAGTCCAACCGATCCAGGTGAGCACCATCATCAAGGAGGCGCTTAAACTCATCCGCTCCTCGATTCCCACCACCGTTCAGATTTATTCCCAAATCCACAGCGATTCACTGATCATGGGCAATCCGAGCCAGGTGCACCAGCTGGTCATGAATCTTTGCACCAATGCGGCTCACGCCATGGAGAAAGGCGGCGGACGGTTGGAGGTGGTTTTGGAAGACGCGCATCTTTCCCACGACGGTTCCGGCGAGCGCGGCTATCTGGCGCCGGGCGATTATCTGCGGTTGACGGTTTCCGATACCGGTACCGGCATTCCGGAGGAGATGCTCGATTCGATATTCGAACCGTTCTTTACGACCAAAGCGCCGGGTGAAGGCACAGGCATGGGGCTGGCCGTGGTACACGGCATCGTGATCGGTTACGGGGGCCGCATCGATGT
>Ga0209164_1003531_pt1 | contig 14747 bp, 14 predicted proteins | sample MTBNYHSulfiMetaG_FD_187458 | JGI IMG/M metagenome (GOLD analysis project Ga0209164, IMG submission 187458) | Enrichment culture microbial communities from rom New York Harbor, USA that are MTBE-degrading - MTBE-NYH (New York Harbor Sulfidogenic)... | ecosystem: Environmental > Aquatic > Marine >...
GTTGATCAGCGCCCAGCCCTTGCCGTAGCCGAGGTCGGACTCGTGCTCGATCTTGAATTTCGTGCAGATGTAATCGCTGCACATCCGATAGGCGTTGTCGACCGTGTCGAGAATGATGGTCTTGTAGAGATGCTTGCCCTCGGCGATCTCGCCGCAGGCGGCGAGCAACTCCTCCCAGCTCCTTATGGGGAGCTGAAAGACATCCAGTGAATTCAGCCCGGGTTCGGTGGCGAGAAACAGCGCGCCTTCGGACCGGGAACACCAGGTTGATTTGCCGATCTTGCTCGGGCCGTATACCAGCACCGTGAGATCGGCGTGATCTTGCTTTGGGGGACTTTTCTTCGTAGGCAACATGTCGTTTCTCCTTTTCTATGGGGTCCTCAAAAAGCCGAAGCCTCTTCGAACGAGGTCTCGTCCCGCAGCTCTTCGTGCGGGGGGACTTTGCGGTAAAAGTTCTCGATGACGTTGGTGCTGCCGTCGGCGCGGCAGAGCGGGAAATAGGCGCAGGACCGGCGGTAGTGGAAACAGAAGGCTGTGTTTTGGTAGAAGACGCCGCGACGGCGAGCGTCGAGAAAGGCCTGTGTCAGTTCCCAGAGTTCGGACTGCAGGGTCTCGAACCGGTCTCGGGAGAGGTAAAGCATCTCCCGGTGGAACATGCCCGGCTCGGTATATTTGGCGGCCAGCCGTGCCTGGAACTCGTCGTCGCTCTCCGGCAGTCTGCGTTTGGCGCTGCTCTTGCCGGTCTTGGACTTTGCGATCAGATCGGCCCGCCGCGCCTCGAACTCGGCTTGGGTTTCACCGCGTCCCTGTTGCAGACGGGCCTTGACCAGGATGTTGTAGAGAACGCCCGCGATACGGATGCCGAGCGTCTGTTCCACGTAGCGGGAGTAGAGGACGATCTGGAAGTCGGTCCAGAGCCGCTCCAGGTAGTCCGCATCCACCTGCGAGGCGGTCTTGTGCTCGATCAGGAAATGCTCGTCGCCGATTCGGACTACGCCATCCACCTTTCCGGCCAGCACGAAGCTTCTGGATGAAGCGCCGGTGGCCGGGTTGACGATGCTCCCCTCGAAGGTCTTTTCGAGGACGACGACATCGAACTCCTCGCTCGCATAGCAGGCCGCGTAGCCTTTCATCATCGCCGCGGCCAGGTGCCAGTCCCTCTTCTGCTCTTTCTCCTGCGCGCGATTGGGGTAGGTCCGGTCGATGAAATCGAGGACGAGTCCCAGGTCCCTGCCACCGTGCCAGATCTCCAGGCACTTGTGGATCACCGTGCCGAAGGCCAGGTTGTGGTCCCGTTCCAGGGAAACCAGTTCCTGGATGTAGCGCCACTCGCAGGCCTTGCGGCAGTTGCGGAACAGGCTCCACATCGAATAGGTGGTGGTCGTTTTCGTTTCCATCACGCGGCCCCCGTGGCTTTGAGTTCGGGGCCGACCACGGGGCCGTCACCCACGCGTTCGACTTTGAAGGCTTCTTCGCCGAACTCTCGGGTGAGAAAGCCTGTGAAGATGCGGGCGATGGCGCGGCCGACCTCGGTCGCCGCATCCACGACGCAGGAGCGCTTGTGCGAATCCAGGCAGAAGGATGCGTCCAGCCGAACCAGCGACCGGCCGTGAAGGCTCTCGGCGGCGAGCACCGCAAGAAGCAGGGACTCCTCGACGTCCCGGAGCGGGACCTTGGAGTCGAAGTTGTATCGGTAAAGTTCTCGGTTCATGATCTTGCCTCCATTCCGTTCAGTAAGGTCTGTTGGAGGGCGCGCCCGGGCCGGATGCTTTCGGCTGCCTCTCGGACACCGTCCGTGCATCCGACCCGCTCATTACCTACCGGAGGCGGACCCGGACCGTCGGACGATCAGAGGTAGTCCATCAGTCCGGCGTCTTCGAAGATCGCGCGCAGCTTCTTGATGGACTCGTAGATCGTCCCACGGGGTATTCCGGTGTCGCGGGAGATTTCCGTGACGGTGTCGGTATCGAGGCGTTGACACAGCTCGCGCAGCTCCGGCGGCAGCCTCTCGATTGCCTGGCGGACATCGATGGAGAGATCGCGAAGCTCGGAGGGGGATCGTGAAATCCTACCCGTGCGACGCAGGTAGTCTTCCTGGTCGATGGTCTCCATGCGCTCGATGCAGAATCTGTCTTCGTACTCGCCGGACTCGAATTGATCGTTCAGGGAACAACGGCAGAGCCGGTAGTCCCGCAGGCCGGCCTTCCGCGCCTCGATGATGGTGGCGATCTTGTGGTCCACCACGCGGGCGATGAAGGTGTTGCGCTGGGCGCGTTCCGGGTCGTACTTGGACAGACGTTGGAGCAGGTCGAGCATCATTTCCTGCTCCAAGTCCTCGCGGTCGGACTCGGTGAAACCCACCCGTCCAACCAGTTGTCTCGCCTTGAACTTGATGATCCGAACGGCATACTCGTCGATTCCTTTGTAGCGTTTGTCGAAACCCATTTGAGCCTCCGCGGGGCCGAGGAGGAGCTCGTGTGGGTGTCAACCTGCGCCGGGACGACCGCTCTATATGAAGCGAGCGGAGGTGTTGCGAGTACGCCGGTATCGGCGACACCCACAACGACCTCCGCTCTGCGGCCAGTCTGTTGTCTGGTGATGGACCGTGCTCTATGGCCGGGTCTGAATCAGACCCGGACCGCGTCCGCCACGGTCATGCGGACGGGCAATCCGTTGTCGATCATGAGTTCCTGGATCGAGAGCGAACGCTCCCGGTCGAAGACCTCGAACAGCTCCGCCACTTTCTTTTTCAGGGCGAAGCCGTCATTGCCGCGGGATTCGTTCGGCCCGTTGTCCTTGCCGAACAGAAACAGCCGCAGCACGGTGGGCGGGGGATCGAAGACCGGCTCGCCGTTTTGGACGCGCAGTCCCTCAATCCGTCCGTAGTTGACCTCCTGCATCAGCTCGACCAGGCGTTTCCGCTGCTCGGATAGGTCCCCCTTTTTGACTGCTTCCCTGCGGCCGATCCCGGGGCTGAGAACGCCATCGGGTCCGCCGCCACGACCTTCTTGCTTCATATTTCACCTCCACTGCTAAGGGTTGAAGGGTCACGTAACCCTTTGAACTGAGGTGATTTTCGCGCTTATAGAGGTATTTTTAGAGGACAGGTAAAAAGGGAATGAGACAGGTTTTGTGGAAATGAGGAAGGAAATTGGGCGCAAGAAAGCCTGCCCCCGAGAGGAGCGTCAAAGGATAAGACAGGTTGAAAATAGATGAGACAGGTTTCAGGATCTGTCGGATAGGAAGGGTCTGGCAGCCACTGTGAAGGGGTTAATCCGGTATCCGAAGTCGCCTTCGCCTTGGCCTTTCCAGCGGCAGGTCTGGACTATGTCCTCCCTATCGATGGGCAGGCCGAGTTTTTTCTTTATTGCTGTTTCGATATCGGATTGGAGTCGATTGATGGTTCGGCGAATGGATGTTTCATCTTCGACGTACTTTTCAGTCCGGGCCTCAATCTCTTTGATAATATCCTTGATGTTGATGAGCCTGTGTTGTTCGGGTAAGACCGCTTGTCTCATATCATCAAGAAACTGGTCCCATAGAATGCGGAAAACGTCGAACCGGGTGCCGGCCTGGGGAGCCACCACCGTCTCTCCCTCCACGACTACGGTGTTTGGTCCACACTCGACCACAAATCGACGGCTTGCTTGATACGGGGCGACTGGCTCAGCGACGATGGGCGTGGCTCCCTTGGTGTAGATAGGGACTGAGGCGGTGCGAACAGACTGTGGCGGCCCACATTCAGCCGCATTGCACACCCAGTCTTTGATTTTGGTCTGCCCGCAAATGATATCCGCCAGAGAAGTGCGAATGATCCAGTCCTCGTCCAGGAAACGCTCGTCGAAACTCTTGGGATTTACGACCAGGTAGCAAGTGGTTTGTGTGCGGGCCCAGTCGCGAGTAAGGAATTTCTCATCGGAACAGTAGTCAGCGATGCACACCAGTACCCCCAGATCGCCGATGTCTATCCTGTATACCCCTGCAGATATTTCTTTGACGCTCGATTTGAGATTAGCGAGCTCGGAAAGGATATAAGAAGTTATGCCTTGTGGAAGAAGCTTGGTGCGAAGTTCCTTGTGCCTCAGTTTGTTGTATCGAACAGGAAAAACCGGTCTGTCGCACTCCGGGCACCGAAATTCATGTCCGGCCTCGTCCAATCCGTCATCTACATAGAGCCGTCCCCTGCAATGTCGGTTTTTTGGTGGATAATCGAAATCCTGTGGTTCTGCACAGAGAATAAATTCTCGGACGCGTGTCTCGACAAGTCCTTCTTTTTTGAGGCGAGCCGCGGTCTTGAGCAAGTCCTGGGATGGATTCGAGATAACCGCCCCATCCCGCAGGAGTCGAATAACATGCTCGCGATTAACGCTTAAATCGTTTTTCCGTCGAGAGGATGGGGATGCCATGAATATTCCTCAAATAATCTTCAAATGGACGACGTTCAAGAGCGTTCAATCTATGATCAGAATATCGCACCACGTATTCGCCGTCTGCATCTTCCAATCTCTCGAAAATCAAGCTGACACGCTTCTTTTTATAATGAACCTTGATGCTCTCAATATTTTCCAGATCTGAGAGAATCCCGCCGACAGCCTTTTCAAAGTGTCCGATGGCGTTGCCGATAGGGTTGGAATCCGGATCGGTAATCTTTATTTTGGGGGAGCCGTCTAAAGGAGAGTTGCAAACGACAATTTCAACAAGAGGGATTTCCAATTCTTCCCCGTTTTTAATCTTTCCAAGAAACCGTGCCAATTGTTTCGCGTACGTGACTTGGCTCTCGTTCTCATATTCACACGGTTTGCCAAAGTAACCCGAGGCGAGACGGTTGGCTATCTCAAGAGGAACGCTTACACTCACCGATGAGATATTTACACGCTTTGCGCCGTCGGCGAAGTCGAGGATGATCCATTCGGGTCGGTAGCCATGGACCACACCACCCGCATGCAACAATAAATCGGGGCGTTCTGCCCGACGAATGAAAACTAGGTGATGATCGTCATAGGCGATAACGTCCTTGAAATCACTTATGCGCCCGTCGCCCTTGGCTTTGTCAAAACTAGCGAGAATATTCTTGACGGTTTTCGGTGCTAAGAAATCCTTGAAGGCCTGTTGGGGATGGCGAACTTTCCCTTTGAGTATCATCCGAGCAAAGCCGGTCTTGTGTATCTTGTCGAGATGAAAAACGAGCCGCAGGTATGAAGATCGGCTATGGTATATGGAAAAAAGGAGGGCGATTTTGTCGAAATCCTCTTCATCAACGCGACAGAGCTCCAATATGTCTTCGGCCAGAACGCCTGCTGCAAAATCGACGATTGCCACTTTTGACTTGTATTTGGCGAATTGGTCGACGAGAAAATAGGGTAACAGGGCACTATTACCAAAGGTCCGCAAAGCGTCCTTTTTCTGCCTGACGGAACTGGCTCCGTCTATGCCAATGTTGTTACACAAGACGCTGATTTGCCTTCCGGTGCGTCGACCGATCCATTCGTCAATGAATCCATCTTGACCGGATTGTTCGAGGATGTGATCGAGCGCCATTTCTAAGTCGCTCTCCCAGAACTCTCGCGCTGGCGCTCCAGATCCCTCCAAGGATTTCATAATGCCCTCTGTCATTTCCGTGCGGTCCCTTTCCTATTATATTTTCTGCGTTGTCCTTTCCTGATCTCCAAAGTTTTACCCGATAGCGCCCATAAGATGCGGTTCCTCATCAGGCATTTGGTCCCATGTTCTGCCGTCCAATACGCGACCTGTTCTCTTCTTCATGACACCCCCCCATTGTTTGAAGAAGAACGGGACACCGGTCGACAAGCATTGGTCTCGTATCTCTCTTGCCCAGGCGGGGTCCATTCGGCGCGCCTTGGGACCTGATTCACCTCCAACAATAACCCAGTCCACACCTTTTAAATTCAAACCATGAACAGGTCCGAGCAAGGGCTCGAATGAAACGAATTTGACCATGGCGTTGCTTTGTCGAAGGTGTTCGATACGGAACTGGTAGTCAGAATTCTCAACGCTGACTCCCATCCATATATTAGGAGACCAGTCCAATTGTGGGTTCATTTTCAGCAGGCGTTTCGAACGTTTTGTCAGTACTTGAAACCGATGATGTGATGCCCGACTCATTACATCGAATATCTTTGATACGAATTCGAAGGGTACACACTTATGAAAAAGATCGCTCATGGAGTTCACGAAAATCGTCTGGGGGCGCTTCCAACGCAAAGGCATCTCAAGCACATGTTCATGGACTGTGAGGCGAAAACCATTGGCATAATTTGGCTGTCCCATCGCCTTCAACCTTATGGCCATTCGTTCGGCATAACAATTCTTGCATCCCGGACTTATTTTTGTGCAACCCGTAATTGGGTTCCATGTGGATTCCGTCCACTCAATAGATGACTTTGCCATTATTGCACCCCTCGTTTTTTGTACTTCGAGAAGATGTCTTCCACTATTTTGATCGCGACCGGCTGTTGGCTGGCGAAAAACAAGAAATATACGACAGCATTCCTTGAATTTCGCATCGGCATGGGTTTGGGCACACAGCGGAATTTGGCCACTTCCTTTAACCGTCGATGAAAGGCAGCGACAACATCGTCGTTGCTTGCTTTCAGAGGGTCAGGTTCGCCAAAAAGGCACTGTTGAGGATTCTTTTTATATGCAACATCGCGCCATGATTCATCGCCCCAGAAGGCAGTCATTCGCTCAATTCCCTCGGTTGACACACACTCGGGGTTTCGCCACAAAGCGTTTCGATTCATATCCATAATCGGAAAATTCAAGAAGAGATCAATTGTGCCCATTCTTCCCGCAGTCTCGATTACCTCCCAGTTTAGGTGTAGTCCATATGGATCGAGCAGACAGAGCCCACGTCTAAAATTTTCGTAACGAACATTTGGAAATATCTTCTCGAGGAGGATTTCGTTACAGTCGCCTTCAAAGATTTGTACGTTTGCTCTTTCCCCCACTACCTTTCGCAAGTGATCTATTTTGTCTCCATCAAGGTCTACCAGATAATAATCCTTAAACCCTGGTTCAATGAGCAAAGCATTTATCGGACTCCCAGGGATAAAGTCGCCAGTGCTTTTTGCAACATGAACTCCAGGTCCTGCAAAGCCGTCGATATAGACATGAGAAAACTTTTTCTTTTTTGAGAGAATTGTGGAATATGCTTGGGCATATTTTTTTACGATGTCCAGCTTAACCTCTGACCAATACCCTATCTCATCAATTTTTATTTCATGGCTTCGCAAGTTATCATCCTTCCCTTCCCGGAGCTCTCAATAAATATCTTGTCAGGCCTCTGGGTTAGTACACCTCCGCGCATATTTCCGTGGATTCCGTTTCGTTGTTATCACCTTTCCCAGAATGCGCAGCTCATCTTCGGGTCCGATGGAAATCGATCGATGTCTGCGGTTCTCAGGTCTCAACTCGATCTGTTCCTCTTGGATACTAAGGCGCTTTACTGTCGCTTCATCACCGATCAGAGCTACCACAATATCTCCGTTTTCTGCCACAGGCTGCTGGCGCACCACAACCAAATCCCGGTCGTTGATACCGGCATCGATCATGCTGTCCCCCTTTATCTCGAGAGCGAAGCAGCGTCCGGAACGCGCAAGTCTACCTTCAACCAGAACATCTCCAATAATATTCTCCTGGGCGAAAACCGGTTGCCCGGCGGCAACTTCCCCGACAATAGGAACGGGAACCATATCTGAAACCTCATCTTCTGGCTCACGAATAATGGCAAGTCCCCGGGCCTTACGAGGTTCCCTCCTCAAGTACCCTTTTCGTACGAGTTGGTTCACCTGCCCGTGTGCGCTGGCATGTGAAATGCCAAGAATATCGGCAAGCTCCTTCATAGTCGGTGGGAATCCCCGCTGATTCGTAAACCGCCGAATCGCCTTTAACGTGTTAAGCTGGCTATCAGTTATCTCTTTAACAGGGGGTCGGCCCCTGCTTTTATGTTTCATTTCTATGCCTTAATGCTCTTGGGGCTTTAGAATCTCTTGAAACTGCTTCGGCCATAGCACCGGATGTGGACACACTAAGGCCACATTACAGGAAGTTATTATATAACCCTGATATGCATCAGGTCAATTAAAAAAATGATGGCTGGATTCAACTCGCCAAAAACAAAGGGATTATTGGTGGCAAAGGCCAGAATGGCCGAGGAGGTAAGTGGTTGCATGAAAGAGCTATCCAAGGCGGTCTTTGCGCATTTGCGCCCACATTTTCCGCTGCCTGCTCCAGTGGGGAACGGCGGCGACCGGCCGTAGGTCTTTTTCCAGGATCGGGTCTCGACCTTTCATTGTGTTCGGAAGGAAGAGGATATCCTCCTGAATGTCCGGAGCGAGGTTGAGCAAATTCATGATCTGGGTGATCCGCGCACGGGTCACATAGCCCAGGCGGGCGAGGTCCGCATAGTCCTGTATATCCCCTCGCTTGACCAGTTTTTCAAAGCGGATCGCCAAAGCCAGGAGCTTCGCAACCCGCGGTATGTTCCCTTTGCTGGTTGATCCGCGTCGGCTATTCGAATGTGGGTTGACGTTCCCTCGTTTGTTGCGCGGCTGGAACGTGAAACTTACCTCCAGCCGCCCGTCGCTCCCAAAGTGGTGCATGGTCGGTTTCATATGCGGTTTTCCTTTCCAAGGGCTGCCTGTCCCAGGCAAACGGCCTTGATGCCGGGGGACCGAAACGTCACGGTCACTTTGCCATCACGGCCATCGTAGGCGACGCGCTCGACAAGGGCTTTGAAAATCCGTGCCTGTTCGCGCGGTGAAAGCGATTGCCAGATGGGGTCGAAGGCTGCGAGGGCTTTTTCCAAGTCTTCGTCCTCGAGTGTTTCTCTTTGGACGGCGATGGTTTCCTCGCGGATCACGGTCACTCTTTGTTCGAGAGAGCGAATTTGGTCTTGGAGGTCGGCCATCTGGTCCGTCACCAGCCTCTGGTCCGTGCCAGATGCCGGCAGGTCTCCCACAAGGGCCCGGAGCCTGGCATCCAACCGTTTTAGTTCCCGTTCATTGGCGCGGCGCTCGGCTTCGAGCTCCGCCAGACGCTTTTCACTTTGAACCCGAACCTGGGAAGCGGTTTCCGAAAAGACATCCAGGCTCGCTCCCAAGCCTCGGATATAGTCCACCACCGCGGCCTCGATCTCATAGGCATTGAGTGATTTGGACGGACAGGATGCCCAACCCCGCTGCTGGGCGGTCAGGCAGACATAGTAGCGGTAATGCTTACCCTTTCGGGCGGTGTAAGAATGCACCATGGCGGTTCCACAAGGAGCGCAGTAAAGCAGCCCCCTCAGTAGCGCGCCGTATTTGTTTCGGATTTCCTTGCATCCGGATCGGCCATTGTGCCGAAGGGTATCCTGGACCCGCTGCCAAAGGTCTGGGGCCACGATACCCTCATGCTCTCCGGGGTAGACGGTGCCCTTGTAGCTGATGTTCCCTGTATAAATGATGTTGGTGAGCAGTCGGAAGAGACTGCTTTTGGTAAAAAGATTCCCCCCGCGTTCCTCTCCTTTTTGGGTGGTCCATTTTTTTACACCCCACTTGCGGCGCTCGAGTTCCTGCACGACAGGCATCAAAGCCTTGTGCTCCATGTAAAGATCATAGATGGCTCGCACCCGCTGGCCTTCTTCCTCGTTAACGACCAGCCGCCCTCCCTTGCGATCCAGGTCATAGCCGAGGACCGGCATACCTCCGACCCACTTGCCCTTCTTCCGGGCCGCGGCCATTTTGTCCCTGGTGCGCTCCGAGATGATTTCCCGCTCGAACTGGGCGAAGGACAGAAGGATGTTTAGGGTGAGCCGTCCCATGGAACTGGTCGTGTTGAACTGCTGGGTGACCGAGACGAAGCTCACGGCATGCTTGTCGAAAAGCTCCATGATGCGGGCGAAGTCGAGAAGGGAGCGGCTCAGCCGGTCCACCTTGTAGACGACCACGCAATCGATGTCACCGGCCTCGATGTCGGCGAAGAGTCTCTTAAGGGCGGGCCGCTCCATGTTGCCGCCGGTAAATCCGCCGTCGTCATACCGATCGGCGATGCACAGCCATCCCTCGTGCCGCTGGCTCGCGATATATGCCTCCGCGGATTCCCGCTGGGCGTCGAGGCTGTTGAAGTCCTGGTCGAGACCTTCGTCGGTGGATTTCCGGGTATAGATGGCGCAGCGAACGGTCGCTCGCCGGTTATCCATAGATTGGTGGGTGGGTGTACTGCTTCTTTCGTATTGCCTGCTCATCCGTTCCTCCCGTCCGGCTCGTCGCCTTGATCTTGCGGTCCCTTGGGTTCCGCAAGCCCGAAAAAGAGGAACCCGTTCCACTTGCTTCCGGTGGCCTCCTGTGCGACAGCGGACAGAGACTTGAACCACCGGCCGTCATACTCGAAGCCCTTGTCCAGCACCTTGGCCACGATGTCCCGGCCCCTGAACTCCCTGACAAGCAATGTTCCCGGAAGCGGCAGTCTTGAATCGCGCTGCGGTTTCAGCCTGCCGCTCACCGACCGTTCCCTGACTTCCATCAATCCCGGCTTAATAGGGTCCCGCAGCATGCGGATTCGGAGGTCAGCATCATTGGCGATCTCTTCCGCCCTCCGCCTGGCCCGTTCGGATAGACTACCTTCGGCCAAGGCCTGCAACCGCCAGGCGATACGCTTCCGAAGAAAATCCTTGTGGTGGGACCTCGTCTCCTCTCCGAAGACATCGATATACCTTTCCCGGAGCTCCCCGACGGTCATTCGGGAAAGGGCTTGCACCTGCTGATACGTCGTTTCATTCATGGCAACCTCCAAAGTGTTTATCAGTATCCGAAAAAGACTCGGCAATCCGGCCGTCTCGTGACGTTAACCGGTGCATGAATGAAGGCTTCTATTGGCGGAACAATCAAGTCGGTTCTCTGTAAACGCCTCGGATTCTTTGGTTTGCGTTACATGGCCGGCCATTTCGGGAGTGGATGTCGGCAACCGACGCCCCGCTCGGTAGCGGAGGTAGCCTTCCCCCAAGATCGAGGCGATCTCGGCAATCGTTTCCGCGAGATCGCGTTCTGCGGATTCTCTGAATTCCATCGTGCCCTCCTTGCGGCGACCGCTGAGCTATTGTGGATGCCGTCGAGGAGGGATGGGTCTGCCGCGAGGGTATCGACCGCGGAGTCCATTGGTCCGCCCCGAAGGGTTGACTCGCCGGCACCCACAACGGTCTCCGTTCTTACGGCCGATTCCGCTGTCTGGTGTTTCTCTTCCGCCGGGCGTAGTTACCCGGCTTCGGTCGATACCTACCGGAGGACTCATCGGGGTGTCGGGCCGAGTTGACCAGGCGGGCGTTAACAGCGTCCGAAAAAGGAATGGAGAATCGGAGAATCCGAGGGGCACATCCGAGTGTGGCGGGCGCGAACGTCAACGTCCTTGGTTGAAACTCGAAAGCTGTGAGGAAAACGGAGAATTGGAGAGAATGTTCGGGCGGGCGTAAGTCGGCGTGAACACGCTGGAAACGACAAAACCCCGAGGGGAGAATCCCACGGGGTTTTGTGCTAACAAATGACCGTCGAAATCGACGGATTGAATTTTGGCTCCCCGCGTGCAACCCTCTTCATAACCGTTCTCCATTCGTTCATCTGAGATATTTCCCCTTCAGGTGAAGTTCACAGAAGAGTCCTGCCAGGAGGGAGGAATCCGCATGTCTCGTTTGACGAGCGGAGGGTTATGCCCTCTGCCTTCTGACCGTCAAATTCAGTAATGCTGCAGGTTACATACCGATCCAGCGCTTCATCTGCCGCGCCTTATCCCACAGTCCCAGGTTGGACGCCCAGGCCCTCCATTTTTCGACCTCCAAAGACGTGTAAGCGTTGAAGGAATCCAGTTCGCGCGGCCATGCATCGGGAATGGCAAATCTTCGAGCTGTCCTCTGCGCCGGCTGTGTTCCCACCTCGCAGGGTACCTCTTCCCGTGCGGCTGTCACCATAAAATGGAGGCGGTTCATCACGTTGACCTCGCTTGCCCCTGCATCCATGTCCAGTGAAAGTAGATTCAGATGAGGAAACATATCCCTGAGTTTGTTTTCCATGCCCCGCCCGGTGATGTGGTTGGCAATGCAGCCGAAGGGCTGGAGACAGACGATGTTGCCGATCCCTTCATTGAGCATGGCGATCATTTCAGCCGTAAGAAGCCATCCTTCGCCGAACTGATTGGCCAAACTGACTACCTCGCCGGTTATCGCCGCCAGTTTTCTTATGTCATGAGCCTTTCTGTAAAAACGAAATCCCTGCATAATCCGCTCGATTTGGCCGACATGGTAATTTGAGTATATCTCCAGCAGTCTGTATTTAATACGATCCGCCAAAGAACGTTTAAAAAAGGCCTTTTGGTCGTAGGTCTCATTGATAAAGCGCTGGGCGAAAAAATTCTGTATAGGAGGAAGAACCACTTCCACCCCCTGGCCGGACAACCAGTCGATGATATTTCCGTTGGAGAAGAAGTTATATTTAACGAAGATTTCTCCAACGACTCCGACTCTTGGGACAGTCTTGTCGTTGATCTCAACCCGGTTGAAGTCCGCCACGGCCTTTTTCAGAAGATTGAGAAGATAATAATAATCTGCATTTTCGATGCCTGTCTCCATTTCAAAGAGATATTTTTTATGCAGGTTTTTGGATGTCCCGGGCACCTTTTCCCTGACCATTGTTGATAAATACATCCTGGCCAGGGGATCGGCGAAAATAATTCCCAAGCCCATCCGTTTTATCAGCCCCATTTTATCTATTTTAAACCACGGTTGTGCATTAATTTCCTCATTGGATATAGCGATTATCGGAACCTCATCCAGGCTGGCGGCGGCCAGTCCTTTTCTGATAAGCGACACGTAGGAGGATGCCCGGCATTGACCGCCGGTCTGGGTCATGACGACTGCGGTTTTTTCAGGATCGTACTTGCCTGATTGAAATGCCTTGATAATGTCGCCGGCTACCAGGACAGCGGGGTAGCACATATCATTGTTGACGGTTTTAAGCCCCCATTCAACCGACCCCCTGTCCTGGGGCGGAAGAACTTCAACCCGATGACCGAAGGGCCTGAAAGCCGACGGGACCAGCGGTGAATAGAAGGGTGAAAAATAGGGGGCGATCAGGGTTCTCTTTCCGGCCTTGCCCACAACCGCCCGGCCCGTTTGCATTGTGCCGCCCCCTGCGGCCCTCGTTTTGCCGTTCTTTTCCTTCACCGCTTCCAGCATGGAGCGCAGTCTGATCCTGACGGCACCCAGGTTGGCGATTTCATCCATTTTAATCAAGGTATGAATCTTCCCGCCATAGCGCAGAATTTCTTTGACCTCATCAGCCGAAATCGCATCCGGCCCACAGCCGAAAGAGGTCAACTGAACCATTTGGGTATTCGCCGTGTTCGTTACCCACCTTGCCGCTGTGTACAGTCTGTTTGTATAGCTCCATTGGGTCAGGACATTGACATCTTCCAGAGAGACGGTATCTGCATTCAGGGGAAGCGCGGTTTCACTGACGACGTCCACGCCGAGCTCCGTCAATACATCCGGAACACCGTGGTTGACAAGCGGGTCTGCATGGTAGGGTCGGCCGCAGAGGACAACGGTTGTCCGTCCCTCGGCCTCCGACCCGGCCAGCAGCGTTTTCGCCATGGACCTGAGTTCCGTTTTGTAATTCGATTGCGCCTTGACGCCCTTTTCAACACCTTCTGATATCGTCCGGTAATTGATTCCAACCCGCCTGAAAAACAGATAAAGCTGATCCTTCAGTAAACCGAAATCCTTAAAGCTGACAGATGGATTGTCCAGGGGGATTTGGAATTTTTTCTCTGGATTGACAGCACTCTTCAATAAATCGGGATATCCGGTAACCACCGGGCAATTATAACTGTTTAAAGCATCTGCGTATTCTTCTTCCTCATAGACGACGCTCGGATAGAACAGCCTGTCGATGTTTTTCCCGGCAAGATCGAAAATATGCCCATGGGCAAGTTTAGCGGGGAAACAGATGTTTTCCGACATGACAGTGGAAGACCCCTTTTCATATAATTGGAAATTGGACTCGGACGAGAGAACCACCCTGAAGCCGCATGTGGTCAAAAAGGCACACCAAAAGGGAAAGTTTTCATACATGTTCAGGCAGCGGGGAATACCGTAGGTGAGAATCGGTTCGCCTTCGGGTTCCGTGTTTCGCTCAAACAGGAGCCTTATCTGATCATCAATCAGGTTCCTTCCTTTGCATTGCACATCCGGATTGTTGCTGAAGTGCCGCTCGCATCGGTTCCCTGTATAAAAATGGTTACCGTTGCTGAAAGTCAGTTTCAAAACCCTGCACTGGTTTTCACATCCCCGGCAGCGGATTTCCTTTTTTGAAAAACCACTTTCCATCACCAATTTCTCAAAAGACAGGTCGCCGGTCTCCTGTGCCGGCCGATCCGGACCTTTCAGCGCTTCTTGTTGCGGAGCAACGGGTGCCACAACATGCGCACGATGATTTGAAAGGGCTGTCAGGGCCGCACCGTAGGCTCCCATCAGTTCGGAAAGATCCGGTCTTATAACCTCCTTGTTCAGAAGCACCTCCAAGGTGCGTAATACGGCCGGATTTCGAAATGTTCCGCCCTGAACTACGATTTTGTTCCCCAGGACATCGACGTCCTTCAGCTTCAGCACTTTGTACAGAGCATTTTTGATAACCGAATACGCCAAACCTGCCGAAATGTCGCCGACCGTCGCCCCTTCCCGAAGGGCCTGCTTCACTTTGGAG
>Ga0209164_1003532_pt1 | contig 14743 bp, 13 predicted proteins | sample MTBNYHSulfiMetaG_FD_187458 | JGI IMG/M metagenome (GOLD analysis project Ga0209164, IMG submission 187458) | Enrichment culture microbial communities from rom New York Harbor, USA that are MTBE-degrading - MTBE-NYH (New York Harbor Sulfidogenic)... | ecosystem: Environmental > Aquatic > Marine >...
TGGCGAAACCGATCGGCTGCCCGTCAGGATCCTCTGCAAACAGCACCGCCTTAGGATGCAGGATGGCTTTCATGTCGCGCGCCATGGCGCGCACCTCATCGTCGGTCACGGGAGAATAGCCCCAATTAGGCGCCAGGCTGCGGTTGGAAAGCGCGATAAAGCTTTGAACCTCCTGGTCAAAATTGGCGCTGTCCATCGGGCGCACGCGTACGCCATAGCGCTGGGCAACCTTGTCCGTCAGGGTGAGGATGCGATCGGGGATGCTGTAACCTTCATGCGCGTCAATGTAATACACCAGCAGGTCTTTGACCTTCTGCAGGCCGAATCGGCTGAATTGTTCGTTGTAAAAAGGCGGGTTGTAGGGTGACATGACCACCGGCGGAGGCGAGAATCCCTCCAGCACAGCGCCCCATTCCTGCGAGACGAAACTCCAAGGCCCGCGCATGCGCTGCATGCCTTTAGCGCGCAGCCAATCAGCGGCGCTGCTCAGCAGCAGGTTGGCGGCGTCTTGGTCGGGCGGGCATTCGTAATAGCCGAACAGACCAATGGGCGCCTGCCAGTAATCTACCGCCAGCAGATCGATGAAGGCGGCAATGCTGCCGATGACCTGACCGTTCTCTTCCAAGGTAAACAGCTGGTAATCACAATGATCCAACAGTGGATTGGCGCGATGATTAAATTGAGCGCGCATCTGGCTGCGCAGGGGTGCCACCCATAGGGGGTCATCCTGATAGATGCGATACGGCAGGAGCATGAAGGCGTTCAGTTCTTTTTTAGTACGCACGGCTTGAATGTGCATGGCGCTACCTCAGTTTTTTAGGTAGAGTCATTATAGCCGATAATTTTACAAAACTAATAAATACTTAGATAAATGATGGGAAAGGGTATCTCTTTCCCGATTGAAGATCGTGCTCGTGTTGTTCAGGAAAGATGTTCAAAGTTCGCGCAGCTGGGAAATGCGCCGATAGATTTTGAAGGTGGTAAAGATGAAAAACGCCAGCAGCAGGAGGAAGATTACGCCTAAAATATTCTGCATTGCAACTCCAAGGCGCCTGCGCAGCAGCGGGAACCACAGTAGCATGACCGGCAGGAAACCCACCAGAAACATCATCACGCGCTGGTATTTCCCCGCCTTGCCGAGATGATTATTGATAGGCGGCGGTAGCTGACCACCTGCTACAGGCATGCAGAAATACTGCCAGCCGCAACGGCTGCCCAGGTATTGCCAGCCCTGTGCGCGGAGCGACTGCAGGTAATCATCCAAAGCCTTGCCCTGGGCGGGGCTGGCATCCAGGCGGTAGCAGAGATCGGCGGGCTGGCTGTGTTCGAAGATATAAGCTCTGGAGCGGCTGAAGGATGCCAGCCGCCAACCGGATTTTGCCATGAGGTGCAACCAAGCTTCTTCTTTTTGATCCTGCCAGGGCAGGAAACATTTCAAGACCGTTTTAGATGTCATAGGATGATGCACCTGTTTGTTATTAAGTTGAGTATACCAAGAATGCCGCACTGAACAACCGATAAATAAACTGACAGCATCCGGAGCAGATCTTTCTAAGTCTCGAACTATTGCGCCAGGTTCCACTTTGTAGGCTTGAAGGCATTCTATACGCGCAAATAGCCACAATGTAAAAATAATGATATGATTTAATCATAGAGAAAAAAGCAATATGGATTTTCATTTTCCAACTTACGCGCTGGCGTATGTAGTCTCTACCATTTTGGCTTTCATTACGGCTGCCATGACCTGGTGGCGGCGCGCCAATCCCGGCAGCGTTACTTTTTCTTTGTTGATGTTATCCCTGTGCGCCTGGAGCTTTGCTTCTGTTTTTGAAGCAGGCGCAGCTACGGTGGCAAACAAATTGTTCTGGTCCAAATGGCAGTATATCGGCATTCCTTTTTTGCCGCCCTTGTGGATGATTTTCACCTTTGATTTTACCAACTGGCATATCCTGCGCAAAAGGAACCACTGGATGCTGTTCGTCATCCCGTTCATCACGCTAGGCTTGGCTTTCACCAACGAGCTGCATGGATTGCTGTGGTCAAACATCCGCATCCTACCTGGGGCGCTCAATATTGGCGTTTATGATCACGGAACCTGGTTCTATGTCCACATAGCTTACAGCTACTTGATGATGCTGGCGGGCTCCATCCGCCTTTTCAGCGCCTTGTTCAAATACCCCTTTAAAAAGCGCCGACAGATCTATATCGTGCTATTTGCTACCATCATTGGCTGGACTGCCAATATCCTGTATGTGGCACATGCCTTCCCGATCAAAGGGCTGGATATCACCCCGATCTCCTTCACGTTCATCACCTTCATGCTGGCATGGAATATTTCTCGATTCCGCCTGTTCGATATCGTGCCGATCGCGCGCGACCTGTTGATCGACAACATGGCAGAGGGAGTGATCGTTCTGGATCGCGATGACATCGTTGTGGATATCAACCCGGCAGCGATAGAAATCATCAACGATGAAGATTGCCGTGCCCCGCTTGGCAAATCAGTGTGGCAGGTTTTTCACAAGCATTATGCGCGCATTAAAAAATTCAGAGGAAAATCCGATTTCGCAACGGAATTCCAGCTGAATGAAGATCCGCCGCGCTACGTCAACCTGAACAGCACAGAAGTGCAGGATGAGGACGGTCAGAATATTGGACAGCTCATCACCATCCGTGATATCACCCGGAGAAAACTGGGAGAACTGCGCGAAGCCGAGCAGCGACAACTAGCAGAAGCCTTGGCGGATACAGCTGCGGTGATCAACAGCAGCTTAGAATTGGAAGAGGTGCTGGAAAAGATCCTAGAGAATGTGGGCAAGGTCGTGCCGAGTGAAGCAGCAAACATTTCTTTAGTCGATAAAGACAGCATTATCCGCTTCGTAAAAATCAAGGGATATGAAAAGCACGGTATTGAAAAAGTCGTGCCCACCATCACCAGCAACCTTAATGAAGTCCATTATTTCAAGGAAATGGCTAGGACAAAAAAAGCCTGCCTTGTTCCCGACACGCAGGCTGATCCATTATGGAACAAAAACCTTTCCGGAGCAGGCTGGATCAAGTCTTACATAGGCGCGCCGATCATAGCCAAGGGTAAATTGCTAGGGTTTATCAATCTGGACGCAGCCACCCCAAATTTCTTTAAAAAAGTATACCTCGACCGATTAGAGGCTTTTGCCCACCAAGCTGCAACAGCCATTGAGAACGCCCAAATGTTCCGAGAAATCCTTGAACATGCCAACGAAGTCAGCATTCTATATGAGGTCGGTCTGGCAGTCTCCTCGGGGCTGGGATTAGAGAAAACCATCAAGGCGCTGTTCGAACAGCTGCGGCGTATGGCAAAGATCGACCTGTTTTACATTGCCATCCTGAATGAAGGCAACGATGAAATCTCTTTTACCATGTTCGAAGGCAACGGCAAACAAAAAAAAGCTGCGCCGCTTTCGCTTAGGAATCAACCGTCGCTGACGCGCTATGTGTTAGAAAAAGGCGAGACGGTATACATCCCAGACAGCCAGGCGCCGGACGCGGAATATCCCGAATGTAAGGTGGTCAAACTCAAAGGCCACAATGAACGCAGCATACTGGGCATCCCGTTGAAACCGCGCAATGAGATCTTAGGAGCGTTGTTCCTGCAAGCCGACCCGCCGCAAGCCTACAATACTGAACAGATACGCCTAATCGAGACCATTGCCAACGAGGCCAGCATTGCCATGGATAACGCCCGCCTGTTCGAGCGGGTGCAGAGAATGGCGATTACCGACAGCCTGACCGGCGCCTATAACCGCAATTATTTTTACGATTTCGGCGAACGGGAAATCGGGCGCGCGTACCGATATAAAAAACCGCTTACGCTGCTAATGCTGGATATCGACCATTTTAAACTGGTCAACGATCAGTTTGGGCATCTGACGGGCGACCAGACACTGAAAATGGTGGTGCAGGCATGCACGAGCGCTCTGCGCCAGGCAGACGTGCTGTGCCGCTTTGGCGGGGAAGAATTCACAATCCTGTTGCCTGAAACAGGCGCCGAAAAAGCCGCGGTGGTAGCGGAGCGCATCCGCCAGGTGGTCGAGAAGAGCCGGCTGCCCAGCGAACAGGGCGAGGTAGCCGTGACGGTGAGCCTGGGCGCAGCGCAGCTGGGAGAGGAGAAAATGGGCTTGTTAGAACTGGTAAGCTGGGCAGACCAGGCGTTATACGCTGCCAAAGCAGCCGGAAGAAACTGTGTGCGCGTGTATTCACCTTAGATTGTCTATATTTCCAGTGGGGATAAATATCAAAAATCTCATAGAAATCTTATATAAAAGAAGAGCCGAAAGCGTCCTAAGATGCAGGCAATGGATGCGAAACTGAAACTCAACACCTATGCCTTGCTTGAAAAACTGGAGGGCTTGGGCAGCGCACAGAACCGCAAAATCTATGCCCGGCATGGCGTTGGCGAGAACCAATTCGGGGTCAGTTTTAGCGATCTGCGTAAATTGGTCAAAGAGATCGGATACGATAACGATCAAGCAGAAATGCTATGGCGCAGCGGCAATCACGATGCACGCCTGTTGGCGGTTATGATCTCAGATGCTGACGGCCTGACGGAAGAGCGCATTGAGAGGCGGGCGGCAGATTTGGATAATTCCGTTCTGACGGACGCTTTCTCCGAACTGGTCAGCCGCAGCGCTTTCGCCCGCAAGAAAATGCGGGTTTGGGTAGAAGCGGCTTCCGAATGGGTCAGCAGCGCCGGCTGGAATCTGGTCAGCCAGTTGGCTATGCGGGCTGATGATTTCAGCAATGAGGAGGGCGAGCGGCTTCTGAACGTCATTCAAGCCAGCATTCACCAACGACCGAACCGCACGCGTTACAGCATGAACAATGCGCTGATCGCCATCGGCACGCGCAATGAGAGCCTGCGCAGGCAGGCAGAAAAAGCTGCCAGGATCATTGGAAAGGTTGCTGTGGATCACGGCCAAACCAGCTGCAAAACACCAGATGCCCTGGGCTATCTGCAAAGGACCTGGCAGCGCAAGAAAACCAAACCGGAGAAACCTAGACAACTGACCAAGAGCGAAACTCGCTAAAAAGGCTTCTTGTGAGTTTCAACGGGCAGAGACTTATAAGAATGGATGAATCAGAGGATCTCGAATGAAAAAATATACAGCCATCATTCTGGGCGGCGGACCGGCCGGGCATTCGGCAGCCGTACGCCTGGCGCAATTGGGGAGCAAAGTGGCGCTGGTGGAGCGCGATTTTATCGGCGGCATCTGCACCAATTGGGGCTGCACGCCCAGCAAATCCATGATCGAATCGGCGAAGGTCGCCCAAATCGTGGCGCATAGCGGCAAATACGGCGTTCAAACGCAGGAAACGCGGGTGGATTTTGAAGCAATTGCACAGCGGCGCGATCATGTCATTATGCAAACGCGCGCCTCTATCACAGACCTGCTGCAGCATCACCAGGTGGATATTTTTCAGGGAGAGGGTGAGATCATCGCACCTGGAAAGATGAGGGTGCGCGCGGGAAAGCTGGACGCAGACGGAAAAGTGATGCATTATGACGGAGGAGAATTCGACCTGCAGGCGGAACACATCATCATCGCGACCGGCTCACAGCCGCTGAGACCCGCTTTCATTGATCCAAATGACGCGAGCGTGGTCAGCAGCAACCGTCTGATCAGCATCAAAGAACTTCCACGGCAACTGACCATCATCGGCGGGGGAGTGATCGGTCTGGAATTCGCCACAATCTTCTCCAGCTTGGGCAGCCAGGTCACCATTGTGGAATTCCTGGAGCGCGTGCTGGCGCAGATGGATGAGGAAATCTCGAGCGAGATCACCCACATTCTGGAAGAACGCGGTGTGCGCGTTCTGACCGCGCACAAATGCGTTTCCTTGAAAAAGGGGTTGCTGGAAGCTGAGGATATCCATTCAGGCGCATTGAAAAAGCTGGAAGCACCCATGACCCTGGTGGCGATCGGTCGCCAGGCTGTACTGCACAATGATAGCTATCGACGCTTGGGTTTGAAGTTCTCACTGAAAGGTGTGGAAGTAGATGAATGCCAGCGCAGCAATCTGCCTGGGATCTGGGCGGTGGGCGACGCAACCGGGAAGTCGATTCTGGCGCATGTTGGCATTCAGCAAGGCATCATAGCGGCTGAAAACATCATGGCACCACACGGAGCAGCGCTGCGGAAAATGGATTATGACGTGATACCAGCGGTGATCTACAGCCTGCCTGAGATCGTTGCGGTTGGCAGCCCGCCAGTTGCGGTGGATGGAGTGCGCATCATAAAAGTGCCCTTCGCGGCTAACCTGAGGGCGGGTATTGAAGATCATGCGGAAGGCTTTATAAAAATGTGGCTACGGGGGAACAAGGTGGCAGCGGCACAAGCCATCGGGCATAATGTTTCAGAGATCATGCAGGAAGTGACCAATATGATCGCGCTTGGTTCAGATATCCGCAAGGTAAGCGAGATCATCCATGCCCACCCCACCTATTCCGAAATAATCCGCTCAAGCTTGGATCTGGCGCTGGGAAAGGCAGTGGATTTTTATCTCTAATCCGCGCGCGTTCTGTAACTACTTCAACTGAAGAGCATATCCTTGCGGATTCTCAAGGGTTAAAATCAGTAACCGAAGAGAATGCCAACGGACAACATGACCATTCGCATCGTCACCGACAGCACCAGCGATCTGCCTGCAGGGACGGCAAAACAGTATGGGATCGAAGTGGTACCGTGTTTCATCAATTTTGGGGATGAGAGCTACCGCGATGGGGTTGACATTTCGCGCGGGCAATTTTATCAGCGCTTGGGCAAAACTGCTGCCCTGCCAAAAACTTCCGCGCCGGGCGCTGGGGTCTTCCAGAAAGCCTATGAAAAGCTGGCGTGTGGGGGAGCGAAGCACATTCTTTCCATGCACATTCACAGCGGGCTGAGCAACCTCGCCAATGCAGCCCGCTTGGCTGCCCAGGCGGTGAACTCCACGAAAGTAACGGTAATCGAAATGGGGCAGGTGGCGGCCGGTCTGGGATTCCAGGTGGTGAACGCCGCACGCCTGGCGATAAAGGGGGTTGACCCGGAAACGATTTTGAGCAACATTCGGGAATGGGAAACACGCACTTTCGTCTTCGCGGCTTTGGATACGATGGATTATCTGCGCGCCAGCGGACGTGTACCGGCTTTGGCGGCTAAACTGGCCGATCTGCTGCGCATCAAACCGATCATCCAACTGCACCAGGGCAAGATTCGTTTGGTCGGGCGGGTGCGCACCTCCGCTCAGGCTGTGGCTCGCCTTTTAGAATGTGCTGCAGACTTGCAGCCGCTGGAACAGGTTGCCGTGCTGCACACCCACGCGTGGGAAAGAGCCAAGAGCCTGCAGGCGGCGCTGAAGGAGAGAATTGCCCATGGGATGAACGTAAGCGTTTCAGAAGCCACACCCGTGCTGGGCGTGCACGTTGGTCCGGGTGGAGTGGGTTTGGCATGCATGCGAGGTCAATAAACATTCATCATTCCCTACCGATTTCCGGCTGGAATCCGTTAGAATTAGGTTGATGAAAAATACTCTTGCCCTGCTCGTTCTGACTATCAGCCTGACTGCCTGCCAAATGCTAGCTGAAGCACGTACCATGCCAGCCGAGACTACCATTGCTGAACAGGACACAGTCCCGGTTACGGGGCAGGCGGTAGTGGAAGAGCTTGAACTGACCATGCTGGAATCTTTTCCGGTACAGGTGCTGGCGCAGGTGCGCGGCAGCCTACCCGACAGCTGTACAACAATAGAGGAAATCCGGGTGACGCGCACGCAGGAGACCTTCCAGCTGGAGCTGATCACAACCCGCAGCCAGGCGGAGATGTGCGACCAGGCGCTGCAGCCATTTGACGAGCAGATCGCGTTAGACGTAGTAAATCTTGCGGCGGGCAGCTATGCTGTCAGGGCGGGTGATATAGAAGCCAGTTTCAATTTGGATGTGGATAACGTACAGGCCGCTCCCAGCGGAGGTTGACGGTGAGCGATAGACTGCACGGGCTGCAGAAAAGCAAGATCTGGAAAAATTTTGTATTTCTGTTCATTACTTTTGTTCTGGGCGGCTGTTCAAATTTGCCGCTGCTGCGCCAGGTTTTCCAGCCTGCTGCTGAGGCTACCAGCGTGGGGATGCTGTTCGAGGATGATTTTTCCGAGAAAACCAGCGGCTGGGATCATTTTGCCTCCGATGTCGGCTGGACGGATTATCAGCAACAAGCCTATCATATCGTGGTGAATGAACCCATCACTGACCTGTTCGCTAATCCCTATCAATCCTTCAAGGATGTCGTGATCGAGGTGACCGCAGTGAAAAAAGACGGCTCAGACAGTAATAGTTACGGCGTGATGTGCCGCTACCAGGATGAAGAGAACTTTTACGCGGCTCTGATCAGCAGCGACGGATACGCGGGCATTTTTCTGAGGAAAGATGGGCGCTACACCCAATTGGGACAAGCTGAGATGCAGGCGGTGCCGGCCATTTTAGGCGGCAAGGCTGCCAACCGCATCCACTTTGAATGCATCGGTGACACGCTGGCGCTGGCGGTGAATGGCAGCCCGGTGGACGCGCAGCAGGATGGCTCGTTTGAATCGGGAGATGTGGGCTTGATCGCCGGCACGTTCGAAGAGGGCGGCGTGCACATTGCCTTCGATGACTTCAAGGTCTGGCAGCCCTAAGAGAAGTTTTTGCGAGGTATGATGGGCAAGCTAATCATCATTATTGTGATGGCGCAAATCGGAATATTGACAGCCTGCGGGGTACAGGCCAGAACGCCACAGCCTTCCATAACTAAAACGCCTATCTTATGGCCGACGGCCACCTACCGGTTCTTCCGCACCATTGCGCCGGACAACGTGGCGACCGCCACCCCTACGCCCACCGCCAAACCGCTTCCCGCCGCGCCCTTAGGGCGCATCGCTTTTCAAAGTGACCGATCGGGCAGCCTGGATATCTACGTGATGAATGCAGATGGCACTCAGACCAGCCGCCTGACCACGGACGTAGGCGTGGAGGTTTTCCCAGCCTGGTCGCCGGAGGGCGAGCGCATCGCCTTCACTGCGGATATACAAGGCAGCCCGGACATTTATGTGATGAATGCGGATGGCACCGATCTGCAGCGAATTGTTGACAACCCTGCCAGTGATGTACTACCGGCCTGGTCGCCGGATGGCGAACGCATCGCCTTCGTCTCGGATCGGGACGGCAACGACGAAATCTACGTGGTGGACACAGACGGCAACAACCCGCAGCGGCTCACCCGCGATTCTGCCAGTGACGATTTTCCGAGCTGGTCGCCGGATGCAGAATGGCTGGTTTTTTCTTCCACGCGGGATGTCAATGCGGAAATCTACAAAATGGACAAGAACGGCAGGAACCTGATTCGGCTGACAGACGATCCGGCTGCCGATTCCACGCCGGCTTGGTCGCCGGACGGCAGCCGCATTGCTTTTGTTTCTAAAAGGGATGGTTTTGCCAATTTATTCGTCATGGATGTGGATGGCGAGAATGTGGTGCAGCTTACCTTTTATAAATCGATCGTGGAAGTGCCCAGTTGGTCGCCGGATGGAAGCATGATCGCTTTTGCCAGCGACATGGAGGGCAGCCGCGACATTTTCATCATTGGCGCAGCGGGGGAGGGACTGCAGCGACTGACCTTCTATGCCGGCGAGGAGTTTTACCCAGCCTGGTCGCCGGAAGTGCCCTTCCTGATGGAGAGCCTGGCTGAACCCAGCCCGGCGGTTGGCTCGGTGTGCCTGCTCTCTAACGACCCCTCCTATGGCTACAGCCTGGAAAACCCGGTACGGCTGGGCTACGACCCGCGCGAAGAAGGCGACGCGGAGAGCGGCTGCCTGCCCTGGCTGCTGGGTCCGCAGGGCCAAAACCTGCAGGTGGAGCTGCTGGAAGAGATTGAAGCTGGCGGCAGCCAGTTGTGCAAAGTATCCCTCAGCTATGCCGGTAAGGCGCAGGCGGATGTGCTGTATTTCGACACCAAGACTTTCGAGCAGCCGCGCGCGCCGATCGGATACAGCTGCGGTTCGCCGGTGGAATACCTCAAAGCCATTTTCGCAGCGCGTTATTGAACTGAGAACGCGCAACCTAAAGCTCCTTGCTGCGTAAAAGTATTGAAGGAGATCAAATGATGAAAAGACTGTATCGCAGCAAATCAGAGGTCATGCTGGCGGGTGTATGCGGCGGGCTGGCGGAATATATCGGGGTAGATGTAACAGCGGTGCGCCTGGCATTCCTTCTGCTGCTGTTTGTGGGTTTAGGCGGTTTTTGGCTGTACGTGATCCTGTGGATCATCATGCCGACGGCGCCCACTCCCGGCGAGCAGATCATTGAGGTTGCCGCTCCCGCTGCCCCTGCCAAGCGGGCAGCCAGCAAAGAAAAAAAAGAAGAAAAGCCAACCGACGCAGCGCAGTAATCTGGACAGCAGTTCTATTAAACAAAAAATAACAGCCAATCCACAGTCGGGATGGCTGTTTTGTTATTCATTATGGAAGACGGGAAAAGCTCAACCCTTTTTTGCCTGCTTTTCCTGATACATGCGGGTGTCGGCCATATTGAAGATTTCAGCCAGGGATTGACCGGGCTGGGCAGTAGCGCAGCCGATGGATAGGCTTAGAGGCATTTCAGCACCCCCATCCTGGTTATAAGACCGGATGCCGGTTTGAATCCTTTCGCTGGCTTTCTGCGCGCCGGCCGCGTCCACGCCCTGCAGCAGAACCGCGATCTCATCCCCACCGATGCGGGCGACGATATCCTCGGCGCGGAAGCAGTCTTTGACGATGTCTGCCACGATCTGCAGGGCTGAATCGCCGGACTGATGCCCGTGCCGGTCGTTGATGGCTTTGAGATTATCCATATCCATAACCAAGATGCTGATGGGATGCGCGCGGCTTTTGGTTAGGCGCGCCATCTCTTCCTCGAAAAAAGCACGGTTATAGATGCCGGTCATGATATCGTGCAGGCTGAGGTAAGATAAGCGTTCTTCGGCCAGCTTGCGCTCGGTAATATCCAGATTGGAGAAGAGCAGCCTGCCCCAGGTCTTTTCGAAACCAGGCACAATGGTTAGTTTGGTGATGCTGTAGATTTTTTTGCCGTCCAAACGTTGGTAGATCAATTCTTTTTCCAAGCTGGTGGCTCCATCTTGCATGGCAACCAAAATCTCCACCGCGTCGGATATGGATTCGCAGCTAAGGATTGAGCGCAGGTGCTGCTGCAGCTCCTGCTTATCGCGGGCGCCAAACATGAATAAGGAAGCGTCGTTCAGATCTATAATGTTTGCCAGGGAAATCATTTTTTCAAAATCCGCGGGATGCTCTTGAAAATAAGAGCTTGGATTTAATCCTAGATCGAAGATATGCTCATCCAGCCAGGTTTTAATTTGCGAATAATCCTCCATGCGTAGCGCCACCGGTGAATCTGAAAAAATGCGCCGGAAACGCTCCTCGCTGGTGCGCAGCTCCTCCTGGGCTTTCTTTTCAGAGGTGATGTCACGATACAACCCCAGCACGCCGATACGCTTGCCGTTAACGTTGATCTGCTCTCCAAAGATCTCCACATCCACCAGAACGCCATCCTTGCGGCGGCGTTTGCCAAACTCATGGATGGCATCGCCCTTCAAAACCCTTTCGGTGATCTGATAAGCCTCTCGCGGACTATCGGGATTGCGGATTAATTCATCCAGATCCATGCCGGAAATTTCCTCCTGGTGATATCCGAACAATTTTTGAAAAGCCGGATTGATGGAGATGATGCGATGGTCTTGATCGAGGGTAACGATGGCGATCGGGCTGTTATCCACCAGAGCTTCATAAAAAAGCTTCTGGCGGATGATATCGCGCGAGCGCAGATCGATCAAATTCTCCAAACGCTCCTTCTGCTCTTCCAGCCGCTGCTGGCGATTGCCTGCCAGATAGGCGAAAGCACCCAGGAAAAGCGGCGCGGAGTCAATGATGCGCATTGAAGGATGCTGGTGCAGGCTGGCAATAGTGAGCCAGGTTAGGCGCATGCCGCTGTGGTTTACTTCAAGCAGGGTGGCCAGCAGCGGAAACAGCAGACCAAATCCCGCGCCGACCAGCGCAAATTTAAAACTCAAAGAATTCGTAAAGTCCTTTATTTTTCCCATCTTCTTCCCATGCCGAGCTGTGCCCGGTAGACAGTTACAGCTTTCAAAAAATCACGATTGTAAATTATATACAATATTAACAAGATGTACAGCCCTTATTTGATAAGATGGCGTTTGTGAGAATGTAGATGATTATGTTGATGCTTTTCAAACAGATTGCCGTAATTGGCACGATCCTGACCGGCTTGTACGCGCTGGCAGCGCCGTGCGCCGTGCGCGGTGCGCGGCTTCACAGGGTTGGAAATGCCGGGCGGGCGCGGAGTGACCGAAGTGCGCGCCATCCTGGGCGGACTGTTCATTGCGCTGGGGGCAGCCGCGTTGATTTTTCAATCAACAGAGATGTTCCGCATGCTGGGCATTGCTTACCTGGGTATCTTCGCAGCACGATTGATGGGCATGCTGCTGGATTCCTCCTATGAGAGATCCAACTATATCAGCCTGGCAGTAGAAATCATTTTTGGGATCGTGCTGGTGCTGTAAAAACATCGCTAGACAAGAGGCGGGCGGTGTTACAATTGGATTGAAATTGGGCTGAATACAGCCCGCACCTCACTTGACAAGCCGTTCATTTGCCTGCAAAATACGGCACTACGCCTGTTTCCGATTAAGTTACAAGGAAGCAGACTGGAGGAAAAATGAAAAATAGCATGAAATTGATGCGTTTCGGATGGCTGCTCGCTGGAGCACTGCTGTTGAGCGCTTGCGGATTGGCGGCAGCCAAGGAACCCACGCCAGATATCGCCGCCGTGCAGACGGAGGCGGTTCAGCAAGCCATGGCGCAGTTGACGCTGGAGGCGGAACTCAACCCATCTGCCACGCCCGTATCGCCGACGCTGACGCCCCTGCCGACAGCCACGCTTATTTCTGCCACTGCAACTCGTTCCATCGCCAGCAGCGGGTCAAGCGGCGGCACGAGCGGGAGTTCCGGCACGCCCATCCCCACCCACACCCCGGATGCCTGGAAATGCGCCATCCTGGATGAATACCCGTTGGACAAACCTCAAATGACGGGCTGGATCTACGACCGGCATTGGGTCATCAAGAACACCGGCACAACCACCTGGTGGGCGACGGATGTTTACGTTCAGTTTGATGACTCGTGCACCAAATGCGTGAATGTCGCTTCCGAAGATAAATTCTACATTAATGATAACGTCGAACCAGGCGAAGAAATTGATATCTTCGTGAACATCAAAGTACCCACCAGCCCGATCGCTTTTCCGGGTTACACCATGGCTTGGGATATGATCAGTGAAAATGGCGGCTTGATCTGCGAATTCTGGAACAATATCCCCTCCACCTATCCCGCTCCAACCAAGACACCCGTACCATAACTATAGTGCCAAACCAAAAGCAGGTGCTCATGCACCTGTTTTTTTTAATCCAGATCGCGGCTGGCGAGCACGTCAATGCCGCTGCCCAGAGCATCGGGGAGAATGACCTGGTTCATCTTGACCGGCGCGTTAACCTGCAGCTTACCGAGTAGGTGCAGCAGATCGAACAGGAGACCTTTTGGGAAGGGCGCGGCGGTGTAGACCGGCAGGAGTGCGTGGCTCCCCCCTCGCACGCGCACGGTGGTAGCCAGCATGCGGCGCGGATCGGTGATCTCGGAGATGGCGTACTGCTGGCCGCGTTTGCAGCCCGCCTGACTGACCAAGATCTCGCCCGCCTGGCGGGATACCTGCAGGCGGCAGCCTTTGGGGCAGGCTACGCAGATGATCTCTTTAGGAAGGTCGTTAATGTGATTCTTTTTTTTCATGGTCAGCGTTCCGTTATCTGCAGAGTGATGCTTTCGCAATGACGCAGCTGATCGGCTGCGTCCGGTTTGAGGTCCAAAGTGACCATTTCTCCAGGGCGAGCATAGGGCAGCTTGCGGCGCGCCAGGCTGCAGCCATTGCAGAAGGCTTCTACCACCACCGGAACTTCCAGCGGCTGGCGCACGCGCATCTGCAAGGGGATGCGCCCCTCTTCTAAGGCCCACGGATCGATCTGATGCGGCACGACATAGCGTACATTTTCTCCCGCCTGGGTGCGCACTTGCTTGCCTGTTTTGGGCAGTTTGCCCTGAGCGAAGAGCGCCGCCCCTCTGCCGGCGGTGATACCCGCGGCGGTGACCCAATCCACCAGGTCATAGACATGCACTACGTTGCCAGCCGCGAAGATGCCCTGCACGCTGGTCTGGAAATAGCTATCCACAAAAGGCCCGCCGGTGAGCGCATCCAGGCTCACGCCTGCCTGGCGCGAGAGCTCGTTCTCCGGGATCAAGCCGACAGAAAGCAGCAGCGTATCGCAGGGGATGAGCTCTTCGCTGCCGGTGATTGGCTGCCAGCGCTCATCCACTGCGACGGTTTCGACCGCTTCCACGCGCTGCTGACCAAGGATGCGCTTGATGGTGTGCTGCAGCTGCAGCGGGATGTTGAAATCCTGCAGGCACTGCACGTAGTTGCGCATCAGACCGGAAAGATAGGGCATGATTTCCAGCACGCGCTCCACCTGGGCGCCTTCGAAGGTCAGGCGGCGCGCCATGATCATGCCGATGTCGCCTGAGCCGAGAATGACAAAGCGTTTGCCGGGCATAAAACCTTCTATGTTAACCCAGCGCT
>Ga0209164_1003533_pt1 | contig 14735 bp, 13 predicted proteins | sample MTBNYHSulfiMetaG_FD_187458 | JGI IMG/M metagenome (GOLD analysis project Ga0209164, IMG submission 187458) | Enrichment culture microbial communities from rom New York Harbor, USA that are MTBE-degrading - MTBE-NYH (New York Harbor Sulfidogenic)... | ecosystem: Environmental > Aquatic > Marine >...
ACAAGGAGACAAAAAGCCAGGGAAAATATACGAAAAGATTTCATATTACTCTTATTTTCTTGTATTACCGCAAAAATTGCAACAAGGGAAAATCAGGTCTTTCAGGTATACTATCTCATGGCATACACAATCGCCCTTGCGGGAAAAGGCGGCACAGGAAAGACCACCCTTGCAGGCATTACCATACGCTATCTGGTCGAGAAAAGGAAGCAGCCCGTCCTTGCAGTTGACGCCGATGCAAACAACTGTCTGAACGAAGCCCTCGGAGTAAATGTCCATGCGACTGTAGGGAAACTGAGAGAGGATTCACTGCAGATCATCAGGAACGGCACTGAAAGACCCGGAGGCATGTCGATGGAACAGCTTTTTGACTACCAGATACAGCAATCTCTTATAGAATCAAAGGGGTTTGACCTTCTCGTCATGGGCAGGCCTGAGGGTCCCGGCTGCTACTGTGCGGCAAACAACATTATCAGAAAATATACAGACAAACTCTCGGAAACATATCCCTATGTCGTAATTGATAATGAAGCAGGGATGGAACACCTGAGCAGACGGACTACCCACCGCGTAAACCTGCTGATGATCGCAAGCGATCCTTCAGTGCGCGGGTTGCAGACCGCAAAGAGGATCGACACCCTTGTCAGCGAACTCGACCTGGACATTGCAAGCCGTGTTCTTCTTATTAACAGAATCTCCGGTAATGAAGGCACGGAATTGCAGAATCTGGCAGAAAAACTAAGCCTTCGGGTTGCCGGTCTAGTCCCCCACGACGATCTTCTGCTCCCCCTCGGCCTCAAAGGAGATTCAGTGTTTCATCTGCCTGCCGATGCGAAATCACTCTGTTCTCTGTATGCAATCCTTGATACCCTGAACATCACGTAATCCCTCCTCCTTATTCCCGTATCACATGAAATTAACTTTTACGCTCCTCAGGAATCCGGCGATTTCTTCGGGTATCGACGGGTTCGTATACATTCCCGATCCGAGTTCAAATCCCGATGTATGGGTAATCCGCGGCACGATGCTCATATACCAGTGGAAATATTCGGATTCAGCTTCGCTGATACTTTCAGAACGTATAAGAAAATTAAAATCAGGGTTCTCAAGTCCGAAATACAGCTTCAAGAGTATAGTCTTCAGGTGATAGGCACAATCGACGATCTCATCATCCCGGATATCCCCGAACGCGCCACTGTGCCGTTTGGGGAAAATCCATGTATGGAAAGGAGAGAGTGCGGCATAAGGGATAAAGGTAGCAAAGTGGTCAGTATTGATGAGAACCCTTCTCCCGTCAGCAATTTCATCCTTCAGTGAAGCACACATGAGGCATTCACCAGCATGATCGAAATATCGCTTTGCCTCTGTGATCCTCTCTCTCACCTGGAAAGGGGTAACCGGGGTCCCGATGATCTGTGAATGCGGATGGAGTATTGTCGTGCCGGACCGCTCTCCCTGGTTTTTGAAAATAATGACGTGCCTTACCGACTGATTTTTATGGATAGCTAAAAAGCGGTCTCTATAGACGCTGAGAATATTCGCGATGTCTCCAACAGGAAGAAGCGCTGTGGGCATGTTATGAACCGGCGTTTCTATAATCACCTCATGCTGGCCTACCCCGCTCACGAGATGCTTCAGCCCTTCGCTTCTCCTTGTCCGCTCTCCTTCACTGGATAACGCAGCATATTTATTCGGTATGACTCTTATCATCCATTTTCCATTCTCAGTGGTTCTCATGATTTCACCAGGGGTCATGTGTTCGTTTCCCGGACAAAAAGGACATGATGCGTGGTATTCAGGCAACGGCTTCTTGTCTCTGATCAAACGGAAATCTACGGGTCTTTTCGCCCTTTCAGTCGAGAGAATAACCCATTCCCGGACTATGAGGTTCAACCGTAATTCAGGCATTTGAGAACATCATATCACAGAACCCTCCGGTATTCACACTATTCGATTGCCAAATACAAGGGAACAGTTCTACAATAAACTATGTATAAAAGAATTGTTGCAGGAAGCATCATTCCCTGCTTGTTTTCCCTGGCATTTCTCTTTGCCTGTAGTGATGGACCAAAAAATCCGGTTGCGGAATATGGGGACGCGCTCACAGGCGCATATAAGAGTGGACAGCAGGCGGGAGAAACAGCCAATCTCGATGCGGTGAAGAAAACAGTGGGAATTTACCGGGCTACCCATGGCAATTATCCGCAGAGTCTCGACGATATCAAGGACCTCATGACCTCAAAAATAGACCTTTCACGATATGAATACAATCCGGAAAACGGCACTGTCTCCTTAAAGGAATAACTGTTCCCTCATCATGGAGAGAATACTGAGCTTGACACTTATTTCGGTTACTTTTTATAATTTTATACTTTGGGCATAAAAAGTCTTTTTTCCCATAATGAAAATACTGATATCAGAAATTCCCGATGAAGGGCTGGATATTGCGGACGAAGAGAATATTGAATCCGATATTATCCATTCACCGGTCCAGATACAATTGAGGGTTGATAAAGTCGGCTCCGAGGTTATGATCAGAGGCAATCTCACGGCAGAAGCTGGTCTTCAATGCAGCAGATGTGCCGGTGATTTTCAGTCGGTACTCACAATCCCGGTCGATGCGGTATATCATCCGGTTGAAGAACTCAAGGGAGACGAGAACCATGAGGTTGCATCCGACGAACTCAATATAGATTTTTACGCCGGCGATGAGCTCGATATCCATAGCCTTGTCCATGAACAGGTTATGCTCGCTCTGCCCATGAAGCCGCTCTGCAGTGACATATGTAAAGGCATATGTCCGCAATGCGGAACAGACTTGAATACCGGGACCTGTACCTGCAGCACGCATACAGTAGATCCACGGCTTGAAGTGTTAAAAAAATATTTCCCTGAATGAAAGGAGCAAGAAATTGGCGAATCCAACGCATAGACATTCGAAAGCACGGAGAGACAAAAGAAGGGCCAACTGGAAAGGCCAGATGCCGAACCTGAGTCTCTGTCCGGATTGCAATGAATTAAAGATTTCCTTCAAAGTATGTCCGCTGTGCGGTTCATACCATGGCCGCAAGGTTCTCGATATCGTTGAAAAAGAGGCATGAGGATTGCCCTTGACGCAATGGGGGGTGATTATGCCCCTGCAGTCAATATCGAGGGCGCTTTTGACACAATAAGTGATTCCCCGGATATTCATGTCATCCTGGTCGGTGACGAACCAGTCCTGAGGAAAGGACTCGAAGGAAAGCGGTATTCGTCTGACCGCATAACTATTCTCCATGCCTCTCAGACTGTCGGGATGGACGAATCTCCTTCGTCTGCGATAAGAAAAAAAAAGGACTCATCAATACGGAGGGGGATTGATCTTGTCAGGAACGGTGAAGCCGATGCGTTTGTAAGCGCAGGTCATTCCGGTGTTGTCATGGGTACCGCGCTCTTATGCCTCGGGACATCCGATATGGTTGACCGTCCTGCAATAGCTGCAATAATGCCTACGCTGAAAGCACCTTTTGTGCTTATTGATGCAGGCGCCAATATTCACTGCAAACCAAAGAACCTCCTTCAGTTTGCACTCATGGGAAACACCTATTGCAGGGTTATCCTCGGAAGGGCTGAACCGAGGGTTGCGCTGATGAGCACCGGTGAAGAAGACAGTAAAGGGAACGAACTCACCAAAGAGACCTATAAACTCCTGAAAGAGGCAGACGTAAATTTTATCGGGAATATAGACGGAAAGGATATCTTTACCGGAAACATCGATGTGATTGTCTGCGACGGTTTCACCGGCAATGTCATACTCAAGACAAGCGAGGGGCTCGCAGACACCCTCATTAAGATGCTGAAGAGAGAGGTCGCCAACCTTGCATCCGGTAGGATCGGTTATCTGCTCATTAAACCTGCTCTGAAGAATTTTAAAAAGAAGACAGATTACGACGAATACGGCGGAGCGCCGCTTCTCGGCATCAACGGCGCCTGCATTATAAGCCATGGGAGATCGACGGCAAAGGCGATCCGGAACGCTATCAGGGTCGCCTCCGACTTTGCCGGGAAAAAAGTCTGCGAGATAATTTCGTCGGCAATTGAGAAAGACCTTTCCCGTCATGAAAGATTAAAAAGTGCGAAGAAGTAGGATCATTTCTACCGGTTCTTTTCTTCCCGAAAAAGTCCTCACCAATGCCGACCTCGAAAAAATGGTTGACACGTCCGACGAATGGATCACGGAAAGAACCGGGATCAAAGAGAGGCGGATAGCCGTTCACGGTCAGGCAGCGTCCGATCTCGCGTATGAAGCATCACGAGTCGCCCTTGAAAGGGCCGGAATCAGCGCCGGAGAGGTGAACGCAATTATTGTCGGCACAATATCCGGTGATATGCCCTTCCCTTCTACCGCATGTTTTCTTCAGGACAAACTCGGGGCATCGAATGCGGTTGCGTTTGACGTCAATGCAGCCTGTTCCGGTTTTCTCTATGCCCTCTATGTGGCAGACAGTTTTATCAAATCCGGCCTCCAGGAAAAGATTCTTGTTGTCGGCACCGAAATACTCTCACAGATAACCGACTGGGAAGACAGGACAACCTGTGTTCTTTTTGGTGATGGCGCCGGCGCTGCGGTAGTTGTGCCGTCTTATGACGACAGGGGTGTTCTTTCGGTCCATATTCACTCTGACGGAACGATGTGGGACCTCATTTCCGTCCCCGGCGGCGGTTCACGCAATCCTGCATCGTCCGACTCGATCAATCAGAGGCTTCATTACATCAAGATGAAAGGGAATGAAACGTTTAAGGTCGCGGTAAGGACTCTTGAGGATATTGCGCTGAAAACCCTTGCACAGAATGGTCTCGTCCCTTCAGACCTTGCGCTTCTCGTGCCGCACCAGGCGAACCAGAGGATCATTCAGGCGACAGCGGAACGGCTGAAATTGCCGAAAGAAAAAGTCGTCATGAATCTTGACAAGTATGGGAATACCTCTGCTGCTTCCATCCCGATAGCCCTCGACGAGGCGGTCCGGACAGGAAGAATCAGGGAGCGAGACTACATTCTTCTTGAAGCATTCGGAGGAGGACTTACCTGGGCTTCCGCCCTAATAAAGTGGTGATTTTCTGGTCCCTGTATCAAGGAGACGCCTTACCGCAGCGAGCAATTCCATACTCTGGAACGGTTTTCTGATAAATACGTCAACCAGCTTGTCTCTGCTTACCGAAGTATCACTGTAACCCGAGATACCGATAACCTTGATCCCCGGTTTTATCTGTTTGAAGGTTTTTATCAGTTCGGGGCCCTCCATGAGCGGCATCATGATGTCGGTAATGACAAGCTGGATCGTTTCGAAATCGCTTTTGAACATATCGATTGCGTTCAGAGAATTGTTCACGGCCATAATCTGGTAACCATGGTTTTCCAGTATCTCTTTGACAAAATTGAGCACGTCGACATCGTCGTCAACAACCATAATGTTCTCATAGCCCTCAATTGAGACGATTCCAGGCTTTTCGATGCCCCTGAAAACTTTTTCGGATGCAGGGAAATAGATCGAAAATATTGACCCCTTTCCTGGTTCACTCTCCACTGATACATATCCTTTGTGGTCCTTGACAATCCCGTACACCGTAGCAAGACCAAGGCCTGTTCCCTTGCCCTTTTCTTTTGTGGTAAAAAAAGGATCGAAAATCTTATTCATAAGCTGTTTCGGAATCCCGCTGCCGGTATCGGATACTACTAACACTATATACTTGCCCGGAATGATGTATGCAGGAGCCTCATATCGGTCTTTTCCGACATCCGTCGCCTCGGTCCGTATGGTAATAAGCCCACCGTCAGGCATGGCATCACGTGCATTCACCATGAGGTTCATAAGAATCTGTTCGATCTGGTTTGGGTCACCCTCGATGTTCTGAAGCGGACTGGTCAATTCCATCTTTATCCCTATCCGTTTGTCCAGTACGCCTTCGAAAAGCCGCACCGAGTCATTGATGACGTCATGGAGATTCAGCGGGACGATTTCATGGGCCTCCCTCCTCGCGAAACTGAGGAGCTTCGAGACCATTATCCCCGCCTTCCGGGCTGAACTTTCGATGTTCCGCACCCTCAATTTTGAGGTCTCGTCCAGTGCGCTGAATTCAAGGAGCAATTCCGAATACCCGAGGATGGTCGTCAGAATATTATTGAAGTTGTGCGCGATGCCGCCCGCGAGCGCACCGACAGACTCCATCTTCTGCGAATGCATGAGCTGTTCCTGTATCCTTTTCTTTTCCGTGATATCGCGGTAGAACGACTGGATGAAGAGTTCCCCCCCTATCTCTATCGCCTTAGCGCTGACTTCAAGGTCTACTTTTTCCCCTTCTCTCCGGTGATGTTCGGTCTCATAAATTATGGAGTCACCGTGCAGAATCCGCTCTCTCCTGTCGTCAATCTGTTTCTTATCGCCTCTTGCCTCAAGTAATTCTATGTTCACTCCTATCAGCGACTCCCGTTCAAAACCATGGATCTCGCAGGCCTTTTTATTCACGTTTATGATCGTCCCGTTCCTGTCCTGCACGATAACCCCGTCGGTTGCATTATCGAAAATGGACTTGTGCCATTTTTCTGAAATGCTCAGTTCCTTGGTGCGTTCCTGAACGAGTTCTTCAAGTTGGGATGAATAGATTTCCAGTTGTTTTTTATCTTGTGAGAGATCATATTGAAGGCTGAGTTCATTCCGAAGTCTTTTTTGGCTAAGATACCTCCATACGTTTGCGATGGAAAATGTCGCCACAAGAAACGAGAGAGGCATAGAAAAGACACTGAATTTAAGCGAAGTATCAAACAGAAGAATCGGGACAATATAAATGGATAACGCTATTGCTGATATCATAACAGCATTTTTTATATCCATGGGGATGAACCCCACGACTACCATGACGAGGATAAAAATGCCTGCATAATACGTTGAGGAATGTCCGCCAAATTGTAATATCATATACTCGATTATTGAGGCAGAAATTATCACAGCAGTATAGGTAAGAAAGAGCTGATAGCCCTTGCTGATTTTTCTCCTGTTTAAAAGAAAAAGAAGAATAAATACGGCTGCTCCAATTAGACGATATTTCAGAAAGTTGTAAAAGTTTTCGGGCGTAGCAATATAATCCATGAGAGACAGAAATAAGAAAAACAAAGCACCGAAGAAGAGAGCGAGCCCAACCCAGAATTGGGATGATTTATTGATTTCTTGCTTGATAAAGGATGCTTTATCCATTCACTGAAATTATAGACTATCTCTATTCTTTTTTGAATCAATTTATTTACTGTATGATCGAGGGATGAAAATATCAGCGGGGAAGCTTCTCTCTTCTCATTATTGACTTTGCAGTATTATAACCAAGGTAGGCAACCCCGGGTATCCCGTGAGTCTGTGTTATCCAATGACCAGTCAAATAAAGTCTTTTTATCTCTGTCTTATGACGAAATACGGGATCAAAAAGCTGTGAGGGCAGTGGCGCCCATCCATAATTAGACCCTTTATGGTTGAGAGTGTATCGATAAAGAGTATGCGGGGTTGCCGCATCAAAATAAGCAATATTCTGTGTGAGTTCCGGGATGGTTTTCGTCACATGCTCAAGGAGAATATTTGCAATACGTTCCTTGTTCTTTCTCCAGAATGTTTCTGTCCTGAACGGTGCGAGGGAAAAGGCAAGAATAGTCTTTTTATCAGGGGCGACCCTGAACATAAATCCACCGCTTTTCCTGAAATCACAACGGTTCACATGATAGAATATTTTATCCAGATCGTAATGGGGAAGATACCATATGTTTGTTCCCTTCTGCGGAAGCCCTGAAAATGGTTTCTTGATACCTATATAGAGAATAAAAGTCGAGAGCGCAGATTTCATGGTTGCAACTTTCTGACGAAGCACATTTCCTGCTTTTTCTTTTTTCAGAAAAGTCTTCGCTGTCTGTGTAATATCACAGGCTGAAACAACATACTTTGACAAGTAAGTCTCTCCTGTCTCCACTTCGACACCCGTGACCGTTTCGTTTTTGCAAAGGATTTTTTGCACACATTTTCGGTAAAAAACCTTTCCTCCATGCTCTTGTATGTATGAACTCAACGCGTCAGGCAGTTGTTGAATACCGCCCTCCGGATAATATCCGCCATCGATCATGAACTCATAAAATATTTTTGTTCCCGTGAATGCCGAAAGCATCGACGGAGGCAATCCTCCGTTGCCAAAAACAGGGAAAGTAAGGGCATTAAGCAACCTTGAATCGTAAAAATAAGACCCGAGAAATGAGGAGAATGTTTTGCCGATCATTTTCATATTTGCGAATTGGTTCACCGATGACTGCGGAGAATAATAGTCAAAATATTTCCTGATATTGTGCTCTTCCGCTGGAAACAGCCGCGCAAGATCCGCAACTGTTCTCTGCGTGTCGTTCCAGAAACTGATTTCGAAATCCGGCGTGCAGACGATATCTGACGGATCAAAACGTGTAATCATAATTCGTTTGTCAAGAGAAATATCTTCAAGAATTTTCCTGAAATTTCCTCCTTCCCTGTAGCTCCCGAAGGAATGCGCTGCTGCATCAAATAGAAAATCCCTTCTCTTAAACGAGGAGCAATACCCTCCTGGTTTTGTGTGATATTCCAATACGAGCACTTTCATCCCGGCTTTAGCAAGATAACATCCGCACACAAGGCCGCTAATCCCTGCCCCTATAATGATAACGTCGTACTGTTCGTTCGGGCTCACGTTCATAGATTCACTATCCCTTCTGTTTCGTAAGTTCTGCAATCAGATCTACCACCTGTCGGACTGTGACGAGGTTCGGTATGTCCTCATCTCGAACGGACACCTTATACTTCTTTTCAATAGCGACTGCAATCTCTATCGCTTTAATAGAATCAACCTCCAAATCTTTTTGTAAATCAGATTCAGGTCGTATCTCTTCTTCATCATACCCTGATATATCTGCAACTATTGAGATTATCTCTTTTTCCAGTGTGCTATTCATCGGAATTATTATTCTCCTTTCATTCTGTGAATTTCTTCAAGATAAGCGATGCATTATTCCCGCCGAAAGCATACGAATTATTCATCACTATAGTAGCCCGTTGTTGTCGTGCTTTGTGTGGTACGCAGTCAATATCACATTCAGGATCATAGGTATCAAAATTGATGGTTGGCGGAATGATGTCATGCTTCACAACAAGTGCACAGGTAATTGCCTCTATCGCAGAAGCTGCCCCCATAGTGTGTCCAAGCATCGATTTGATCGAACTGACCGGTATGCTTTTGTATCGTGCACCAAAAACCATTTTAATGGCCGCGCTCTCTGTCTTATCATTGGCTTGAGTTCCTGTACCATGAGCGCTGATATAATCAACCTGATCTGACGTTATTCCGGTTTCGCGCATTGCATTAATCATGCACCGGGCAACACCTTCGACAGAAGGCTGTGTCATATGCTGGGCATCACAGCTAAGGCCGTATCCTAATATTTCTGCATAAATATCAGCATTTCTCTGTAAGGCACTCTCAAGGGATTCCAGCATGAGAATCCCTGCACCTTCTGCCACCATCATGCCTTTCCTGTTCTTGTCAAAAGGCTGACACTTTTCCGGCGCTACTGCCGAAAACTGATTGAATCCTGTGAAGGAGATTCGTGAGAAGGGGTCAGAACCACCCGCAAAAACCAGATCAGCCCTGCCGAAACGAATGAGATCAAAGCCGTACCCTATGGCATAATTCCCGGCTGCACATGCGGTTGGAATCATGCAATTCGGCCCGCGTGCTCCAATTTCTTTCGCAACTGCTGCAGGGGTTGTATGCGGCGGGAGTAGTCTTACCAAATTCCTTTCAATATCCTGACGGGATAACCTTTTATCATTAATTCGTTCGATAGCCTGTACCGATCCCGTAGTCGTTCCTATACATATTCCTATCCTTTCCGGTTGCAGGAGGTCTTCAGACAACCGGGCATCTTTTTTCGCGAGTACTGCAGCCGCCACTGCAAACTGTGACGACCGGTTGTACTGCTGTATTTTGTCTTCAGTAATAAATTGCCGGGGATCAAAATGCTTTACTTCTCCGCCGTTATGTGTAAAATGGTTGGTCGTATCGATTGATGAAACAGGGCTTATGCCTGATTTTCCCTGGAGCAGGCTGTCCCAGAATTCCTGCCATCCGATTCCGATGGAGGAAACAACACCAAGTCCTGTTATTACTATCCGTTTATTCATTCTTCATGCTGAAGACCATCTCGGCTTCCGCAACTTTTTTCTTGTCAACAAAAGCTTCTCCTGAAACATACGCGCCTGCCCGCAGAGATTTTACATTTATCACTTTTATCCTTAACTGGTCACCGGGCACAACAGGGTGGAAAAACCTTGCTTTGCAAGAACCGAAATAGTAAAGTGACTTTGTATCTTCACCGGCGACTTCCTTTCCAGAGGCGAAAAGTATAATCGCAGTCTGCGCCATTGCCTCGATAATAAGGGCGCCCGGCATGACCGGGGTTTCCGGAAAATGGCCGGCGAAAAACGGTTCATTGATTGAGACATTCTTTACCGCAACAGCCTCTCTCCCTGATTCAAGGTGGAGCACTCTGTCTATCATGAGAAAAGGATATCTCTGCGGAATCAGTTTCTTAATTGCCTTGATGTCAAGTTCCATTGTCACCCTCCGTATCTCTTGACCACCATTGCTGTATTATGGCCATAAGGGTCTGATGCGAGCACAAGTGCATTCTGTATCATTCTCTCTCTTGCTATGTTCGGCACGCAGTCGAGATCGCATTCCGGATCGTTCTCTTCGTAATTCACTGTTGGAGGGATAATTCCCCGGTGGAGACATCCTGCTGAGGCTGCAAGAGAGAGCGCTCCGGAAGCGGAAAAGGTCTCTCCTATCATGGATTTAATCGAACTTACAGGAATGTCATACGCATATTTACCGAAGACATCTTTAATGGCTGATGTTTCCAGCCTGTCAAGACCTCTGGTAGAATTTGCGCAGGAAGCAATATACTCTATCTGCTCGGGTGCCAGGAATGCTTCCTTCAAGGCAAGATTTATAGCCTTTTGCAGCCCAATCCCCTTATGAGAAAAATCCATTTCTGCTTTTGTGTCAAAGGAATTGCCGCAGCCGGCCACAGTAGCGTAAATATCTCTGCCTCTTTGCCGGGCATGATTTTCTTCTTCAAGGATAAGAACCGCAGCGCCTTCTGAAAGTATTGCTCCATTTCTCCTCGCATCAAAGGGGCGACAGAGAGGTTCTGTCCCATCCATACCCGACAAACAACCGAGCTTATAAAACCCAAGGAATGTTTCTTCACACAACTCCTCGACCCCGCCTGCAAGAACGACATCTGCCCTGCCAAGCCGGATAAAATCGACCGCATAAGAGATGGCATCAAGGCCTGCACAAAATCCGGTCGAGATCGTTGTATTGAATCCCTTGACTTTAAAGCGGATCGATACCTGGCTCGCGGGTGAGTTTATTACCGTATTCGGGAAATGGGAAGGGTTAACATACCTCGGTCCTTCGACAAGGCCCTGACGATCAAACTCTGCAATACTGCGAAGACTGCCGAAAGTAGTCCCGATAGAAACGCCGGTAGAATATGTGTTTTCCTCTGTTATCTCCAGTCCCGCATCGTCCAGAGAAAACTTTGCAGCAACGCTGACCAATTTGGTGCTCCTGTCAAGGGTACGAAGACCTTTCTTGCCGAGTAAGGGAACAGGATCGAAATCACCGATCTCTCCGGCACGATGAACATTGAGCGCAGAGGTATCGAATAGACTTACCGGACTGAACCCTGTTTTACCCTGGACAAGGCTATGCCAGTATTCATCCCTGCCGATACCTATAGGAGAAACTATTCCTATTCCTGTAATAACAGCTTTTTTCATCAGCCTTAATGACCTCCTGCCATATCATGTTTTCCGAGAGAAACAATCATGTTCATTTCCCGGAAAACCATTACAGCATAGCAGATGAATAAAATCAGCGCTATTGTGCTACCAGATAAAATACTATGACACCTGAATCCTCACGTTTTTCAGTGATTAAACTTTCCGGAATGTCAGCATCGGAAAATATCTTGAAGAAATCTTCTTCATTTCGCTGCAAAAAACCGTCCCAGTCAACAATCCAGTGATAATCATGGTATCTGTAACGCTTTGCGTCCTTGAATGATGTGATAAGCAATCCGCCCGGATTAAGCAATGCGTACATAGCTTTGAATAACCGTGCAAGGAACTCTGAATCAAGGTAATCAAAAAATCCAACACTGTAAATAATATCCTGTTTTCCGAATTCACTCAGGTTCAGCTCGTGATCGAACATCCTCAGGGCATTATATTTTCTCAATTTCACCTGTTGAGAGGTAAGCGGAGAAATATTGGTATATGAAAGTCGGTTTGCAGCGAAAGAGAGTGAATCCTGATCGAAATCGATGCAGGTAAATATTGCTTCTGAACGTTCAATCTCCGGAGCCAGCTCGAAAACTTCACGGCATGAACCGCAGGCTATATTCAGCACCGAAGGCCGCGATCTTTTTGAAAGTTCTTCCTTAAGGATACTTTCCAGTTTCTTTAATCGGTTACTGACAGCTACTGCAAGGTCAGTACTTAAACAATAAAGATCCAAATAGTAACCCAGGCCTTCTGAAAGGGGGGTATTCCTGTACGCGCTTTCGAGCATTTTAAAATCACCCTGATATCCCTGGGGCCAGGTCCTCGCCCGGTTAATAAAATAGCTTTTTGAGAGGATAGGATTCGTTTTCTCCCTGAATCTTATCCTTGTTGACCGGATGACATCCTTGTCTTGCACCTGCTGCTCGAATTTTGCACAGGATAACAGCACGTCATCTACTGCCTCTTTAGTCGCCTGTAAGAGTTCTTCAGGTTTTTCGTCAAGATCGAGGCATCTTTTTTCCAGCGCCTCAAGACGTTTATTGAATACCTCGGTTGCCTCATCGAGTTGGACAACGTATTTTCCGTCTAACTCTACCCCTGCCCTGTATCCGCTGTCAGACTGTGTGCACCAGCGCACGTACCCTACCTTTTCTTCTATCCCGCTGTTGAACCATACAATATTGCCCGGCGTAAGCGCATAGTCGGTCTGAATGCCGATACCTGTCTTGCTGACATCGATCGCATTGGCTTTCAGGTCAATCAACCTGCGCTGCTTTGCATCCTTCGAAAAAACAGAATAATCGATTTCGATAGAACATGGTGTTCTTGAAAACTTCCTGTTTGTTGCATAGTGAGTCGTTTCTGCATATTCCATGTGGTCCCCCTTTTGTGCAATAATTTTATTGTGTTATTCCTGCAACACTGCCATCACCCGGATAATCGTCTTTTTACCTCATCATAATCTTCACTCCTCCTTTTGGTAATAGAATTATTTTCATGAAGTATCTTATAGATTACCGGCGCCACCTCCTGAACATTGTTTCAAGTTTATCGCGGTACGCCATTGATAAGAGTACGATGACAATTGCGACACCAATCAGCATGGAAAACCGGTAATACTGCTGATTGCGGACAAAGATTCCTCCCAGGGTGAGCATGACGGTGCCCATAAACCTCCCTGCAGTGCTGATTATCAGAAATTCGCCTGTAGCCATAGGGCCGAGGCCAAGAATATAACAGAGGTAATCTTTCGGAAATCCGGGTATGAGAAAGAGGATGAATACAAGCACCGCCGCCTTGCGATGTTTCAGAAGATAGTCATACCGGTCGATCGTTTTTTTCTGTACAAACTTTTCGACAAAAGGCCTTCCGAAGGTCTTTGAGAAAATAAAAGCGAGCCAGGAACCAAAAGTTAATCCGATAGTCGAGAGTATGATTCCAAGGAACCCGCCATAGAGATACCCGCCGAGAAACCCGGTAACCTCACCGGGAACCGGCGCCGCAACAACCTGGATGGCCTGAAGAGTCACAAACCCGACCCATGAGAGAGGACCAAGGCTGCTGAGAAACGAGATAAGCTCATTCCTGTTCAGAAAAAAATGGAACGCACCAGACTTGTAGAGCACAAGAACGAACAGGAGAAAGCCGATGAGGATGGAAAGCTTGAGCCAGATATTATTTCTCGGTCTCTCGCTGCCGCTCACTCTCTCTTTTCTTCCACCTCTTTTGAAAATTTATCAAAAAACGGTTTGATCAAATCAATCGGAACAGGGAATATGATCGTTGAATTTTTTTCTGTTGCAATTTCCCCCAGGGTCTGCAGAAATCTGAGTTGTAAAGCAGACGGCGCTGTCGCTATGATCTGTGCTGCGTCAGCAAGTTTCTGGGAAGCTTGAAATTCTCCTTCTGCGTGGATGACCTTTGCCCTTCTTTCACGTTCTGCCTCTGCCTGTTTTGCTATAGCCCTCTGCATCTCTACAGGTAAGTCAACATTCTTGACTTCTACTGCCGTGACTTTAATTCCCCATGGTTCAGTCTGAAAATCGATCACTTTCTGAAGCTCTGCGTTCACTTCTTCCCTTTTGGTAAGAAGGTCGTCAAGCTGGCTCTGGCCGAGGATACTCCTGAGGGTCGTCTGTGCAATCTGTGAAGTTGCAAAATAAAAATCCTCCACCTCGGTTATTGCCTTAATAGGGTCCATCACCCTGAAATATACGACCGCATTCACTTTGACGGAGATATTGTCTTTGGTAATAACATCCTGTGACGGCACGTCCATAGTGACCGTGCGGAGGCTTACCTTGACCAGCTTGTCGATAATCGGCCATATGATAACGAGGCCGGGTC
>Ga0209164_1003534_pt1 | contig 14735 bp, 12 predicted proteins | sample MTBNYHSulfiMetaG_FD_187458 | JGI IMG/M metagenome (GOLD analysis project Ga0209164, IMG submission 187458) | Enrichment culture microbial communities from rom New York Harbor, USA that are MTBE-degrading - MTBE-NYH (New York Harbor Sulfidogenic)... | ecosystem: Environmental > Aquatic > Marine >...
ACGGGGCAGAAGTGGATCTCATTCTGGAACTGAACGGCACCCTCTTTCCCATCGAGATCAAGGCGAAATCCAACCCCGACCGAAAGGATATTTTAGGGTTTGCCGCCCTGCGGGACTGTTTTCCCCACGAGAGAATCCACAACGGACTGCTCGTCTGTTCGATTGAAGAGCCCCGCAAACTTTCCGATACCGTTCTTGCTGTCCCCTGGTCTGTCCTGTAGCTTCAGTAGCCATCATTCACAACGATGAATATTCAACCACCACCCTTCTCCCACTGGAGAGGGAAATAAACACCTAACAGGCTAACAGCCTACAGCCTAAAAAGCTAATGACTACAGGCTAACAGTCTACAGCCTAAACAGCTCAGAGCGAGTGCCCAAAGGGCGAACGAGGGGCTTACCGACCTTGCGGCAATAAAAACACCCAACATTGATTTTGCCGCGCCTGTGTTGTACGCTGAATAGACTATTGCATTAATTCACGATTCGGCCGAAGCGTACTGAAAACATATCAAAAATTACCCATGCGACCCGCCAACCAGTCCATAAACCAATCACCCCGGAGGCCCAGTGGTATTGCCGGATAATGCGAACTCCTCACTTGCGGTCCTTATCGACGCGGATAACGCCAATCCTGCCATTGTGGAAGGGCTCCTTGCGGAGGTTGCCAAGCTTGGGACAGCGAGTGTCAAGCGTATATACGGCGATTGGACCACACCACATCTCGGTCAATGGAAAACTGTCCTCCTGGAACACTCGATACAGCCCATCCAGCAATTTCGATATACCACCGGCAAGAACGCAACGGACAGTGCCATGATCATAGATGCCATGGACCTGCTGTATACCGGGCACTTTTCAGGTTTCTGCCTGGTGTCAAGCGACAGCGATTTCACCCGCCTTGCCTCCCGAATCCGGGAATCAGGGAAATGCGTCTATGGATTTGGCGAGAAGAAGACACCCAGGCCTTTTGTCTCTGCCTGCGACCGCTTCATTTACACCGAAGTTTTTGCCAAAAAATCAGAAGATCAAAAGGAACCATCCTTAATCCCACGGGACAAAAAAGAGTTGCGTGGCGACGCAACCCTGATGAATCTTCTTCGCTCCGCCATAGAAGCCTGCTCCGACGAATCGGGATGGGCGGCCCTCGGCCCTGTCGGAAACTTCATCAGCAAGACTGCCAACGACTTTGATCCAAGGAACTATGGCTTTATAAAGCTCAGTGAGTTAATCAAGGCCATCGGACTGTTTGAGCTCGATCGCCGTGATAAAGGCGTGTTCGTTCGCGACAACCGGAAAAAAATTGCAGCGTGATCCAACCCCCTCAAACAACACAAAAAAGGAATCCCATGATATCCTTCTTTGATCAAGGTTATCATGGGACAACTCGCAACTTCATATTCTCTTCTCCTAACAGACTTCAGTCGCAACAGCTAAAGCCTAACCCCGGCGAGTCATCACTCAAGCCTTGCAATATCCCGTAAATTTTGAGAAACTCTGGTAACCATCTTTACTCTTTCCACGGACATGAACTCCATGAACGAAAACAGCAAAAAACCTCCGGTTACCATCCTGTTGCCGGCCTATAACGAGGAGCAGAGCATCGCGGCCACCATCAAAAGCATCCAGCAGCTCCACCCTGATTTTGAAATACTGGTAATTGACGACGGTTCCACGGACAACACCATGCAGGAAGCGATGGATGCAGGCGCTACCATCTGGCCGCACCCCTATAATATCGGTAATGGAGCAGCGATAAAGACGGGCTTGAGAATGGCTTCAGGGGACTGGATAGTTATGATGGATGCGGACGGACAACATCAACCGGAAGATATCGCCCGATTGCTGGAATACAAGGACAAATTCGACATGGTCGTCGGGGCACGGACCAAGGCATCAGATACCAAGGTGCACAGGGATATAGCCAACACCATATACAACTGGTTTGCTTCCTACGTAACAAAATTCAAGATCCAGGACCTCACTTCGGGGTTTCGGTTAGTCCGCCAAAGCACTGTGCAAAAATTTGTTGATCTTCTGCCAAACACTTTTTCCTACCCATCAACAATCACCATGGCGTACCTTCGTACCGGCAGAAGCATCAAGTATGTTCCCATCCAGACAAAAGCCAGGAAAGGCAGGAGCAAGATTAAACTGTTGCAGGACGGTACCCGCTTTATTCTCATCATAATAAAAGTGGCTACCCTATTTTCCCCTTTGCGTGTTTTTCTGCCCATTAGCGCCTTCTTGTTTTTCCTGGCGCTTGGTTATTACTTGTTCACGTTCATTACCCAAGGGCGATTTACGAACATGTCGGCTCTCCTCTTCACCAGTTCAATCATGATTTTCATGATGGGGCTCATTTCAGAACAGATTTCCCAATTATATTATGACAGGGCAAAATAATTGCTATTATATATACGTGATGCACTTCAACATTTACTGTATATTTAATTGATTATAATACGATTTTCTCACCATTATATTCATTAATAAATATCTAAAATGAAGATAAGTTATTATAACTTTAAAAAAATATTTTTTAATATTCGTTATACTCCTATTCATCCTCAGTGGTTAGCATATAAACATGACCTTCAAAAATTTACCTTAATCAACAAATGGGCAAGAGGTCTTGTAGTAGATATTGGCTGCTCAGACAAGCACATTAGCAAATATCTTTCCAGCAACACAGAATATATTGGTTTGGATTACTATACAACAGCTTCACAATGGTACCAAACTCGCCCTCATATATATGGAGATGCGCAAGACTTACCATTCTCTTCAGAAAGCATGGATACTCTACTCCTCCTAGACGTCCTTGAGCATTTGCCATCACCTGACTCTTGTTTTAAAGAAATTAAAAGAGTCTTAAAACCTTCAGGATTACTAATCATTCAAGTGCCCTTCCTCTACCCTCTACATGACACACCACTCGATTTTCATCGATGGTCAATCTATGGCCTTCGCTGCTTAGCAAAAAAATACGAACTTGAGATAATAGAAGAAGCGTATCTTGGGAATCCACTGGAAACAGCCGGGCTGCTATCAAATATTGCAATATGCAAACTATTTATTAATTGGTTTAAACAAAAAAATCCCATGTTATTATTTACTCCTCTAGTTCCACTAGTAGTCATTACAATCAATTTAGCATCTCGATTTATATCGGCACTAACGATAAAAGACACATTTATGCCACACGGGTACCGACTAATCCTTAAAAGAGGATTATAATACAAGGCTTACTTAATCTACCCTCTTCATTCCAGACATTTCGATTACTTGGTGATATGTAACATAATGGTAAAGATAAAAAACCGGCATCACACAAAATTAGGAGCCCCTGCACTGGAACCACTCAAAATTTTACTCACTAGCCCTTCATTTCCTGCCGATGATGAAGATTGGCGCAGTGTCTTTATTTCCCACATGGTCAATGCACTTGCACAGCAAGAGCACACGCAGTTAATGGTTTGGGCACCCCCCGGAAAATTGCCCCACAATGTCGAATATCTGTGCACTTCGAAGGAACAGAAATGGCTAACCAATTTAATGCGCAAAGGCGGCATTGCAAACTTGCTGCGACAAGGTGGCTGGCAGGCGATTGTCTCCGCGCTATATTTACTGAATTTATTACGAATACTCTACAAGCACAAGCGCGAGCAAGCGGATGTATTGCATGTGAATTGGCTGCAAAGCGCTATACCATTAGGCAAAGGAAAGGAGCCTCTTCTGGTGACAGTTCTGGGCAGCGACCTGAAATTGCTCGAATTACCTGGAATACGTTGGATATTGCGCAGGGTGTTGCGCAACCGCCCAAGTATAATTGCACCGAATGCCGAATGGATGATTAACCCTCTGCAGGCACAATTCGGGGATGTGGCAAAAGTTCGTCTGATTGCGCTAGGCATTGCAGATACATGGTATAGCCTCCGGCGCGACTGGCAAAAGCCCAAAAAAAAATGGATAGTTGTGCTGCGCTTAACACCCGCCAAAATAGGAAATTTGTTTTCCTGGGGCAATACGTTATTTAATCAGACTGAACATGAACTGCATTTGTTTGGTCCCATGCAAGAAAAATTGACCATTCCCGATTGGGTATTTTACCATGGCCCTACACACCCAAAGGCGCTTCAGGATATCTGGTTCCCCCAGTCAGCAGGGCTGATTTCCTTAAGCCAGCACGATGAGGGAAGGCCGCAAGTGATGCTGGAAGCAATGGCATCAGCCTTGCCCATCATTGCCTCTGCTATTCCTGCGCATCAAAACCTGCTGCATCATAAACAAACGGGTTGGCTGTGTCACAGCCAGAAGGATTTTGCGACGGCCATTAGCCAATTATCCGAACCTGAATGCAATGAAGCAATAGGACGACATGCACGAATGTGGGTCAAACAAAATATCGGTACCTGGGACGATTGTGCTCACCGTTATTTGCACGCATACAGGGATTTACTGGATAGAAGAGCATGACGAAAGCGAGTGGAATATTAGTCTTGGGCGGGAGCGGCTTCGCCGGACAGCGGTTATTACCTCATCTGCCTCCGCCGGTGTATATTATTTCACGGCGCCAATTCTATGGCCTTCGCCATGGTGTGCATGCCTTTCGAACCAATCTAGACGATATTCCGACTCTGAAGCAAATCCTTCCAAAATGCCGCTGGGTGGTACATCTTGCAAGCGACTCGACGCCGGGCACCTCCGCAGGCAAACCCCGATTTGAGGCGGAGCACAATATAGTCCCCACTGTAAGATTTCTGGATGTCCTCCAAAGTTATCCGCAGGTCAAACTGATCTATCTTTCTTCAGGCGGGGCGGTGTACGGCAATCCCGGCCACACTTCAGTGCATGAAGACACACCACTTAATCCGCTTTCGTACTATGCAGCAGGCAAAATCACCAATGAAGCCTTTATTGCTGCCCTGACGAATCAAAGCCCCCGTTATGCAGCTATCTTACGACCTTCAAATTTTTACGGACCGGGACAGAGATACCGGCCTGGCTTCGGCATCATCCCGACCATCCTGGAACATCAGCGAATTGGCAAACCGCTGCAAATATGGGGAGATGGAGAAAATGTACGCGATTATCTGTTTATCGATGATTTTGTTCATTTATGCCTGCTCATGCTGCAGAATAAAAACACTGAACCTGGCACACATATATATAATGTAGGATCAGGATTCGGCTACAGCTTGAATCAGCTTTGCGAATTGCTGGAAAAGGTAACAGGGGAAATTGTATTGAGAGAATATCGTTCTACTCGTGTGGTTGATGTGCGGCACATCGTTTTGGATAGTTCCCGTATACAATCTGCCTGCGGCTGGCAGGCTCTGACACCCTTAGAAGAAGGGCTCCAAAAAACGGTCCGATGGTGGACTGACAATGTTCATCAGGCCAAACCGCATATGTAAACTTGGGAATTGTAAAATGAAGAAGTAGAGCAGAATTCCGAAACATATCATTAGCCGTTAGTACATCCATCGAACATTCTTGCAAAAAGCTAACAATTTAATGCGAATCAGTAAATTCTGCTGTGAAAACAAGAAGTAAGATGAACATCCTATCTGCCAAAAAAGATTTCTCAACAGGAAAAAGATGACGAACAATCATTCTCGAGGACCCGACCCTCGATGGGACGCTAAAAATAGAGATAATAAAGGGCACGCCATTTTACAGACAGTCTCGCATTTTATCCAGAGGCCATTAAAAGAAACGGAATGGCTGGATATTGGTTGTGGCAACGGCATAATTGCAGCGACAATTGCCCCTAGCGTGAAATTTATTACAGGTGCAGACCCTGGAGCCTGGCCCATATGGGATACTTTGCAAAAAAAACAAGCCAATATACGTTTTTTGCATGAGCCAATCGAAAAATTGACCTGTCATGAAAACAAAATAGACATAGTAATATGCAATCAGGTTTACGAGCATGTTGCAGATCCACAATATTTGATTCAAGAAATCAAACGGGTGTTAAAACCGGGCGGATATTGTTATTTTGCAGGCCCAAATCTGTTTTTTCCAATCGAACCACATGTATTCTGGCCATTTATACACTGGCTACCGCGCAACTTTGCAGTAAAGTTGATGCGGAAATTCGGTTCAAAAGGAATCCTTGACGCTTGGTCCACAGATTACTGGACGTTAATAAGATGGCTTGACGCCTTTGAAATAATTAATGCCGTACCATATATACTTAAAAACCCTAAAAAATACAACAGAACCGGCTTGTTTTGGAAAGCTCTTTCTCTCATGCCTAATTGGCTATTAAATAAACTAACCTGGGTCTCTCCAACTTTTGTTTTTATACTGAAAAAACCTACTGCATAAATTGTATGCTTTATTCGGCTAAATCCAATAAAAATACCAATCCAACACCTAACAATTCCTGAAGCATAGTAGAAAATCTAAAAATAATGGCAATCGCACCCAGGGCTTCCATCGATATATCTCCAGAAAAAATGCGCGCCAGCATGATAAAAACAAATTCCTTTACTCCCACGCCACCAGGTACAACAAAAAATAAAGTACCACATATCCATGCCAGGGTCAGATAAGCTGTATAGTCGATTGACTGGGCCAGCGAAAATCCAAAGGCAGCGTAAATCACCAAAAGGTTGGAAATTAAATATGTACAGGAAAACAGAAAATAATAAGTGACAATTTTAGAGGGTTGCAGGCAATTCTGGCAAGTACATAGCTTATCTGCAAAAAACTTAACGGAGGAGAGTCCCCGATGAACCAGTGCAAATAAGTGACAACCCTTCAGAACCCATACACTTAGCAATAAACCGCAGGCAAACACCACCAGTGCCCAGATCACACCGTAAGGAATCAGCAGCAGAGCAAATGCAAGGCTTGCGGTCAGGATGACCAGCAAAAAAGTTAATTCAAAATTTACAAACAACATGGCGCTGGTTGAACCGGGTACGTTCAAAAGCGTTGCCTGATACCAAAAAGCCCACACCTTTCCGGGAATATATTTGGCGATTTGAGCATAAAAATATATCTTGTGGCCCAAACTGAAACTTATGTTCAAGCCATATTTGACAAAAAGTTCGCGCATCAAAATACTGGTAATCAAATTACCTAGGAGAGCGACCACCATGGCCAACAAAAAAAAGGGCCAGCGAATCTGCTTGAGCAGCAAGTGCAAATCAGGCCAACTGTACACAGACATTATAGCCAGAAACAAGAGACCGAACCCAAACAAAAAGGGACGAAGGCAACGATTAATTCTGGCAAATTTCATAGGGTATTAAGAAGTTGGCACAGATTGATCGGACGGTTCGACAGATAAACAAGAGCGCATTCATCCGGTCAACCTGATTTCCCACCCAGCATTAGCGGGGTGAATTGTTACGGGACCCATCAAACATGGCCTTTTGATCGTAAATAATATAAGATTGGTAAAAATTTCAACAATTCAGCCGCTTTTTCACTCAAAAGAAGAGCAATCTGATGAGCCTGATTTTTTATACTCAAGAGCTTCGATTAACTTGTTGATTTTATCGTTATAAAATTTTGATAATTCAAGCTCAATATCTTTAAGTGAGGGATAAATAATTCCCAAATATCTATTTTCCTCTACCTCTTTAAGCAAATCATAAAATGTATTCATTCCTGAAGAGTTATCTTTCTGGTATTGTACATTGCCGCGTCTGTTTCAGCCAATGTCTTATCAATTATTTCTTGATAAGCCTGTATAATTTCCTCTCTCAACAAATAAATATCAGGATAAATGACATTGGGTGAACTGTTTTGTTGAATTTTTTCAAACCAATCGCAGATATCGACATTATTCTTATAGAGCTGGGAAGCAATTCCCGCACATACCTGTTTCCGTTCACTGCCGGGATAGAGTAGCGCTCTCGACAACAAATATGCCATATTTTTTGGGTCAGGGACCATTTTGAGCAGTTCCCGCCTGGCAAGCTGCATCTCGCCTTTCTTCATGTATGCGGCAACAAGATTAAGCCGTAAATTGCTTGTTTTCGCTATTCCCATTCCAGTGGAAAAAACTCCGACAGCCCTGTCCAGATTTCCTTCGGCATAGAGAATGCGGCCATACAAATTATATATGCTCCCATCATCACCTTTAACCATCAATACTTTTTCCAATGATTTTCTGGCGCTTTCCAAGTCGCCCTTCCTGAAGAAAAGAACTCCCAAGTTTACATGGGCCTGCCAATTATCCGGTTCAAATTCAAGGCTTTTCTGAAACAACTCAACAGCCCTAGCCGACTCATCGTCATTATTTTTTGACTTGGCCGCAAATGCATTGCCGGCATTCACATACAGAGACGCGATCCAGTCCTTTTGGTACCTGTCGGGATGCTCCGCCACCAGACCTTCAGCCTGATAGAAATAGTCCAGGGCCACGTCATATTTTTGTTTCTTGATATTCTCCGCCGAAAGGATTCCGTAAGATCTCAAGCTTATTGGATACTTGCGGGCCGCATCCGACCACAGCCTCACCTCGTCCTTCCAAATATCGTTGCGCAAATAGGTACTGTTCCCCTCGCTGACCAGAACTACCGTCAGGGCAATACTGAGCAGGCCGGCCATAAAGGTCTTGGCCTGCCGACGATAATGCACTATTGCATTTGTTAGAGCGTAGGCGATGGCAAGATAAATAAATACCGAGGGCAGATAGTTCCTATGCTCGAAATACAGTTCCAAACCAATGAAGCTTGATTCAACCAGGTGGTTGATAAAATAAAAAAGAATTGCATAGCAGAGAACAGGGAATTTTTTCAGGTACATGACACCCGCGACAACCAGCAAGGAAATGAAAACAAGCGCCATTATGGTGGAAGGCGGGTCAAACAGGCCTTTTGATAAAAACATGTCTGACCCGGGAGTCAACAGGTGACTCGTTGGAAAAAATATCAGGAAAAGATATCTGCTGAGCACGTAGGGCTCAGTAAGCAGTCTCTGGCCAAGAGAAAAAGGTCTTCCGCCATATGGATCAAGAATGATTTCAAGCAAACCCTTGCCAAGACCGCTCGCAACCAAAACTGATCCGAGTGCGACGATCACACCGGCAAACAAAGCATATTTTACCGCATTCCTGATCGGCAATTTGAAAAACGCTACCTCGTACACCAGAAGCGAGAGCGGCAGAAGAATGGCATTTTCCTTGGTTCCAACCCCAAGGAGCCAGAACAGCAAGGCCGAGAGCAGAAAAAACCACCGGCCATTTCCTTTGGAGGTGCGGAAGCACAGATAAGAGTACAATGCGATCATGTAAAACATTGCCGCCAGGGAGGCCATGCGCTGAACAATATAGGTAACGGCCTGGGTCTGGATAGGATGGAGAGCCCAGAGCGCAGTTCCGAGGAGGGCAATATCGCGAGGCGAAAGAAAGAATTGCCTGCCCTCCTTCAATTCATCAGAAAACAACAGGAGAGTTCGCACGAAAACGAGATAAACGAATGCGGCACAAACTATATGAATGCCGATATTGACTAGGTGATACCCGGTTGTATCAAGGCCGGTAAAATAATAATTCAAGGCAAAAGAAAGAAAGGCGACAGGACGGTCAATTTTCCTGTTCCCTTCACCGGAGAAGAATCTATCCGATATATCTCCCAAAGAAATGCTTTTAATATGAATATTGGTATTCTCAATAATATTTGGATAATCGTCGAAATGCCACTCATTCTGTAATGAATTCGAATAGCAAATACCTATTAACAGGAAAAGCAGAAAAAAATGAAAATAGTTCTGATAGAAATATCCATTGTATTTTAACTTCACTATTTCAGTTGAATGTATAATAGTATTAACTGCAACCATTCGCTACCTGTTTCTTCTCTTCCAGCTTGACTCTGGACTCCAGAATTAAATTCGAGTGCAAATTTACAATTTCTTCCTCAAGGGTGGATATATCAGGATAAATAATTCCAGGAAATTTATTGTTTCTCGTTTCTTCAAGCCAGTTATTAAAATCTACCTTCTTAGCCACCAGAAGTGATGCAACTCTTGATAAAGACCTTTCTCGCTCATTATCATCAAACAACAAAGAACGATAGAGAAGATAGGCTATATCATTGTTGTCACGGGGCAACTTATAGAGCAATTGCCTGGCGCGAACCATCTCTCTTTTTTGAATGCAGGTGGCGATCAGGTTCAATTTCAATTCCTTCATTTCGCTGGATTCGAGGCCCTTTTGAAATATTTCTGCGGCTACATCCAGTTTATTTTGTGCATATAATATCCGGCCGTACACATTATAAGTTTGCGGATAATCACCGCCCAGCTCTTTCTGAATGGCAAGGGCATTGTTAAGTGCCTTTTCAGCATTGTCGAGATCGCCGTTTTTAAACAACAGGACCCCAAGGTTAAAGTGACAATGCAAATCAAAGGGATAATAGAAAATACTTTTATAGAACAGCTCGATGGCTTTTTTTTCTTCTGCTTTTCTTGTAGCCAAAACACCGGCATTATAATAGAGCAGTCCCGCCCAGTTGGCTTGATACCGACCCGGATACCGCCTGTATCTCTCCTCAGCCATTTTGTAGTATTCAAGTGCCTTATCATATTTTCGTAGTTTCATATATGAAACTCCGAGAGAAATCATTCCCCGAATATTTTCAGGACTTTTTTCCACCGCATCAGTCAATAACGTAATCTCGTTTCTGTATATGTCATTTCGAAGATACGTGGCATTACCTTCACTAGCCACGTAAAATGTTATCGTGAATGACAGCAACCCATAGAGAAAGGCGCGTTTTCTCGTCTGATAATAGTTCATCGCTCTCACGAGGTAATACGCCAGAGCAAGATATAGGAATATCGAAGGAAGATAATTCCGGTGATCAAAAGACAACTCAAGCGGGATGACCGTTGATTCGACAAGATGGTTGGCAAAGAAAAAAAACACCGCGTAAAGCGCGATGGGCAGTTTTTTCAACCACACGACACTACACAAGACCAGCGATGTAATAAAAACAATGGCGGTTACGGTCGCAGGCGGGTCGAAAATCCCTTTTGCGGCAATGATATCCGACTCAATGGCAAGAAAATCAGACAGCGGACAAAAAATCAGGAACAGGTAGCGGGTGAGGATCAAGGGCTCAGTCAATAACCGCTGCCACAGGGTAAATGGACGAAAGGAATACTGCTGATAAATCCCTCCCCATTTAAGAGAGAATAGTACCAGGGCAACTGCAGTGGCGCAAATGCCAATAATTGCCAGTGATTTCTTATATTTTGCAAAAGGAAAACGGAACAGGGCAATTTCATATCCGACCAAGGCCAGGGGCAGAAGCACCGCATTTTCCTTGGTGCCCACTGCCAGAAGCCAACAGAGGAACGCGAGAAAAAAAAAGATAAGTTTTCGGATACCCCCGCTGGCCAGCCTGGACCGAAGATAACAGTAAAAGGCCATCATATAGAACATTGCGGCCATCGAGGCCATCCGCTGCACAATATACGTAACCGCTTGGGTCTGAACGGGGTGAACAGCCCAGAACATGACTCCCAGCAGCGCAATACCCGAAAGCGTGAAGGAAACAAAAGGACTGTTTCGCTCCCGAAAATAGACCTGCAGGGTTTTCAGGAAGACCAAGTAAATACATACGGCCGTGACACAGTGGATGACAATGTTGGTGATGTGATAACCCGTGGTGTCGAATTTTGCTGCCCAATAATTGAGCGCAAACGAAAAGAAGGCGACAGGACGAGATATTTTATTGTTAAGGGGGTGGTAAATTACATTCTTCAGTTCGCTCCATGAAAGGTTTTGAACATGAATATTGTCGTTTTTGATAATATTAGGCGCGTCGTCGAAATGCCATGATGAGTCTAATGTATTGGAATAACAAATTAAAACAGAAAGTACGACCAGCGTACAGTGAAAAAACGCCGTATAAAACAACCTGGAAGGCATGAACTGTCTCAACCGAACTTCTGCGAACTGCTGCGGGTTAGAGAAAGTTTTTTTGAGATAATGGAACCTGGGAGGGAGGTTACCATTGCGCAGGGCTTCTGTTGCCATCGGAGTCCAGCATAAAGGAAAGATCGCCCGACAGGCGGCCATTCGGGTCAGGAATAGCAAAAAGGGAAAAGGCCGGACTTGGAACCAGGGTGGCGACCAGCCTGTACTGATAGAGTAGATTGCCGCCAAGTTTTGCCACGTTTTCTATGTTTGCCGGATGGGCAAAGGAGCCGCCGCTCATATAGGTGAAAACCCCATTTCCGTAATCGTTATTTTCCGCCATATACCCCTCAAGGACCACGGCGATTGCTTCCAGATTGGCCTTAGCCTCGCTCCTGGCGGCCCTTTTCTGTATGCCGACATAGCTAGGGATGGCAATGGCTGCCAAAATTGCGATAAGCCCGACGGCAATCATGATTTCAATTATCGTAAAGCCTGTCGAATTCTTCAGCCGATATATACAAAGATCCTTCATAACCCAACCCTTTGAACTTTATAGGTGGCGCTTCCAACTGAGGGCATAGCGCGTTAACAATGAAAGAAACGATACAGCCAGTCTCCATCAAGAACATATCCCATTAAAATATGTCATGATAAATTATTGTGTATAATATTTCCCGGAAAAATTCGCCCGCCAAGAAAAAAAGCCACCCGCTCATTCGAACGGGTGGCTTTTTTTATACCTTTAATATTGAAATTGCTTTAGTCCACCGAGACACTGTCAAGGAAAATTGTCGTTCCATTCTTATCATAACCCTTGATGACGATGCCACGGCTTGCATTTGTCGTGCTGAATACAATGGCGCCGGACTCCGGACCAGCACCAATAGAGAAAAGTTCAACGCCGGCAAACCAGGGCGACCACTGCGTCTGACCTTTCTTGGAATAAAATGCGGCAACCCATGATGCTGCAACATCATCCAAAACAGATACCGGCCCTTCGGTCGCTCCTGCAACACCGTCGCCGTTAATATCAGTCACGCCTCGCTCTTTCTTAATCGACGCATCCATCCAGCTTTGCAATTCTGCCTTGGCTGAGGTTGCGGCCTCCTCAATCGACCGCCTCTTCGCCTTTTCCTGCATACCGAGGAAGTTCGGGATGGCGATGGCGGCAAGGATGCCGATGATGGCCACGACGATCATCAACTCGATAAGGGTGAAGCCTTTTTCATTCGCCCTCATTCTCAACTGATTCAGTTTCATTTTTTTACCTCTCCTTCTGTTTTGTTTATTTACGAACAACTTTGGCCAATTACTTATCGGCCCCCCTAATGACTCAATCCGAGAAAAGATGAAGTTAGCCAATTTTAAGCAAGGTTTATGCCAGGGTTATTTTGCCTTTCCGAAAGCTTGCTATTTCATTGAAAATGATACAAAAATGGATATGACCGGTGTAGGATTGAACAGCCTGAGTCGAACTTGGCAGATTTTATTTAATGACAAATTGTGGCATCTGTTGTGACAAAAAATGTCACCTGGTGGATATGATGAGTTCTTTGCTTTGCTGGGAGAATCCTGTATTTCTAAGGGATAGAGGATGTTTTGGTCTTGGCGCAGTCCCCTCATCCGCCCTTCGGGCACCTTCTCCCCAAGGAGAAGGGTGTTTGCTTTGGATAACTCATTAAATTTATAAATTTTTTTATGAAAACTGCCGGGCTCAAAGCAGACTTTATCATCACCCTGGTTCTCCTGCTGAGCATCTCCGCCCTGCTTGCTGACCTGGTCATCACCATGTTCTGGCAGCAGAACATGGTGCGCATGGAGATGGACAAGGCACGATCAATCCTTGAACTGGAGGCCCGGCGCCTGGCTGCGCAATCAGGCCCGCTGCAGGAGGAATACCTTGCCGAGTTGGCCCGCTTACATGGACGCACAGGCACGGGATGCCTGACCATTGCCACCGGAAACGGGGAGATATTACAGACGGACGCCTCCTGTGCACACCGAAATGTTCTGCTCCCGGTTTTGCGGAAAAGCCTGGAGCAGCAGCAACCGGTGACGGAAACATTCGGTTCGACCCGGGGAATTTTCCTGCCTCGGCCGGAGTTCCTCCTGACCGCCGTGCCGGTTGATCTGGGGGACACCCGCGGCAGCATCGGTTCGGTCACCTCGCTCAAGCCCCTGTACGCCACTCTGCGTTCCAAACAGAAAGCTATTTTCGCCTATCTGCTGGTCAATGTCCTGGTTCTGGCAACAGTGGGGTTTTTTCGCCTGGTCCGGTCAACGGTCAAGCCGGTGGAGCAGCTTGTCCGGTTGACGGAAAATTATGACGAGCAGGATGATATTATCCCCTTCTACGATCAGTCGGGCAACGAGTTCGGCCGGCTCTCCATGGCCCTCAACCGCATGACCAGGCGCATCGATGCCGACCGGCAGAGACTGCGGGAAACCGTGGAATGCCTTGAGGAGGCCAATGCTCAGTTGCAGAAGACCCAGCAGGACATGATCCGGGCGGAAAAACTGGCCTCGGTGGGTCGCCTGTCCGCCGGCCTGGCGCATGAGATCGGCAACCCCATCGGCATCATCCAAGGATACCTGGAACTGCTCCGGCGGGAAAATTTGTCGCCGGAAGACCGGAAGGAGTTTTCCGAACGGGCGACCAGAGAGTTGGAGCGGATAAACCGGCTTATCCGCCGGCTCCTTGATTTTGCCCGCACCGCCCCACCAGGCAGACACAGGATCGAGGTCAACCCATTGCTGGGCGACGTGGTGGATATGGTCAGCAAGCGGAAACACATGGAGGATATCCGCTTCCGCCTTTCCCTGGATGCGGCCGATGATGC
>Ga0209164_1003535_pt1 | contig 14734 bp, 13 predicted proteins | sample MTBNYHSulfiMetaG_FD_187458 | JGI IMG/M metagenome (GOLD analysis project Ga0209164, IMG submission 187458) | Enrichment culture microbial communities from rom New York Harbor, USA that are MTBE-degrading - MTBE-NYH (New York Harbor Sulfidogenic)... | ecosystem: Environmental > Aquatic > Marine >...
TTGAGGAACGCCTTGTGGGTATCGTGACCTTTGACGACGTACTTGACATAGTGGAAGAGGAGGCCACCGAGGACTTCGAGCTCATGGCCGGCATCCAGCCCATCGACGAGAAGTACCTCGACACGGGCGTCTTCATACTCGCGAGGAAGAGGCTGACATGGCTTCTTGTGTGTATCCTTACCCAGGCCCTGACATCGTCGATACTCAAGTACCACGAGTCAGCCATACAGAGCGTGGTGGCCCTTACCTTTTTCATACCCTTTCTTATAGACAGCGGGGGGAACACGGGGACACAATCCTCTACCCTCATGATCCGCGGAATGACCCTGGGTGAGATCAAGTGGAGCAACACAGGCAGGGTATTCGTGCGTGAAGCCTTTACCGGTCTGATGCTCGGGGTTGCACTCGCTCTGTTCGGGGTTTTCAGGGCCGTGACTCTGGGTACGGGGACGGATGTAGCCGTTGTGGTTGCCATATCACTTGTTGCGGTGGTCCTGATCGGGAACCTTGCCGGTGTTTTGTTGCCCTTCGCGGCGCGGGCCCTGCGGTTCGACCCTGCTATAGTTTCGGGGCCGTTCATCACTACCGTTGTGGACGTGGTGGGGCTGATGGTCTACTTCGGCGTCGCCACAAAGGTAATGGGGTTGGGGTAAGGACCACGAGATGCGCGAGACGTGAGAGAGGGAAGGGCAAAAACCCAGGCTACAGGAGGCAGGCAGCAGGAAGGGCCGAAACCCCGTGAGACGTGAGACGTGAGACGTGAGACGTGAGACGAAAGATCCGGTACCAATGCAGAACCCTGATCTTTCACCACAGGTCACACGTCTGTGGTGAAAAGGTTTTGCCTTTAATTCTTCCGTTCACCGTTTACAAGGTCCCCCGAGCGCAGCGACAGGGTACGGGTCACGCCTTACGGCTTTTCAACATATCCTCGGCAGGAGCTCCCCTACCGGTTTGTCTACCAGTCGGGTCCCTCCGGAGATAGTGTGTATCCCCACGAGGCGAGGGTGTTTTTCCGTAACTTTCCCTATTATGGAGGCCATTTCCCCTGAAGGGTGCTGTCTCAGGATCGCGACGGCTTTTTCTGCGTCTTCAGCCGATACCGCTACAGCGGCGCATCCTTCACCAGCCATGTGCAGGGGGTCGAACCCCAGGAGTTCACAAACAGAAAGAGAAGGTTCATCTCGGGGCACCTTTTCCTCTTCGATCTCTATGCCAAGGCCCGATGCTTCGGCCCATTCACAGAGGACAGTACCAAGCCCTCCCCTTGTGCAGTCCCTCATGCATCGCAGTCCTTTCAGGGGGAGGACCTTTTCGACCATCGGCCACAGAGGCGCACAGTCCGAGGCCAGGCCATGCACCTTCAGGCCGTACCTGGCAGCAGCTATGGCAGCCCCGTGCATTCCCGGGGGGCAGGTTACAAGGATAGAGTCCCCGTGCTTCAGGTTGTCGACGCCAAGCACGGGTTCCCTCTCTATCTTCCCGATCGCGCAGGTCGTCAGGAAGAGTTCATCAGCCTGTCCTCTGGGGACCACCTTGCTGTCTCCTGTAACAAGGGCAATATCCATGGAATCGCATATTAAGGAAGCGCTTTCCATGTAGACAAGGAGATCTTCAAGAGGGAAGCCTTCCTCGGCGATCACGCCCAAAGCGAGAAAAAGAGGTCTGGCACCCCTTACGGCAAGATCGTTGGCGCTTCCACAGACGCTCAGCTTCCCTATATCCCCTCCCTGGAATGAAAGTGGAGAGACGGTGTACCCGTCTATCGTTACAGCCAGACCCCCCGGAAGGAGGGCGCAATCCTCCCTGTCAGCCAGGGGGGTTTTCCTGAACCGGTCAAGAATAAGGGAGATCAGCTCCTCGGTAAGTCTTCCACCTGCCCCATGTCCGATGGTCAGTCCTCCCATGGGTTATCTCCTCCCTGGTGGAATTTCAGGAATGCGGCACAACTGCCTTCTGTCGAAACCATGCACGGCCCGACAGGATGGTTTGGCGTACACTCGCAGCCGAAAAGAGGGCATGATGGGGGTTCTATCAGACCCCGAAGCACTTCTCCGCAAAGACAACCCTCGGGGGGCGGGACAGCCGAGAGAGGTATGTCCAGCCTCTTCAGGGCATCGAACTGTGCGAATTCTTCCCTTATTACGTAACCGGAGGATGGGATAATACCCAGGCCCCGCCATGGGGCATCTGCGTAAGTGAACACCTTTTCAATTACAGCCCTCGCTGCTGGGTTGCCTTCCGGTCTGACGGCGCGGCTGTAAAGGGATGCCACCGCCAACCTGCCTGTTTTCACCTGTCTGGCCGTCTCAAGAAGACCGATCATGATCTCCTCGGCTTCGAAACCTGCGACAGCACAGGCAATGCCATGTTCTTCAGGCAGGAACCGGTATGGCGTCAACCCGGTAATAACGCTGACATGACCCGGCAGCAAGAATGCATCGAGTTTGACAAGGGGATCCGAAGCCAGGGCTTTCAGCGCGGGGGGCACCGATTTGTGAAGATCCAGTACCAGGAAATTCTCCAGTCCCTCGGATCTGGCATCGAGGATAACAGAGGCGGTTGCCGGTGCGGTGGTTTCAAAACCGACGGCGATAAGCACGACCGTCCGGTCCCTGCAGTTTCTTGCAAGGGAGAGCGCCTGGTCGGCCGAGGTCACCACCCTGACGTCCATTCCCCTGGACCTTTCTTCCAGGAGCGATGTCCCGCTTCCGGGTACCTTAATCATGTCCCCGTAGGTGGCAACTGTGATACCCTCCATCCTGGCCAGTGAGACAGCAGCGTCGATCTCTGCCTGATCGGTCACGCACACCGGACACCCGGGACCTGAGACAAGTTCCAGGCTTGCGGGAAGAAGTGACCTCAGGCCCTGCCGGAATATAGAGACCGTGTGGGTTCCGCACACCTCCATGACCTTGATGCGTCGGTCAACTATCCTGTCCAGGGCCCTGGACAGTTTTGCGATCCTTTCCCTGGGGGTATTACTCGGGGTATCCTGCAAGTTCGGTGACCTCTTTCCATATCTTCTCCAACTCCGCTCCGTCCTCCTGACGAAGTTTTTCAATGGCGAAACCGGCATGCACTATGACTACGTCATCTACAGCGGCATCCGGTACCAGGTCGGTCCTGATCTCGGTTTCCACTGCTCCCGCAAGGGCAATTGCCCTGTTGCTCCCGATAAAGCTGATGATCCTGTGAGGAATGGCAAGGCACATTCGGTCATCTCTCCGGTCCTGGAATATTGTCCCGATAATTCCAATTCTTTAGCAGGGACGGACAACGTCCAGTTTATCACTGAACTTGCCCGGGCGAGTCATTGAAGGTAATCTTGTAAAACGGAGGTGCGTGAATGGGGTATCTTAAGGTCGGTCTCCTTCAGGTCCAGGTGATCCGTGAAGATGCAGCAAGAAACTCCAGGTATGTCCTGGGAGAGATCCGGGATGCGGCCAGAAGCGGCTGCGATGTCCTGGTCCTTCCCGAGCTCTGGAACGCTGCTTTCCCTCTTCTCGGCCCCCAGGTCCTGATAACGGAAGACAATCCCCTTATCAGGAACATAGCCCAGACCGCCTCAAGGAACGAAACGTGGATAGTGGCCGGAAGCATGGCTATCAACACCCAGGCCGGCCCGAGGAACCGGTGCCTGGTCTTTTCCCCCGATGGCGAACTGGTCTACCGGTACGACAAGATCCACCTTTATCCCGGGCTTGATGAACCCAACATCCTTTCCCCGGGATGTTCGCCCGGAATTGCCTTTATCTGCGGCATCCCCTGCGGCTTGATGATATGTTTCGATGCCGAGTTCCCGGAGATAGCGCAATACCTGGCCTCAAGGGGAGCAAGGGTTATCTTTGTCCCCGGAGCCTGGAAGACAGAATATATAAGGTTCTGGAGAGCTCTTCTTTTATCCCGGTCTATTGAGAACCAGGTCTTCATCGTCGGGGTAAACAGGTGCGACAGGGGGAAGAATGCCTCCTTCGGGGGGCAGAGTATGGCCATTGATCCTTTCGGGGATATAATTCTCCATCTTGATGATTCGCCCCGTTTCCAGCGGGTAGTCCTTGACCTTGACAAGGTCGATGCGGCTCGTAAAGAGCACAAGGTGGTCTCGTCCCGACGGCCAGAGATCTACCGGCGCTGGAGATAAAGTGCGGGTCATAATTACCGGCACTTTCAAGGATCGGATCGAAATGTACAGGCCTGCAAGTTGACTCTTTTTGTCTTTGTAATATAATGCCCGAAATTTACCTTTATCCCCGGGATAGTCCTGCGGCATGCCGGGGCGGCTGCCGTTGACGATTGCCAAACAAAACCGGCGGCTATATAATTACACTAAGATTATGCCGAATTATGGGGGGTGTTAATAAAAGGGAAACCTGTAAGGAACGAGAAAAGTTGTTCTTTTTTTGATCGTAAAAAAAGTCAAGTATCAAGAGGAGGGTTAGCATGAGCAACGGAACGCAACGCGAACAGTGGGGTTCGAAGATAGGTTTTGTGCTGGCTTGTGCCGGTTCGGCGGTAGGGCTGGGCAATATCTGGCGTTTCCCCTACATCACCGGCCAATACGGGGGTGCAGCCTTTGTCCTGGTATACGTAGCTCTTGTCTTTGTTATTGGTTTTTCCGTCATGCTTGCAGAGATGGCGATCGGACGCAACTCCCAGCTCAACGCCGTCGGGTCTTTCCGTAAGATCAGGGGAGGCATGTGGCCGCTGGTCGGATGGATGGGGGTCATAGCCGGTTTCATTATTCTCTCCTACTATGGTGTCATCGCAGGTTGGACAATGGCCTATATCGTCAAATCATTCACCGGCCTTATGGGTGCCGCCGCCGCGGGAACTGCAGGAGACGTATTCGTAGGCTTCATAACCAACCCTGCCCAGGCCATTGCCTGGCAGGCCCTCTTCATGGCTATCACCATCTACATCGTTTACAAGGGTATCGGCGGAGGGATAGAGAAATACTGCAAAGTCCTCATGCCGGCCCTGTTCCTGCTCCTGCTAGTCCTGATCGTACGTTCTGTTACGCTCCCTGGTGCCGGTGAGGGTATAAACTTCTACCTCAAGCCCGACTTCTCCAAGCTGACGGGTGGAGCGATGGGTGCTGCTCTTGGGCAGGCCTTCTTCTCGCTCTCTCTCGGCATGGGGTGCATCATCACCTACGGCAGCTACCTTGGCAAGAAGGAGATACTCCCTGGAGCAGCTATCCAGGTCTGTGTCCTGGACACCCTGGTAGCTTTCCTTGCTGGTCTGGTCATCTTCCCCGCCGTCTTCGCCTTTGGCCTTGATGCAGGAGCCGGCCCGGGTCTCACCTTCATCACCCTTCCCAATGTCTTCGGTCAGATGCCCGGAGGGGCGTTATGGTCGGGTCTCTTCTTCCTCCTTCTCTTCGTTGCTGCCCTGACTTCGGCCATCTCCCTTCTGGAGGTGGTCGCGGCCTACGTTATCGACGAAATGAAGTGGACCAGGTCCAAGGCCACCATCGTCATGGGTGTAGTGATCTTCCTGCTCGGTATTCCATCGGTTCTCGGTATTTCCGGAGCTATCCCGAAGTTCTGGGGTCGTGACTTCCTGGATTCCGCCGACTTCATCGCATCCAATGTCCTGTTGCCCATGGGCGGGTTCTTCATCGCCCTCTTCGTGGGCTGGTTCTGGACGGAAGGTGCCAGGCAGGAGGTCAATAACAATGGATCCGCGCCGTTCGGCCTCTATGTCCCCTGGCTTTGGGTCTGCAGGGTTGTAGCCCCTCTCGCCATAGCCTACATCTTCATTACCGGCCTTAAGTGGTAACCGGCCGGGTTTGTTGTTTTGCCATAGAGCGGGGGCCTTTAGCCCCCGCTTTTTCGTGGTTTTTTCCGTTGACCTTTCACCCGCATCATGAGAAAATCATCATGGACTTTTTGGATGAAGGTCGCAAGAGATACCCTTTGCCCCAGGATAACTGGCAAGGGGAGCCGAAGGGGCAAGTGCACGGCAAAGCGGTGCGCGAAACTCTCAGGCGAAAGGATTGCGGCTGGACAAGTCTCTGGACAGGCGCGGGATGGCACTGAAGTAAATTTTGTTCCCGCAGGGTGTTTCTGGACAGAGAACCCACCTATTCAGCGAATAGGGGGTTTTTCGGTGTTCCAGGAGATTGAGTGTCTTACCAATAACGCCCGACTTTGAACCCTTTCCTCAAAAACCACCTTCGTTGAGGGTGGTCCTCTTTGTGTTCTTTCCCTTGCAAGAGATCGTATCCACATGGGGTGGCATCTTCTTTCTCACCCCCTTTACGGTAATATCCAGCCTTCCCGGCAGCCCTACAGAAGTCTTGTTCTCGGTCTGCCATGGGAGCGTAACGGTGTGGACACTGAATCCCTTTCATTGCTTGAAAAGGCCATCGAATTATTCAGGCCTTCCGGAAATGGGGAACGAACACCGGTCGATACAGGTCATCTTGAAGATTTCGCTCTGCTGGATGTTTGTCTTGTCCGTGAATGCATGGAGGAACACGGTCTGTTGAACGGATAGATGGCGTTTATGCACAACCGGAGAGCCTTCGGGTCCTCCGTAAAGAGAGAATGCCGAAGGGAGGTGAAAAGATTGATAGAACTTAACAAGGATAACTTTGAAGAAGAGGTTCTCAAGAGCGATCTGCCAGTGCTGGTCGATCTCTGGGGCCCCAAGTGCGGACCCTGCCTGGCATTGATGCCGCAGGTGGAGGATCTCTCCCACGAGTTCGAGGGAAAGGTCAAGTTCTGCAAACTCAACGTTGCGGAGAACCGGAAGCTTGTCATTTCACTAAGGGTGATGGGAGTTCCGACCTTCCTCTTCTACAAGGGAGGGGAGATAGTCGACAGGCTGAGCGGCGCTGAAGCAGTTCCCGATGCCATAAAGGCCAAGGTCAGGGATCTGGCCTAGCCTGCGGACGAAGTTTCGAAAGGGGGGAAACCGAATTGGAACTTAAGATTCACAGGGTTGTCGTCAAGGCCCTTTCGGAAGGCGACAAGACATCCTTCCACGCTGGTACACTGACGGTAAACAGGCAGGAAATAGCGGACATGCTTATGAAAGATCCGAGGTTTTCCAGCGTCAAGGTGGAACTGGCGCAGCCTGGGGACAGCACAAGGATAATACCGGTAAAGGATGTTGTGGAACCGAGGTGCAAGCTTGAAGGTTCTGGAGAGGTGTTCCCGGGTTTTATCGGGGATGTGGAGACCGTGGGTCAGGGTGCGACCCTCGTGCTCAGTGGTGCAGCGGTGGTCACCTGCGGAAAGATAGTGGGTTTCCAGGAGGGTATTATCGACATGTCGGGGCCGGGCGCTGAATATACGCCGTTCTCGAGGACTTTCAACATAGTCCTGGTAGTGGAGCCTGCCGACGATCTGGAAAAACATAACTACGAGTCAGCTTGCAGGCTTGCCGGGCTGAAAGTTGCCCACTTCCTTGCATCGGCCGTCAAGGATTCGGCAAGGGGAGAGGTTGAAACCTACGCTCTGCCCGATCTGGCCAAGGCGATGACATCATTCCCGGAGCTCCCGAAAGTCGCTTATCTCTACATGCTTCAGTCCCAGGGGCTTCTTCACGACACTTACGTATATGGGGTTGACGCCAAGAAGATCATTCCTACTCTGATCCACCCCAACGAGGTTATGGACGGAGCTATTGTCTCAGGGAACTGCGTTTCGGCCTGTGACAAGAACAGCACATATTCACACCAGAACAACCCTATCATCGAGAACATGTACAAGGGGCACGGGAAGGACTTCAACTTTGTCGGCTGCATCATTACGAACGAGAACACCACCCTTGCCGACAAGAAACGCAGCTCCTCCTATGCGGTGAAACTTGCCAGCATGCTCGGTGTCGAAGGCGTGATCATAAGCGAGGAAGGTTTCGGAAACCCGGATACCGACCTGATAATGAACTGCCGAAAAGCGGAGCAGTCCGGGATCAAGACCGTTCTCGTGACGGACGAATACGCCGGAAGGGACGGAGCCAGCCAATCTCTCGCGGATGCATGTCCAGAAGCCGACGCAGTTGTGACAGGTGCCAATGCCAATGAGACGATCGTACTTCCTAAAATGGACAAGGTTATAGGTGTTGCTGATTCCGCAAACATCATTGCCGGAGGGTTTGACGGATCGCTCAGGAGTGATGGTTCGATCGAGGTGGAGATACAGGCAATAACCGGTGCGACAAGCGAATTGGGATTCAGCCGCATAGGTGCCTACACGATCTAGTTCCGATGACATATCCACAGTAATAATTAATTCAGATAGTTGGAGGAGGTGCTTGACTTGGGCAAGCTTGCAGGGAAAAAGGTTCTTCTCCTTGGGGAAAGGGACGGTGTGGCCGCTCCCGCCATGGAGGAAAGCCTTAAGAATTGCGGGGCAGACTTCGTATTCTCGGTGACCGAGTGCTTCGTCTGAACTGCCGCGGGAGCCATGGATCTGCAGAACCAGCAGCGCGTCAAGGACGCAGCTGAGAAGCACGGGGCGGAGAACCTGGTAGTGATACTGGGATCCTCCGATGCCGAGGGAGCCGAAATATACGCGGAAACGGTGACCAATGGCGATCCCACTTTTGCAGGTCCTTTGGCTGGAGCCCCGTTGGGGCTCGCGGTTTACCATATTTTCGAGCCGGAGATAAGGGAAGAGGCGGAAGCTTCTGTATGGGAAGACCAGATCGGGATGATGGAAATGGTCCTGGATACAGAGGGTCTTGCGAACGCCGTCAAGGGCGTTCGCGAACAATACGGGAAGTATACCCTGTAGTGGGTTGCCCCGAGGAAAGGGGGGGAAATCTTTAATGGCGTACAAGGTAGTCCACTATATCAACCAGTTCTTCGCGGGTATAGGCGGCGAGGAAATGGCCGGACACAAGCCTGAGTCCAGGAAGGGTTTCGTGGGACCAGGCCAGGCCTTACATGCGGCCCTGGGTGGTGAAGCCGAGATAGTCGGGACCGTCATCTGCGGAGATACCTATTTTGCCGACAACCTTGAGAAGGCCGAGAAGGAAGTCCTTGATCTGATATCTTCCTTCTCTCCTGATGCTGTAATAGCAGGGCCTGCATTCAATGCCGGCCGTTATGGGACTGCCTGCGGTGCAGTCTGCGAATCCGTCAAGAAGAATCTCGGCATCCCGACGGTTACCGGCATGTATCAGGAGAACCCGGGCGTCGACATGTTCCGGAAATCGACCTATATCGTCCCTACAGCTGACAGTGCGAGGGGGATGAAAGATGCTGTTCCTGCCATGGCAAAACTCCTTCTCAAACGGCTTAAAGGGGAGCCTCTTGGAAAACCTGAAGAGGAAGGATACATGGAAAGAGGCATCAGGGTCAACTTCTTCATGGACAAGACCGGCGCTGAAAGGGCTGTCGAAATGTTCGTCAAGAAACTCCGCGGAGAGCCCTTCACGACGGAATACCCCATGCCCACCTTCGACAGGGTGGCTCCGAACCCGCCAGTAACGGACATGAAGAATGCCACTATTGCTCTTGTGACTTCAGGCGGCATAGTGCCCAAAGGGAACCCGGACCATATCGAAGCCTCCAGTGCCTCAAAATACGGCGAGTACAGCCTTGCTGGAGTTATGGAGATCGATTCCTCGACCCATCAGACCGCTCATGGGGGCTACGATCCGACATATGCCAACGAAGATCCCAACAGGGTTCTCCCCGTGGATGCCATGCGGGCCCTGGAGAAGGAGGGTGTCTTCAGGAAGTTCCACGAGACCTTCTATACCACCGTGGGCAACGGAACTTCTGTCGGCAACGCAAGGCGGTTTGGCGCCGAGATAGTCCAGAAACTCAAGGACAGCAATGTCGACGCTGTGATAGTCACATCCACCTGAGGAACCTGTACTCGTTGCGGTGCAACGATAGTCAAGGAAATTGAACGGGCGGGACTTCCCGTTGTTCATGTCTGCACAATTGTCCCGATCTCGCTTACTGTCGGGGCAAACAGGATCATACCGGCTGTAGCTATACCTCACCCCCTCGGGGATCCCTCAAAGACCCCCGGGGAGGAAAAAAAGATCCGCCGGGCGCTTGTGGAAAAGGCGCTGAAGGCACTCCAGACCCCTGTAGAGGATCAGACAGTTTTCAACGATTAAAGCAGTTTTTTCAGCAGGCCCGGACTTCCCCGTCCGGGCCTGCCATTAACAGAATCGGAGGGAGGAGCCGCCCATGGCTCATGTAGCGATAAGGGGTTATTCATACTGTTTGAACCACACCCCGGAACTGGCATTGCATTACGGGAACACTCCTTACATGGAAAGGATGTCCCATGGAGAGACGGAGTTCTTAAAAAAACTTGCAGTGAACATGCAATCCTTCGATGAAGCCTGTTCTTACGCTCCCAACCAGGCATTCATTGGCGGGATCGACCTCGACAGGTTGGCCGAACAACCTTCCCCCATGTACCAGAACAGGATGGACGGGGCTTCACGCTTCGGCAGGTTCGGGGAGATAATGCCGGAAGGGGAATTCCTCGGCCTGATGGATATCTGTGATGTCTTTGACATAATCTGGCTTGAGGAAGGTTTTGCCGCAAATGTCTCCGGGGATCTCGGGCAACATCCCCTCATGAACGAAAAGATAATGTCCAGGCTGGAAAAAGGACACGCCTTGAATGATATCGATGAGGAGATAAAAAAGCACGGAGCTCTCCCTCTCTTTTTTCAGGGAAACATTGCGGGTTGCTGCAGAAAAGGGCACGATGTCGATGAATCCCTTTCAGCCCATGTCCTTCTTGAAAATATAGCCAGCAAGGCCGGATCGGTGCTGGCTCTCCTGCATCTTCTAAAGACTGCCGGAATGGTACCGGGTGACATCGACTACGTCATTGAATGTTCCGAGGAAGCCGCCGGTGACATGAATCAGCGTGGCGGGGGGAATTTTGCCAAGGCTATTGCGGAGATCGCAGGCTGCGTTAACGCTTCCGGCTTCGATGTGAGGAGTTTCTGCGCCGGGCCGGTGAACGCCGTAATAGCAGGAGCTGCTCAGGTTGCAAGCGGCGCGAGGCCCAATGTTGTCGTTCTCGCCGGTGGAGCCATACCCAAACTGTTTATGAACAGCCGGGACCATGTAAGAAAGGGGATACCCGCCCTGGAAGACTGCCTCGGCAGTTTTGCTGTCCTTCTTGACCCCGATGACGGTACATGCCCCGTGATGAGACTCGACGCGCTGGGAAAACATTCCGTGGGTGCAGGGGCATCGCCACAGGCCATAACATCGGCACTGGTCCTTGAACCACTCCAGAAGATAGGCCTTTCCTTTGACGATATAGATAAATTCGCCGCGGAACTTCAGATACCCGAGATCACGGTACCGGCGGGGGCGGGAGATGTGCCAGCGGCAAATTTCAAGATGATAGCCGCGCTTGCTGTAATGAAGGGAATGATCAAAAAAGAGGAGATGCCGGCCTTTGTGGAACAGAAGGGAATTCCGGGGTTCGCTCATACCCAGGGACATATACCTTCCGGGGTCCCCTTCATAGGCCATGCCTGCGAGGCTATCAAAGAGGGTAAATACCGCAGGGTGATGATCATCGGCAAGGGGAGCCTTTTCCTGGCACGGCTCACCAACCTCTCGGATGGTGCCTCCTTCATCATTGAGCCTTCCCGGGGGGAGACGGGGAAAGCCCTGGGAGTTTCCCCTGAGGAAGTCCGGGAGATGCTCCTCGAAGCTCTGCAGGATCTCTCAGGGGTGCTTGCGGGGTGACGGTCATGACAAACGGGACTACAAAAAGAATGATCGGCGAAGCCCTTAGGGAGATAGTCCTGTCGGCCAGAAGCGGGGGGCCTCTTGTCCGTGTGGGGCTCATGGCCTCCGGAAGCGAACTTGGCCCTGAAGAACTTGCCATGGGCGCGATCCTTGCCATGAGATCAAGACCCGGCCTTGAAGTGGTAATGATAGGCCCTCGCTTAGACGGGTACGACCAGCTCAGTTGTATCGAGACTCCCGACTGCGAGGAAGATATTTCAAAAGCTATGGAGTCGGCTTTGAAAACAGGCGAGATCAGTGCTGCTGTTGCCCTTCATTACCCCTTCCCCCTAGGAGTGACAACCATAGGAAGGGTTGTTACACCGGCCAGGGGGAAACCGATGTTCATAGCTTCCACCACCGGCGCCAGCGCGACGGACCGAATCGAGGCTATGGTCAGGAATGCGGTATACGGGATCGCAGTAGCCCGGTCGCTGGGTGTTGATCAGCCATCGGTCGGCATTCTCAACATCGAAGGGGCTCAAATGGTCTTCAGGGCTCTCGGCAGGCTCCGGGACAACGGTTTTCCGATAACCTTCGGCAGCAGCGTCAGGAAGGACGGAGGGGCTATCCTTCGGGGGAACGATATTCTTGCCGGTGCAGTCGATGTCTGTGTGACCGATACCCTTACAGGCAACGTCCTGATAAAGATGTTCTCGGCTTTTACTACAGGCGGGGGATACGAATCGACAGGATGGGGATACGGCCCTTCAGTTGGGAGCGAGTGGCCCCTGATAGTCTCAATAATTTCGAGGGCCTCCGGGGCACCGGTCATTTCGGGTGCCCTGCAGTATACTGCCGCTGCAGCAAATGGTTCCCTACCTGAAAGGGTTTCCGAATACCTTTCCCTGGCGGAGAAAGCAGGCCTTTCAGGCATGCTTTCCGAGCTCAAGCCTTCAAGGCCTGCAGAAGGTCCAGAAGTGAAGATGCCCCCTAAGGAACCTACCGGGGATGAGATCCACGGCATCGATGTGCTTTCCATTGAGGATGCCGTCAGATGCCTGTGGAAGGAACAGATATATGCCGAATCGGCCATGGGATGCACCGGCCCGGTGGTCAAGGTTCCCGGCAGGTTCCTGGCAGAGGCAGAGGAAGTGCTCAGGAAGGAAGGTTACATTTAATAAAAACACCATTGTGAATTTTGTAGCAGTGTTTTGTGATATAATTTTACCGGATAATTTAATCTTTTAGCCCTCGCGATAAACCCTGAAGGAACAGAAGGGGGTGATGTTTCGCGCCTGACCTGTAACATGGAACAGGAGATTCTGCTCTGAGAGTATGCTCGCAAGCTTGAAAGAGAAGAAGGAGGGATTTGTTGTTATGGAAGCCTTTATGGCTATTAACAGTTATGTGAACGGGATCGTCTGGGGCCCCCCGATGCTTGCACTTCTTGTCGGGACCGGAATCTATCTTTCTGTCATCCTCGGTTTTCCCCAGGTAAGGTACTTCGGGTTCATGTTCAAGGAAGTGCTGGGCAAGATAGGCAAAAAGGCCGATGGAGAGGGTACGATCTCTTCCTTTGGAGCCCTTTCTGTGGCACTGGCGTCGACCATAGGTTCCGGAAATATTGCCGGCGCCGCCACGGCCCTTCATCTTGGAGGCCCCGGCGCCCTTTTCTGGATGTGGATAACAGCGATCTTCGGTATGACCACCAAGATGACCGAGGTCTCCCTGGCGGTCAAGTTCCGTGAGAAGGATGCTGCGGGCAACTGGCGCGGCGGCACCATGTACGTCATGGAGAAGGCCCTCGGCCAGAAGTGGCTTGCCTGGCTCTTTGCCTTCTTCACCACCTTTGCCGCTTTCGGGATCGGAAATGCTATCCAGGCCAACTCGACGGCACAGGCCCTGGAACTAGGCTTCAATATTCCCCCCTACGTTTCGGGAATAGCTATCGCTGTTCTGGTAGCCCTCGTCATAATCGGCGGACTGAAGAGGATATCCGATGTCACCACCTACCTGGTTCCTTTCATGGCCATCTTCTATGTTATTGGCGGGATAGCGGTGATAATAATGCATGCCGACCTTATCCCCCAGGCCGTCGGGAACGCGGTCTATTACGCCTTCAATGATCCTATGGCCATGCCGGGAGCTGTCGCGGGATGGTCTATCAAGTTAGCCCTGACCAAAGGTGTCGCCCGAGGAGTCTTCTCCAACGAAGCCGGCCTCGGCTCTGCCCCGATGGTCCACGCCACCGCGGTCACCGACCATCCCGGACGCCAGGGTGTCTACGGCCTCTTTGAGGTGTTTATGGACACTATCGTCATCTGCTCCATCACCTGCATCGGCATACTGACCACCGGGACCCTCACCGCAAGGCCGGATCTTACCGGAGCCCAGTTGACCCTTACAGCCTTCCAGACGGTCCTTGGAACTCCCGGAGTAATGATAATGTCGGCGGGGCTTGCCATGTTCGCATTCTCCACGATCCTTGGCTGGTACTGGTACGGTGAGACTGGAGCGGTCTACATCTTCGGGCTGAAGATATCCCCCATCTACAAGGTCCTCTGGATCGGTGTATGTGTTATAGGAGCCTGGGGGGGCGGCGGCCAGTTCCTGGCTAACATCTGGGACCTCTCCGATACTATGAACGGTCTTATGGCGGCGCCTAACCTTATCGCTCTTCTCTGGCTTTCCAACGAGATGCGAAAGATAGTCAAGGACTTCGACGAGAAACGCAAGAAGGGTTTGATCAAGTAGCCTCGTCCCTTCGAGCCGCTGCTGTTTCGCGTTTCTTCAGTGTTTTGAGGGGGTGCGGGTTTTTCCGCCCCCCTTTTTCTGGCAAAGGAGGGTGACCAAATGTCCCTTCGTCCTACGAGAATTGAGGTTAACCTTGAGAACCTGGCTTCAAATTTCCGGGCTATTTCAGGATCCCTGAGCAAGGGTTGCAGCCTCATGGCTGTGGTAAAGGCCAACGGCTACGGCCTTGGTGCCACGCGGGTTGCCAGGGTTTTTCAGGAAACTGGCTGTCAGCGTTTTGCCGTGGCGACCCCC
>Ga0209164_1003536_pt1 | contig 14719 bp, 13 predicted proteins | sample MTBNYHSulfiMetaG_FD_187458 | JGI IMG/M metagenome (GOLD analysis project Ga0209164, IMG submission 187458) | Enrichment culture microbial communities from rom New York Harbor, USA that are MTBE-degrading - MTBE-NYH (New York Harbor Sulfidogenic)... | ecosystem: Environmental > Aquatic > Marine >...
CTGAACACGAGGCTTGGAGCACAGACCGGCCGCTTCGCGGTTTTAAAAAATAGAAGAAGAGGAAAAAGAATGGAGTCTAAAACAGCACCAGTACTTGATTTGAAACGGCCCTTCTTTGTATGATCAACAGGCCAGCGTCGCTTCGCTCCGAGGGTGGCCGGAATGACCGGATTGGCCGGCCGGATTAGATCGGAACGGGTGGCCGGATTCACCGGAATACGCATCCTCTGATTCTTTCGAGGAATTGTTCCTTGACCTTGGTCTTAGCTGTAGCACCTTAGACATCGGTTGACTCCTTTCCCCAGAATCCGGCCGCCCGTGGCCCTGGGGCTTTGCTGGTTAGGAGTTCGGGGCTTGACCATGGTTTTATTTGAGACCCTCTCTCAATAAAGCTCTTAAATCGCCGCAATATGAAATAAGTTAAAATCTGTAAGTTTCTGCAATATGAACCCAAGCCCATGCAATATGACCATCGACTTCCATCAATGCCCCTTGATTGAGACCATTATACCTTTTTCGGTCACTCTGGCAAGCGGGTGCAACTGGTTGCGGATAGGTTGCGGATTGAGGCAAGGGGGCCGGAAATTGCCCCCTTGTCAGTCTAATGATTTCAATAAGTTAGCTTTTCCGGAGCATCTCTCACGCCGAAGACACGGGTTCGATTCCCGTTGGGACTACCAAGCAATTTCAAAGGGTTAGCCGGCAAGGCTGACCCTTTCTTTTTGGCCGGGTGCGGTGCTCGATGACGAAGGGGATGGGCACGGTTGTTTCTAACCCTCTTTCTAAGGACGCCTCTCGATTTATTATATTTATGGTTGCACCCTATCCGCGCCGAAAGCCAGGCAGGCGTAAATATCGGCTTCTTCCAGGCCGGGATATTCATCCAAAATTTCCCGGATGGTCATGCCCCCGGCCAGCCAATCCAAAACGAGCGACACCCAAATACGATGGCCCTCGATGCAGGGTTTTCCGAAGGAGACGTTGGGAAAGTTGTATTTTCCTTCATACGGAAACGCCCTCGATTCTGACGGATTGCCCAAGAAGGGAACTTCTTTCGGGACCATGCTCCCATTCCTCCCGAGCAAAATTCACCGGCGAAAGGACCAGCCGGTTGGCAAAGCCGATTTCCCAGGCGCAATCGCTGATATACTCACGGTCCGCCTCTCCGACCTCTCTTTCGAGAATTACGATGAGGTCGACATCGGACTCCGCGTCGGCGTCGCCTCTGGCGCGTGAGCCGAACAGGATCACCTCATGGACGGGTAGCTTTTTTTTAAGCCGGGACTTGAACTGATTGAGGACTGTTTTCAGGTGTTCATCCATAATGTCTTCTCCATTCTCAATTCACTTTCCGGTCTCAATGGGTCAACCGCCCCGGACCGCCGCTGCCCGGCTTTTCCGGGGACCGCGCCAGCGTATTTCTATCGTTTCCTCAGTAAGGCGCTTTTTCGTGCGGGCCAATATAAACCACCGCTGACGCCTGCCATCACTTACGGGAAAGGCCGCGAGCCTTGACCGTCAAGTGGATGGCGTTGTTGGGTCGTCCCGACCCCGTTCGATCGCCCGGATGATCTCCCGCAGTTCCGGGACAAGAGCATGCTCCCCTTGTGCTAGCCGATCAAGGAGAATGTTTTGCAACGCAGGCCAGTTGCCAAGCCCGTTCTGCAAGGAATATGTTCGCAGTATGTCCCTGCCTGGAAATAGGCTCTTCCACTCTTCACTGCTCTCCTGCAACGCAGACTTCACCATAGCCACGCACGTCTCGAAGATGGTCTCCGCCTTGCCCTCCGAAATACGTTGCGACACTTCCGCGTTGACTTCACGGTACCGCGTCGTTAAGGCGTTCTTCAACGGGTCCAGCACTTCAGCCCGTAGCTCTCCGCGTGCGTCCACTGCCGCAAGATTAGCCGAGTGATTGCCGACACTTAGGTCCTCGGATTGGTATAGCTCTCCAAAGCGGCACGCGACCAAGTCCCTCAGATAGACGGCTGACCGTTCGCGAGCTATGCTCAGCAAATGGCGTCGGACGTCTTGCGGGGACGCGATCCGCTGAAAGATTCTCCGGAGGACATCTGCGATCAGTTCCTCGTCCAAGAGGTAATTCTCGATATGGTACCGCGACAACACAAACATGCGACCCGGTGCTGACGATCGGTGTTTGGCGATTCTGTCGTCGCTAAGATAGTCTCGATCCCGAATCAAGTAGAACTCACAGCGAGCCACATCTGCCTCCAGCAACGCCAGAATCGCCCGGTTGATCCCGTACAGGTTGTTCACTGACCCCACCGGAATGATACGCACCCCTTCCGAGAGTTCTCGAAAGAGATTTGCGAACGTTTTCCTGTCAGCGCTGCTCTCTGTTCCTTCTGAGAAAACGATTTTCCTCGAAACTCCAATGTAACCCGAGTACCCAAACATATCGCGAAGCAGTTGGAGTTCTGCCCCTTCCGCGGTGGCAGGTATGCACTCCATTCTCGTCCGGTCGTCTGATGCGCGCAAGAAAAATGTTCGCTCCCTACCTGACTCATCCACCAACTCGGCGCTGTGCGTCGCGCACCAAAGCTGGTTCTTTGGCTTGATGCCTCGCATCAGCTTTATGAGCTTCCGCGCAAGCTCGGGATGGAGGTGGAGTTCCGGCTCGTCGATCACGATGATCGAGTTGGAGATACTGTGCCGGATGAAGAAAGACAGGATAAAGAAGACTTCCTTCTCACCAGAGGACATGTCTTGAAAAGGAATCATATCACCAGTAGGCAGGCGCACACGAAGGGAGAGATCTTCCCCGCTGGCCTCTACGAAACTGTAGCCCGGGAAGAGCCGTCCCAACAAGTCATTGTACGCCGTCAGTGGGTCCACCGGCTTCTGGCTGACGACACCTTGGTCGAGGTTCTTATGGTGAAGACCCAACTGGTATACATAGTGGTAGCTTTGCTCGACAAGGAAATCGTACATGTCTGTGTACTGCTGGGTTGTCTGGTTATATGATATGCTGTTGAAGTAGTTTGGCTCAAGGCGTCGTCTCCAGTTGAAGAGGTGTCGTCTGTCATACTCGCGAGCGCCATAACCCCTGTCGGAACGTATGAAAAATCCCAGTTTCCGGGTGAAGCTCTGGAACCGGCGAGAAACAAGCCCATGTACGCGTTCATTGGTCGTTTGCAGTGACGGATCAATGATGTCCGGCATGTTGACCTGCATCCAATACCCTCGTTCCTTTTTGGCGTAGTCACAGACTTCGGGTTTTGAGTCCTCCTCGCATAGTTCTTCGACCTCTTGTGGCGTCAACCCTATTCGGATAGCAAAGGAGTGCTCAGTGATCTTGCGGCTTTGGTAGTACTGCCAACTATAGCGACTCGTCAGCCCGTACGAGAGAAGTTCCAGAACAGAACTCTTTCCACCGCCGTTTGGTCCTGCCAAAACGATAAGCTCACCAAGGTCGGGGGGTTCCCGGAACGGACCAAACTCGGCATTCCGTATGTGCCTGAAGTTGCTAACCACGAGGCGTTCGACGTACATTAGTTCTCCTCAAGCTTTGTCTTTGTCTGTCTCCATGACCCAACGCTGGAGTCAGCTCCCGGGAAGACTGCCATAACGACGATAGGAGCGGCGGCAGTTCACCCGGTCAGCATGCAGCTGCATGTTGCCAATCTCAGCCGCTTGGCTTCTCGTTGCACCCCATGGGCTTGTACGCCTGCGGATAATTGGCAAGGAGATCGCTCTCCTCAGCCCTCCGGTCGGCCTCCTTTGCATTCTTGTGGCAATGGAAGTGGCTGGTGCCCTTGCTCTTCAGGCAAGCCGACTGGTGGTGTGAGTCAATATCACTCCGGTCCCCAAGGTCTCCCTGCCCGATGTAGATCGGTTTCCAGCTACCACTGTCGATCTTGGTATAGATGTAGTTGCCGTCTTGACCGGAACGCAGATTCGCGGGAAGAGCATAGATATAGAACGTGTACTTCTTCCCGCTTGCTCCCGTCCATACACAGGTCTGTGGTTCAGCCATCGTTTCTTCCCTTTCGTTTCTGTTGCTAACAATGCTTATATGGTCTATTCATAACACCTTTGGGCCGCTAGATCGCGGTATAAACCCCTTACGATCAAGGTTGAATAATCCCTGCATTTAAATAACTTTAAGACATGCTCGGCAGTTGGGGGGGATACATGGTTTCCGCATAAAACATTTTCACCTAAATTATGGGGCCAGGGCCGCGATCTCCTTGTTTCAGGTCTCCCGGCCGGCCATTTGCCCTTGGTCGAGGCCTTGAGCCAAGCCGAAAGGCTTGCGTCGCACCCTCAAGATGCGATTTCTCCCCGATATTGAAACGGCCAAGGGTTTCATCGGCCTTGGCTTGGGCCTTGAATTTTTGCCTAGCGGCTTTAACTTCCGGTTCCATCTGTGCCCCTTTGGAACAAGCCCATTATATCATTCCCGGACGGCTTGGCAAGCCGGTGCAACCGGTTGCGAATAGGTTGCGGATTTGGGCCAGGGTATATCTCGCGCCGAAGACCCGGGTTCGATTCCCGTTGAGACTACCAAGTTAAATCAGGCGCTTGTCAAAAACGATGAGCGCCTGTTTTTATTTTGCCTTAACAATTCCAACCGTATTGCCAAGCCGGCCTATCAGCCGATCAACTTCTTCCCCAAATCGCCCCCATGGAAAACCAAGGAATTAGGCCATTTAGCTTGGCTCATTTTTATTTGGTAATAGTTCATTCCCAACACTGTTCCCGACAGAAAGGAGAATTTTGGCCTTGGACTTACGGGAATGATCCTGAATAAATTCGGGTTAAACGAGATAAAAGCCGCGCTAATCCTCCCGGCCGACCACCGGCTTGACCTCGACCAATAAACCAGCCTGTTTCGAGCGGCAGACCGGACACAAGCCCCAGAGCCGGTCTGTCTCGGGATACATCTCCTTCATGAATTTCATGGGTTGCGGCGCAAAGTAACTGCCGCAGCCGGAGCATCTTTCCAATTTGACCTGGGTATGCCAGGTGTGCAGAATCCGCAACCCGCCCCGGTCTTCAATTTTAACGGCCCCGGTGGGACAGACTTCGGCGCAGGCCCCGCAGCCGATACAGGCTTCAGCCTGCAGGTCGAATGGAGCGCCGACCTTTCGGTTTTCGCCCCGGCCTATGAATTCGATGGCCGACGCGCCTATGGCTTCACGGCAGACCCGGACGCATAGGCCGCAGAGGATGCACTTTTCTTGTTCATCGACACCCGGCGGGCTTTCAAAGCGTGACGACTCTATCCCGGCCCGAGCGGCTAGGTTTTTAATCAATTCCGAACCGGGGGCCCGGGCCAGGAGAAATTCCAGAGTCAGGCGGCGGGCCTGGACCGCCTGGGGGGCTTCGGTGTCTATGACCATTCCGGCTTCAGCCGGATGGACGCAGGCGGCCGCCAGGGTATTTCGGGGATGAGTGACGGCCACCAGGCACAGGCGGCAGGCCCCGTAGGGTTCAAGTCCGTCGTGGTGGCAGAGGGTGGGCAGTTCGGCCCCGGCGGCCCGCACCGCATCCAGGATCGTGCCGCCGTCGGGGATGGTTACGCTCTGGTTATTGACCGTCAGTTCAATCATGAATCACCTCACCACCTGGACCGCCCCTTCCGGGCAGACGTCGGCGCAGATCCGGCATCTGGTGCACTTGACCGGATCGATGACGTGCGGGCTTTTCTTTTTTCCGCTGATGGCCTCTGTGGGACATTCCCTGAGGCAAAGCCCGCAGCCGTTGCAGGCTTCCTGGTTGATGGCCAGCTCGATCAATGCGGAACATACCCCGGCCGGGCATCGTTTTTCCAGCACGTGGGCTTGATATTCGTCCTTGAAATAGCGCAGGGTGGTCAGAACGGGGTTGGGCGCGGTCTGTCCCAGGCCGCATATTGAACAGGCTTTAACCCATCCGGCTATCTCTTCCAGGGTGTCCAGGTCTTTGGCTTCGGCCTGACCGGCGGTGATGCGGGAAAGGATGTTATGCAGTTCCCTAATGCCGTCGCGGCAGGGGGTGCATTTCCCGCAGCTTTCGGCCTTGGTGAAAGCCAGAAAATATTTGGCCACGTCCACCATGCAGGTCCCTTCATCCATGACCACCATGCCGCCCGAACCCATGATCGATCCGGCCCCGGTCAGCGACTCAAAATCAATAGACAGATCGAAGAGCCGGGCCGGGAGGCAGCCGCCGGAAGGGCCGCCGGTCTGGACCGCTTTTATCCTTTTTCCGTTAAGGCCGCCGCCGCCTACTTCTTCCAAAAGTTCTTTTAAAGTCAATCCCATAGGCACTTCCACCAGACCGGTGTTGGCCACCTGTCCTACCAAGGAAAAAACCACCGTCCCGGCGTTGCCTGTGGCGCCTATCGAGCGGTGCCAGTCCGGACCCCGGCGGAGGATAATCGGGACTGAAGCCAGGGTCTTGACATTGTTGACCACGGTGGGTCGGCCCCATAGTCCTTGGATGGCCGGGAAAGGCGGTTTGGGATGGGGCTCGACCGAAGTCCCTTCGATGGAACCTATCAGGGCGGTTTCTTCCCCGCAGACAAAGGCCCCGGCCCCCCGAACAATGGTGACGGCAAAATCAAAACCGGAACCCAAGATGTTTGGCCCAACCAACCCAAGTTCCTCCGCCTGGGCCAGAGCCCCGGTCAGTTTTTCCACGGCCAGGGGATACTCGTCCCGAACGTAGATATAGCCCTGATGGGCGCCGATGGCGTAACCGCCGATGATCAGACCTTCGATCACGCTGTGAGGATCACTCTCCAGAACGGTGCGGTCCATGTAAGCCCCGGGGTCCCCTTCGTCCGCGTTGCAGATGATATACCTGGTTTCTTCGCTGGATTCCCGGCAGATACGCCACTTGCGGCCCGTGGGAAAACCGCCGCCCCCTCTGCCCCGTAAACCGGATCGAGTGATTGCTTCCACCAACCTCTCGGGATCGCCGTCGGACAAGACCTGAGCCAAAGCCTGATAACCGTCGCCGGCCATATACTCTTCGATACTGGCCGGGTCGATCAGACCGCTGTTTCTTAAGACCACTTTCTGCTGGCGGCGGTAAAAAGGCAGTTCATCCAAAAAAGGCAGGTGATCGAATCCCTCGAGCCGGATCTCCTTCGAGTTCCCGTTTTCAGCTATAACGGCGAGCGGGCCTTCGGCAGGCAGACGGCCCTGGGCCAGGGCGGCGATCATATCGGGCGCCGCCTTTGTCGAGACCTGTGCGTATAAAACCCGCCCCCGGCCCGGCAAACGAACGTCAACTAAAGGCTCCTGCTGGCAATACCCCAGACAGCCCGTCTTGATCAGCATCAAATTAAGACCCGTCTTACCCGCTTCTTCCTTGATAGCCTCGTAGACCGCACCGGCCCCGGCGGCCAGCCCGCAAGTGGCCATGCCCACGGCGATCCTTAAGCCGGGCGGGTGCAAGGTGGACAAACCGACTTCTTTGAGACGCGCGAGTTCACTCGGATTGATCGGCTTCATACTTCCACCCCTTCCGCTTCCTCACTACTAGTGGATTTCCCTGGAGCCGCTCCGGATTTTAAAAGACGGGACAGGCGGTCAGGCCTTAAACGGCCGTGGGCGGCCCCATCCAACCTGACCACCGGGGCCATGCTGCACGAACCCACGCAGTGGACCGTTTCGAGGGTGTATTCCCGGTCGGGCGTGGTTTCTCCGGGTTCGACCTGGAGCGTGCTTTTCAGTCTTTCCAAAAGACGCTCGGCTCCCCGAATGTGACAGGCCGTGCCGAGACAGACCTGCACGGTATGGCGGCCTCGAGGCTGAAAGGTGAAGGCTGAATAAAATGCGGCCGCGCCGTAAAGCCGGCTCAAGGGCGCGCCCAGTTCCTCGGCGGCCCGGCGCATCTCGTCCTGAGGCAGATAGCCATGTTCGGCCTGGATGGCGTGAAGCTTGTGCAGCAGCGCCCCTCCGGGCAACGGCGGTAACGGTTGAATTAACGGCATGGCCGTCTCCTTACAAAAAATGAATTGATCACTCGGCCGGTTTTTCAGTCAATCGATCTATCGCTCGATCATTTGAACCATGGAAGATGATTCGGCCCCGGCCCGAAGACCAGGGCCGAGCCATGTTCAAATTCCGAGCGCGGCTCGTTTCTTATCGATATGATCGATCATCAATTGGGCAGCTTTAACCGGGTCAGGTTCCACGGCAAAGCAGGCCCCCACCACGTCCGTGGCGTCCTTGGTCAGCAATTGGGTGACTAACGGGCCGCCCAAAACAGGCGGGACGGTGCCCAGCACGGTGAATATGCCGGACGAAACCACATAAGCCCCGATGCTGACCGCTTTTTCGCTCATCCACTCGGGAGCGGCCCCGGCCACGGGCAGATCGCTGATATCCACTCCCAAGGCCTTGGCCACGGCGGCGCAGACGAACAGGATGCGGCTGATGTCCACGCAGGAGCCCATGTGAAGGACGGGTGGGACTCCCAAGGTCTGGCAGACGCCTTTAAGCCCATCGCCGGCCAGTTCGGCCGCCTCGGGCAACAAAAGCCCGGCCTTGGCCGCGGCAATGGCGTTGCAGCCGGTGGTGGCCACCAGGACGTTGTTCTTGATCAGTTCCTTTAGCATGCCCACGTGGCCGTAATCATGTTGAATCTTGGGATTGTTGCAGCCGACCACCCCGGCGATCCCTTTGACCGCCCCTGATTTAACCGCGTCCAGCAAGGGGTCAAGACCGCCGCCCAGGGCCTGAATAATGGCTTCGGCGCTGAATCCCACCATGCAGTCCATCTTGTCGTCCGGGATGAACACCTGATCCGGCTTGCGCAGGCGATAATTCTCCACCGCGGCTCGGACGATCTTCTTGGCCGTTTCCCAGGCATGTTCCTCGTGGAATTCGATATGCTCGGCCCCCGGAAACTTGGCCTTGGGCGAAGTGGAAATGAATTTGGTATGGAAGCACCCGGTCAAGGCCCCCAGGGCCGGCATAATGCACTGGACATCCACAATCATGGCTTCGACCGCGCCGGTCATGACCGCCAGTTCCTGTTGGAGGAAATTGCCGGCAATGGGCGTTCCGTGACGCATGAGCACCTCGTTGCCGGTGCAGCAAATACCGGCCACGTTGATGCCCTTGGCTCCGCTTTTTTCGGCCAGGGCCAGCATTTCCGGGTCCCGGGCCGCCTGGACGATCATGTCGGACAAAATCGGTTCGTGACCATGCACGATGATGTTTACCTGATCCTTTTTAAGCACCCCCAGGTTGGCCTGAGAACGTTTGGGGGTCGGTGTCCCGAAAAGTACGTCCGATATTTCCGTGGCAATGGTCGATCCGCCCCAGCCGTCGGAGATCGACGCCCTGAGCCCGTGCAAAATCAGGTTGACCGGATCGTTGTCCACTCCGATATGGGTCCGATGCATGATCTCGACGATCTCCCGGTCCACGCCTCGAGGATCGATGCCCAGCTTTTGCCACAAGGCCACCCGCTGGTCCGGGGCCCGCCTGGTGGTCTGGATGGGTCCTTCCTGTTTGCCGAATTCAGCATATACCGCCTTGGCCAGGTCCAGGGCGATCTCCTCTTTGCCGCGGCCTTCACTCGGGATTCCGTATTCCTGGGCCAGGGCCTTGAGTTTGGTCTCATCCTTGATTTCATACCCGCCGCTTTTACCTTGAGCGGTCAGCAGCAGAGTGTGGGCCAGGTCGCGGCCGTGGTCGGAATGAGCGGCCGCCCCCGCGGCAATCATCCGGATCAGGTTCCTGGCCACAATGATGTCGGCTGTGGCCCCGCAAATACCGGCCTTGGGGCCTTCTTCTTCAAAAGGACTGATGCGGCAGGGTCCCATGTTGCAGTTTCGGCAGCAGACGCCCAACTCGCCGAATCCGCACTGGGGCAGCATGGCTTCGTACCGGTCCCAGGCCGTCTCCAGACCCAGTTCCTCCGCCTTGGCCAACATTTTATGCACACTGGGATCAATGCTCCGCGACAATATCTTTTGGCTGTAACTCATGGCGAAACTCCTCCGTGGAATTATGGTTGATCGATGAAATACCCCTAAGATATGTTTCTCATCTGAAATTAAACCGCTGTCCTCCTTCAGGCCGATTGGTGGAATGTGGACAGCGCTTCGAGGAATTGCCTGGCCGCCGCCTGGCCGGCCTGGCGGCTGAGTTCTTTGGGATAACGCAGACTGAGGGCCTTGGTGGGACAGGCCTCGACGCAAGCCGGTCCCCCAGGTCTGTCCACGCACAAATCGCATTTGATGGCCGCCCGTTTCTCCCGACCGCCCGCTTCGACGGTGACCACCTGGATGGCCCCGAAAGGACAAACCATCATACAGAGCCGGCAGCCGATGCAGCGCGCCGGGTCCACCGCGGTGTAGGTCTCGGTCCGATAAGTGGCCCCGGTGGGACAGACCCGGACGCAAGGGGCCTCCTCGCACTGCCGGCACTGGGCGGACAATTTGACGGCCTCCACTTGCACCACCCGGTTCCGCGGGTTCAGTTTTTCTCCGGCCGCTACCGCGCCTAAAACACTGCCCGCTCTGGTATGCGCCGCCGCACAAGCCAGTTCACAGGTGTGACAGCCCAGACAACACTCCGGATCGACCAGCAAAAAAGGACCTTCTAGTTTGAGCATGGTCCAGCACCTCCTTAATTTAGGTAAATTTGTTAAATCGCCCCACCAACAAAAAGGTTGGATAACATCAAAGAACTCCAAATAAAACGGAACAATTCCGTTTCAGCCCCGATTCCTTGTTTCCCTTCTCCGGCCCCTAGTTTTCCCCCTTGAACAAGGCCTTAAGAGGATCAGAAAGGTTCATGATTCCTGGCTGATAAGTGTTGTCTCGGCAATGTTATTGAAAAAACAAACGAATTTCCTGTCATGCTTATGTTAACTCTTAGGCTCCGCAATGTCAAACCGATTTTGCTTGTTTTTCACCATCATTGACTTAAAACCTCCATGATGCTACTGTTTTTTATCGTCTTATTTGTTATTGACCGGCTTGTCTTTTCTCTCTTATTGCGGGGGAGCGAGGGAAGAACATAATGGGTGGCGGGATGACCCAACTCAAGAAAAAATCCGATGAGGCCTTCGTCATCATGAAAGGATCCAATATCCAGGACCAGTTCGGCGTCGACCAATGGCTGGAACTGAAACAAAACATCACCTCTCGCGATCCGACCAAGCGAAAAGAAATATTCTCCGGCCTGCACCGGGTGCGTTGGGATTTGGTTATAGTTGCCGAGACCCACCGGAGGTCCTGGACCCCGCCGGCGCATAAAACCCCCCGGTACGCGTTGGGTGAATTGCTCCGGGACGCCATGACCCAGCCCATGAGGGCAAGGGAGGGTCAAAAAGACTATGGAGATGAGGGATGAGAAAGAAAGACCTAAAACGTCATCTGCAGTTTAGTCATATTCAACTGAAGAATTGGAAAAACTTTGCTGGTGCAGATATTGACATCCAGAGTCGGGTATTTCTGGTAGGACCGAATGCCTCCGGAAAATCTAATTTTCTAGATGTTTTCCGTTTTTTAAAAGATATTGCTTCCCCAGGTGGAGGATTTCAGGAGTCTATTAACCGGCGCGGTGGAGTCACTTCGATTCGCTGCCTGGCTGCTCGACGCCAATCTGATATCGAAATCCACGTTGCATTGAAGGAACGCGACAGCAGATCGAGCTGGGTTTACGAAATAGCCTTCAATCAAGATAAACAACGCCGTCCCCAGTTGAAAAAGGAGCGCGTGCTCCGTAATGATGAGGAAATCCTCCATCGGCCGGACAATGAAGATAATAAAGACCCGGTTCGATTAACTCAGACCTACCTCGAACAAGTGAACGTCAATAAACCGTTTCGGGACTTAGCGATATTCTTCAGTTCTATCCGTTATCTCCACATCGTGCCTCAGCTAGTCCGCGAACCGGATCGCTCCATCGGCCGCTCGAACGACCCTTTCGGAGGCGATTTTTTAGAACAGATCGCAAAGGCCCCGGAAAACACCCGCAACTCTCGACTGCGCCGTATAACGGAGGCCCTTCGCGTCGCCGTTCCGCAACTCCAGGAGATTAGACTTTATCGCGACGGACGCGGCACGCCCCACCTGCAGGGTAAATTTCAACACTGGCGACCACAGGGGGCATGGCAAACAGAAGAGCAATTCTCCGACGGCACTCTACGTCTCATGGGACTCCTTTGGGCGACGATGGAGGGAGATGGTCCGTTGCTACTGGAAGAGCCCGAACTCTCTTTGCACTCCGAGATCATACGTGTACTCCCCCAGATGTTCGCACGGGTACAACGCCTTACGGGAAGACAGGTTTTAATCAGCACGCACTCACCGGACCTTCTGCGTGATGAGGGAATAGGCCTTGACGAGGTGCTGCTCTTCTCTCCGGAGGCCGAGGGGACAAGAGTGACGACCGTGGAATCTCTCCGAGACATTAGACACCTGCTTGAAGAAGGGCACTCCCTGGCTGACGTTGTGGTTCCCAGAACACGACCTGAGCAGGTACATCAGTTGACCTTGTTCGGAGATGCCTAGAATGAGCGGCCTAGTCGAGATTTCCGCCGCCGTTGAGGGTCTCGTGGACGAAGCGGTAGTGCGAAAACTTATTACTGAGGTGGGTGGAAATCCAGTAGCGGTCTTTGGTAAAAACGGTAAACCATTCCTACGCAGGCATATCCAAGGATACAACCGCGCTGCCCATCACTCACCTTGGGTGGTATTGGTGGACCTCGATCAAGACGCCGATTGTCCACCTCCACTCTGTCAAGAATGGATTCCCAATCCTGCCCCGTATCTGTGCTTTCGCATAGCTGTAAGGGAAATTGAGGCTTGGCTGATGTCCGATGCGGAGTCGCTGGCCTCGTTTTTAAGCGTTGCCCCTAGCAGGGTGCCGGCTAATCCAGAACAACTCCTTCAGCCGAAGATAGAGATGGTCAATCTTGCCCGACGTTCGCGGCGTCGGGATATCCGGATGGACATGGTGCCGCGAGAGGAAAGCGGTAGATCGGTAGGACCAGCCTACTCATCCAGATTAATTGAATATGTTGAAACATCATGGCGATCCGAAATAGCCATCAGACGGTCCGAAAGCCTGAGACGGGCGATTACATGCCTGCAAAGGATGATAGAAGGGTTTCGACGTGATCCCCAAACAATGCAAGCGTCTGGCAAAAGTCGACTTCCCCATCGCCGTGGCGGCGAAGCGCATAGTGGGAAAAGATATATGGTCGTTTGACGGCCTGTAGGGACTAGGCCGTTCGTGGTTGAACTGGAAGGGCGACTCGAGAAGTATCAGGATAGAAATAAAGCGATAAAAGGTGGAGTGATGGAAAAAGAATGGCTGTTTGAAGAAGAACACAAGATGTTCCGTGAGTCTTTCGGCAAATGGGTGGCCAGGGAAATCGCCCCGCATGGGGATGAATGGGAAGAAAAAGGCGAGTTTCCCTTTGAACTGTACCGACGGGTCGGAGAGCTGGGCTTTTTCGCCGGCGAATACCCGGAGGAGTACGGCGGGGTCGGGGGCGACTTCCGTTATATGGTCGTCTTCGCCGAGGAACTGGCCAAATGCCGGTCCGGAGGCACCGCCGCCGGTCTGACTCTGCACTACTCCGTGGCCATGCCCTACATCCGGGATTTCGGCAACGAGGAGCAGAAAGAAAAATATCTGGTTCCCGGCATCCGGGGCGAAACCGTGGGGGCCCTGGCGGTGACCGAGCCGGATGCCGGGTCCGACGTGGCCGGCATCCGCACCCGGGCCGTCCAGGTCGGGGATGAATTCATCATCAACGGCGCCAAGACTTTCATCACCAACGGGGTGCGAGCCGACTGGTATATCGTGGCCTGCAAGACCGAACCGGAGCAAGGCCGGCGTGGAATCAGCCACATCCTCGTAGAAAAGGGCGCGCCCGGCTTCACCGTGAGCCGCAAACTGGACAAATTGGGCTGGCGGGCTTCGGATACGGGCGAACTGGCCTTCGAAGATGTGCGCGTGCCGGTGACCAATTTATTGGGACAAAAAAACCGGGGCTTCCACCAGACCATGCACGGCTTTCAGACCGAGCGGCTGGGCATGGCCATCGGTTCCACGGCCGCGGCCCAGCATTGCTTCGATATCACCCTGGAGTACTGCAAGCAACGCCATGCCTTTGGGCAGCCCATCGGGTCCTTCCAGGTCAACAAGCACAAGTTCGCCGACATGCTTATCTTGATCGAGGCCTCCAGGCGTCTGGCCTACCACACGGTCTGGCTGTGGATAAACAAACTGGAATGCGCCAAAGAGATCGCCATGTGCAAGGTCTTCTGCTGTGAGAATGCGGTCAAGGTGGCCGACATGTGCATCCAGCTCCACGGCGGATACGGGTACATGATGGAGTACGAGGTCCAGCGCATCTGGCGGGACCAGAGAATCCAGCCCATTGGAGGCGGCACCTCTGAAATTCAGAAGGAGATCATCGGTAGATTGCTCGGACTTTAGATGTATCTGGTGGTGTTGCTCCGGTGCAGCACAAAACATTTTGTGTCGCACATTATTGTTTTTATGGCTTACAAAAATAGTTGTACGGCCCTTGTTAATTTCAAGGAGTTTTTTCAGTAATTCCGAGCCAGGCTGCCAATATCAGCTTTTCTTTTCCATAGCGCCACTGCTGTCCCATAAAGTTTAAAGAAAAAGGCCAGAATCCTCATGTTTTATGTTACAATGATTTCACCTAAAAATCTTGCAAAACAGGGAGGATATCTGACCTTGGCTCACCATAATACCATATT
>Ga0209164_1003537_pt1 | contig 14719 bp, 11 predicted proteins | sample MTBNYHSulfiMetaG_FD_187458 | JGI IMG/M metagenome (GOLD analysis project Ga0209164, IMG submission 187458) | Enrichment culture microbial communities from rom New York Harbor, USA that are MTBE-degrading - MTBE-NYH (New York Harbor Sulfidogenic)... | ecosystem: Environmental > Aquatic > Marine >...
GCTGGCCAGTGGATTCCCGGCATCCGCCCCAACCAGCTGTGGGGAGGCTTGCTGCTGATCGGCATGGGCCTGTTGCATCTCGGGCTGACCATTCACCCCCTGCGTGTGTTGCTCAGCCTGCTCACCGTGCTCTCAGGCTTCGAGATCGTCTACGCCGCCGTCGAGGCCTCCACCCTGGTGACCGGGCTGCTGGCGGTGGTCACGCTGGCGATTGCCCTGGTGGGGGCTTACCTGCTCACCGTCACCGAGATCGAGGTGCCCTGGTGAGCGCCCCCTTCCTCTGGCTGGTGCTGCCCGTCATCGTGGCCTTGACAACCCTACTGCTGCGCTACCAGCGCGTCCTGGTCACCGTCATCGCCGTCGGGGCGGCGCTCTTCCTGGCCTGGGCCGCCTGGCAGCTTCCCATCGACCAGCCGCTCGAGCTTGGCCCGCTGACCCTCAAGCTCAGCGATACCCTCACAGTCCTGGGCCGCAATTTCACCCTGGCCGATAGCGAGCGCCCTTTTCTGGCGCTGATGTACTTTGGCACCGCCTGCTGGCTTTGGGGCGCATACTTTGCCCGCCCCGGCCACCTTTTCGTACCCATCTCCCTAGCCGTGGTCCCATTGCTGATCGCCACCCTGGCGGTGGAGCCCTTCCTCTACGCTGCCCTGATGATCGAGATCACCGCTTTGCTGCTGATACCGGTGCTGGTGCCGGTGGGCGGCTCGCCAGGGCGCGGGGTATTCCGTTTTCTCGCCTTCCAGACCCTGGGCATGCCCTTCATCCTGTTCACCGGCTGGCTGCTGGCGGGCGCTGAGGCCAGCCCCGGTGACCTTGATTTGGTACTGCGCGCTGGCTTGCTGCTCGCCCTCGGCTTCGCCTTCCTGCTGGCGATCTTCCCCTTCCATACCTGGGTGCCCATGCTGGGGGAGGAGGCCCATCCTTACGTAGCGGCTTTTGTCTTTCTCTTTCTGCCCGGCGTGATCTCCATCTTTGCCCTGGGCTTCCTGGATCGCTACGCCTGGCTGCGCGAGTCCGCCGCCGTCTATGACGTGCTACGCGTGCTGGGCGCGCTCATGATCGTGGTAGGCGGCCTGTGGGCGGCGGTTCAGAGCCACCTCGGGCGCTTGCTGGGCTTTATCGCCCTCTGCGAGATCGGCTTTTCTCTGCTGGCGATCAGCGTGCGCCCGCCGCTGGGTGTGCAGCTCTTCTTCTTGCAGGCCCTGCCGCGTGCCGTGGCTCTTCCCCTCCTCGGCCTGGCCCTTTCGGATGTCCGCCAGCTCTTCGACGGCAGCCTGTGGCTGGAGACCCTCCAGGGGCAGGGGCGCCGCTACCCCTTGCTGGTCGGCGCGCTGCTGCTGGGCGTGTTCTCTCTGGCCGGATTGCCGCTGCTGGCGGCTTTCCCCATGCGGCTGGCTCTGTCGGAGGCGCTTTTCTCGCTGCAACCGGCTGCTGCTCTGTTGGCCTTGCTGGGTAGTTTGGGCCTGGTGGTTGCCGCCTTGCGTATCCTGCGTTTGGCCTTCTCCCCCCTGCCTGCCGAGCAGCCCTCGAGGAGCCTCTCCCCCGGTCTCCAGGTCGATCCCTTGATCGGCGCGCCCGCCAACGCCTCAAAGTCGTCGAGAGCCCATCCCAGGATTTCCACCCACTGGCTGGTCTATGCCCTCGGTGTTGCCCTGCTCTTCGCCATCGGCTTGTTCCCGGCCTGGTTCTCCTCCCTGCTGGCTGATCTACCTGCCATGTTCGTCCAGATCGGCTCTTGAGGATGCCGAACAGGCCCGTGCTATAATCCTACAAATCCCGCCTAGGGGCTTTTTGGAGATATCCCCATGGATCAAGAACGTGTCGCCAAAAAAGTAGAATGGCTTGATGAGGAGCATCGCAAAGATAAGCGCGCCATCACCGAACTGAAGAAGCGCCTCTCCAGTCTGGAGAAATCCTTGGGCGAGGTCGACCAGCGCATCCAGGGGGTGGAGAGTGAACTGGCCCGCATTGGTGCCTTGCCCTCCAAGATCGGCGATCTGGACGCTAGCCTTTCCGGGTTGCGTGACGATATCAAAGGCGAGCTATCTGCCCAGGAGCAGCGCCGCAAACGGCGGGAGCGCGAGGCCAGAAAGCGGCAAGACCTGGAGTTTGGCGAAGTGACCAAGACGCTGGATGGTTTTCGCAAGGAGATGGAGGCGTACAAGGACCTTCGCAAGCAGGTGCAGGAGAATCGTGAGGGGCGCGAGGGCTTGCGGCGCTTGATCGACCAATTGGAGGCTTGGGTCGGCGAGGTGCGCGATTCGGAGCAGGAGCGCAGCCAGACCATAGAGTTTGTTGAAAGCAATTACCAGCAGGATATCAAGCGCCTGAATGACTTGCGCGCCGAGTTTGCCGCCTTGCGCAAGCGCTTCGATGAGCTGAACGGCAAGATGGACTTGACCGTGGCCGGGCAGAAGAAGACCGACGCCCGTCTGAACGAGTTGCTGAGCACTGAGACCGAGCGCCGTGAGGCCCAGCAAGACTTCATCGAGCGGGTTAAGTTGCAGCTCGCCGAGCGAGACCAGCAGTGGAAGGATTGGAGCCAGCGTTTCGAGACCATTGAGACTCAATCCCAGCAGTTGGCTACTCACCTGAAGGAGATCGAGGCCACCGAGCGAGCGGTCAAGCAGGCTCAGGATGTCTTCGTCGAGCTGACCGAGAAGTTCAACCGCCGCCTGAACGAGATCACCGAGATGCAGCGCCTGGGCGAGGAACGCTTCCGGCAGGAGTGGGCCACCTTTAAGGCCGATGACCAGAAGCGCTGGACTAATTATCAGCTCAGCCAGGACGAGCACCAGAGCGAGGCCAACCGCCAGCGTGAGCGCTTTGCCGAGCGCCTCACCCGCCTCGAGGATACCCTCCAGGAAGTCCAAGACCTCGTCCAGCACCTCGGCACCCAATCCGAGAAGAGCATGCAGACCCTGCTGGCTAACCTCAAGGAGTGGGTCGCCGAGAACGAGCGCTTCATGGGGAGCATCCGCTGACCCATTGTCCATTCATTTGGGCCCATTAGCTAGATGAGCAATCCCATCATACGCGTGATCGGCACCGCCGGTCACGTCGATCACGGTAAGTCTGCCCTCATCGAGGCCCTCACCGGCACCCATCCCGATCGCCTCAAGGAGGAGCAAGAGCGCCAGATGACCATCGACCTGGGCTTCGCCTGGTGGACGCTGCCGGATGGCGAAGAGGTCGGTGTGGTCGACGTGCCGGGTCACCGCGATTTCATCGAGAATATGCTGGCTGGGGTGGGCGGCATCGACGCCGTGCTCTTCGTGGTCGCTGCTGACGAGGGCGTCATGCCCCAGACGCGCGAGCACCTGGCCATTGTTGACCTGCTGAATGTCCCGGCAGGGGTGGTGGCGCTCACCAAGGTCGACCTGGTGGACGACCCTGACTGGCTCGATCTGGTGGAGGCCGACCTCCGCCAGGTGTGTCAGGGAACGGTGTTGGGTGACGCTGAGGTGGTGCGCGTCTCGGCGGTGAGCGGGGAGGGGCTGGATAAGTTGCAGGAGGCCCTGTCTCGCTGCCTGTCCGACCGGCCGCCGCGCGCCGATCTGGACCGCCCGCGCCTGCCCATCGACCGCGTCTTCACCATCGCCGGCTTCGGCACGGTGGTCACCGGCACGCTGCTGGATGGTTCTCTGGAGGTCGGGGAGGAGGTCGAGATATTGCCGGGGGGGCAGCGGGGACGGGTGCGCGGCTTGCAGACCCACAAGCAGGAGCAGCAAATTGCCCGGCCGGGCAGCCGCACGGCGGTCAACGTCTCCAGTGTGGCCGTCGAGAAGATCCAGCGCGGCCACGTGCTCTCTCGCCCCGGGCTGTTCAAGCCCACTCGCCGCCTGGACCTGAGTTTCCGGTTGCTGTCGGATGCCAGCCAGCCGCTCGAGCACGACGACGAGGTCAAATTCTTCCTCGGCGCCGCCGAAGTGCTGGGACGAGTGCGTTTGTTGGGGGTCGAAGCCCTGAACCCCGGTGAGAGCGGCTGGCTGCAATTGGAGCTGCGCCAGCCGGTGGTGGCGGCGCGTGGCGACCGCTACATCCTGCGGCGCCCTTCCCCCGGCGAGACCATGGGCGGCGGCGCGGTCGTTGACCCCCATCCCGCCGGACGCCACAAGCGCTTCTCCGAGGAGACCCTGGCACGCCTGGAGACTCTGGCCCAAGGTGAGCCTGCCGAGGTGCTGCTGCAAGCCCTACTGGCGCTGGGCGCCGCGCCCCTCAGCCAGGTGCTCGAGCGCTCTCACCTGGACGCCGAGGTGGCCGCCCAGGCCGTCGAGCAATTATTGGCCGACGGGAAGATGGTCGTGCTGGAGGGCGATAAGACCAAGCCCAAGCCCGATGCCCTAGTCGTTGGCGCTTCGCTGTTCGAGGATTTGGGGGCCCGTGCCGTCCAGGCGCTGGAGGCCTTTCATCAAGCCAACCCCCTACGCCAGGGGATGCCGCGCCAGGAGTTGAAGAGCCGCCTGAAGGCCTCGGCGCCGCTGTTTGCCGCCGTGCTGGCCCAATTGGAGGCTGACGGCGAGGTGGGGCAGGTTGGGCCATGCGTCTCTCGGCGCGGCCACGCGGTGCGTTTCAACGCCCAGCAGCAGGCCAAGGTGGATGAATTGCTGGCGGCTTTCGCCACCTCCCCCAACGCCCCGCCCACGGTGAAGGAGTGCCTGGCCGCCGTCGGGCAAGAGCTGTACACCGCCCTGGTCGAGTTGGGGGAGCTGAGGCCCTTGTCGCCAGAGGTGGTCTTCCGCGCCGCCGATTACCAGCGCCTGGTGGGTGAGGTGCGGGCATTGATCGAAACCAGCGGCCCGGTGACCGTGGCTCAGGTGCGCGACCAGCTCGACACCACCCGCCGCTACGTGCTGGCGCTGCTCGAACACCTGGATGCCGAGGGGGTGACCGTGCGGGAGGGGGACCTGCGCCGTTTACGTTCTAGCTAAAGCTGGATAACAAACATGAGCAAGATTGAAGAATACCGCGCCCTACTGCGGGAGACCGACGATTGGGATGCCCTGCTGCTGAAGGAGTCCCGCCTGCCCGGCCCACGCGCCAACCTCGAGCTGGCCCACGCTGTCGCCGAGGAGGGGGACGAGGCTTGCTTCCAGCACCTGCTCTCCTTTAGCCCCGAAGAGGCCCCCACCAACACGCCGGGCGAGTTCCTGGCTTGCTGTGGGGTGCTCGGCCTGGGGCGCTTATTGGCCGAGGGGCAGCGCGGCCACCTGACCGCCTTACGCCGCCTGGCTTCCGATCCCCGCTGGCGGGTTCGTGAGGTGGTGGCGATGGCCTTGCAGCGCTTCGGCGATGACCACATGCCTGATTTGATCACCGAGATGAAGCGCTGGAGCGCCGGGAATCCGCTCGAAAAGCGCGCTGTGGCGGCCGCTTTGTGCGAGCCGCGCTTGCTGGGCGAGCAGGCTCACGCCATCGAGGTGCTGCGCATCCTGGACGAGATCACCGCCTCGATCGCCGCTATCCCCGACCGCCGCTCGGAGCCGTTCCGGGCGCTGCGCAAAGACCTGGGCTATTGCTGGAGCGTGGCGGTGGTGGCCTGCCCGAAGACCGGCAAGGCGCTGATGGAGAAGTGGCTGACCGATGAGGATGCCGACCTGCGCTGGATCATGAAATCCAACCTGAAAAAGAAGCGGCTGGAGCGGATGGACAAAGACTGGGTGGAGAGGAGTCAGGAGATCTTGGGGTCTTGACGTCAAGAAGGTCTTGCTAGTCTAACTGGTCGGACTGGTCGGACTGGTCGGACTGGTCTCAGACCGAGTAGCCTAGCCCCTTGTGGGCGTGAGGCGGGCGCGTGGCCTACGGGCACCAGGCCCTAGACTACAAGACCTCAAGACCTCTTGACCTCCTGACCTCCCCTGCGATCAAAAAACCTCCCGCAGTGTACAGTGCTGCGGGAGGTTTGGCGTTAAGGGGGAGATGTGAGCACTAGACGACGATGTTGACCAGGCGGCCTTCGACGACGATGACCTTCTTGGGCTTTTTGCCCTCCAGGTAGTGCTGCACCTCTTCGCTGGCCAGCGCCTTGGCCTCGGCCTCGGCGCCGCTGATACCGGCCGGAACCGTGATGCGGTCGCGCAGCTTGCCGTTGACCTGCACCACCAGGGTGATCTCCTCCTCCTTGGCGGCGTCTTCGTCCACCTGCGGCCAGGACTGGGTGTGGATCGAGTACGGCTTACCCAGCCGCGACCACAGCTCCTCGGCGATGTGGGGGGTGACCGGCGCCATCATGCGCAGATAGATGTCCACGGCCTCGTCCCAGGCGGGGGTGCCGGCGGCACCGGCCTCGCGGGCGGCGTACATCTCGTTCATCAGCTCCATCAGCGAAGAGATGATCGTGTTGAACTCGAAGTCCTCGAAGTCGGCGGTCACGCTGCGCAGGGTCTGGTGCACCTTACGGCGCAGTTCGCGGATGACCTCCTCGGAGGGCTTTTCGTCGGATTTGCCCGGCTCGGTGACGGCTGTCCAGGTGCGGCGCAGCCAACGGACGGTGCCTTCGATGCCCTGGCTGTTCCACGGCCCGCCCAAATCCCAGCGGGAGAAGAACATCAGGTAGGCGCGCACAGTGTCGGCGCCGTACTTCTCCACCAGCACGTCAGGAGACACCACGTTGCCGCGACTCTTGGACATCTTCTCGCTGTCCTCCCCCAGCACGATGCCTTGATTGCGCAGTTGCAGCATAGGCTCGTGGCCCTCGGTGATGCCGATATCGCGGCAGGCCTTGTGGAAGAAGCGCGTGTAGATCAGATGCATGGTGGCGTGCTCGATGCCCCCGGTGTAGGTATCCACCAACATCCAGTAGTCGTACTCCGCCGGATCGAAAGGCCCTTCGTCGTAGTGCGGGCTCAGGTAGCGCAGGTGATACCAGGACGAGCACATGAAGGTGTCCATCGTGTCGGTCTCGCGCTCGGCTGGCTCGCCGCACTCCGGGCAAGTGGTGTGCTTCCAGGTTGGGTGGAACTTCAACGGGCTTTCACCGGTGGGACGCCATTCGATGTCGTCGGGCAGCAGGATGGGCAGCTGGTCCTCCGGGACCGGCACGATGCCGCACTTGGGGCAGTGCACCATCGGGATGGGCGCGCCCCAGTAGCGCTGGCGCGAGATCAGCCAGTCACGCAGGCGGTAGTTGACGGCGCGCTCCCCGATACCTTCCTTCTCCAGGTGCTTGATGGTGCTATCGAAGGACTGGTCGCCGGGGGTGCCGTCCATCGGGCCGGAGTTGATCATCTCGCCGTAGGCCTCCACCGCCTCGGTCATGCTCTCGCCATCCAGCGGGGGCAGATCGGGGGGTTGGATGACCGGGCGCACTTCCAGATCGTACTTGCGGGCGAACTCGAAGTCGCGCTGGTCGTGGGCCGGCACGGCCATGATCGCCCCGGTGCCGTAGGTGATCAGCACGTAGTCGGCGATCCAGATGGGGATCTTCTCACCATTGACTGGGTTGACGGCGTAGCCGCCGGTGAACACGCCGGTCTTCTCCTTATCGGCGGATTCGCGCTCGATATCGGATTGGCGCAGGGCGGCCTGGACGTATGCTTCCACAGTCTGGCGTTGCGCGTCGCTGGTGATCACCTCCACCAGGGGATGCTCCGGGGCCAGCACCATGAAGGTGGCGCCCCACAGGGTATCCGGGCGGGTGGTGAAGACCTCCAGAGCGTCGCCCGCCTCGGTCTTGAAGACCACGGAGGCGCCCTCCGAGCGGCCGATCCAGTTGGTTTGCAGGGTGCGCACGCGCTCCGGCCAGTCGATGCCCTCGAAGTTGAGCAGTTCCTCGGCGTAGTTGGTGGTGCGGAAGAACCATTGCTCCAGCTCTTTCTTGACCACCGGCGTCCCGCAGCGTTCGCAGACGCGCTCCTCGCCGATCACCTGCTCGCGTGCCAGGGTGGTGTTGCAGCTCGGGCACCAGTCCACCAGGGCCTTCTTGCGATAGGCCAGGCCGTGATGGTACAGCTTCAGGAAGAACCACTGCGTCCAGCGGTAGTATTCCGGATCGGACGAGATCGCTTCCCGCCGCCAGTCCCACATGGCGCCCATACTGCGCAACTGCCGGCGCATGTTTTCGATATTGGCGTAGGTCCACTCCTTGGGGTGGACGTCGTGCTTCAGAGCGGCGTTCTCGGCGGGCAGCCCGAAGGCGTCGAAGCCGATGGGGAACATGACGTTGTAGCCGTTCATGCGCTTGAAGCGCGCCCGGGCGTCTGAGGGCGTCATGGCGTACCAATGGCCGATGTGGATATCGCCAGAGGTGTAGGGCAGCATGGTCAGGGCGTAGTGCTTGGGACGCGCCGGGTCGATGTCGGCGTGGTATAACGCGTCCGCCTCCCATTTCTTCTGCCATTTTGGTTCTATTTTGGCAGGATCGTATTTGCTAGCCATTTTGGCTTCTCCTCTTGTTTTTCATAGATGATAGATAGAGCTATCGGCGTGGTGAAGACGAAAAGCCCAGGCGGGGCGCGAGAAGGCTTCGCACGCTCCGCTTAGCTGTATTGCTGATCTTCATCGCGCACCTCCATTTTTTCTGGCGGCAATCAAGTGATTTGAGCCTCCTGACTGCCAACGGCCAACGAAACAAAAAAGACCCTTCATCACAGGGACGAAAGGCTCTTTCGCGGTACCACCCTGGTTGCCCGGCGGGCTGCCGGACCACTCGGGGCGCTGTAACGGGCGCTGCCGCCGTCCGCTAATGGGCCCTTGGGCCGTTCACGGGACGGTGCCTGCCCTCTGACGATAAATCGGGGGCGACAGGCGAGTTCGGCCTTGGGTGTATACCTTCGTACTCTGCGGGCACTTTGCCGGGCTTCCACCGGGTGCTCCCGGCTCGCTGGCAGATGGCCTACTACTCCTGCCGTGGCTTTTATTCTATTGTACACTTGCAAAACAGACGGTCCAATCCGTCCGGTACATGAATCTAACTGTAATTCAACAATTCGTCAAGGGATACACGTGTTGCCTGATTCTAAACAATGTACAATTTAGAGCTTGAACTTGTGATTTACAGCCCACACGATGCCACGCTGATCAAAGTTTGATTGTGCTATAATGAATTAGATGTTTTGATATTCAAGATTCAGTTGGTTTAGGAGGGCAAAATGGGAAAAATCTTGAATCTGTTATCTATGCTGGTTATGGGGGGCTATCACGATAGTCGGATACTCTGCTCAAAGTAATCAGTCCCAAAAGGCATGTTTTGTTTGGTTTTTCCCAACCTTAGGGAGGTTACTTACCATGAAGAAGTTACCAGATTTCTGGGCTAGGGCCTTTGGGGTCCTTATTATCGTAGCCTTGCTCGCCTCTTGCCGCCCAATTATTGGGACGGAAGCGGCTTCAATGAATTTAACCCTGTCCGATCTCGATGCGACCTTTGAGCTCGTGGTGGATGAGAACCTTGCGGAACTTCAGGCGGACTTCCCCGAGGAGATGTTTGCCGATATATATGACGCGAGTCGGCGGGTGTTCGTCGGTCCGGACCGTGTCGTGTGGTCATACATCATCTCCTTTTCGTGGTGGAAACAGGACTACTTCGGGGACATCGCGATCTCGCACTATATGAACATGGCCCTCTGGCTCGCCGAGCCCTCAAACGACATCTGCCGGCAGCTCGGCAAGTTGGAGTGCCGTTTAACTGTCGGGCAATACACGGGGATGGTGCCCTGGTATTCTATCGAAGGCGCTAGTTTCGGCCAGGTGGCTCACTTCACCCGTGTCGGCGGGGAGACTGATACAGTGCAGGCTTTTGTACTAACGTTTAACCAAGCGAACGTCGTTGCTGTGCTGAAAGTTGTGGGGTTGCTCGACACCCTTGAGCAGAGCTGGGTCGAGGAGTTAGCTCGGATGCTGGAATCCAAGATTAAGTGACTCTCATTGGCACGGTCTTAATACTCGAGGTAAGTGAAGCAGAACTCCTGTTCACTCTCGGAGGATTGTATCCTTTTCTGTTTTGCATAGTAGTGCCCAGCGACGCCGCATTAGGTAAGGAAGTTGATCAGGACAGGGGTGAGACAGACGGAGCCGGCGACTAGACCGGTTTCTACCGAGTGTTTTGTGAGCACAGACCCTAGTTCTACCTCGGGTTCAATGGAAGCAATGGTGTGAGCGAGATCAACACTGCGATAGTAGCCGACACAGATGACTTCTGAGCGGCGAGTTTAATGGTTGCTGGCAGATAATGCAGCCAACAGTGATTTGCAAGTCGGTATGGTGGCCATGCTTGAGCTCCGGAGGAAGAATGTGATCGGGCGCTCTATGAAGACCTCGGCACCGAACTGGAATGAGTCGAGATAGCCATTGACACCGACAGCCTCAGGCAATCCCAATAATATAGACACAAACCGCCCAACATATCGGTGGGGCGGTTTGATTTCTTTCTGTGGACCCAGTGGGATTCGAACCCACGACCTTCTCAATGCCATTGAGACGCGCTCCCAGCTGCGCCATGGGCCCCTATGGGGTTGTTAAGCTGTGGTCGCCTTTGTGGACCTGGCGGGATTCGAACCCGCGACCTCATCAGTGCGATTGATGCGCGCTCCCAACTGCGCCACAGGCCCCTGTCTCCTGGGGTTGCGACATTGTAACTTAGCGGTGGGTGGCTGTCAAGTCGGGAGGCGTTTTCGGGTTGCTTGGGTCTTTCCCCAATGCAAGCAGGTGCTGGTATTGCCACTCGCGCTCCTCGAGGGTTGCGGCGTCCGCTTGCTCGGAGTCGGCGGCATCGCGGACGGCGGTGGCTGCGTATATAGCCGCGGCGATGGCATGGTCGGGAACGTGGGCGGTTGCTACCGCCTGGCCTGCCGCGCGTGCAGCCGAGCGGGCCGCACTAAACTCTTCTGCACCACGAGCAGCCGCGTGGGCTGCAAGCGAGGCCCCGCGCACATCCGCCATCCTAAACACCCCCGTGCGGGCCCATTCCCGGCATGCTTCAATCGCTTCTCGGGGGCGGGTGTCTTGGGGGTATTTGCCTTCAAAGTGATGCAGCACGCGTTCGGCGCAATCGGCGGCCCAGATCGCCAATACTCTGTGATCGCTTTTGCTCACCAACTCGGCAATGATCTCATCCTTGCTGGTAACGGCCATTTTCCGTTTTTTCATTGGATTCTTCCTTGGGCATTTTAACGCAACTAATCCAAAGAGTTAACAAACAGCAGGCATGATATGGTGGTGTTCTGGAGTAGCGGTAGATCGTGTCGCGGCGACCGCGATCCTGAGCAGTTGGGCAAAAGGGCAAATTCCCGTATAATTTGAAACACAGGGCGTCTTGGCCACCGTAAGGCTATAATTGGGATGACGCAGGAGGTGCGATGAGCGCGGACGACGAGAAGGCAATCTACACAAAACGCCTAAACAAGCTGGGTGCCGCCCTGGGGGAGGCAGGCTTGCAGGCGCTGGCGCTCAACCCTGGCCCCAGCCTGACCTATTTCACCGGCCTGCAATTCCTGCTGGGCGAGCGCCCGGTGGTGGCACTTTTCACCCCGGAGGCCACTCCGGCATTGGTGCTGCCCCAATTGGAAGCCGGCAAGCTGGAGGAGCTGCCTTACGAGGTCCGGCCGTTCACCTACGGCGAGGACCCAGATATGTGGGGTGCGGTCTTTAAGGACGCCATGCAAGCCGCCGGGCTTTCCGCTGGGCGCATCGGCGTCGAGCCGGGGGTCTTGCGCTTCCTCGAACTGAGCCTATTGCAGGCGGCGGCGCCCCAGGCGCAATTCGTGCCCGCCGACGAGGCCATCAGCGCCCTGCGCTTATGCAAGGATGCCGACGAACTGGCGGCCATGCGGGAGGCGGCCGGGATCGCCCAGCGGGCGCTGGAAGCCACCCTGCCGCTGGTCAAGCTGGGCATGAGCGAGCAGGAGCTGGCCAACGAACTGGTCGTGCAGTTGCTGCGGGCTGGCTCGGGGCCCAAGCTGCCCTTCTCCCCGATCGTGGCCGCCGGGCCTAACAGCGCCGACCCACATGCTTTTCCTACCACGCGCCCCCTGGCTTCCGGTGAGTTGCTGCTGATTGACTGGGGCGCTTCTTACAAAGGCTATTTCTCCGACATCACGCGTGTCTTTGCCTTGGGGGAAGTCGAGGCGGAGCTGGTGAAGATACACCAGATCACCGCCCAGGCCAACGCCGCCGGGCGCGCCGCCGCACGTCCGGGTGTCTCTTGTGGCGAAGTGGACCACGCCGCTCGCCAGGTGATCGAGAAAGCTGGCTACGGCGAGTATTTCACTCACCGCACCGGCCACGGGCTGGGAATAGAAATCCACGAGCCTCCCTTCATCCGTGGCGGCAACCCCATGCTCTTGCAGCCCGGCATGACCTTCACCATCGAGCCGGGTATTTACCTGCCCGGGCGCGGCGGCGTGCGTGTGGAGGACGACGTGGTGGTCACATCCGATGGCTTGGAGAGTCTCACCGACCTCTCCCGAGAACTGATTCAGGTAGGCTGATATGTCCGAACAATTGATCATCCCGACTACAGAACCCTTCTTCTACCCTGGGGACGAGACCGGCTGTCTATTGATACACGGCTTCACCGGCACGCCCAAGGAGATGCACCCGATGGGCAAATACCTGGCCGGGCAAGGCTACAGCGTGCTGGGCGTGCGCCTGGCGGGCCACGCTACCCAACTGGAGGATATGGCGCGCATGCGCTATTGGGACTGGATGGCCTCGGTGGAGGATGGCTGGCACATGCTGAGGGGTTCCACGAAGCGCGTTTTCGTGGTCGGCCTGTCGATGGGCGGGGTGCTTACGCTGCTGTTCGCCTCGCGTTACCCGGTGGCGGGGGCGGTGGCGATGGCGACGCCCGCCGAAGTGCCGGTAGAAGGAGCCCAGCGCCCGCTAGTCCCCTTATCTCGGCTGCTCAGCCTGGTGCTGCCTTTCCTCGATAAGGAGGACGGCAAGTGGTTTAACCCTGAGGTGGAAAAGGATCACATTTCCTACCCCAGCCATCCGCTGCGCTCGGTCTACGAATTAGACAAGCTCGTCAAGCTGATGCGCGCTGGGCTGCCGGAGATCACGGCCCCGGTCTTGCTGATGCACTCGCGCGACGACGCCGATGTGCCCTACGAGGATGCCAATACCCTTTGCGAGGAGATCGGCAGCGCTGACAAGGAGGTGCTGCTGGTCGAGGGCAGCAATCACGTGATCACCCGCGACGGCGATACAATGCGCGTTTTCAAGGCCGCCGCCGATTTCATCCGGCGAGTGACCGCTGGCGAGTAAGTGAAAGCGAGGTAATAGGCGATGGTGGAATACCTTCTCGATAGCGGCGCCAATCTGATCCTGGCGCTGCAGGAATGGGGCAGCGGGCTGGTGCCCAGTATGCAAGCGATCAGCTTCCTGGGCACCGAGGATTTCTACATGCTGGTGCTGCCGGTGCTGTTCTGGTCGGTGGATGCCGCCCTGGGGGTGCGCGTCGGGGTGATGCTGCTCTTCAGCGCCGAGCTTAATTCGTTGCTCAAGTGGACCTTCCACTTGCCGCGCCCGTTCTGGTACGAGGCCGGCGTGCAGGGCTTGGGCACAGGGGCATCCTTTGGCTTCCCTTCCGGCCATTCGCAGACGCCATTGGTGATCTATGGTCTGATGGCGCTGGCGGTGAAGCGCGCCTGGGCCTGGATCGCCGCGGCGGTGCTGGTGTTCTTGATTGGCCTCTCGCGCGTGTGGCTGGGGGTGCATTTCCCGATCGACGTGCTGGGAGGCTGGCTGGTGGGTGCGGCGCTGCTTTTCGCCTATCTGGGGCTGCAAGGCCCTGTGTGGGCCTGGCTGAAGCAGCAGCGCCTGTGGGCGCAGATCGGCATCGTCTTCCTGGTGGCCGTGGCGATGATCTTGGCGGGCGTGCTGGTCGCCGAGGCCTCGAGCGACTTCGTGCCGCCGGCTGAGTGGCTCGCCAATGCCGAGGCTGACCAGCCGGGCGTCGACCTGGGCCTGATCAACGTGGAGGACCTGTACACTTCGGCCGGTGTGCTCTTCGGCCTGGCGGCGGGCGGCTTGTGGCTGTACCGGCGGGGCTGGTTCGATGCCGGAGGTGAATTGTGGAAGCGCGGCGCCCGTTTTGCGGTGGGCGTGTTCGGGGTGGTGATCCTGTGGAAAGGCCTGGGGATGGTCTTCCCCGACCAAGGCGACCTGCTGAGCCACAACCTGCGCTTCCTGCGCTATGGCTTGATCGGGGCGTGGGTATCAGGCGTGGCGCCGTGGCTGTTCATCCGCCTGGGCTGGGCCGAGCGGCCACACGCCGTTGGGGAGGGCGCAGCTAGCTCGTAGCCACATTGTAGTACTCATCAATCCGGTGAATCAAAACGGGGCGGCCAACCGGCCGCCCCGTGTCTTTGCGTATAAGTGGGCCTGTGAGGCTTACTCTTCCCCTTCCTTGGCCTTCTTGGCGGCCTCGATGATCTCCTGGGCCAGGTGCGCCGGCACCTTCTCGTAGTGCGAGTGCTCCAGGCTGAATACGCCGCGCCCACCGGTGATCGAGCGCAGTTCGCTGGTGTATTGCAGCATCTCGGCCAGCGGCACTTGCGCAGTGACCACCGAGCGGCCCTTGTCGGTGTCCATGCCCTGCACGCGCGCCCGGCGGGTGTTCAGGTCGCCGAGCACGTCGCCCATGTTGGCCTCGGGGACGGTCACGCGCAGGTTCATGATCGGCTCCAGCAGCACCGGGCCGGCATCGCGCACCGCCAGCTTGAAGGCCTCGCGGGCAGCGATCTCGAAGGCGATCGGTTTGGAGTCGACCGGGTGCTCC
>Ga0209164_1003538_pt1 | contig 14717 bp, 9 predicted proteins | sample MTBNYHSulfiMetaG_FD_187458 | JGI IMG/M metagenome (GOLD analysis project Ga0209164, IMG submission 187458) | Enrichment culture microbial communities from rom New York Harbor, USA that are MTBE-degrading - MTBE-NYH (New York Harbor Sulfidogenic)... | ecosystem: Environmental > Aquatic > Marine >...
GTACGGCGCCGGATACCCATAAGGCGCTTCATATGGCCCGAAAGGCGCCCATCCCGGCCGGCCGGCGGCAAAATAACCATACCGACCTCCCCGGCCCCCACCGCCGAAGCCACGGCCTGCAAAACGCCGTCCCCGCCCGAAGCCCATACCGAAGCCGCGTCCCGGCGCGGGATTTGCATACCCCGGCATATCGTAACCCGAGCACCATCCACCGGCGCGTCCGGTCCTTGGCCCCATTCCCAGGGGTCCTGTTCTGTCTCCTCTTGGCATGATCGTGTCCTCCTGTATGTTGTAAGTTGCATGATTGAATCCACCGGCACTTACTCAGCGATGGAAAAATCGTATGGTTTCCCTCGATCACTCGTGTGGATTGACTTCTACTCCCTCATCATCTCCTTCCCACACTTGGGGCATTTCCTCTCAAAGCAGGGCATTCCGCGTTGGTGTGGTTCCTTTTGCCCGCACTGAGGGCATATACAGTAGCCGCCCGAAGACAGGGCCGCACCGGCTCCCGTCATGCGGCCTCCACGTTGCCCGCCTCCGCCCCGCCCTCGGCCACCGCCGGATCCCATTCCGCCACCTCTTGTTCCTTGCATATAGTGTCCTTCCTCATAAATGCCATGCACACCCCGAGCGCCGCGGCGGCGGCCGCGTCCGAAGCATCCAGGCATGGCAAAGACCTTCCAATCCAGGTCGTCACTCAACCAGGCCCGGATCACTTGGCGCAGATCTCCGGCCACAAAGGGGATAACCCGAATTCCATAGGCCAGGACCATTTCGTGCAGCAATCTGGAAATGGCTCCACAAATCAGCGTGTCCACACCCAATTCAGCCAGGCGAAGCACTTTCTGAACCGGAAAATCCGCCGGGAGCATCTCCCGGACCTCTTGGACCATTCGCCCCGAAGAAGCCTCTATCACGAGGATCTCCCGCGCTACATCAAAAACCGGGGCGATTCGGTTGTCCCAATAGGGAAACGCGGCTTTCATCATTCGACGTCCTGCTCCTTCTTTTCATACTGAGAATAAGCATCAGGTATGCCAAACCGTCCCGGATCGTGGTTATTCATATTAAGTTGTTGATATAAAGGGATTTATTCCGATGGCGATAGGAAGGATCAAGGTCGTTATAGTAGCTTTGCTGCTACTGATAACCAATATAGAGATGCGGTTATGCTACTGTCGAGAAGGTCGAGACGAACGGCCGTCCTGTTTCGGGAGGGAAATACCCAGCCGCTTTATTCTGCGGAAAAGGGTGGTTTTGTGAATGCCGAGTTCCCTGGCCGTGGCCAGCCGATTGAAATGATTGCGTTCCAGCGCGGCGCGGATCGCCTGCGCGTCCAGTAGATCATGGGCGGACCGCACATCGGCGTCCGCGCCGGCCGCCGTGCCGTGGGCCGTCAACTCCTCGGGCAGATGCCGGATGCCGATGAAGCCTTCATGACAGAGGATGAACGACCGCTCGATGACGTTTTCGAGTTCGCGCACGTTGCCCGGCCAGTGGTGCGCCATGAGTAGCGAAACCGCCTCGGCGTCCATCCCCTCGATCAACTTACGCTGCAGCCGGTTGAATCGCTCGACGAACTGCCCCACCAGGAGTGGGATGTCCTCTTTCCGCCGGCGAAGCGGAGGCAACTCCACGCGCACCACGTTCACGCGGTAGTAGAGATCCTCCCGAAACGCACCCTTACGCATCTGTTCGGACAAATCCTTGTTAGTGGCCACGACAACTCGCACGTCGGCGGTTTCGGAGCGAGTCGCTCCCAGCGGCTGATACGTCCGTTCCTGAAGAACACGGAGAAGCCGCACCTGGAGCGCGGGGCTCACATCACCGATTTCGTCCAGAAAGAGGGTTCCCCCGTTGGCCAAAGCGAAACGCCCCGGTTTATCCTTCGACGCACCGGTGAACGCGCCGGCCTTGTAACCGAAAAGTTCCGATTCGAGCAGCGTGTCCGGCAACGCTCCGCAGTTGACTGCAATGAACGGCCTTTCCCTTCGCGGGCTCAAATCGTGAATGGTGCGGGCCATCAATTCCTTGCCCGTACCGGTTTCGCCGAGAATCAGGACCGTACTGGGACTGGCGGCAATGGCGGGCAGAACCTCGAACACCCGCTGCATAAGGGGGCTCCGGCTCACCAGGCCGCCGACCCTGAATCGCCCCTCCAACTCCCGCCGTAAGGCCTCGACTTCACTTAAGTCGCGGAATGTTTCCGCACCTCCGGTTACGCGCCCCTCGGCGTCTTTCAGCACGGCCGTGGAAACGCTGATGGGAATCCGGTTCCCGTCCCCGTCGATAATGTACCCGGACTTACCGATGATGGGTTTGCCGGATTTCAAGGTCTTCTGAAGCGCACAATCGGCCCCGCACATACTCGAACGGAACACCTCCGAGCAGCGTCGGCCCATGGCTTCTTCGCGGGGAACACCCGTGATCTCCTCGGCCGCGCGGTTGAACGCGGTGATCCGCCAATCCAGGTCCACTGTAAAGACGCCGTCGGAAATGCTTTCCAGAATGGTCTCGGTAGGCGTTGGAACCGTGGACGTATTTCTTTTGCGCCGGCTCATTGTGGTCATTATGACATCGTGAAGCAGCAAAGTAAATTATATAATTTCAACACGTTATATTCACCAAGCACATGTTGCACGCCATCGACTACCAGGCGCGGAAGAGCCGGACGAAGACGATCCTTTCCGGCCGGCCACCGGAGAACCATATACAGCCACTACCTTACAGGTACTATGACACACCGCTGTCGCACCTCAATCGGGAGACTCCTGAGGCCATCGTCGAGCTGCATTCCGCCGACGCGGAGGCCCTGGGTGTTGGGGAAGGCGTACCTGTTCAGGGGGTGCTTGGGGAACCCTTCTGAAGAATCCCGCAGCGGCGGGACCAAACCCCTCCCACGGATGACCGATTTTCCGGCCATAACCGGCGCTCGATGAATTCGTGCTCTGCGTAAATTTGGATTTGAAGGTATCCGCGTAAAAGGCAGCCACCATTTCCTCCGGCGTCAGGTCGGAATAACCGCACTGCTCAATTGTTGAGCAACGGACCCTGTGCGATTGCGCAATTTCTGCGCAATTCCCAAGTATCGATCCAAGCCGGACATGGCCGAATCCGAGTGAAATCAAATTATTATTGCATTTGGCATATAAGCTGCATATAACTTGTACTACAGAGATGAACAACCTTCCGCGAGTGACACACATGATGCACTCAAATCGACATCCTAGTATCGTGAACTTTTCAAGACCATGCCGCCTGAACCGGCTGATTCTCCGGAAGACCTGGATTGAATCTCCCTGCTTTTGCCCGAAGCGGATCGGGCCAACAGATCTCGCAACATCCAATTCAGTGCAAGTAGCATTCTTCTACGGATTAGGAAGGACATGAGACAGCACGAGGCCATGGGGGGCCGAGCTTCAAACTGAAATAAGTCAGCAATGAAGCAACGTCCCTTTCTGTCCCGCCTTTGACATACTGATTTGACACATTTACCGGTTCCTCAATTCGACTTCGGGTGATCTGATTGTGACGAATCCGGTGCTCTGCTTGGGTTAACCGGTCACTGAAAGATTCATCGGGTATACTTGAGCAACGTGTTTTTCAACCATAATGCAAGAATGCGTGAGTCCCGAGCAGATTTTGATGACGTGAAAAATTCCATGATCTACACCTATGTACTCAACCGGGGAGGCAAGGGAGTCAAGAGCCCCAAGGAATATTTCTGTGGAAAATAAATCGAAAATTTATAATATTCATGCTGCGTTAGCCCCAAAGCTTAATCTCGCCTTCTACCAGAACTCCGTCCCTGTCCTGCGCGAGCTTGCGGTAATAAATGATGGGGAAAAGCCTCTGAAGAATGTTGAACTTGGGCTTATATCCGACCCAGCGTTCATTAAGCCGAAAAACTGGCGAATCGAAGTTGTCGACGCCGGTCAGCACTATCGCATTACCAATCTGGACCTAGCTCTCGATGGAGGGCTTCTGGGCAGGCTGACCGAAGCCGAAACCGCGCAATCGAGCTTTGCTCTGAAAGCGGAGGGGGAAATAATTGCGCGGCTGGACAAGCAAATTGAGCTTCTGCCCCGCAATCAATGGGGCGGAATCGGCCACATGCCGGAACTCATCGCCGCTTTTGTGCAACCGAATGAGCCAGCAATCGATCGTCTGTTAAAAAAAGCGGCTGAAATTTTACGGAAGCACGGTAAAAGCAGCATGCTGAACGGTTATCAGGGAGGAGCCAAGCGCGCTTGGGAGTTGGCCGCGGCAATCTGGGCCGCCATCGGTTCTATGGGGTTGGACTATTCGCTTCCGCCGGCAAACTTTGAACGCGCCGGTCAAAAAGTACGTAACCCCGGGCAGATTGCAGATGTGGCTATTGCCACCTGTATGGACATAACGCTTCTGTCTTGCGCGGCACTGGAGCAATGCGGCCTCAATCCTTTGGTGGTCTTTACGCGCGGACATGCCGTTGCCGGCGTTTGGTTGAAGTCCGAAGAATTCACCACGGTTGTGGTCGACGACATTACTGCCTTGCGAAAGCGGGAAAAGCTCAAGGAACTGATCCTCTTTGAGACAACCCTTGTAACACACCGCCCCTGTCCAAGCTTCAAGCACGCAGTCGAAGTAGGTGCCCGACATATCTCCGAAGATAAGGAAGAAGATTTTGAGCTTGCAATCGATATTCAACGCGCCCGGTTGCAGCGCATAAAACCTTTGGCAAGTGAACAGGCGGCCAAGCCCTCTTTCCAAGTTTCAGAAACAAAGGAGGCTTTGGAGCCGGTTTTTGAAGAAGCTCCCGATCTTCCGGATGATGAGATTGTCCGAAAGAAAGATGCAAAATCCTCCGAACCCCGGGATCGTTTGGATAGTTGGCAACGGAAACTTCTCGATCTGACTCTCCGCAACAGCCTGCTCAATTTTCGAACTACCAAACGCGCGGTCAAGTTGGATGCGCCCGATCCGGGGAAAGTTGAGGATTTGCTCGCCGACGGACATGTGCTAAAAATTCTTTCCCGCCCCGATCTCATGGATGGAACAGATCTGCGCAGTCAGGCCATTTACGAAGACCGCACAAATGAAGATGTCCGGCGTGCCCATGCTTTGGATGCTCTCAACAGAAAAGAACTCATGGCGAGTCTTCCGAAAGACGAACTGAACAGCCGCTTGGTCGAACTTTACCGGTTCGCCCGTGCCAACCTGCAGGAAGGGGGCGCCAATACGCTTTTTCTTGCATTGGGTTTTTTGTCCTGGACCAGAGATGAAAAAGAAAAAAAGCGATACCGCGCCCCGCTGATTCTTGTTCCGGTTATCTTGCAGCGCCGAAGTGTGCGGTCAGGATTCACGCTGAGAATCCATGATGACGAATCGCGTTTCAATCCCACACTAATAGAGATGTTGCAGCAGGACTTCAGCATTGAATTAGGTGTGACCATGGGAGAGCTACCACGGGATGTCCACGGCTTGGATATCGCCGGAATCTGGAATGCCGTTTCGCAAGCCATCAAAGATATCCGGGGATGGGAAGTGGTTGAAGATCTGGTCATCTCCACCTTCTCTTTTGCAAAGTACCTGATGTGGAAGGATTTGGTGGACCGCACGGATCAGCTCAAGCAAAACCGGGTGGTGAAGCATCTTATTGAAAACCCACTAGAACCGTATGTGTCCGAAGTCGGCTTTGTTGATCCTCATACCCTGGACCAGACATATAGCCCGGAACAGGTTTTCTGTCCGCTTTCGGCCGATTCTTCGCAATTGTCGGCCGTCATTAGCGCTGCCAAGGGCAAGGATTTCGTTTTGAAAGGTCCGCCGGGTACGGGAAAGAGCCAAACCATCGCAAACTTGATTGCAAACTGTCTGGCGAAACAAAAAACCGTGCTATTCGTGTCGGAAAAAATGGCCGCTCTCAATGTGGTTTACCGCCGGTTGTGTGAAATCAAACTGGGGGACTTTAGTCTTGAACTCCATTCCAACAAGGCGCGCAAACTCGATGTGCTTCAACAGCTTGGCCGCGCATGGGATGCCAAAGGTCCTGTCGATGCAAAGGAGTGGAGGCGGGAGGCTCAGCGCCTTAAAACACTTCGTGATGAGCTAAACAAATTCGTCAAACAGCTGCACCTGAGGCGTAGAAACGGATTGACCGCGTATATTGCCATCGGCCGGACAGTTGCCGGAGGTGAAATGCCGCAGTTGTATTTGTCCTGGCCCTCTGCGGATATTCACAGCGAAGGTGATCTTTTTGAGTTGGAAGAGCTCGCCGATAAAATCGACATCAACGCACAGCAAGTGGGTGCGATAGCCGAAAGTCCTCTAACGCACATTTCCCATGGTGAGTGGTCCCCCAGTTGGCAGCAGTCATTGGTAAAAGCCGCTCGTGTGCTCATTTCTGCCATTGATTCCCTTGAGAAATTTGCAGCCGCCTTCTTTCAGGTCACCGGCCTCTCCAGTTTTCCGCTCGATGGCAGCAGACGTGAAGGATTGGCAAGGTTATGTCTGGCACTTCCCCAAGCCGCTGGCCGGGATTGGCGGTTTGCGTTGAGCCCTGATGCGCGCTCTATCGGTGAGCAACTGCGAGAAGGCTTGGATTTATTGAAGCGGTACGAGGAGGTAAAAAGCTGTCTATCCGCCCCATGGCCGGCTGATTTGATCACAAGGATCAAACAAGGATTGGAGTTGATCGAAAGGCATAGGGGTATCACCTCGCAGCTTTCAGCGCCTTACAGCGAGAAAGCATTTGATCTTGATGTCGTACAGCTAAGGAACGACTGGGATAAAGCGGAAAAATCATGGTGGCCGTTTAATCGGTTCCGACACCGTCGTGTGCGGTCCACCATGGCTGAAGTCATTGAAAGTGAACACTCCCCTGAGCTTCCATCTGACTTGGATCGGCTGATCAACTTGCGCCATCTGGAAACAGAGATTTCCGTCCTTTCTGATTTGCCTCAAAAGACGTCCAATCTTTGGGCCGGCCTCGAAACACAAACAGACCTCATGGGGGATGCAATCCGATTTCAGACTGCGCTGTCTATGTTGGTAACCGGCCAAGCCTGTAGGGAGGTTGGAATCGATGCGGTTGCCGCCGGTCGATGTGGGGCCGAAATGGCCACTGATTTGGATCGTATGCGGTCCTTGCAGTCCCTGGAAAGAGATATCGCCCGGCTCGAGCATTTGCGCCGTAAGTCAGGCGGGCTTTGGGCCGGACTGAACTCCAGTATTGAGGAATTGGAAAAGACTTTGAATTTTCAGCAAGAACTGTCGTCGGCTATTGGCAGCATCGCCAAGACAGCGGAGTCCCTGAGCGAAATCAAACAGCCTTTGGAACGGCTGTTGGGAGACGGCAATGCGCTGCTTGAACCAACGGGAGCCGTTGCCGGCACCGGAAACGCGTATTGCGAAGCACTGGAATACTTCCGATCTTCTTGCGAGAGCTTTTCAGCATTGATCGGATCATCGGATTCGAAAAAGGAAAATGAATTATATGATTCACCGGTCAAAATGAGGGAGCTGTGCGACGGCATCCTCCAGTTGGAACCCAAACTTCGTTCCTGGTGCTCCTGGCGCAAGGTGAGAGGCGAAGCGATAGCCTTAGGTTTGAAGCCGCTGGTTGATGCCATAGAAAACGAGTCGATCGCCCTTGGGAGGGTTAAAGTTTGTTTCAAAACAGATTATGCTCGTTGGTGGCTGAACGCCACGGTTGATAGCGATGATATCCTTCGGACGTTTGTTTCGGCGGAGCATGAGAAGCGCATCGCAGATTTTAAGGCATTGGACGATCGGGTAACCGATCTGACACGCGATTACATCAGAGCCGGCATTTGTGCTAATCTTCCGGACCAGGATGATTCGCGCAAGAATTCGGAATGGGGAATCTTGCGACATGAAATGCAGAAAAAGAAACGGCATATGCCACTCCGGGAGTTAATAAACAGTATTCCCAGCACAATCACCAAGCTGGCCCCCTGTCTCTTAATGAGCCCTTTGTCAATCGCCCAATACCTTTCCACTGAAACCCCGATGTTCGATATCGTGGTGTTTGACGAGGCTTCTCAGATCCCGGTGTGGGATGCGATCGGTGCGATTGCACGGGGAAAACAGGTGGTCATGGTTGGCGATCCAAAACAGCTCCCCCCGACCAGCTTTTTTGACCGTGCCGAATCTGAAACCGATTACGAAGAAGTGGAAAGGGATCTGGAGAGTATTTTGGATGAGTGCATCGGCGCCAACCTGCCGACCCTCAATTTGTCCTGGCATTACCGCAGTCGTCATGAAAGCCTTATCACATTTTCAAACAGCCGGTATTACGATGGCGGTCTGGTTACTTTCCCGTCACCCAGTACCGAAGACAGAGCGGTCAGCTTACATTTCATATCGAATGGCGTTTACGAAAAGGGGGGTGCGCGAATAAATAAGCCGGAAGCACGGGCTTTGGTCGATCATATAGTTTCGCGACTCAAAGACAAGGAATTCAACGCCCGAGGCATGAGCATCGGTGTGGTCACTTTCAACTCGGAGCAGCAGCGTCTGATTGAAGATCTTCTTGATTCCGAGAGACGCAAAAGCCCGGCCATAGAATCTTTTTTTGCCGATGAAAGAATCGAATCCGTCTTTGTTAAAAATCTTGAAAGCGTCCAAGGTGATGAGCGGGATATCATGTACTTTTCACTCACCTATGGGCCGGATGCGGGTGGTTCGATCTCTATGAACTTCGGACCCATGAATCGGGACGGCGGTGAACGCCGCTTGAACGTAGCCATCACCCGCGCCCGCCACGAATTGCTGGTTTTCTCTAGTCTAAGGCCTGAACAGATTGATTTGTCCCGAACACCGGCTATCGGCGTGCGGGATCTGAAACATTTCATGGAATATGCCGAGCGTGGTCCAAAAGCCATTGCAGAAGCTGTTTATGGAACCATCAGCGATTACGATAGCCCCTTTGAGGAGGCGGTTGCCAAGGCTTTGGCGAACAGGGGTTGGCAGGTACATCCTCAGGTCGGCGTCTCTTCTTTTCGCATTGACATAGGGATCGTAGATCCGGATGCATCTGGGCGGTACCTGGCGGGCGTAGAGTGCGATGGCGCCACATATCATCGTTCCGCCACTGCAAGGGACCGAGACAAATTGCGAGAGCATGTTTTAAAAGGACTCGGCTGGCAGATCATCCGAATCTGGTCGACGGATTGGTGGATAGATGCTGCTGGCACGCTGGAAAAAGTCCATGCCAACTTGAGCAAATTGCTTGCGGAAAGCCGTGCCCAACGCGCTGAGGAGGAGCGTAAGCGTCTAGAAGCCGCAAAGGCCGTGAAGTCGACCGACAGTCGCGGCCAGGAACCGCACGGTTCTGAAATTGTCGATTATATTATCCCTTCGGAAAAGCGGCATCCTGCCGACGGAATCAATGAAAGCCCCACAACACAAACAGATTTTGAGCCTGAGACTGAGGCAATACCAGACCTCGCCGACCCTGTGACTGATTTAGAACATGTTGGCGCATACCAAGATGCATACACACAGCCGAAGCTTCCTTTTACCCCACCATCTTTGCACTGCAATTTTTCAGATTACAACAGCTATGAAGGCCCGCCATTCCGGGATCCGCGTAATGCCGAAAGCATGGAAATTGCCGAAGGCCTCTGCTCCATCATCGAAGTCGAAGGCCCTATGCTGGTCAAGCGCGCTTATGATATTTACTTGCGCGGATGCGGAATCAAACGGATGGGGCGGGAATTGAAACGCACCATGAACAAGGCGCTGCAACATGCGGTTCGTCAGCGTCGGGTGGTTATCGAAAATGAGTTGAACACCAAAGGATATATTCATGCAATCGTTCGAATCACCGGCACAAGTCAGATAATCCTGCGGAAAAGAGGACCGAGATCATTTGAGGAGATACCACCAAGCGAGATTCTGGTTGCATCTCATCTTGCTCTAAAAGAATGCTCCTTCCATAAAGGAAGCGATGAGCATCTTCATGCAATCCTGGAATTGTTGGACCTTAAGCGGCTTACTACTCAAACTGGCACAAGACTCTTGGAAATAATCGACTTGAAGATTGGTTACGGTCCCGAATGACTTGAGAAATATGATATGGATGGAGACTAATTATCCGCTAATCTTCGCGTGCATGTGTAAAAAGGGGGACGGTGTCGAATTTGCGCGTTTCTTTGTCTCATCATGTATGCCATGTAAACCTCATGCCACGAAAAGCACGCATGGATGCGCCCCCGGCGCGTTGCATCGCATCATCTGCCGGGGGTTCGAACCGCGCAGCATCTTCCGCGACGATACCGGCGGAAAGCGCTTTCTCGATCGCTTGGCGAAACGGCTGCTTGACACTGTAACGCCCTATTTTGCCTGGGCTTTGATCCCCGACTCAGGCGGCAAAGAAACTTGTGATAAGGGGATCGGCTGTCAGCAAGGCTGCCGGCAGAGGCAAACACATGGCCTCGGATCATGCATCGACCATCGAATAATAGAAACGCGCAAAATCGACCCCGTCGCCATATACGTCTAATTATTGTTAGCGAGAGGAATGTAGAGACATGGGCCTTTACCTGAGAAAGAGCTTCCGAGCCGGACCGATTCGCTTCAATTTGTCTAAAAGCGGCCTCGGCATATCCGGCGGTGTGAAAGGTGCACGCCTCGGTGTCGGCCCTAGTGGAACCTACGTCCATGCTGGGCGGCACGGACTCTACTACCGCAAACACCTGTCATCAGGACAATCGCGAACCCAATCCAGAGCAGGGGCCGAGGGCTGCGCGACACTACTCCTGATTGTCACTGCGGTCGGGATTGGTTTGTGGTTCTTAACTTGGCTCATCGATAATCCAGCGGTCCTGGTGGCGGGCATTGCCATAGCCATCGGTATCGCAGCTGTCCGCTGGTCGATCCTACTGCAACGCAAGAAACGCGTAACAGCATATAAGAAGGCTCTTGATGCCGCCTTCGTCACTTCCCCGTCGCCGCCCTCGTCTGAAGCGTTGTCTGCCCTCAGACAGTGGCAACAAGGTTTACCAAAGAACGACGCCGCCAAGAGGGAGGTCGAGGAGATCGAGACGAATGTGTATCAGGCCGTTCTCGACAAGATTCTTGATGACGGATACATAACCAACGACGAAGCGGAAGTCATTGCCGCCGCCGAGCAGCTGCTTAGACTCAGTCAAATGGCGCGACTTCAGACGAAGAAGGAGATCTTCACAGAGGCTTATATCGAAGCAATCGAGGATCGTGAGATTACCGACGACGAGCTCAGCAATCTGAACAATCTCATGGCAGGATTGGCGATCCCCCGCGCAGAGGTCCAGCGCGAACTTGATGTTGTCCAGGAGATTATCGACGCCCAGTCTCTCCGTCTCCCATTTGTGCCGATCCCAGCCGACCGACTGGCTGTCCCGATACAGAAGAACGAAACCGCATTCTACCAATGCTTAGCGCAGGTTCTATCCAAGCGCAAATCCAAGGACTCTCCGTCAGGGTACGAATACACTGTCAGACGCGACGGCACAATGATCCTAACCAACAAACGCGTCTTTGTCGTTGGCGACGGTACAACCAACATCCGGTTCTCTGACATCGGCGATGTGGATGTTGATATTGATGAAGGCATCATCGAGGTATCCAAAATCGGCACGGGGCGGCCACTTATTCTTAAAGCAAAAGCGCCAATATACATTGGACGTTCCATCGACCTACTAATGAGCGCACAACCAGGTGAGGGGCTCGTATGAGTCTCCGCAGGCGTACTTGGGAGATCGTTGAAGCAGCCAAGCCTGGCGATACTGCGAGCCGTGTATTCGACGTCTTGATTCTGACGCTCATCTTTTTGAACGTGATCGCCGTAATTCTTGGCTCCATTCAATCTATTCAGGAACGTTGGAGCGCGTTCTTGGACGCATTCGAAACGGTATCGGTTCTGGTATTTACTATTGAGTATTTATCACGGCTATGGTCTTGCACGGCAGATCCACGCTTCATCGGCTCAATTCGAGGCCGCCTCCGATTTGCTGTAAAGGCAATGGCGATCATTGATCTGCTAGCGATCTTGCCATTTTATCTTCCGTTTCTCGGGATCGACCTTCGATCGCTCCGAGTGCTCCGGCTTCTCCGAATTCTTCGTGTCGCCAAGGTGGGACGATATTACTCCTCCCTCAATCTTATCAAGCACGTCTTCCATGCCAAGAAAGAGGAACTGGTTCTCGCGTCGGCTATGATGGGGCTACTTCTAGTCGTCTCATCGAGCCTCCTATACTACTGCGAAAATGCAGTCCAACCGAACGCATTCTCGAGCATCCCGGCAACCATGTGGTGGGCGGTCGCTACTTTAACGACTGTTGGATACGGAGACATGTACCCGATAACTCTACTGGGACGATTCTTAGCGAGTATTATTGCGATCCTTGGAATCGGGATGTTCGCACTCCCGACTGGGATACTCGGGGCCGGATTTGTTGAAGCGATTCAGAAACAGAAGGGACAGACACAGAAGTGCCCGCATTGCGGGAAAGAGATTCGCTAACAAAGCGCTGCACCGTGGGAAAAAACGGGACGCCGTTGAATTTGCGCGTTTCTTTGTCTCATCATGCATGCGATGTAAACCTCATGCCACGAAAAGCACGCATGGATGCGCCGGGGCGTTGCATCGCATCATCCGCCGAGGGATCGAACGGCGTACCATCTTCCGTGTCGATACCGGAAGAAACTGCTTTGTCGATCGCCTGGGGAAACTCCTGGGCGAGACCGCAACGCCCTGTTTTGCCTGGGCTTTGATCCCCGACTGAGGCGGCAAAGAAACTTGAGATCAGCCGATCGGCGGTCGGCAAGGCGGTCAACAGAGGCAAACACATGGATTCGGATAATGCATCGTCCGTCGAAGAATAGAAACGCACAAAATCAACCTCGTCACCTATTCATGGAATTATCGTCATCGTAGGGGCGGCCCCCCGTGGCCGCCCTGTTGATGGGCAACCACAGGGGGTTGCCCCTACGTTGTCATTGCCGGATGTAGTTCACCGGTTCAAAACCATGACCACCAAACGATATGCCGACGGCGTCAAACAATACGGATGGCGGCGATTCAACGGAAAATTGTGGCAACGCAATGATTACGAACACGTCATCCGCAACGACGATGAATTGAACCCTATCCGGGAATACATCGCCAATAACCCTGCTCAATGGGAAATGGATCGGGAAAATCCGAATTTGCTCGCACGGGCGGGACTTAAACGGGTCCTGGAATGGGGCGGATAATGGAGGCGTCCATGTTTTTAAACTTCACAAGAATTCATTGCTCTTTGATATTAGATTGGTCGTACGGTAGGTATGACCCGCAAGGAAGTAGGGGCGGTCGTGCCTTGGCACAGCGGAGCGACGCCAGGTCGCGAACCGCCCCTACGGGAAAACTCGACCGACGGCAAGTCGCTTGTCAAACTCGGGATGAACAAATTGAAAAAGAATATTCGATTTAAAGGGGTGACAACGTGCTCTATTTCTTGGCCATCATCCTTCCACCGTTAGCGGTCCTCTTTTGTGGGAAGCCGTTCCAGTTTCTTCTTAATCTCATTCTGACACTGCTTTTCTATATTCCCGGTATGATCCACGCACTCTTTGTGGTGAATGGGCATCTTGCCGATAAGAGGACGGAGCGGATTGTTAAGGCTATGCGAAATAAATAGAAGAAGAAAGTGGATGCGCCGTAAATATTCATTTCGTACAGTTGGTCCAATGAAAAATAGAAACGCACAAAATCAACCCCGTCCCCATACACACGAAGCATTGCGAGACAAAGTAGGGCGTGAGAACTACCTTCGCTTTCACCGGCAGGGCTGATTGCTTTCATGCGGGTTGCGCTCTAGTGTCTGTTGCCGCGCCGGTTCCGCCTCTTGCTTTTCCTAACAGCATCAATACTCGTAAGGCGGCTCAGGATTAAATTCGATCTTGAAGTAGGAGTACTCGTCGCATACCAATTCCCTGGCATAATGCGCCTGCTGCGGGCCCACATCCTTGGGCCAGTCGTATTTGTATTCCGTGATGGCGTTGCACACGGCTTGTCCTCTCAACTCGTAGATTCTGCCGGGATTAGAGGTACCGGGGTATAGCTCGCCGGTGAACGGGATGGGGCCGCCTTTGAAAATTGCCGTCCAGAATTTTTCTTCTTCGGTGTAAACGAAAGAAGTGATCTGATCCGCGGTGGAACTCAGAAATCCGGAGAGATAGAGCTTCGTGTCGCCGCTCACAAACTGGCTGGTGAAGCTGTTGCCGCTCAAGCTCCCTTCGGCCTTATTCAAGGCGGAGTAAAGATAGCCATAAGAGCCCAGTTTCAGAGCCCAATCCTCCGGGGGAACCAATGTGTTCCCGAGCTCGCGAATGTGGTACACGCTTAAGTACAAGGTGTAGCTTTGAGGCGCCGGAATCACGGGGTCGGTTTCGGCGCAGGGGCCGTCTCCGCCTTGGGGACTTAGTCCTGTGGAAGAGGCATCCGCAGGGAGATTCCTGCAAAATCCCTCATTATAATATACTATGCCCCATCCCCCCTTTGAGCGTTCTGGACTAATGAGGGTGCAGTCCTTTTCAAAGAGGACCATCGCGCACGCACAACAAACATAACCACAGTCTGATGCGTGACAAAGTAGGCTTACCCGGCCCTCCCCGGCCAGCTCCGCCAGGATTTGCTCAAAACTGTATCCGGCCTTAAATAGCAGTACTATAATCTTCACTAT
>Ga0209164_1003539_pt1 | contig 14716 bp, 11 predicted proteins | sample MTBNYHSulfiMetaG_FD_187458 | JGI IMG/M metagenome (GOLD analysis project Ga0209164, IMG submission 187458) | Enrichment culture microbial communities from rom New York Harbor, USA that are MTBE-degrading - MTBE-NYH (New York Harbor Sulfidogenic)... | ecosystem: Environmental > Aquatic > Marine >...
TGACCGCGGAACAGGCCGACATCTCGATCGGCGCCCTGGAAGGAGACGTGGGATGGAATACTGTGATCGTCCGTACCGAATTGGGGCGGGAACTACTTGAAAGGGCCTCCGGCCGAGGCGTTGTGGAGGTTGCCGAGATGCCTTCATCGAGTCTGAGCCATCTTGAAGAAGCTTCCGTGGCCAAACGAGTGCGCGGGTCGGCCAGGCAGCGGGAGAGACTGAATAGGGACTGAGTCGAAATCCGAGCCCAATTAGAATGGTCGTATAAGGAAACATATTATGTCTGAGATTGCTAAAGGCCAACCAGGCGCCCGCGTATTGCTGATGGGAAACGAGGCCATCGCCCGGGGCTTCCTGGAAGGAGGCGTCCAGTTTTGCGCTGCGTATCCGGGAAATCCGTCGTCGGAGATTCTGGAGAACATCGCTGCCGTTGCCCCGGATCTGGGCATCTGGGCAGAATGGTCTGTAAACGAGAAAGTGGCTTTGGAGGGGGCGGCGGCTGCTTCCTTCGCCGGAGTTCGCTCGATGGCGGCCATGAAGCAAAACGGCGTCAACGTAGCTTTGGATTTTATTACAAACCTGGCCCTTTCCGGCGTCAAGGCAGGCCTTGTTCTGGTTACTTGTGATGATCCCGGCGCCATATCGAGCACCAACGAGGAGGACGCCCGTTTTGTGGCTCGAGTTGCGGATTTGCCTCTCCTTGAACCCGCCTTCCCTGAAGAAGCGTTGAGCATGGCCAAATATGCACTGGAATTATCCGAGACGCTCGGCTCCTTGTGTGTCCTCCGCAGTGTGTCGCGCCTTTCACATTCCCGGGAGGCGGTGACGCTGGGGACGCTTCCGGAAACCAAACGGATCCCCGAGTTTGACGTCTCATCTCTTTGGAAGACGTTTCCCGTAGCTCCCAACCATCAGAGAATGCACAGGAACATGGACCGTGCGGAAGCCTGGTTCGAGGAATCGGCATTTAACTGGTACGAAGGTCCGGATCGTGCGGAACTGCTCATCATCACATGCGGAAACGGCTACGTGTACTCGAGAGAAGCGGTTGAATTATTGGGTCTCGGAAAACGCGTCGGCGTGGTCAAGCTGGGAACCACCTGGCCCCTGCCGCGCCAATGGCTGGCAAGGCAGCTTGACCGGTGCGATCGGATTCTGTTTGTAGAAGAGGTAGATCCATTTGTTGAGGAAGGCGTGAAGGCGTTCTACGCGCAGAACTGTTCAGAGCTGGGTATAAAGAAGTTCCACGGCAGGGTGGACCGAACTCTTCCGAAAGACGGTGAGATGAAGCCGGATCTGGTCATGCTCGCCCTTAAGCGTTTGCTGAATCCGGATCTTCCGCCACGGGATCGTGAATACGCCGATCGGGCGAAGGCGGTGGTTGATGCGATGGCTCCTCCTCGGGCTCTTGGCTTTTGCCCCGGGTGTCCTCACCGGGCCTCTTTTTGGAGCATCAAGAACGCGCTGAAACTCGATGCGCGCGACGGGTTCGTATCGGGCGACATCGGCTGTTATACGCTTTCCTTGTTTCCCACCGGTTTTTCACAGTCCAAGCTGACGCATTGTATGGGGTCCGGGCTCGGTGTGGCCGGGGGCTTCATGAAGCTTAGAAGCCAGGGCTTCGATCAACCGGTTATCAGCGTTGTGGGTGACTCGACCTTTTTTCACGCCGGGATTCCGCCGCTGGTGGACGCTATTCACCATGGGGCGGAATATCTTTTGATCATTCTTGATAACGGCGCGACGGCCATGACCGGTTTTCAGCCGCATCCCGGCCTGGAAAAGGGCGCCATGGGTCCGGGAGCCCGGGCGCTGGATCTGGAATCCGTATGCCGATCACTGGGCGCTTCGGTCGCTGTTCAGGACCCTTACGATCTCGATGGGACACGGGAGGCTATCTACCGCCTCCTCAACGAGGAGCAGGGTGTCCGGGTGCTGATTCTCAGGCGCGCGTGCGCTCTGGTGCAGCGCAAGCAGGGCGGTTTCCCATACACGGTCCAAGTGGATCCGCAGAAATGCATGGGCGACGACTGTGGATGTAATCGGTATTGCACGCGCGTCTTTCGCTGTCCCGGACTGTATTTCGATCGGACGACTTCCAAGTCGATCGTAGACGAGATCATATGTGTGGGGTGTGGGGTGTGTGCGGATATCTGTCCTCAAGGGGCCATTTCGCGGGAGGTGATGAACCATGCTGAGTGAACCGATCAACCTGGTGATCACGGGCGCCGGCGGCCAGGGTAATGTAATCGCGGCCCATTGGTTGGGGGAGGCGCTGCTGAGGAACGGTCTGCGAGTGACGGTAGGCGACACTTACGGACTGAGTCAGCGCGGCGGGTCCGTGATGAGCCACATCCGTGTATCCACGGATCGGCGTTACGGCCCCCTCATCCCTAGAGGCTTGGCTCACGTGATTCTGGGGCTCGAACCGGTGGAAACGCTTCGCGTATTGGCGGATTACGGAAATCCGGACGTGGTTGTCATGACCAATGACCGGCCGGTATATCCTTTAGATGTCATAGCCGGCGAAGTCGAGTATCCGGAGCCTCAACGAATCCGGGAAGCCCTCGAGGAGTTGAGCGCCAAACTGTATTGGATTTCGGCAACGAAGATTGCGCAGGAGTTGGGTGGGGCCATTGTGGCCAACATCGTAATGATGGGAATTCTTTTTGGCGCCGGACTCGTTCCCGCTCCCAATGAGATTATGTTGGAGGTGCTTCGGGAACACCTTCCCTCAGACAAATGGGAGGCTAACAGAGAAGCCTTTTACAGAGGCGTGAGTATGGCGATCGAACAGTAGAACGCCGATCGAGTTCATGAGTTGGGAACCTGTTTCGAAAATACTGGAAACCGGTTTGGGATCCGGTATTCTTCACCTCCCGAAAAAGGTTCATTCGAAGAAAGGGAGGTTTGAAGAATACTTAAACTACTACTCAGCACACCTTTATGAAACATCCATTCAGCAGCGTCCGGAAAATCCGAATGGTTTCCAAAGCTTCAGCCGGTTGAAAAAGGTGGTTCGGCGATGCCGAAGGAGGTTGGCGTCCGTGCAGGTTCATACTGATTTCCCCGATAGGCCGATACCGTGTCCTTTCCTGATCAACATAAGCACGTTCCTCTCTGAACCATCGAGCTGACGTATTTCGATCCAATTTTGTAGAGCTGACCGCCCGGATCGGATGTCCGGGCGGCTTGATACCGCGACAACGTCTGCCAAATGGAGACCGTTTATGGGTACAAGTGATTGGAAGAGTTTTTACGAAAAGAAGAAGACGGAACCGGATTCGGCGCTGAGATCGATTAAGCCGGGTCAGCGCGTATTCATAAGTTCTGGATGTGGTGAGCCTCGCCATCTGGTACGTGTGCTCGAAACCCTACACTATGAGTTTTCCGACGTCGAATTGCTTCAGTCTCTTTCTTTGGGAGAACGCTCCTTAACATCCGACAAATTTAAGGAGTCCTTCCGTGTAAAATCTTTTTTTGTCGCCTCCGGAACGAGGGGCGCCGTTTCCACAGGGAACGCCGATTACATGCCCATCCATTTTCGCCGTGTCCCCGAGCTTTTCAGAAGCGGCCGATTATCCCTTCATGCGGCGCTGATCCAGGTGTCGCCTCCGGATGAAGAAGGTTACTGCACATTCGGAGTCAGCGTGGATATCGGAAAGTCGGCCGCTGAGTCTGCTGAAACGGTCATAGCCCAAATCAATCCTTTGATGCCTAAGGTGTATGGAGACAGCCGTATTCACGTAAACGATATCGATCTCATCGTTGAACACGAAGAGCCGTTGTTGGAATATCGTTTGCCGACACCGACCGAGATCCAGCATCGAATTGCGGAAAAAGTGGCCGGACTGGTGGAGGACGGCTCCGTCATCGCGGCGGGATTGGCTCCGACCTCAGCTCAGGCGGTACGTTCGCTGCGTGAAAAGAAAGATCTGGGGATTCACACGGATGTACTGCACGACGCATTTCTGGACTTGATTGAATCCGGCGCCGTCACGAATCGGCAAAAGAAGTCGTTTCCAGGGAAGATAATTGCGAACTGCTGTATCGGAACCCGGCGCTTGTATGATTTTGTTCATGAGAATACGGATGTGGAGTTTCATCCGACCGAAGTAGTGAACGATCCTCCTTCCATCGCCTTGAACGACAAGGTGGTTTCCATCAGCCCGGCTATTGAACTGGATCTGACGGGTCAGGTATGCGCGGATTCTCAGGGCCACCGGATTTTCAGCGGTTTCGGAGGATATTCGGATTTTATGGAGGGAGCTGATTTGTCCAAAGGTGGAAAGAAAGTCGTGGTCATTCCTTCCACGAGCCCCGATGGTTCCCGATCACGGATCGTTTCTCAGCTTACCCCGGGCAGCGGGGTAGTCCTGAGCAGGGCTTCCGTGCAATATGTGGTCACCGAATTCGGCATGGTCAACCTGTTCGGTATGAGTATCCGCGAGCGAACGATCGCCCTGATTGATATCGCTCATCCGAGGTTTCGCAAGCAGCTTATGTCGGATGCCAAGCGGATGCACTACGTATATGAGGATCAAGCGCTCTCCGACGACCAGGGGCGCCTGTATCCTGATCAGTGGGAGACTACGCGTACTTTCAAGGACGGCCTCACCGTTCATTTTCGCCCCATCAAACCCACGGACGAGCGGGCGTTGCAGGAACTTTATTACTTCATGCCCCGCGAGGATGTGAGGACGCGATTTTTTCTTCCCATGAAGGCCTTCCCTCATCGGGATGTGCAGGCCATGTGCAATATTGATTATCTGAATCAGATGGCCATCGTGGGAACCCTGGGAGAAGGCGGCGGAGAGCGTATCATAGCGGTTGCGCATTACATCAGGGAAGATGGAACCGACACGGCTGAGGTGGATTTTGCCGTGAACCGGAAATACCAGAACACCGGAATCGGATCTTTTTTGATGAATTACCTGATCGAGATCGCACGTGCAAACGGATTAAAGGGATTCGTTGCTTATGTGTTGCGCACGAACATGGGGATGGTCCGAGTCTTCCGGAAAACCGGTCACCGTATGCTCACGGAGTTGGAAGAAGCCGATGTGTTGCATCTACAGCTTCGTTTTGATGAATCGTCGGCGTAATGAAGTGCGGAGGATGAAGGCCGGAGAAGGAGTAAGCAATTGATATGACGGGATTTGATCGATGATGGAATCGGGCGGGGAGAAACCGGTTCAGTGCGGACCTTTTTAGAATGAAGAGGCGGGACGGGGTTCTTGAAATTAGACGGTCTGTAGAAAAAAGATCCTGTTTTTCTATACATGGAACGAAAAAGAATTGACTTTCAAATAGTGGCTATGATAGATCAAAACACAATTTAAACGGCCTGTTAATAACTTCCCAATACTGGAGAATCCGTTTGGGCGATGCAAGGTGACAAGATGCTGCCTCGGCCGGCGGTTGATGAACAAAACTTCCGCGTGACTACTGCTGCGAACTATGAGAAGATGGGATTATTCAGACACGTCCCATTGTTGTTGATGCGGCGCATTTCTAATGATTTGTGGATATAAGCGATAGGGAATGAGGCGAGGTCGCTGTCCGAGGATTACGAACCTGTTCGGATAGCGAGAAGGGTTGACGTTCGCCTGTCCGGGGAATAGGTACCTGCTCCGTATGCTGAGGCCGTGATCCCCGTTCGCCGAATCCAGGAATGTGAGCCGGGAGCGTGCAGAAGGCTCCGTGCAACCCTATACTAGGATTTTCCTTGACACTGATATTCTTTTTTCTTAGTCTCCAAAAAAATGAGGAATTTCGGGCTAGTTGGGCCAGTAGCCCACTTTGCGTCAGTTGGCCTACGCGGCGACTAGGTGAGTGTCGAGCCTACGATGTATGCCCGAGTGTGGAACTGACCAAGTAAATAAAGCGAGGAAAGGAGGTGATTCAAAGCGAGGCGATCGCTGCATTCGGGGTATTAGGTTCTCAGAGAGCATTATTGGCATGAACCGCAGTCTCCCAATGAAGGGAGCTAACACACAGAGAGGTAGCGTAGAATGCCGAAGCTTGGAATTGAGTTTGATGAAGAAGCACAGAAAAAACTAGAGGTTCCTCTTGGGAAACGAGAGCTGTATCCCAGTGTAGGTAAGTACGTGGCGGAAGTGCTGCGAGAACATGGTGTCACCATAGCCTGGGGCGTCCCCGGCGGTCACATCTGGCATTTTGTGGATGCCATTTCCCGAATTGGGATCAAGTTGATCATTTTCGGGCACGAGCAAAACGCCGTGTATGCTGCTGAGGGTTATTCTCAGGTCACCCAAAAACCGGCTGTATCTTTTGGTACAGTGGGTCCTGGAACCGGAAACGCGTTCAGCGCCATGCAACAGGCCTATTTGAGCAATTCACCCATCATCTACCTGGCGGGCGGTATCGAGCAGGAGCACGACCGCCTATACAACACGATCCAGGAAAGTATCGCCGCTGAATTCTTCGAGCATGTCACCAAGTGGGCCCAGCGTTGCTTCTATCCCTGGTCCGTAAAGCAGTTCATGACGCGTGGTTTCCGTATCGCAACGTCTGCTCCCATGGGACCGGTGGCCTTCGAACTGGGCATTGACTGCCTGTTCATGAAGGATGAAGCCAGAGAGCATTACTGGGGCGGTTTCTTCCCGCAACACGCGGACTGGCTGCCCAACTGGCGCCAGGAAGACACGCAGAAACCCATCAGCGCGGGCGCCGATCCTGCGGCTATCGAGAAGGCGGCCAAGGCGATCATGGAAGCCAAAAAGCCGTTCATTATTTTGGGCGACTATGCTTCCTGGGATCAAGCGGGCCCCGAGATTGAAGAATTCATTAACCTGACCAAAATTCCATTCAACACCCGGCGTCTCGGCCGCGCGGCCGTGAGCGAGAAGCACCCCATGCATCATCGCGGGTTCCCCAAGTTCCGCAACGAGTTCGACATGATGATTCCTATCGGTCTGAAAGTCGGATTCTTCGACGGATACGCGGGTGGGTGGCCGGAAGCCATTCAAATCGCGCCCTGCAACGAGTACGTATGGACGTATGTCAACACCAAAGCGTCGTTGGTGGGCAACACCAAGGTCGTGATGAAGCAGTTGAACGATTGCATCAAGAAGAATGGATACAAGGTCAGTCCGGAGCGCGAAGAGTGGGCCAAGCGCTGCCAAGACTCTTTGGCGGAAGCTACGGAAAAGAGAGCCGCCCGCGCGTACAAATACGGCCCGGATCATCCGAGGTATAAATCTAAAGATATCCTCCACTACGGCTATCTATCCCAGATCATCCGGGAAGTCAATGAAGAGCTGTATGACAGCGCCGTGCGTGTGTCCATCGATGGATACACCATGAGCGACTTTGTCATGCCGTATCTCCAATTCACCCGTCCCGGATCCTGCATTACGGCCAACGACCAGGCCGGTGTGGGCCACGGTGTCGGGCAGGCCATAGGCGCGGCTGTCGGCGATTTGGAAAACGGATCGCGGATTCCGTTCCTGGCCCTGATGGGCGACTCGGGAATGATGAATGCGGCCATGGATATCCATGTTGCCGTTATGTACAAGCTCCCGATCGTCTATGCCGTCAGCAATAACTGCGGCTGGATGCCCGGAATGAAGTATCCGTGGTACGGCCCCAACTGGGATATCCTGGGCGAACAGGATGTCTTCGGCAATGATTGGATGGGCGTGACGATGATGGGTGAAGAACGCCCGATCGATACTCGGTTCGACAAACTGGCGGACGTGTTCGGTGGCCGCGGTATGGTCTGTAACCGAGAAGAAAAATTCAAAGAGCAACTGAAGGAAGCTTACAACATCGCCGAAAAAGAAGGCCCGGTGATCATGAACTGCATCATGGATCAGCACCTGGTCAACAAGGCCGTCATCGGCCCGGTATACTCTCTCATGTATGCTCATATCCCGTGGGAAGAGTTGCCGATGAGAGGTAAGCATTCCCGACGTTCTACGCTGAAGGGTTGGTTCCCCGCATTGCAGAGTCTGCCTCCAATGCCGATTTTCGATAACTGGGAACCGCTGCAAGAGGAAGAGTTCGGCTACGAGCCGAGGGACGACTTTTTCAAATAATGTCTCTGAACGTTTGTTCCCTGTGAACTGATTATCCGAGGAAGTCAGGGGGGGGGATCAAGTTTGGCTCCCCCTCTGCTTTTGTGTACTTATCACGAGGAGGAACCCCCATTGTCGTTTTTGGGTAACTATTTGGAACCAAGGCCTGAAAAGGTAACCCTAAAGCGCACGCTGATAACAGGCTATGTCAGACAGCTTTTCAAACATAATGATTTTCCTGGAGAATTATTCGTTGCCCTGGCGGACAGCGCGATGGTCAGCAAAGGCGATGTGGTCTGGGCGAGCCTGGACGCGGAACATCCCTTTGACTTCATCCCTCTCCCCAGTTTCGATCAACTGGTACTGAATCTGCCTTCGAGAGAAGAATTCCTGAAACAGCTGTGCGTGGAGAAGATGGAAGACGTGTCTCCCGAAACGGAAAGACAATTCTGGGAAGACTTCGACTTCGAATTCAGTAGCTCCGCCGACGGTGTCGAGCTGATTTGGGAATGAGCTTCGATCGTTTCGTTATTGCGCGAGATGAGCGCTGCGTGCATTGCGGCTTTTGCCGGCAGTATGTGAGTTGTCCCACCAATGGAAACGGCTGCATCGGGTGCGGCATCTGCATCAAGGGATGCCCACAGGGCGCCCGGCAATTCCACCCGCGTTCAGGTTCGCCGTCCCAAATCCGTTGCATAATCGACGGAAAGGAGCGCACGATCACAGGCTCTCTGAGCGTACGGGATGCTTTGTCAGAGCTGAACGGATCGCCGGAGATCGAGGTAGACGAAGGTTGGAGCGCTCGAGCGCGGTGCGATACCGGAGGGTGTTGGAATTGCGCCGTAATGATTGACGGAGTCCTGTGCCGGAGCTGCGCTACAGAGCTTCGAGAAGGCATGGACATCGTGACCGATCCGGATATCGTTCTCCGCACGGAACCACGGCGAATCGTGACGCTCATGCGTCCTCCTCCTCACTATCATCCATCTGTGTTTGTTCATGGTTGTAATTATGATTGTGATTTCTGCCACAATTGGGAGATAACGTTTGCTTCCCATGGGAATGCCTTGAGTCCCAAAGAAGCGGTAGCCATGCTGCGCTTGAACAAGGACAGGGATTACTGGGTGGGCATTTCCGGGGGAGAGCCGACGCTGAACCGTAGGTGGCTTCTGGATACCTTACGAGAGCTCAAAAGAGCGGTCCCGGAAAGCCGCATACAATTAGATACGAACGCATCGCTTCTGACGAATGATTATATCGATGAAATCGTTCAAGCCGGTGTTACCGACATATCTCCGGACTTAAAGGCGCGACGTGTAGAAACGTTCATGAAGTTGTGTGGAATCAAATCAAGAGAAACCGCGAAGTCGTTCCTCGAAACCTCCTGGAATGCGGTTCGCTATCTGGATGAGTGTTATAGGGATGAGGTCTTCATGGCTGTGAGTCTGCCGTATCATCCTTGTATTCATACACTTGATGAGTTGGGGGACGCAGCTCGGGCCATTGCGGAAATCAACGCCGAAATGCCGGTGACATTAATCGAATATCAGCCGGCTTTTCGACTTCGAGATGAATCTTTCTTGGAACCGCATGCGATGGAGACAGCAAAAGAGATTTTACTGTCCGCCGGACTAAGCCGAGTAGTCGTGCAAGGTGGTTCGGAAGTCCCTCTCGCTACGGACCCCCTCGAACTGGATATCGGCTCCGAGGAATTTTAGGGTGGTCGATGCGCCCTTTCGCGCGCTCAAGACGCGATTCGGAAGTGCTTGACAATTTACCAATGTTGGGTATCTCTGAATCAGTTTCGAGTGTTAGAGCGGAGCTTGAAATGAGATGATGGAACTCTGGTATAGAAAACAAGATGGTTGAGAACCTCTAAGGTCTCGGAAACCATATGAGGTCAATATTTCTTTTTATGTTGTCTATGCTTTCACTAAAGGAGGCAAGATATGGGACGGGAAGAATCAAAAAAGGATGTTTGTCTGTTCAGTCAGGATCAACTTGATACGATCAAGTCGGGTTATGACGATTGGTTCAACAATGTATTAAAGGACAATGACCGGCAGGACGAGCTGTCGGGCAAATATGTCACGCATTCCGGTATTCCCATCCGAATGCTGCATACTCCGGCCGACATTGCGGGGATCGATTATGCCGAGGATATCGGATTTCCCGGCTGCGCCCCTTATGTCAGAGGCGTGTATCCGAACATGTATCGGGGTAGGCCTTTCACCTTGCGCCAGCTGGCCGGCCTTGGCGCGCCCGAGGACTGTAACCTCAGGGTCAAGTATTTGCTGGGACACGGGGCAACCGGTGTCAACATCCTGTTCGATCTTCCGACCATCCGGGGATATAACTCCGATGATCCGGAGGCTGAAGGCAACGTAGGCCACTGCGGCGCAGCGGTTGATTCCATTTGGGACATTGACGCATTTTTCAAGGATATCGATCTCGGCGCGATCAGCACGTCGGTGGTGACCCACCTGCCCAGCACATCCATCGTGATACCGGGTATGTATTTCGCGGTTGCCGAGCAACGAGGTACACCCAAAGATAAGATCGCAGGCACCTGTCAGAACGACTTTATCATGGAAACCTGTGTGGGCAGCGGTCCGGAGATTCTGCCGCCTCCGGTCAGTTTTCGCCTCCAGTGCGATGTTGTGGAGTACATTTGCGAAAATTATCCCCGTTTTAACCCCATCAGCTATAACGGATACAATCTTCGAGAAGCAGGAACAGACGCCGTTCAGGAAGTGGCCATAGCCATTTCGAACGCCATTGCTACTGCTGAAGAGTTGATTGGCAGGGGCATGGACGTTGACAAGTTTGCTCCTCGGATGAGTTTCTTCTGGGATTTGCACAACGACTTTTTCGAGGAAATCGCCAAGTGCCGCGCCAGCCGGAAGGTATGGTACAAGATTATGCACGATCGTTTCGGCGCCAAGAATCCCAAATCCTGCCTGATGCGATTCCACATTCAGACGGCGGGTGTGACTCTGCCTGCGACCGAACCGTTGAATAATGTGGCTCGTTCCGCCATTCAGGGCCTGGCCGCGGTGTTCGGCGGATGTCAATCCCTGCATATCGATTCCTTTGATGAGGCGTATTCAGCTCCCACGGAAGAGGCGGCTCTGGTGTCATTGAGGACACAGCAGATCATTCAGTCTGAAACCGGAGTGATTAACACGGTGGACCCCTTGGCCGGATCCTATTATGTCGAGTATCTAACCGAACAGATGATCAATCGAATCTTCGATTACATAAAACAGATCGAGGAATTGGGCGGACTGGTAAAGGCTGTAGAAGACGGCTGGCTGCATCGAGAGATCGCCAATTACAATCTCAAATACCAGAAGAAGATTGAAACCGGCGAGATGAAGATCGTTGGAGTGAACTATTTCCGGGCCGAAGAAGCCAGCACCCAAGAGATCGAAGTGTTCGAGTATCCGGAAACCTACACTCGTCAAAAAGCGAAGCTCGATCGTCTGCGAAAGGAGAGGAACCGGCAAAAGGTAGACGAATCTCTGAACGTCCTCCGTGACAAATGTCACACGGATGAGAACTTGTATCCGTACACGATGGAGGCAGTAAAGAATTTAGTCACCTTGGGCGAGATTGAGGAACTCTTCCGAGAGGAATTCGGCCTTTGGACGTTCCCACTTATTTCCTAATTGATTGCTGAGTTGCTCAACGCATGGAGGTTGAATTATGGCAAGACCGATTAAAGTGGTGATGGCGAAGCTTGGATTGGATATTCACTGGAGGGGCGTCTATCTGGTAAGCCAGTTTCTTAGAGACGCCGGAATGGACGTGGTTTACATCGGGAACAAGTTCCCGGAGCAGATCGTCGAAGCGGCGATGCAGGAAGATGCAGATATCGTCGGAATGAGCACGCTGGGGGGCAACCATCTTACTCTGGGGTTGAAGACCGTGTCCCTGCTTGAACACGCCGAGATGACCGGAGTCAAGGTGTTTATGGGCGGCGTGATTCCTCCGAAACACATCCCTCAACTCCTGGATGGCGGCGTGCACAAGGTGTACGGTCCGGACACTCCCATGGAAACCATCATCAACGGGATAAAGGAGTCGATTTCCGTCTAAGAGAGGATACGTAAGTTAAAATGACTTTAGACGAACTCCTTGATAAGGCCTTAGGAGGTGATACCCTGGCCATTGCCAGGCTCATCTCCAAGGTAGAACGTCGGGATCCCGAATCCCACGAAGTAATGAGAAGAATTTATCCTCGTGCAGGTAAAGCGCATTACCTGGGAATTACGGGACCACCCGGCGCCGGCAAGAGCACTCTGGTGGACCGGCTGACCCGGAAGTTCTGCGAGGATGGTCTGTCAGTGGGCATCATCGCAGTGGATCCTTCCAGCCCCTTCAGTGGGGGGGCGCTTCTGGGTGACCGGATCCGGATGAACATTAAGAGAAAGCCCGGATGGGATATTTTCTTTCGGAGCATGAGCGCCGGGAAGATTGTGGGAGGGCTGTCGGAAACGACCAAGGAAGCCGCCCGGATCCTGGACGCCTGCGGCAAAGACGTCATTATCGTCGAGACGGTGGGTGTTGGACAGTCGGAACTCGACATTGCCGGCGCCACGGACACAGTCGTGGTAGTGCTGGTTCCGGAAAGTGGTGACAGCGTCCAGATCATGAAAGCCGGCCTCATGGAAATTGCGGATGTATTTGCGGTTAACAAATCGGATCGATCCGGGGCTGAGACAATCGCTGAGTCGATAACCACCATGCTGGAACGCCGAAGCTCGTTCTATAAGACAAAGTGGGTGCCCCAAGTGTTCCTTACGGCCGCCATGCGGAACTGGGGGATTAACGAGCTTTATGAAGGGATACAGAAACATCGTACACATCTTCGAAACGAGAGCCACCTGGAGAACCGCAGGAAAGCTCAGCTAAAGGTGGAATTGCGCCGGCTGGTCGAGAAAGAGATCGTTCGGCTCGTGTGGCAGAGGTTGAATGAAACCGAGCTTGGGGACCAGTTGGTAAACGATATCTGGGAACACAGGATGGATCCCGAAAGCGCAGCCTTGGAAATCACAGCCGGAGTGAAGATGCTCTAAGACGGTGTTCAACGCTCGAATCAACCAGGCTTGGTCGGAAGACTAAAACGTCGGTATTCAGGTGCAGAAAGGGGGAAGCAAATGCTCGAAATCAAAGACCATGTAGCCGTAATCACCGGAGGCGGCAGTGGTATAGGCGAGGCTCTGGCGAAAGAATGGGTCAAGCTGGGCGGCAAAGTGTTCATTGGCGATGTTGCTGCCGAAGCGCTCAAGCGAGTAGAAAGCGACATCAAAGGAATGGGCGGCCAGGTAGGATCCATGGTCTGTGATGTCACAAATGAAGAGAGCATGGCCGAATTCGCCAAAAAAGCGATGGAAACCTTTGGAGACATTAACCTGGTGGTTCCGTGCGCGGGAATTATCGCTGATGGGCTGTTTTTGTCCCCGGATAAAGAAACCGGTAAAGTGAAAAGGAAAATGGGCCTTGATCAATTTGAAAAGGTCATCAACATCAACTTGACGGGCGTGTTCCTGACAACACGTGAATGCTGCGAACAGATGATCAACAACGGCTCGAAAGGATTGGTCTGTTTGATTTCCTCCACGAGTTCTCTCGGTACGGCCGGCCAAATCAACTATTGTTCGACCAAGGCCGCCATGAGTGTAATGCCCAGTGTAATGGTGGCGGAGTTCTTCCGAAAGGGACTTGGGGACAAGATCCGTTGCGCTGCCATTGCTCCCGGGTACGTGGGTACGGAAATGGTCAAAGGAATGAATCAGAAGGCTTTGGAAGGAATCCTCGTGAATGTTCCCATTGGAAGATTGGTCGAGCCGGAAGAGGTCGCTTCCTTGATCTTCGAGATGTACAGAAACGAAGCCGTGAATGGAGCGGTGTATTTCCTGCACGGAGGTCTCAGACTCGGTTCCAAAGGATAGCTTAGTGTCCCTTTAATCGATTCAAATTCTGATTTGTCGGGCCAAGCGACGTATCTCACCGGCCCGACTTTTTGTTTCCGGCGGGTCATTGAGTGACTTCGCGAGCGTACTCCGGTTTGCTCATGACGGTCTTTACTTTCCGACCGTTTTCGAATTGATGAGCGCAAGACCCGAAACAAACGGGCATGAACTGCTCGAACTCTTCTTGGAGAAACGGCCGGATCCGAAAAGTGCTATTTCCCAATGGGCTTCTTTTGATCTCGGTGTTGCCGGCATCATGAAATACTTGAAGAAGTGAGGAACCAAAGATGGTTTTTCAACAACTGGAGGTGGGGTACAACTCCGTTTTCGCGTATCTACTGGGCGATCCGGAGTCGGGCCAAGGCGCGGTGGTGGATCCCGCCGCAGACGCAGATCGCCTGATAGAGATGGCGGACAAGCAGGGCCTGAAAATTATGAGCATCATCAATACGCACGGCCATGTGGATCATGTCATGGGAAATGCTGAAATGAAAGAAAAGACAGACGCCGAGATTATCATACATGCTGCGGAAGCCGAATATCTCGATAAAGTGGGCGACTTCTGGCTAAAGATGTTCAATGCGCGGAAATCGCCCCCGGCCGACCGGATCGTGAACGACGGAGATCGGATACGCATCGGATCTTACGAATGGGAGGTCATCCATACTCCGGGTCATACGCCGGGCGGAATTTGTC
>Ga0209164_1003541_pt1 | contig 14708 bp, 12 predicted proteins | sample MTBNYHSulfiMetaG_FD_187458 | JGI IMG/M metagenome (GOLD analysis project Ga0209164, IMG submission 187458) | Enrichment culture microbial communities from rom New York Harbor, USA that are MTBE-degrading - MTBE-NYH (New York Harbor Sulfidogenic)... | ecosystem: Environmental > Aquatic > Marine >...
TGGTGGTGGTCGAAGGAGAAGCCGTCGTTGCGGCGGCGGGTTCGGCGGCAGTCGTGGGAGGGCTCGGGGCAGCGGGGCCGGAACCAGCGCTGCACGCCGCGAGGAGGGCTGCCGTACCCAGCCAGGCAAAGTGCCGCAGCCGGCCCCGGATGGTGTCGGAGCGTGTCATGCGTTCGTTCCCGCGGTCACTGTATCGCGACGGCCCTCAACGAGATCTGCCGCCGGCGAATCGGCAAGGAGACCGCCGCGGCTCCCCGTCTCCTACCCCAGCGCCACGTCGAGGATCATCATCACCATGAAGCCGCCGATGGTGGCCAGGGTGGCGATGTCCTCGTTCCCGTTGCGCTGCGACTCGGGGATCAGTTCCTCGATGACCACGTAGACCATGGCCCCGGCGGCAAAGGCCAGGGCATAGGGCAGCAGGGGCCGGAAGGCGAGAACGGCGGCCGCGCCGATCACCGCGGCGATCGGTTCGACTACCGCCGACAGCTGCCCGAACCAGAAGGAGCGGAGCCGGGAGACTCCCATGGCCCGGATGGGCATGGCCACCGCCACCCCTTCCGGGAAGTTCTGGATGGCAATGCCGAAGGTGAGGGCCACCGCCCCGGAGAGGGTGATGGCCCCGTTCATCTCCAACCCGGCGCCCACCGCCCCAAAAGCCACCCCCACCGCCAGGCCTTCCGGGATGTTGTGCAGGGTGATGGCCGCCACCATGAGGGTGGTGCGGTGCCAGCGGGTGGCGACCCCCTCCGCCGCGGCTCGCGGGTAACCGGGGTGGAGGTGGGGCAGCACCGCGTCCATCAGGCGCAGGAAGAGGCCGCCCAGCACCAGGCCCGAAGCCGCCGGCAGCCACGAGGGGACCCCTTGTGCTGCGGCCAGATCGATCGCCGGGCTGAGCAACGACCAGAACGAGGCGGCCAGCATGACTCCGGCAGCAAAGCCCAGCATGACGTCGAGGAGGCGCTGGTTCATGCGCCGCAGGAACACCACGCCGGCGGCGCCCAGGGCGGTGACTCCCCAGGTGACCAGGCCGCCCAGGAGCGCCTGTGTCACCGGCGACTGCGCCTCGAACCAACTCACCAGGGAAGGTTAGGGCAGAGACTGGGTCTCCCCCCTTCCAAGGGGGGAGCGCCGAGTCCTCGAGGCGAGGGGGGTCGGTCCCTCGTCCCGGGCTTACCCCGCCGGCGGCTCGGCCCAGCGATCCGCCAGCCCCCGCACCGCCTGCACGAAGCACTCCAGGGGGGCCTCGACCAGGCCGGCGCCCACCATGCCTACCCCGGCCTCCCGGCCGGCGATGCCGGTGTTGATCTGAGGGGCGATACCGGTCCGCGTCACGAGGGCGGCGTCGATGCCCGCCGGAGTGCCGCGTCCCTCCAGGATGGGGATCCGGTAGAGCGGGTGTTCGCCTCGCGTGATGGCGTACATTTCCATAGTGCGCCGCACGGCGCCGGCGGCGGTGCCGCCCACGAACCCGACGATGGCCGGCGAGGCGGCCATAGCCATGCCCCCTAGGCCCACCGTCTCGGTGATGGCCGAGTCCCCCAGGTCGGGATTGGCGTCGGCGGCCGAGAAGCCCGGCAGGTACAGACCCTGCACTTCGGGTGCCGGGGCGGTGAACCAGCGGTCCCCGGTCCCCGCCAGGCGGATGCCGAACTCGGTGCCGTTGCGGGCCATCACGGTGACCAGGCTGGACCGGGCGATGCCCGAGGCAGCGTCGGAGGCGAGTTTCCCGGCGGCCATGACCAGGTTCAGCATGAAGTGGTCGTTGCCCTGGATGAAGCGGAAGACCGCGGCCCGGTCCGCCGCCGGGCCCTCCCCCTCGACCAGAGCCGGGCCCAGCGCCCGCAGCAGCAGGGAAGTGCCCGCCCGATTGCGGTTGTGCCCGTCGTCGCCCATCTGCAACGCCTGGGCGATCAGCGCCCCGAGGTCGAGGGGGCCGGTGCGGGCCAGGGCGGCGGCCAGCACGGGGCCGAGCACCGCCTGCATCCAGCGCAGGCGGTCGATCACCTCGGGGGCGAAGGCCCCGTAGCGCAGCACTTTGCCCAGGCCTTCGTTGAGGGTGGAGTAGGCCCGCCGCCCGGTGGTCGGGTCCTCGACCACGGCGAGGGGCATGGCGGCCGAGATCACCCCGGCCATAGGGCCGGCAGCGTGATGGTGGTGGCAGGGGTCGAGGGGCACCTCGGCGGCGAGGTGGCCGGCTTCCTCGGGGTCGGCGGCCCGGCCCTCGTAGAGGAGGGCGCCGATGAGGGCGCCGCGCAGGGGGCCGGAGCAGTCCTCCCAGGCGATGGGGGGGCCGGCATGGAGGAGCAGACCCTCGGCCAGTTCGGGAATCGCCTGTTGAGCCGACACCACCGTCACCAGGTGGGGGTGGGCGTCGGTGAGGGCGGCCAGGGCGGTGGCGTCGGCTTCGGGCTTGCGCCGATCGGCGGCCAGGACTGCCAGGGCCTCCTCTGTGCCGGGGACCGGGGGCTGCCATTCCACCCGGGTGACGGCCGCCCCCTGGGCGGCGACGGCGTCGGCCAGGATGCCGATCCCGGCCGCTGCCACCACCGGGTCCCCGTCGAGCAGGCCCCAAAGGGCGCTCATCTGGCACCTCCCGTGAGGCGGGCGGCGAGGCGGGCGGCGGCGGCGTTGGAGAGCAGCACCGAGGCCCCGGCCTCGGCCAGAGCGGCGGCCTGGCGCTCGCGCCCCTGGGGGTCGGCGGCCGTGCCGCACAGCGATACCACCGCCGCGGCCCCGGCCGTGGTGAGATCGGCTACCGCCGGAGCCAGGGCGCCGGCCGGGTCGGGGTGGGCACCGTAGCCGAGCACCACGTCGAGAAGTACGACTCCTACCGAGGCATCGGCGGCGGCCTGCGCCAGGAAGTCCAGGCGGGTGCGATGGTCGATCATGGGGTGTGGCCGTCCCCGGGTGTACTCCTCGTCTCCCAGGTCGACCAGGGCGTGGCCCGGGGCTTCGGCCCCAGTCGAGATCTCGCCCAGCACCGCTCCGGCCACCATGCGGGCCTCGTCGCGCAGGGTGCCTCCTGAGAAGAGCCCGAAGAGCCTGCCGGGGCGGTGGGCACCCTCCGCGAGGGCCCAGTCCCGGTAAGCCTGCAGCACGGGCCGGCCCAGCAGGCGGAGGACGTCTCCGGTGGCCTCCTCCAGGGTTCCCTCGCCCATGAAGGCCACCGCCGCCGGCTTTCCGCAGTCGGCCGCCGCTGCCCGTACCCGTTCTGCCGCCTCCGGCCCCGGGGGCTTGGAGACCACGGCGATCACCTCGACCTCCGGGTCGCTGGCCAGAGCGTCGAGGGCGGCCAGGGTCGAGGCCCCGCCGACTTCGTCGTGCAGGTCCCGGCTGCCCGTTCCCAGGGCGTGGCGTACCCCGACCCCGGCATCGTCGAGCAGGCAGCACAGTTGCTGGATGCCGGTGCCGGAGGCGCCCACGATTCCTACCGGACCCGGGCGGACGGCGTTGGCGAAGCCGAGGCCCACCCCGTGAACGACGGCGGTCCCCGCCCCGGGGCCCATCACCAGGAGGCCGCGCCGCGCTGCTTCCTGCTTCAGGGCGATCTCCTGGGCGAGGGGCACGTTGTCGCTGAAGAGCAGCACCGACATGCCGGCCTCGAGGGCGTCCATCGCCTCGACGAAAGCGTGCGGGCCGGGGACCGAGATCAGGGCCAGGCTCGCCCCGGCTACGGCTCCTACCCGGCGTGGCGCCGGGGTCTCGAGCAGGCCTGCGGCGGCATGTGGGGTGGCGGCGAGAGCGGCATCGGCGGCGGCGAGAGCGGCGGTGACCGCCGTCTCGTCGGCGCCGCGTACTGCCAGCACCAGGTCGTCGGGCCCGAGGTCCGGGGCGGTGAAGCCGAGACCGGTGAGGAGGGTGCGGTTGAGGTCGGTGGCCATGGCCACCAGAGCCCGCTGCACCCCGGGGACGGCTTCGGCGGCGGCGCTGGCGGCCATGAGCCGCACCGAGTCGAAGTAGCGGCCGCGGCGCACCTCTACCCGGTCCATCACGAGGCCCCTCCGGCCGCCGCGGCAGCCGAGAGGATGCCGGCCGCCAGGCCGTGGCCGCTGGTGTGGCCGACCACCAGCAGGGCGGCTAGGGCCGCCGAGGCGCCGCCTTGCCCGCACAGCGCCCGCAGGAAGGTTGCCGAGGCGTCATCCACCTCGCCGCGGCAGGCGTGGCGCAGGAGCGTGGCGGAGAGAGTGGTGGTTCGCTCCCGTGCCAGGGCGTCCAGGGGTTCGGCCAGGCCGGTCACCAGGTCCACCAGCCGCTCGTTCCCAGCCGCGTCTCCCAGGAGCACCCCGGCCGCCATCGCTCCCGCCAGCACGTCGTCTCCCCACGGGGTGAGCCCCGGCCCGCTCCCGATGAGGCGCCGGGCCGACGCCAGCACCCCGTCGACGTCGTGGGCCGCCAGGGCTGCCCCAAGGCCCACGTCGGCGGTGGGAACAAACCGGGTGCTCACCTCCCAAAGCCGGTGCCGCAGCACCGCCGGACCCACCCGCGGCAGCCTGGGTCGCGGGTCCCAAGAGCGCCACACCTCCAGGCGCCACTCGGCTACCTCGAACCCACCGGCGTCCACGCGGCAGCACGCTCCCGCCCCCAGTCGCCGCAGCAGCGCTTGGGGGACCTCGATCCCGTGGGGCGCACGGGGTCTGCCCGCGGGGAGCAGCACCACCACCGTGTCGCCCAGCCGCGCCCAAGCGCCGCTCTCGCCGGCTCCAAGGAGGGCGCCCTCGGCGGGACGGGCCAGGAGCGGGCTCAGGGCAGCGCTCGCCGCCACCGGCACCGTGACCCGGGCGGGGGCGGCGAGGCTCATACCGCTATCCGAAGTCCACGATGGCGGCCACGGGCCCACCCCCGGCCGGGCCCTGGTGCATAGCGGCCACCGACACGAAGATGGCGGCGTCGCCCACGGCGGCGGCGACCACCCCGCCCACCGCTCCCTTGATGTGACGGTGATGATGGACGTCGGAGTCGTCGAGCGATACCTGGCGCCGTCCTCGGAGGCGGGAGGTCGGGTCGGCCTCGCACTTGAGGAACACGTTGACCAGGCGCCCGCCCAGGTCCTCGGCCCGCGGCCGCTCCGGCAGGTCGAGGCCCGCCGAACGGACGGCGGCGTAGACCCCGTCGAAGTCCAGGGCGTCGCGCATCACGGCATGTCCGATGCGGTAGCGGCCCCCGGCTCCGACCTTGTTGCCCACGAGCACGATCTGCGCCCGGTCCAACTCCACCCCGGAGGAACAGGAGGCCACCGAGGAGTAGAGCGAGGTGTCCTTGCCGATCGCTTCGGCCGCCGGCATGGGGATCTCCCCCAGGGCAACGGCGATACCCAGGGCGGTGGTGCCGTTGGAGAGGTTCATCGACTCCAGCGGCTGGTCGGTCCACACCTCGTGGCCTCGGCTGCGGGCGTCGTTGATCGTCTCCATGGTGAGGAGCGGGGTCTTGGTCTGCACGTAGTGCACGTCGGTCGGGTCGGTGATCCCGGCCTCGGCCATGGCCCGGCGCACCCCCTCGGCCACCTTCTCCACCATCGCCGGGCGCCCGATATCCTCGGGGAGGATGCGCTCGCTCATGGCGAAGCCCACCGCCAGGCGGGGCTCGGTACCCCCGGTCTCCTGAGTGCGGGCGAACACGGTGGCGTGAGGGCACAGGATGCCGTCGGTGCCCCCCGACCAGACCATGGGGATCTCGGCGATTTCGGACGCCGAGCGGGTTCCCCTCTCAATGAGCACCTTGCGGAAGGCGCCGTCGGCGAGGAGGCGGGTGAAGTCGTTCACCCCGCCGTTGCCCTCGGTCTTGCCGACGACGGCGATCACCTCGTCGGCGGCGAAGACGCCCTGGTCGATGAGGACGGCCAGGCCGGAGGCGTCGTTGACGCTTTCCAGCACCACCTTGTGTACTTCGATGGCCATCGTCCACCTCTCCGTCGGGCCGGGCCCGCCGGGGAGCCCCGGCAGGCCCGGAAGCAATCGAGCCGGGCTCAGGCCGCCCGGAACACCATCCCGTAGCGCCGGGCGTAGGCCTCCCGGCGCACCACCTCGACCTCCCCTACGACCTTCATCCCCAGTTTGGGGTCGGCGATGTCCAGCTGCCCCAGCATGCGCAGCCCGTTGGACAACTCCACCACGCCCAAGCCGAGGCGAGCGACCTCGTACTCGGCGGGCAGGTTGTGCACGAAGGTGAAGGTGAGCAGGGTCCCTTCCTTGGGCAGAGGCACCGGGTCGAACTCGTGCGGACCGTTCTCCCCGCACTCCCGGCACACCATGCGGAAGGGGTAGTGGAGGGCGCCGCAGCGCCGGCAGGCATAGGCGTGGATCTGGCGCTCCATCACTCCTCCCTCACGAAAACCATGCTGATGACGTTGTTGCCGAAGCCGCCGAAGTTGCAGGTGAAGCCGACCCGAGCCCCGGCTACCTGCCGTTCCCCGGCGTCGCCCCGCAGTTGGGTGACGATCTCGTGCACCTGGCCGACGCCGGTGGCTCCCACCGGGTGGCCCTTGCCTTTGAGGCCGCCGGAGGGGTTGATGGGCAGGGGGCCGCCGAGGGCGGTTGCCCCTTTCTCCAGGGCGAGGTGGCCCTCCCCCTTGGGGAAGAAGCCGGCCTCCTCGCTCTCGGCGATCTCGAGGATGGTGAAGGCGTCGTGCAACTCCGCCACGTGCACGTCGCCGGGGGTCAGCCCGGCCATGGCGAAGGCGGAGGCGGCGCTGCGCCGCACCGCCAGCAGGTCGGTGGGATCGGGCCGCTCGAACACCGCCAGGGTGTCGGTGGCCTGGCCGATCCCGGCCAGACGGACCGGGGGCTTGCCCAGTTCGGCCATCTTCTCCCGGCTGGCCAGGATCACGGCCGCCCCGCCGTCGCTGACCGGGCAGCAGTCGAAAAAGCGCAGCGGCTCGGCCACGTAGGGGTTGTTGGTGAAGGCCTCCGGCGAGTCGAGGATCCCCTCCACGGTGATCGGCTGGTGCAGGTGGGCGAAGGGGTTCAGCATGGCGTTGGCGTGGTTCTTCACCGCCACCATGGCCAGGTGCCGTGCCGTGACCCCGTAGCGCTCCATGTACAGCCGGGTGAACATGGCGGCATGGGCCGGCAGGGTGACCCCGTAGACGTACTCCGCCAGGGGGTGGGTCATGGTGGCCACGAAGTCGGTGGCCTCGAGGTTGTTGACCTCGCGCATCCGCTCGCAGCCGGTGACGAGCACCACCTCGTACATGCCCGCAGCCACTCCCAGGAAGCCCTGTTTCACGGCCGAGGCTCCCGAAGCCGGGCCGTTCTCGATGCGCTCCGCCCCCGCCGGCGTCAAGCCCAGCGTGTCGACCACCGCCGAGCCCAGGGCGGACTGGCTGTTGATGCGGGCGCTGCCCATGTTGGCCACGTAGACCTGGTCGACGGCGTGCAACCCGGCGTCCCTCAGAGCCAGCATCGCCGGGTACGCGGCGATCTCGGCCAGGGGGTACTCCAGCCGGCTGAAGGAGGTGATGCCGATGCCGGCGACGTAGACCTCACGCATGGCCGGCCTCCAGTTCCTGGCGGCCGCGCTGCAAGAGCAGCGCCGTCCCGGTGGAGTCGTACATCGCCCGGGTGGCCGCCAGCAGGTCGGCGGGCGGCCGCGGCGGGTCGGTGGGGGGCAGGATGCCCGCCTGGGCCTCGGCCAGCAGCTCGGGCGGCACCGGCCGCCGCCCCACCACCAGGCTGCTACGTGCCCGGTCGAAGAGCCCCCGGGTGAGGGCGTACGACGGCACCCCGCCCAGCTCGTGGGAGATCTCGAAGCGCTTCTCCAGCTGATACTCGATCATCCAGCGGCGGAACCCGATGGGCGACTCCGCCACGATGAAGACCTCATCCTGCCCCAGGATGTCGATGTGGTATTCCATCTTGGCGGCGAAGCAGTGGGCCCCGATACGCAGGCCCCGGCGCAGCGCCAGGGTGTGCAGCGACATGCCCTGCCGCGGGTTCACGGTGCGCCCGTTGACGATGGCCGCCAGATGGCCGCCGATCTGGCCCACCAGCACGTACTCGTCCTGCATGCGGTAGCGGTAGTAGGCCAGCAGCTCGGCGTACACCCGGGCGGCGACCACGTCGTAGAAATCCCGCTCCACGTGTAGCAGCGGCTCCACGTGGAGCAGCAGGGTGGGGATCTCGTCGCGGTCCACCTGGCGAATCACCAGCGTCTCGCCGCTGGCCACCGTCATGAACTTGGGCGGGTAGGGTGCCAGGGGGCTGTCGATGGGGCGCAGGATCTGCTCTAGGTCGACGCCCATGTGTCGGGTTCCTCCCTTCGGGCGACGGCCAGCGCCACCCGCTCGGCGGTAATCGGCATCTCGTTGAATCTGATCCCGACCGCCGCCTCTACGGCGTCGGCCACCATGGGGGCGGCGGCGATCATGGTGTGCTCGCCCACCCCCCGGGCCCCGAAGGGGCCGTCGGGCTGGGGCACCTCGACAATGATCGGCACGACCTCGTCGGGGATGTCGTGGGCGGTGGGGATCTTGTAGTCGGTGAAGTTGGGGTTGAGCAGGCGGCCCGACTCGTCGAAGCGCATGTCCTCGTAGAGCACCGTGGCCAGGCCCTGCAGCAGGCCCCCGGTTATCTGCCCCTCGAGTAGGGCCGGGTTCAGCGCCTTGCCGGCGTCCACCGCCAGGGCGGCGCGGCGCACCTGCATCTTCCCGGTCTCGGGGTCCACTTCCAGGATGATCCCCGCGGCCCCGACGGTGTAGTGCACGTTGGGGTGGCCTCCCTGGCCGGTGGCCGGGTCGGCATGGGTGGAGGAGAACTCGGGCATGAACATGCCGCTGCCCACGATGGGCCCGCCCCGGTAGGTGCCGTCGGGAGTCTCGATGCCGGAGACAACGAAGTCACGCAGCGGCAGGCAGAAGTCGGGGTCGGTGTCGCAGCGGACGCACTCGTCCTCCAGGTACAGCGACCCTTCCTCGAAGCCGTGGGCGGCGTGCACCACCTGGAAGATCTTCTCCCGGGCTTCCAGCGCCGCCGCCCGCACCGCGTTGCCGCAGGACCAGGTGACGTGGCTGGCCACCGTCTGCCACTCGTAGGGGTTGCGGTCGGTGTCGGGAGTCTCCACCCGAATCCTGTCGGGGGGGACGGCCAGCACCTCAGCCACCACCTGGGCCATCACCGTCAGGTAGCCCTGTCCTAGTTCCATGCCCGAGACGGTGACGTTGATGCTGCCGTCTTCGTTGAACTTCAGGAACGAGGCCGAGGAAGCGTTCGGCGGCATCGCCGGGGCCTTCCAGAACAAGGCGAAGCCCTTGCCGACCTTGCGGCCCGGCTCCTGCGGAGGCTCCTCCTCGCCCCAGGCGATCGCCTCCGCCGCCCGATCGATGGCCTCGCGCAGGCCGGAGGGGTTCATGGGGGCGCCGTAAGGCAGCAGGTCGCCTTCGACGATGGCGTTGCGGCGGCGGAACTCCACCGGGTCCATGCCGATAGCCCGGGCGAGACGGGTCATGTGGACCTCGAGGCCGAAGCTGAACTCGGAGTACCCGAAGCCGCGGTAGGGCCCGCCGGGGGGCAGGTTGGTGTAGACGCACACCGACTCCAGCGAGATGGCGGGGATGCGGTAGGGCCCGGTGGCCGACAGCCCGGCGGCGTTGACCACGTTGGCCCCGTACTCCACGTAGGCCCCGGCATCCCAGAACAGGTGGTGCTCCAGGGCGGTGATCGTGCCGTCGCGACGCGCCCCCACCTTGAGCCGGGCCACCAGTCCCTGGCGCTGGTAGGTGTTGTAGAACTCCTGCTCCCGGGTCCAGCGCAGCTTGACGGGGTGGCCCCGGACCGCGATGGCCAGCACCGCCCCCAGGATTTCCATGCTCACCCCGGCCTTTCCCCCGAAGCCCCCGCCCACGTAGGGGGTAATCACCCGGATGTCCTGGTGGGAGAGGCCCAGCGGCTCGAGGGCCTGGGCGAAGACGTGCCGCTGGGTGTAGGGGGACTGCGAGGCCGACCACACGGTGAGGCGCCCGGCCCGGTCCTGGAGGGCCACCACCACGTGGGGCTCGAGGGCACAGTGGGCGTAGCGAGGGACCCGGTAGGTGTCTTCGAGCACCACATCGGCGGCGGCAAAGCCGGCCTCCAGGTCGCCCCGGATGGTGCGGCGCCGGTGGGCCACGTTGCTCTCGGGCTCGGGGAAGAACCAGGGGACGTGCGGGTAATCGCCCAGGCCGGGATGGAGCCGGGGGGCTTCGGTAGCCAGGGCTTCCAGGGGGTCGAACACGGCGCGCCGCTCCTGGTACTCCACCCGCACCAGGCGGGCGGCCTCACGAGCGGTGCGCGGGTCGCGGGCAATCACCGCGGCCACCTGCTCTCCTACGAAGCGCACCACGTCGCGGGCGAAGACCTGGCGATCCTGCATGTAGAGGCCGAAGGTGAACGGGAAGTCGGCCCCGGTGACCACCCGCACTACCCCGGGCAGCGCCGCCGCCTCGGAGGTGTCGATGCTCACGATGCGGGCGTGGGCGTGGGGGCTCTCCACGATGGCGGCGTGGAGCAGGTCGGGCCCGAAGTCCATGTCGTCCACGAAGACCGCCGCCCCGGTGACCTTGTCAAGGCCGTCGATGCGCACCTCGGAACGGCCTACGTGGCGAAGGTCCTCCATGGCGTTGGCCCGGTCGGCCCGGCCCACGGTGCCGCTCATGGCTCCTCCCCGGCGCCCAGGATGGCCCGGATGATGGGCTCATAGCCGGTGCAGCGGCAGAGGTTCCCCGCCAATGCCTCCTGCACCTGATGGCGGGTGGGATGGGGGTGCGCGGCCAGGAGTTCCACCGCGGAGAGCACGATGCCCGGGGCGCAGAACCCGCACTGGAAGGAGTTGTGCTCCAGCAGGGTGCGCTGCACCGGGGCCAAGCCTTCGCACCCGATCCCCTCCAGGGTGGTGATCTCGGCCCCGTCGGCCTCCACGGCCAGCACCAGGCAGGAGCGCACCGTCTGCCCGTTCAACAGGACCGTGCAGGAACCGCAGTCGCCGCGCTCGCATCCCACCTTGGGGCTCTTCACCCCCACCCGGCCCCGCAGCGCCTCGAGCAGCGTCTCGGCGGGGTCGAGGTCCAATTCCCAGCGCTCGCCGTTCACCCGGAGCGTGACGCGGTAGCCCATCAGAGCAGCCTCTCTCCGTATGGGGGACCGTCGCCGCCGAGACGCTGGGCGGCGGCGCGCAGGGCCCGGCGCAGCATCACCCGGCACATGTGGGTGCGGTACTCGGCCGAGGAGCGCAAGTCGCCGATGGGCGAGATCACCTCGGGCACCAGATCGTCGGCGGCGGCCAGGGTGGCCTCATCCAGGGGCCGTCCCCCCAGGCACTCCTCGATGGCGGTGGCTCGCACCGTGGCCGGGGCTACCGCCCCGAAGGCGATGTGGTAGCGGCTACCGGGCAGGGCCAGGACGGCGACGCTCGCCTGGGCCAGGTCCTCGCCCCGGTAGCGCCCCAGCTTGAGGTAACACCCGCCGTGGCGTCCCGGAACCGGGACGGTGACGCCGGTGACCAGTTCCCCCCCGGCCAGCGCGGTACGGCGCGGCGCCAGGAACCAGTCGGAGAGGGGGATGATGCGCTCGCCGTCGGGCCCGGCCACCTGGAGGCTCGCCTCGGCGGCCAGCAGCACCGGGCCGGCGTCGTTGCTGGGCACAGCCGAGCAGAGGTTGCCTGCGACGGTGGCCCGGTTGCGGATTCCGACCGAGGCCACGACCCCCGCCATCTCGGCCAGCACCGGGAAGGTCGCGGAGACCACCGGGGAGCCCAGCACGTCGCTGAAGGTGGCCAGGGCTCCGAGGCGGAGGGCGCCGTCGACCAGGGTGATGCCTCCGAGGCCGGGGAGGCCCTTGATGTCCACCACCACGTCGGGGGCCACCAGGTCGTCGCGCATCCAGGGGACCAGGTCGGTGCCCCCCGCCAGGGCGGCGGCGGCGCGCCCGTGCTCGGCAAGCAGGGCCAGGGCCTCGTCGAGGCTCCCCGGCTTCACGTAGGTGAAGGATCGGGTGAGGGTCATGCTGGGGCGAACCCCCTCAAACTAGCCGCCCGCTCTTCCAGTTGCCCGCGGTATAGGTCTCGGTGGGCTCGGCAGCGGCTGGGTAATGGATCACCCAAGCTCCTCGGCAGCTTCATGGGCGCTTCATCGCCGCAGTCCATGATCGATACCGAGAAAGGAGCACACGAATGAGAAACCCCTCTACTCCATCCCGCCGGTGGCCGTGGCTCAGGCTACGCCTGCGGGCGATCGTGTCCGCCTCCATGGCGGTCGGCTGGGCCCTGGCAGCCGTAACCGGCGTGGTGCCGTACTTCTTCCTGCCCCGGGGGCAGGGCTCGAGTGGCGCCGAGGTCCTGGGCCTGGCGCGCTCGGCGTGGCTGAGCCTGCACGTATGGCTGAGCTTCGGGATGGCGGCTTTCACCCTCGCCCACGTCATGCTCAACCGAGGCGGCGTCGCCCGGGCGTTCCGCGTGGTGTCGGGCCGTCGCGTCGAGAGGGGGCGCTCCGCGAGAGGGGTATCGGGCCAACCCCGGCCCCGACCCGGTTGGGCGTGGCTGGCAGTCACGGCCCTGCTCGCCGGTCTCATCGTGGGTGCCTTGGCTCTGGTTCCCGACCACGGCTCCGACGGTGCTCGTGCCGCGGGACGCGATCATCAGATCGAGAGTGTCCTTGACGTGCCGGTCGCCGATGGAAACCTGGGGGCCGGCTGAGGCCGCGAGGCGGGCGGCCGCGAAGGGCCCGCTGGCAACCGGGGGAACGGGGCGGGGCCCAGATGGTGGCAGAAGGGCTACCGGCGCGGGAGAACCGCGACAGAGCGGGGCGTCGGGACGCCGGCCGCTTGGTAGTCGGCCTCGCCCGGAGTCTGGGGCGTGGGGTCATGGTGTAGCGCCCACCCCCGTCGGGCCGGCCGATCGGCCTGAGCGGGGCTCGGCCCTAGGCCGGCAGCAGCCCGTCCGGGCCCGGTTGGGGGCCTTCCCGGAGTGGCTGCTGCCCCAGGCGCGGGGAGAATGCACCCTGTAGAGATGGGCCGAGGGTCTCGGCGGCCATCGAGCAGGAGGCCTGACCATGGCGGGCAGGGTGAGCCGGAAGCGAACTCGGCGGGTGGTGGTGGTCTGGGCAGCCTGCCTGGCCACCGCCCTCAGCGCCGGATGCGGGGTCGCCCCTACGGCATCGTCGGCCACGGCAGTGGCGACAACTGCGGCGACCACCGCCCCGGCCACCACTACGACGACTGCACCGGTGACGACTACCACGCCGGCGCCCACGGGCATCCCGGTGGTGATCGACACCGACCTGGCCATGGACAGCGTTATGGCCGTCCTCTACCTGCTGGGTCGTCCGGAACTGGACGTGCAGGCGATCACGGTGAGCGGCACCGGCGAGGTGCACTGCGACCCGGGTGTCGGCATCGCCGCTGGGTTGGCGGCACTGGCCGGATCCCCGGACATCCCGGTGGCCTGCGGGCCGGAGGAGCCGCTGGCGGGGGACAACGCCTTCCCCGTTTCTTGGAGACAGGCCGCCGACGACGCCTGGGGAATGGAGTTGCCTGAGGGAGCGCCGCCGTCGCCGCTGGCGGCTCCGGAGCTGCTGGCGTCGGTGATCTCCGCTTCCCCGCAGCCCGTGGTGGTGTTCACCGACGGCCCGCTCACCAACCTGGCGGCCGCCCTGCGGCTGGACCCTGGGATCGCCGGCAACGTTGCCATGACCTTCGTCATGGGCGGGGCGGTGGATGTGCCCGGCAACACCCCGCGCAACCCCGACGCCGAGTACAACCTCTGGGTGGACCCGGTGGCTGCCGCCGAGGTGCTCGCTTCCGAGATGCCGCTCACCCTGGTGCCGCTGGATGCCACCCGGCAGGTCCCCCTGGAGGCTTTCCACCTGCAGGTGCTGCAGGGGCATCAGGCCACCCAGGTGGGGGCGGCGGTGGTGACGATGCTGGAGGCCAACGCCGGGTTCCTGTCGAGCGGCGAGTCCTTCTTCTGGGACCAGCTCGCCGCGGCGCTGCTGGTAGACGAGAGCCTCGCTGGGTTCGAGACGATGCGATTGTCCGTGGTGACCGAGGGCGGGCGCGACGAGGTCGGGCGGACGGTGCGGTCGGACGACGGGACCGAGGTGCGGGTCGCTGTGGCCGTCGATGTGGAGCGCTTCGAGCGGGAGTTCCTGTCGGCTCTGGCCGGGGAGGATGTCGGGCCCGTCGAGGAGCCGCCGAAGACTCCGATGCCGACCGTCGACGAACTGGTGACGGCTCTCTTCGCCGCCGCCGAGGCCGGGGATGCGGATGCCTTCGGGGCCCTGTGTGCCGACGAGTCCTTGCAGTCGGTCTTTCTCGTCACAGGCGGCGACGGCCGGCTGATGGACAGCTATCCCATGGCGGTGTGGGACCCGGGGACCGACCCTCTGGAGGGTATGGAGGTTCTGGGTGAGCCCTTGGTGTCCGGCGATGCCGTCGCTATCCCCGTCCGCTTCACCACCCCGCGGTTCGGCGCCGGGCAGGTCGAGGGTTTCCTCGTGATCGTCGGCGGCACCGTTGCCGACGGGCTGTTGGTGGCCGGGGGAGCCAGCTTCTTCGCCGAGGTTGGGCCGTCGGCCGACCCCGACGCAGCAGGGGCGCTCTTGGTCGCCCAGGCGGCGGCCTGGAACGCCGACGACGTCGATGGGGTGCTGGCGACGATGACCGAAGACGTCGTCGTCTGGGGCAGCCCGTTCTACCCCGAGACCATGCACTCCGGGCCGGTAGTACGCGATCTACTGAGCGGCG
>Ga0209164_1003543_pt1 | contig 14705 bp, 10 predicted proteins | sample MTBNYHSulfiMetaG_FD_187458 | JGI IMG/M metagenome (GOLD analysis project Ga0209164, IMG submission 187458) | Enrichment culture microbial communities from rom New York Harbor, USA that are MTBE-degrading - MTBE-NYH (New York Harbor Sulfidogenic)... | ecosystem: Environmental > Aquatic > Marine >...
CGGAGAAGGGTAGCGCGTAGGCGACAATATGACCGTCCCTCTTGACGAGGTAAGCGCCGCCGGAGGATGCTGTGGGTTCCTCGACCATTTCCGCAAACCGCGGGTGAACCTCCGCATTGCTCAGGTTCGCGCCGGACACACCGGGCACAACTTCCAGAACAGCCCTCTCGAAGGCCAGTTCCTCGTTGGCCTCCACCCGTCCCCGCGTCACGGACGCGAACCCAATGATGATCGAGCTGAAAAAGGCCGTCACCAGAAACATGTACAGGATGGGGAACCAGCGTTTCTCTCGCATCACGCCCGCTCCCCAGCCTTCTTGGCCGTTTGACGTGCCCGAACCGCGTAGTCAAGGATGGGGGCGAACATATTGCCGATCAGGATCGAGAACATCAGGCCGCCGTTGAAGATCGAGAAGTTCCGGATCACGACGGTGCAGACGCCGATAATGATCGCGTAGATGACCCTGCCGAGGTTCGTTTTGGGCGAGCTGACCGGATCGGTGGCCATGAAAAAGGCGCCGAACAGAAAGCCTCCGCCAAGCACCGCGGTCCAGGCCGCCGGCACAGGCGTCACGCCGAACGAATGGAGAATCTGACTGAGCAGGCCGTACGTGACAATCAGAGTCACGATGATCGTCCGGTTGGCCGTCTTCTTCCAGAACAGATAGAGGCCGCCGATCGCGATGAGCAGTGCGCTGGTCACCCCCATCGTGCCGCTGATTCTTCCAAAGATCAGGGCCCGCAGCAACGCTTTCTTGTGTACCCGAGCGATCTGCCCTTCTTCGATCTCGAAGGGAATGTCAAAGCTCGCCGCCTTGTCCATGCCCAGGACGATCTTGCCGGCCTTGAGATCAGCCAGCGGTGTGGCGCCCGTGACGGCGTCGGGGCTCGCCGCCGTAGTCCAGAGGTTCAGAGCGCCCCAAGGGCCGTCGGCCGCCGGGGCCCAGGTGGCCGTGAGCGCCACGGGAAAGCAGATGTAGACAAAGCAGCGGCCGGCCAAAGCAGGATTGAAGACATTCCGGCCGAAACCGCCAAAGAGCTCCTTGGTGAACATCACAGCGAACACCACGCCGATCGTCAGCACGTGCAGAGGCACCGTCGCAGGCATGACCAGGGCGAACAGGGTCGTGGTGACAAAGACGGCCTCGCTGACCGGCTCTTTGCGCCGGCGTGTGAAGATCAGTTCGACCACGAAGCCGACACCAGCAGCCCAAACAACCAGGAAAAAGCTCCGCCAACCGAAGAAATAGATCGCCCCGGCCACGCAGGGCAATAAGGCCAGCAGGACGCGACGCATGGCCGGCTGTTTCAACAAGATCGTCTTGGGTCTCCCTTTCTCAGCCATCCATGGGCACCTTCGGCCAGACACACGTCGCCATATCCAGTCGGTACATGTTCCCTTCTGTCCTTTCCCGTGTCAAGATAGACGAAAGATTCTGTTGTACGCAGACAAAACGCGTGGGTTCAGGGCGTCTTATCGTGAGAACAGGCATCCGAGTCGGGGACAAAGAACTTGGACAAACGCAGCCTCGATGACGCGATACGAGAGGCACTGGGCCGGGACGACCCGGCTGCGGTCGAGCTGATATGGCAGCGGTACGCTGACATTCTGCTGGCGTACCTGGTAGCGAAGTTCTGTTCCCGACACGATGCCGAAGACGTCCTCCAGACCGTCTTCGTGCGAATCGCAGGCAAACGCCGCAAGCTGGCCAGGGCCGGTCATCTGGACGCGTATATCTACCGAATCGCTCGCAACGAGGCCGTCTCGCACATGCGTCTGCGTCGGCGTAGTGGAAAGGACGAGGCCCCGAGAGAGTCCTGGGTGGAAGCATCGCCGGGCGCCCAGGAACACAGCGATGTCGTGGAACTGCTGGAGGTGGCCCTGAGCCGCCTGCCGGAGCCCCAGCGTCAGGCGGTGGTATTGAAGGTGTACCGAGAGAAGACATTTCAGGAAATCGCCCGCCTCCTGGGCATCTCGCTCAACACCGCAGCCAGCCGATACCGCTACGGAATGGAAAGACTGCGAATCCTGTTGAAGGAGCGATTGGCATGAGTGAAACAGACCTGGATCGAGACAAGATCGAACGTTTGATGAAAGCGGCGCGCCTGCCCGGTCCCTCGGATGCGTTGAAGGCACGCGTCATCGAAGCGACGCAGAAGGTTTGGCGAAGGGATTCGATCGACATTCCCGCACGTATCCTCCTGAGGCGTCTCGTCGCCTCAGCCGCCGCAGCGGTAATCGTCGTCGCCCTGGCCGACCGGTATAGCGATCGCACTGTGCCGCCATGGCGGCCCGGCGACATCGCGGCGGCGTATCAGGAGCCTTTCGAGCTCGAAGTGTTTCTGGAATCGCCTCACTCTGTCGCGATGCCGCATCGGAGGGTGCGAGGAAGACAGCCGGCTGCCATCGATGCGTCGGCCCTGCGCGGACACGTCGAGCGCTTCCGCGAGATCCTGAGTGAGACCCTGGGGGACGGCGAGATGAGGTCGTCGACATCTATCGAAGGGCGAAGCCGGATGATCCCGACCCGGCCGGACTTCGACTTGTATTCTTGAGGACAGATCAGAGGGGTATTCTCATGCGCAAAAGAACGACACGAATCCTGACGGGTGTGGCGATTGTCGTCGTAGTTCTCGGCATCGTCTACGCCGTGGCAGTAGCAGTTTCAGCCGCGAAACTCCGCCGGGCCTATGCGGCTCTGGAGAAAGCCGGCCGGCCGACACAGATCGCCCAGGTGATTCCGCCGCTTGTGCCCGACCCCGAAAACGCGGCCCTGCTGTACGAGAGCGCCGTGCTGTTGCTCAAGGCCCAGCCGGCGCCCGAAAAGAATCTCCTGGAATACCTGAGCAACCTGGCAGGGACATCCAGCGACAAACCCCTCGATCCGAATGAACAGGCCGAGTTGGAGAGCCTGCTTCGGCAGGACATAATTGGCCGGGCGCTGTCGATCGTCAAGCAGGGAACACAACGTCCCTCGTGCCGCTTCCAGAATGACTACACCGCCGGCATTTCCATGTCGCTGGACCACCTCGCGAAACAGCGCGACTTGGCGCGGATCCTCGGGGCCAAGGCACTATTGCAGGCCAAAGATGGACAGGCCGGGGAAGCCTGGGACACCGTTCTCACCCAGGCGAGATTCGCCGACGCCCTGCGCGCCGAGCCGGTGCTCGTCAGCCAGCTTGTCCGATCGGCACAGATCGAGCTGGCGTGCACGACAATCCAGAGGCTCTGCGAATCGGCCCCCCCCGCCGAGCAATCCTCCCGCATTTTCCAGGACCTGCTCGGTCAATACGATGACCTCACACCACTGGTCAGGGCCGTAGACGGCGAGCGGTTGATCTTCGGTGAGCAGACTCTTGGCCTGCCCAAGAGTAAACTGCGGACGGCCCTCGGCGACATCCAGGACGAAGGCCGTATCCCTGGAATCATCGCTCGCCTGATGTTTCTGGGGATCTCCTTCAAACCGTTGTTCCTGGCCGATCGCGCCGCCTATCTGCGGGCCATGCAGGACTACGCCGAACGATTCGCTCAACCCTATGACCCGAACGAGATAGAGACAATGGGTAAAGAGCCTTCCGAGTACCACGTACTTACGCGCATCCTTCTGCCGAACATGGGCCGCGTCAAAGAGGTCTATCTGCGAAGGATCGCACAGGTCCGCGTCACTCGCGCGGGGCTGGCCCTGTTGCAGTACCGAGCCACGCACGGCGGCTTCCCTGAGACCCTTGGCGCTCTCGAACCGGAAGGTGTCCGCGATCCTTTCTCGCAGGTCAGTCTGCTGTACCGCCGACATGGCACCGGGTTCGATCTGTACAGTATCGGCCCGGACCAGAAGGACAACGATGGTGCTGCCAAGCAGCCCAAGCAATGGACCGATTACGACATCGTCTGGCACTTCGCGGGCGAGGCAACGCCATAGATCCAGACCGTTCCGTCAGAACGCGTTCACGAGTTCGCCCAAAATAACGAGGCCCGTCCCGATGTCCCTCGGGACAGGCCTCGTCTTATTCCAACAAAGAGCAACGGTGTGCGGTGCACACCCTGCTATTCCACAGGCGAGCCGAAGCCGATGTCGTCGATGTAAAGCAGGCCAGTGCCGCCGGCTGCCGGACTGGTCGCACTGCCAACCCCAATGACCATCTTCTCGATCCGGCCCAGATTCACACCCGACAGCTCGCTGTACGGGATCGCCCACGCCTGCCAGATCAAACTGAGCGCCGTCTCCTCATCGGGACTCGTAACCGTCGCGCTCTTGCCCGCGCTGTCCTCGATCCGCACGTACAGCCGGGCCGGATCGTTGCTGGTCCGCTGGCCGCCACCTACGTCTTCCGTCTGCCACGACCCGGTCACGTTGCCGGTCGTGCTGACGTTGGCGAATTCCGCGGTCGTCGGGCTGGCTCCGGCGTTGTTGCTGACCAGCGCCAAGCCGATGTAGACGTCGCTGGCCATCGAAATCGTCAGGGTGGAGGCCGCCGCATTGGCCGTGATGCTCACCCACGTGACGCCGTCGGCGCTGCGCTCAGCGGTAAGCGTGTTGCCCGTGCGCGTCAACCGCACCCAGTACGGCGCCGTTAGGCCCGCTTCATTGACGCTCAGACTGGCCTGATTCATGGTCGGCCGGTTCTGGAGAGCCACACCGTTGCCAGGCGTAACCACCACCATGGCGTGCTTCGAGCCCGGATCGAGGCTCTCGCGAATCATCACGCCGCCTTTGGCCCAGCCGCTGGTGTTGTAGATGCTGTCGACCCGTGCCGTGATGGAGCCGTTGCCGCTGAGACGTTTGTGGGCGAAGCGGAAGGCATCGGCCGTACCCCAGATGTCGCCGCCGGTGCTGCCCATGAGAATCGTGCCGTCGGCCCGCTCCAGGAAGACGGGCGGATTGCCGCGCACGTGCAACACGAGCGTGTCGGCGCCGTTGCCGGTCCAGTTTTGCGCGGCGTCGAATTCGCGCTCCGCCTCGGAATAGAACGGCGAGACGCTGTTGTCGTACGCCAGCGGCATGGACTGTTTGCCGCTGTGAACGATGGATGTCTCGGCAAACGGCATTTCGAAATAGCCGACGGTTGAACCCGTATCGTTGATCCAGCCGTCGAGCCAGGTGTCGAAGATCGCCAGGCCGGATTCGACGTCATCGGTGTAGCTCTCGAAGTCATCGATCCAGGCATATTCCTGGGCGGTGAAGCTCCACACGTCGCCGGCCCACGCCGCCACGGCGTCGGCCTCATTGACCTCGATGATCTGCCAGTAGTAGGTGTTGCCGAACTCCAGATTGCCTGGAGCGAACGTGGCGCTGGCGACCGTCCCGGCCAGAGTCAGGGCGTCCGGGGCCGTTCCGAGATAGACTTCGTGCTCGACGGCCTCGCGGCCGGCCCGCCAGCTCAGTGACGTGTTCACATCCGCGCCGGTGGCGCCGTCGGCCGGCTGCGGCTGGCGGGCTTGGGCGGGAATGTACAGGAAGCGGACTTCGCTCAGGCCGTACTGGCCCATCATGCCCCATCCGCTGTTGACGGTCAGACGCGCGTACTTGGCCGGGACACCCTGGAGGTCCACCACGGTGTTGTAGACGTACGTGTCCTTGGCGGTCGCCTTGGCGAACTCCACATCGCCCAGGGCGGTCCAGTCGGTCCCATTCTCGGAGTACTCGACGGTCACGGCCTTGAGCCCGAAGCCGAGGATGATCTCGAACTGCACGTTGTAGTTCCAGACCAGAAGCTCATGGAGCTTGTAGACGCGATCGAATTCGTACTGGACGTACAGGGCCTCGCCCTCGGGGGCACTGGCCAGCCACATGTCATCGCTGACGGTCGAGTGCTGGTTGGCGTCGTTCAGTCCGGAACCGTTAACTGTGTTCTCCGGCCCCACGCCTGGCTCGGAAATCCCGTTGCTGGTGGCAACGATGTTCTGGATCGCGTAAGCAAACGGCTCGGTGGTGAAGTACCAGACCTCGCCTTTGAAGATCGTGTTATCGGGCGCGGCATTGACTTCATCGACACGCCAGTAGTAGGTCGTCTCGAAATCGAGCAGGCCTGCCGGATCGAACGTGGTCACCGTCTGAGCCTGGCTGGCCAGGACGCCCATCGGATTGGCTCGGCTGGCGGCATTGACATCGTCGAAAGACGTACCGAAGTACACGTCGTGCGTCGCCGCGAGCTCGCCTGCCGTCCAGCTCAGGACAACATCACGAGGAACATCTGTCGCCTCCGTGGCAGGGCTGGGGTTCGTCGCCAACGCGGGGTTGGCGCCCCGCATCGCCTCGACCACCTCTTCCGGCGTCAGGATGTGGTCAAAGACCCGCACGTCGTCGATCATGCCGACCAGATTCTCGCCCCACTGGTTGCTGGCGATGAGCAGCGGTCCGGTGCCCGCGCTGATCGCCGAACTGGTCAACCGCTCCGTTTCCTCGCCGTTGTAGTAGAAGATCAGCCCTTCGCTCTGGCTGGGCACGAAGGTGGCGGCCACGTGCTGCCAGGCACCCGCCTCCAACGTAATATTGGTGCTGCTGTGGTCCAGAATGCCGGGCGTGGTGAAGCGGACGCCGGTTCCATGGCCCTTGAGGGCGTAGTTCCCGGTGCGGCCGACAAAGCCCTGCTCGCCACCCGGCGCATCGGGATTGACCCAGCAGGTGATCGTGATCGCCTGGGTAAGCTCAAGGACGTTGCCGCAGTCCACCCAATCGCTTCCGCCTACCTGTATCGCGCCGCCAAGCGTGCCGGCCACCCATTGAGGCGACCCGGTGAGAGTGCCGTTGTTTTCGTTTCCGCTGGAATCATAGGCGACCGTCCCGGAACCCTCATCGAGTTTCCAGTGGGCTACAAGATCGGCCGAGGCGCTGCCGGCCAAGCTCAGCAGCAACAGAAGTGAAGCCAAACATGATAATGTGACGCGCATAATCAGTCCTCCTTCAAAACCCGATGAATGGTATCACGCAGCGCCCACACACGCGTAAGCACGCGCCTTCTCCGAGACATGACACAACTCCGTCCGCTTTACGCGGCTCTCTCCACCTTCCATCCGTATGGGACCCGGCGTCCTGACACGGCGCCGACCGTCGAATCAGGACCCCAATGCCTTCGCGCGATTCAGTGACTGGGAGTGTAGCCGAGCTTGCCCCAGCAGCCCTTCTGCATCTGATACAGGTCCTCGAAACCCTCTTGCGTCTCCGGCGTCCAGTTACCCTGGTGACTATTCTCGACGAGCCGGGCCCGTTTGATCGTGTCGGTCCCCCTCCATTTCCAGTGCTCGACATGCCCGTCGGCAAACGAGATGTTGGTCCCGTCGCCGTGGCGCACCGGCGGGTCGTCCCACCACTGCTCGGTGCTGTAGTTGACGGCGTAGGCATCCGAGGTCATATAACCCTCGTCGATAAAGACCAGTCGATACGCCGGCGCCGGATTGCGGATTTCAGTTCTCTTCTTGACGTGAGCCCCACGAACGCCCTGGACTTCCGGGTGGCAGACGGCGTTCATGGAGAACATGATCGCGTACGTAAAGGCTTGGCCTCGCCTGCCGGTGGGACAACGATAGATCTTCTCACTCTTGACGTAAGGCCACAGGGCCCCGCGACGCATGTCCTCTTCTGCCGCCTCCTGGTCATCCGGATGGTAGCCGTCGATCCAGGCCAGTTCGTTGCCATGGTCGCCCCAGGACAGGTTCTGGTTGCTGAAGCCGGTGGCGCCGTTGACCAGCCGGTCGTCGTTCTCGTCGGCGTACATGTTCCAGGCGAGGCTCAACTGCTTGAGATTGCTCAGGCAGGCGGCCCGGCGACCCTGCTCGCGGGCCCGGTGCAGGGCCGGCATCAAAACCGCCATCAGGATGGCGATAATCGCGATGACAACGAGCAATTCGATGAGGGTAAACGCTCTCCGCGCCGTGGCCCCCCCACTCAATGTGGACCTGCCGTTCATAGCACCTCCCGATGAAAAAGCTCCCTTCATCTTACCACGACGGTCGCGGAGGGCACAAGGAGAAAATGGGCAATCTGCCGGCCGTTCCGACCTCTGGGCGTCTCCCGTAGGGATGAATGATGATTCGCCCGTACCGGGGCCACCCGGCGCCGGCGACGGAAGAGCAGCCCCCTTGCACTGCCCGCGGCGGGGAGATATTCTGTCGAGCAGGAAACAACCCTGATGTAGATGGTGGTTTGGCTTTCGAGGGATTCCCGTTATGAAGCATATGTCACTTGCCCTGGGGGCCATCCTGGCACTCGCAGGGCTTGCCTCTCTGAAGGCGGCGGAGCCAGCCGCCTTCGAGACCACCGCCGAACCCGAGGTCCAAGCGGTCCGTATGCGACCGAAGCAGATTCCCCTTCCTCGCGAAGCAATCGATCTGGTGAAGATCCCCTTCAGACTCGTCCACGAAACCTATCGTCGGACCGAGGGAAAGGAGAACTGGGAAATCTTCATGATGAACGCGGATGGCTCGAATCCCGTCAATCTCACGAACACGCCGGATGTGGACGAGATGTATCCCCACGTTTCGCCTGACGGCACGAAGATCTGTTTCGTCGTGGATGAGGGTTTCGGCAGAAGCCGCGTGCGCCACGTCTACTACATGAACATCGACGGCTCCGACCGGGTCCACGTCGCCGAGCATGCACGTGAGCCCTGCTGGTGCTTCGACAACAAGAGCATCGCCTACCTGACCGACGAATACGAGCGTTTCAGCGCCCGCGAGTATGCCACGGATGCCCTGATGTTCTACTACCTGGAGCACAAGTGGACCAGCCCTCACGTGAACACGAACCTGCACCACTTGTACGCCATCTGCTGGTCGCCCGACGGCAGGTGGTTTCTGGCGGCCGTCTCGGGGGGAATGGGATACAGTGACACGATCATCGCGTTCGACGCCTTCGGCCCGCGCGTGTTCGACCTGGCGGTCTGGGGGGTCAAGGGATGCCGGCCTGAATTCAGCATCGACGGGACCCGGATGGTCTGGGGCGAGACGGACTGGAATCTCCAGATCGCCGATATCGACCTGAAGGGCCCGGAGCCACGGGTCACGAACATCCGCGAGATCGTCCGCTGCGCTCGCGGGTACAAGGTCTATCACGTGGACCTCTCGCCCGACAGCAAGTACATTGCGTTCAGCTACGGTCCGTCGCGTGGCGGCCAGCAGGTCGGAGGCATGGCCGAGGGCTGGAACATCTGCATTGGCGACCTGACCGGCCGATGGGTCCAGATCACCGACGACGGATTCCACAACAAGGAGCCCGATTGGGTGCCGATCCCATAGACGGCGGAGTGCCAACCTGACCAACCAAGAGAAGAGGCAAGAGGAGAGTCAATATGGCAAGTGCATCGGATCACTGGCATCACGCGTTGTGCATGTACATCGTGCAGTCCCTGGCATTGGTCATGGCGTGTGCAACGGCCCTGGCTGACCATGCTGAGCCGGAGGCGCTGCCGGGGGCGAGACTCCAGCCGTATCCCGCCTCCGAGCTCGATCTCGCCTCGGTTCCCTTCAAGATCGTCTACGAGACATTCCGCGAAACCGATGGAAAGGAGAACTGGGAACTCTGTCTGGTCAATGCGGACGGCTCCAACCCGGTCAATCTCACCCGGACGGCCGATGTGAACGAGTTGTACCCCCACGCGTCACCCGATGGGACAAAGGTCTGTTTCGTCGCCGATGAAGGAACGGGTCGCGACAAGATGCGCAACGTCTACTACATGAATCTGGACGGGACCGGTCGGGTGAAGGTTGCCGAGAACGCCAGACAGTCGTGCTGGGGCCCTGACAGCCGGACGATTGCCTACCTGAAGGCCGAATACCGTCGCTACACGATCACGGATTATGCCACCAAAGAGCTAATGTACTACGATCTCAAGACGGGTGAGCACAAACCGCATCCAAACACGGACTTGCATCATCTCTACAACATCTGTTGGTCACCGGACGGCCAGTGGTTTGTCGCCACCGTGCATGGAGGCATGGGTCACGACCACGCAATCCTGGCGCTCCAGGCTCACGGTACGGCGGTATACGATCTGACGAAGTTCGGCGTCACAGGGTGCCGGCCCGACTTCAGTCCCGACGGCAGGAGGATCACCTGGGGTCTGACCGACTGGGACCTGGGTGTCGCCGACATCGACCTGAACGCACCGGAGCCGTTGGTGACGAGCGTCCGGCCGTTCGTCAAGTGCGACAAGGAGCATGAGACCTACCACACCGATTTCTCGCCGGACGGGCAGTACGTCGCATTCAGTTACGGCCCCGAGGCGAATGAGATGGTCGGCGGTCAGGCGCCCGGCTGGAACATCTGTGTCAGCGACCTGACCGGCAAGTGGGTCCAGATCACCACCGACGGCTGCCAGAACAAGGAACCAGACTGGGTGCCGGTCCCCGCGAAAGCAAAATGAAACTTGGACGCTCACAGGACATAAAAGGAAAACCGATGCAGTTGTACTCCGCGAAGTCAAGGATCGTGTTTCTTCTGTTTGTGGCGGGCGCTATCACCGTTCCAGGTTGCCAGCGGAAAGAGGGAACCTCCCAGTCGCCCGAACGGCAAACGACCGCCAGTGGGATCGAGATGGTTGTCATTCCGGGAGGATGGTTCGAGATGGGCAGTGCGAAGGGTCAGAGCGATGAGTTGCCGGTGCACCGGGTCTGGATCAGCCCGTTCTGGATGGACCGGCACGAAGTGGTTCAGGAGGAGTTCAAGAAGTACGAGCTTCCCGACCCGTCCCATTTCAAAGGCCCCAACCAGCCGTTGGAGCAGGTCAACTGGACCGATGCAGCTCTCTACTGCAACGACCGGTCGATGGCCGAAGGGCTCGAGCCCTGCTACGACGAGCAGACGTGGGAATGCAACTTCGACGCCAACGGCTACCGCCTCCCGACCGAGGCAGAGTGGGAGTATTCCTGCCGGGCGGGCACATCCACCCAATACAGCTTCGGCAGCGATTCCCGCATGCTCAAGGACTACGCCTGGTTTGCGGAGAACTCCTCGCAGACGACGCATCCTGCGGCGCAGAAGAAGCCCAATCCCTGGGGGCTGTTCGACATGCACGGCAACGTTGCCGAATGGTGCAACGACCGGTACGCCGAGGACTACTATTCGAAGAGTCCCGAGAGAGATCCCAGGGGTCCGGCCGAAGGGGCCGACCGGGTCATCAGGGGTGGCGCGTGGAATTCCAGCGCCGCCAGTTGCCGATCCACATACCGCGCAAGCGATCCGGCGATCGACGACACCTGCCTGGCCAACGACGCCATCGGGTTCCGCTGCGTCCGCAAGGCGCCGAACGAGGCAGGTGGCAGCCTCAAGTCCGCAGGACTTGGGGATGGTGTGCACGGGCAGGTCGTTCCCAAGCCGCGCACGAAAACGGCCGTAAACGCCGCATCGGCAGGTATCCCGATGGCCATCGGAAGCCCCCGATCCAAAACCGGGGTCGTCTATGATCCCATTTATCTCGAGCATAAGACCGGCGCCGGCCATCCGGAGGCTCCCGAAAGGCTCAGCGCGATCATCACCCGATTGAAGACCTCGGGGCTGGACTCCGAGCTCACCTATCTGAAGCCCTCAGCCGCATCAAGAGAATGGATCGAGACCGTTCACAGCTCGGAATATGTCGGGCGAGCGAAGGCAACCTGTGAGTCCGGTGAAGGATATCTGGACTCGGGCGACGGGCCGATCTGCCGGCAATCATACCAGGCGGCGGTGATGGCCGCAGGAGGGGTTATGGCCGCTGTCGACGCCGTGATGGCAGGCGAAGTTGCTAACGCCTTCTGCGCGATCCGGCCTCCGGGCCATCACGCCCTGCGGGATCGCGCCATGGGGTTCTGCATCTTCAACAACGTCGCCATCGGAACCCGCTACGTTCAGGGCAAGTACGGCCTGCCCAGAGTCCTCATCGCCGATTGGGACGTCCATCACGGCAACGGGACCCAGGAGGCATTCTACAACGACCCCAACGTGCTGTACTTCAGCATTCACCAATGGCCCTTCTATCCAGGCACCGGCAGCGCCTCGCAGACCGGGGCCGGCGCCGGATTGGGTTCTATCATCAACGTGCCTGTCTCCGCCGGCTCAGGAGACAGTGAATACCTTCAGGCGTTCGAACAGAAGCTTCGTCCGGCGGCGATAGCCTTCCGGCCCGATTTCGTCTTCATCTCGGCCGGGTTCGACCCGCAGGCCGGCGACAGGCTTGGCGGCATGAAGGTCACCACGGAGGGCTTTGCTGGCCTGACGCGTATCGTCAAGGAGATCGCCCAGAAGTGCTGCCAGGGCCGACTCGTCTCCGTCCTGGAGGGCGGATATGGCCCGGAACTTCTGGCCGCGTCGGTCGAGGCCCACATCCGCGCCCTGATGGAGTGAGAAGAAGCCCGAATGCTGTTCCAGACCTGGTCATTCCTGATCTTCTTCCTGATCGCCTATCCCCTATATCTGCTCGTGAAGGGGACGAGATTACGGCTGCCCTGGCTGCTCGTGACATCCTACGCCTTCTATGCCTGGCTGGACTGGCGATACCTGATCCCGATCGCGTACGTCAGCGTAGTGGACTTCTTCGTCGTCGCGCGGATGGCCAGGAGCAAGCGGAGGAAACGGTGGCTCTGGGTCAGCGTCGCCAACAGCCTCGTTCTGTTAGGTGTTTTCAAGTACGGCCAGTTCGCCACGGACAACGTCAACGCACTGCTTTCGGCGCTGCGGATTCCCTGCCTGCTCCCCGCGCCGGGCATTCTGCTTCCCGCGGGTCTGTCGTTCTATCTCTTCCAGTCGATGGGCTATGTCATCGACAGCTACCGCGGGACAGCCGAGCGGGAGACGAGTTTCCTCCGCTACGCCACGTTCGTGGCGTTCTTTCCGCGTCTGCTGGCCGGACCGATCGAACGAGCCGGGAACCTCTTACCCCAGTTGAGTCGGACGCCGAGGATTACCGCGAACGATTTCGCCGACGGCTTGTCCCTTTTCGTCGTGGGCCTGTTCAAAAAGGTCGCACTGGCCAACTATCTCGCCCTGTACGTTAACAAGGTATACGCCGCACCGGCCGACTTCCAGGCGCCGGCATTGGTCCTGGCGACGTTCCTCTTCGCTTGGCAGATCTACTTCGACTTCAGCGGGTACACGGACATGGCGCGCGGCATCGCCGCGATGATGGGCATCCGACTGATGCTCAATTTCAACAATCCGTATCTGGCCACAAGCCTCGGAGAGTTCTGGAGCCGCTGGCACATCAGCCTCTCGTCCTGGTTCAAAGACTACGTCTACATTCCGCTCGGAGGCAACCGCAAGGGTAGCTTCATTACCTACCGCAACATCTTCCTGACGATGGTGCTGTCGGGCCTGTGGCACGGCGCTGCCTGGACTTTCGTCCTGTGGGGGGCGGTCCATGCACTCGGGCGGTTCGCGACACGAGAGCTGGAGCGAACCGCGTTCTACAGAGACCGTGTCCCGACCTTCGTGAAGCAGGTCTTCGTCTTCGCGATCGTCACGTTCGCCTGGATCTTCTTCCGAGCGGCGACGCTGAGCGATGCCTGGCAGATCGTGGCACGGATCTTCACATCGGGTCTGGCCAATCCCCTTTGCCCGCTGCTGGCGATCGTCCTGATCGTCGCGGTGTGGTGCTACCAGTACGTTTTCGATTCCCGGCTGCGCCGGCTGCTCGAATTCCGGATAGTTCGCATGGGACTCGTCGTCCTCATGCTCGCGTATCTGGCGCTGTTTGCCCCTTCGGGAGAACAACCCTTCATCTACATGCAGTTCTGAACGATGGCAGAGAATCTGAAAGACAGAACGGATGCGGCGATGCCGAGTTCGAACGCCGTCTGGTTGACGCCGCGACAGTGGCTGGTTGTCGCGCTGGTCCTGCTGGCTCTGTTCGTCTCGGCGCCGATGCTCTGGAAACAGGTGGAGACCTTCCGTCCCGGCCCGGACTACCGCGTTCCGTACGCGCTCGGCAGCGACTACTGGCTGTACGCCCGCCACTGCCGGGTAGCGTGCCGACAGGGGAAGGTGCCGGTGATCGGCGACTCCGTCATCTGGGGCCACTACGTGCGGCCCGATCAGACGCTCTCGCACTGCCTCAACGACGCGCTGGGCGAGGAACGTTTCGCCAACCTCGGCCTGGACGGGACCCACCCGGCCGCATTGGGGGGCCTGATCGAGTACTACGCCCGCGCCGTCTCAGGCCGGCCGGTCGTTCTCCAGTTCAATCCGCTGTGGATGAGTTCGGCCAAACACGACTTGCAGACGACGAAGGAATTCCACTTCAACCACCCCAGACTGGTCCCACAATTCGCGACCGAGATTCCCTGCTACAAGGCTCCGTTCTCAACCCGGCTGGGTGCCATGATGGAGCACTATGTCCCCTTCCTGAGTTGGACCAGCCACCTGCGAATCGCTTATCTCCAGGGCATGGACCTGCCTGCCTGGACCCTGCAGAATCCGTACGAGAATCCTCTGGCCGCACTGGCGGGACCGCTGCCTGAACCGCAGAACGCCGAAGCGGAGAAAGGCGGTCCCTGGCTGGACGCTGGAAGTCAGAAACGAGATATGGCGTGGGTGGATCTCGACAGCTCTCTACAGTGGCTCTTCTTCCGGCGAGCCGTGGAGCAATTGCGGGCAAGGGGAAACCGCGTGTTCGTCCTCGTGGGGCCTTTCAACGAGCACATGCTCACGGCCGAAAACGCCATCGCATTCGGCACAATCAAGACGCAGATCGAACAGTGGCTCGCCCAAGAAGGCGTCCCGCACCTGGTAGCCACCCCCC
>Ga0209164_1003544_pt1 | contig 14705 bp, 13 predicted proteins | sample MTBNYHSulfiMetaG_FD_187458 | JGI IMG/M metagenome (GOLD analysis project Ga0209164, IMG submission 187458) | Enrichment culture microbial communities from rom New York Harbor, USA that are MTBE-degrading - MTBE-NYH (New York Harbor Sulfidogenic)... | ecosystem: Environmental > Aquatic > Marine >...
CAAAAGCACCCTCGAGGTCCCAAAAAACCGCAACCAAAGCGGGTTGGGATGAAGAACAAGCCACATGTCTCGACCGCGAGAATACTCGCGGAGAGAAAGAAATAGAAGTACTACCTTGAAAGGGCTGGAGGTTCACGGTTCATGGTTTTCGCGGATGGACGAACCGTCTATCCGCAGTGCTGAATGGGCAGGCACCCGGAGCACTGAGTGCCGAACGGGTATTTAACCCTTAACATTTGAACCTTGAACCTTTGAACCCATAATAAATGGAGAAAGAAAACATGTACACTGCCAGTGATTTGAGGAAGGGTCTGAAAATCCAGATCGATCGTGAGCCGTACGTGGTGACGGACTTTCAATTCGTCAAGCCCGGCAAAGGCCAGGCCCTGTACCGCTGTAAATTGAAGAACATGATTACCGGCGTCATCATCGACCCGACCTATCGATCGGGCGATACCTTTGAATCGGCCGATCTCAGCGAACGGAAAATGCAGTATCTCTACAACCAGGAAGACGAATACTGCTTCATGGATGTCGAGAATTATGAGCAGTCCGTACTCTCCTCAGAGCAGGTCGGCGATGCGAAGAACTACCTCACAGACAATCTGGAGGTGGATATCCTCTTTTTCGGGGAACGGCCCATCGGGATAACCCTCCCGAACTTCGTGGATTTGACCGTTACCAGGGCCGACCCCTGGGCCAAGGGGGATTCCGTTGCCGGCGACACCAAGCCCGTGACGCTGGAAACCGGTTATGTCCTCAGGGTGCCTCCTTTTGTCGAGGAGGGGGGGAAAATCACGATCGATACACGGACCGGTGAATATGTCACCCGGGTCAAAGAGTGATCCGTGCCCGCGTGAAGAGACGAGATTGGCCGGCCGGAAACGGAATCTCCGGCAGCGTGCGCAGATGGTCCATTGGATTCGGACCTTTTTTGTTGATCAAGGATATTTAGAGGTAGAAACCCCCCAGCTTATCTCCGCCCCGGCCCCGGAAATGCATATCGAGGCCATGGGTGCGGACGGTCGTTTTCTCCATCCTTCACCCGAACTCTGCATGAAGCGGTTGCTGGCGGCCGGACTTCCCAGGATATTCCAGATCAGCAAATGCTTCAGGAAAGGAGAACGGGGGGACCTGCACCTGCCTGAATTTTCTCTCCTTGAATGGTACAGGACCGGCATCGACTACCGGGCCCTCATGGACGAGTGCGAGGCCTTGATCCGTTTTGTCGCCGAACGCCTCCACAGGGGAGCGATCATCTCATACCGGGGAAGGGACATCCGCCTCGGACCTCCGTGGGAGCGGCTGTCGGTCAGGGCGGCCTTTGATCGATACGCCCATCTCTCCCCGGATCAGGCATTGACGGAGGGATGCTTTGACCAGGTGCTGGTGGAGGATATCGAACCCCATCTGGGAAAGACCCGACCGACCTTCCTCTATGATTATCCCGCACCCTTGGCCGCCTTGGCGAGGCTCAAAACCGAAGACCCGACCGTAGCCGAGCGTTTTGAGCTCTATATTACCGGGATGGAACTGGCCAATGGGTTTTCAGAGTTGCATGATCCTCAAGAGCAGAGGGTCCGGTTCGAGGCGGAACAGCAACGGAGGGCTGCTGCGGGAAAAGAGGTCTATCCATTGCCGGAACGATTCCTCCGTTCTCTTTCGGATATGCCCGAGGCCTCGGGTATCGCCCTCGGCGTGGACCGTCTGGCCATGCTCTTTTGCGGGGCCTCGCGTATTGATCAGGTGGTGTCTTTTACGCCGGAAGAGACATAGGCTGAAGCCCGTGAATCCCGTAGCCAATATCCGGTTTCACTTGATCAGCCGTTTGATTTAGGCTATAAACAGATACCGTCGCAGCCTTCGGAATGCTCAGCGAGCGCATTTTGCGCAGCCTCATGCGGGGGGATCTTCAATCCCGATGTATCGGGAAACCCTTGAACCTCTGAACCCTGGAACCTCTGAGACGATGAAAACCTCTACAGCACAGGTCGTTGGCAGGAAAACGATCGGGGACCAGACCCGGGGAAAGGAGAAAAGATGCCTGGCCTGCGGCAAACCCAACATAGATGCCCGCAGACGGTATTGCTCGAAGGCGTGCAGGGACTACACCAACTGGGTCCTCTCTCTTTCAAAGGGACTGCTCAGGGCGGTCAACGCCAGATATGCGGCCTTTTCCTTTACCCACGACCGGGTCATCCTGGATGTGTTTCCGGTCTGGTCCAAGCATATTTCCCGATTCGTGTCTGAACGAATTGAAGGGAATACGCCGGCCGAAGACCTGAAAAACCTGGTCCTGCAGTTCGGACAACAGTGGCATCATATCGTCAATCACAATGGATCACGGAGTTACGCATCCCTCTGTCTTGTCAACCGGAATCACAGCAAGGATATCCAGCCCAGCAGCATCCGGCCAACCAGAAGGTCCCTTCCGAGGTTGTCCAGGGATGAGACAAGGTGCCTGGAGACGTTGAAACTCGACAGGACCGACCTGTCTGATGAGGGTCGTATGGTCAAGATCAAATCGGCCTATAAGAGGATGGCAAAGATCCACCACCCGGACGTAGGGGGAGACGAAGAGGCATTTAAGAGATTGAACGACGCCCATGAACAGATGCTGTTGTGGGCGGAAAACCCCCACTACACCTCCCGCAGGGCACTCCCGGGCTGCTGGTCGTACGACGGCGCCACCAGCCGCTGGTCCCCTCCCTTGTAACAACCCACAACTCCTGGATACATATGTCACCGAGATATGACATCCCGGACAAGGCGCCCGTCTCCTTGTCGGTAAGGCCGTCGATACAAGTGACTTTTAGGTCCGGCTCAATCTCCCCACGACAAAACTCCCGAGCAGGAGTTGGAGGGGGTGGTAGAAGAGGAGCGGCAGGATAACCAGAGCAACCGATATGGGGCTGGATGCAAAGATGGCATAGGCCATCGGCACGCCCGTGGAGATCGCCTTCTGGGTGGCACTGAAGAAAAAGGCGATGCCGTTTGTCTTTTCATATCCGGCCGTTTTCCACCAGATGCGGCCGGCCAACATCACCAGGATGAGGAGGAGCAGGGTGGAAAAAAACGCCAGGGAGATTTCGTGCGCCTTCAATGACTGCCAGATGTCGCTCTTCACGGAATTGCAGAAGGCCGAATAGACAATGAACAGGATCAGACCCATGCTGGCCTTGGACATGTGTCTTTTGTGGGCGTCAGCCCAGGGTTTCACCCACCTCCGGACGACCTGGCCCACGGCGAAGGGGAGGAGGATAATGAGCATAATCTTGAAAATGAGGGTCTCCAGCGGCGGTATGGGCGTTTTCTGAGACACCTGGAGGGAGACCCACAGCGGCACGGCAAACACGCCCAAGACATTGGACAGGGAGGCATTGAACAGGGCCACGGCGCTGGCGCCCCCTGCCTCCGTGGTAAACACGATGGACGTGGAGATGGTGGTGGGGACCGCGGCCAGAAAGAGAAAGCCCATATAGAGGTCATAAGGGAAGAAACGCCGTGACAGGAGCAGGCCGGCATAGACCAGCGCCGGTATAAACACAAAAATAAAGACCTGAATGGCCATGTGGAGCCGGTACTGGGCCAGCCCCTTTCTGACCTCCTGAGTCGGGAGCGACAGACCCTGCATCACAAAGATGACGAAAACCGCCACCCGCGTAGTGATCTGTGTGTGCAGCCACCCTCCCTTGGCCCCGGGCTCCGGGACTATCCACGCAAGCCCGACCGCAGCCGCGAGCAATAAGACAAAGATATAAGCACTGTTGAAGCGCACCCGGCTCTTCATGGCCCCGCCTCTCCATCCCTGACGCAATCTGATAAACCGCTCCTGATACAGGATTGGCGATTGAACAACGATCCAAAAACAACGGGTTGTATAGCCGAAACCCAAAAATGCTTTTCTTAAGGGCTATAGCAGGCCTTCCGCAAACGCCCGCCGCGATCCCCCATCCCCTATTCCTGCAGGCCGTCGGCAGATGACGCTGCCCCCGCCCAAAAATCCGAACGCGGCGATGCAACTGCCTGAGTGAGTCTCTTTACCCCCCTTTGCTCGCCGCTGTCAACTGGTTATCCTATGAACGAGCCCAACCGCCTACCTCTCTTCCCTTCCGCCTCACGCCTTATGAACTCGGCCCTCTGTTCGTCTGTGCTCTGAGCGTCTCCAGCCTTTCCAGGATTTCAGGGCGTTCGACCACGCCATCGGACGCAAGCGGAACAAAGAACCGCATCCGCTTACACCCATGTGGATCCTGACAATGGACTCTTTATGTTTCAGGTCTTCCCCAAATTCTGCTATGATGTCGACAAACTGAGGCCCAGGCATTCCATCTGCGTCATTAGGCGTGTGTCATGCGTTCTGAGACCGCAGACGCTTCAGGTTTTGGGCGGACGGTCTTGTCAAAACCCGGTAAAGAGGTCGAGTCGGCCTCTAAAAGGAGACACCATGGGATACCTTGCGGGGAATAAAGAGGAACCTCTTGACTTGGAACGATTTATTGAAGAAATCCGAAATAACGCAAAGAGGAAGGTCTTTTATCTGAATGCAATTCGGACATTGCTCGTATTCATCAAGGGGTTTGCAACGGACCAGAAGGAAATCGATTCCGGTCGATTCGCAAAACAGATGGATGACCTGTCTGACACATTCGCCGAAGATAAGGATGCAAAGTCCGTTGAATCGATTTTTGAGAGGCACAAGAAGATCATTCCGGCCTTCATCGAGAGGCAAAAGGCCTATTTGCACGACCGCGAGAAGGAGATATGGGACATCATCGACCTTCAAAGGACGGCGATTGCAGGCCTGGATTCGGAAAACCGGGATTACAATCGCAAGGTGTATGAGCAGAGTGAAAAGATCGAAGCCATAACCCTGCTCGACGACATCAAGAGCATCAAAAAGAAACTGAAAAAGGAAGTTGACCTGATTCAGGAGACCGTGCGAAAAAAGCAGGAGCAGGACAAACGTCAGATGGACGACCTCGCCAAGCAGATAGACATCCTCAATTTGGAATTGAAGAAGGCCAGGACAAAAGGGATGATGGACGACCTTACCAAGGCCTTCAATCGGGGGGCTTTCGACACCTACCTGCGCAAAATAGTGGATCAAAACACGATCAAACGCGCACCCTTTTCCCTGCTGATGATCGATATCGACGATTTCAAGAAGATAAACGATGACTACGGTCACCCGATCGGCGACCGGGTCCTGGTGGCCCTGGTTAAAAAGTGCAACGAACTCATCCGAGAACAGGACTTTCTGGCACGGTATGGCGGAGAGGAATTCGCCATCCTACTGCCGGGGGCGTCCCTGAGAAATGCCGTGAAAAAGGCACAACGTCTTCGAAAGGCCATTGCCGGAACCCATTACACACCCGACAAGGAGGAGAAAGGCCAGGCCATTTCCATTACGATAAGCATCGGCGTGAGTTCGTTTGCCGAAAACGATTCCGTTTCCACTGTCATCGACCGGGCCGACAGGTCCCTCTACCAGGCCAAAAAGACCGGGAAAAACAGGGTGGTCAGCGAGGCATCCCTCGAAACCGATCAGATGGATCGAGTCGCGGAACCGAATTGAATTGCCAAAGGATCTGGATGAAGGCGCTCGGCGCCTGCTTGCTCGAAGGATACGTAGCAGTCATCCCCCTCAATACACCTTAACCATATCGGCATGGTGTGTCCCCGAACGGATTGAAACGTTGCGTCGAACAGGGAATCAGGGATACACGCGCCGGTCAAAGGCCGGCGCCGATCTCTCCACCGAATCGATTTCCGGATCGGCGGAATCATCCACGTAGTTGAAACTCCCCTTGCGGATGTTGCAGAAAACCAGTTCCGGAAGGCTGTACAAGGCCCCTTTGAGCCCCCGAGAGATTAAGCCCCCGCCATCCATCGGCATGGAAAAAACGCCGGCCCCGGCGGCCAGCATCCCATAAACGGCGTTCAAGGCCCCATAAACCGGTCGAATCCAGGTCACGTCATCAGTAAAAAAGAGGAATGGGGTGTCTCCGTCTATGTCCTTGTAGAGGGTCGATGTCAGGGTGTTGCACTCCCGAAGATAGACAACGGCATCATCTCTTGAAACCTGCTCCATCTGTAACAGCATCCGTTTTCTGAACCCCGGCATTATCACTGTCCCTTTCACCCTCAATTGTCCATTGACCCGATTGAACAATTGAAACGGAATGAAATGGAACCCTTCATTTGGCTCGATATATCCTCCCAGGGCGTTTCTTGCTTCGGATTTCGATTCGAACGACGCATTCAGGTTTCGAATCAATTCAGTGGCGCAATTGCGTTCGATCAGGTGATACGGATACCATTGCTCCAATTGTTCACGATAGGTCCTTAGGTTTATCCTGGCCGCGTTCAGGGACTGCACAAGGACGTGTGGAGAGACAACAGGGGGAGGCAGAGGCACCCTATCTGAACGAGACGGAATCAATCGGCCATAGGCCACTCGAACAGGGGTTCCCGTCCTTCTTCCCCTTTCCAGCTCTGCGTACCGGCCCGCGCTTTCTTCGAGGCGGTTGTAATTCCGTTCATCCAATGGGTTTCCAGATAATACCTCCTGACGGATGCGCCGATAGTCACGCCGGGCACGATTCGCCAATCGGGCGGTGACCCCGGGGTCGTCCTGCCCGCTTTTTGCGGACTCCTTCAGGCCGGCATCGGGAAAAGGGTCCAACAATAGGAGCCGATTGCATTCGAGAGAGCGCATCACTGCCTGATAACGGGCCGCCGCCAGCAAAAGGGCATAACCCCAGTCCGGACGTCTGGATGCCACGAGCTCCATGACTGAATTTTCCAGATTTTCCCCGTAGGATGAAAGCGCTCTTTGCTCATCTTCGGACAGTCCTTTCGGATCACCGGGACGTGAGCATGCAGCCATATCCACCAGTTCCGAATCACGGACCGGCAAGGCGCGTTTCAAAACCACAAGGGCCGCATGTTTGAGCCGGTTTTCAGCATAGTACAGCCATGGGGATCCAACCGACCCGGTATCGACTTCCCTGAGAATCCCTGGATTGGGCGCCTCCGTGACAATGAGTGGAATCGCGGCCAGCGCCCGGTCCAGGGAGATCATGGCAAGGTCCAGGTATTCGGCTCCATACTTCTTTATAATGGCGGCCCCGAGTCGACGGCTTATAGGATCCGGCGCCCTGGTTTGCGAAAAAAGACCGGCGCCTTTCAATTCCATGTGGTGGATGTTGTGACGGACATCGTTCAGCAGGCGAGCGTCTGCCTTCAGAAGATCCAGGCGGGTCATACGGGCTTCCTGAACCAGGTAGCACTGGTCAAGGTGTTCCCTGATGCGTCCGAGATCACGGGGTGTGACGTCAACCCGGGCAGCGTAGATCGTTCGATTTTCCAAATCGTTATAAATATATCTGAAATGGGGCCACCGGTCTCGCACAAGCCTGAAGAGACCATCGGGGAAGTATTGGAAGTGGTAGACGGTATCGCCGATGTGCATGCCGGCGTGTCCCCCGCTGGAGCCTCCCACATTGGCATCGATGTACAGGAACCTGAAAAACGCACAAGGCAGGACAGGATCGTCTTCAGCCCTAACCGGCGGAACAAAGACGAGTGCCTGCATCACAAAAAGACTGATGAGCGCTAAAAGAAAAGAGGGGACACGGCAAAGGCCCCCTTCACGTCGGCTATTTGACCCTGTCGGATGAATCCTTTTTAAATCAGGGTTGATAGCTCTCCTGGATGAGCACGAGGGCACTTTTTTCCCTGGCCGTCAGATCTTTCACGAAGTAGACGTCCCGAACCTCTTCACGGGTTATGCCGGCCCTTCTGAGGCCGGTTCCGATGGCATTATACGTCGCCGTATCCCGCTCCCAGTCAGTGATGCCGTGCTTTTCCGCGATCTTCCCCAATTCCCGCATGAAATCCTCAGTATCGCCTTCCCTTGCCACACGCGCTGTGAAGGCGCTCACATCGCCCATATAGGACGCTTTGTCACTCTCACCGCCTTCATCCGACGGACTCGACGAACCCGAAGAATGGGAGCTGGACTTGCTTGAATCACTGGATGTCCCGCTGGAATAGGAAAGCGAACAGCCGGCGAACAAGGTCAGAATGCTAAGCAGAACGACAGCGAATCTCACCCTATCTTTCATCGAATTCACTCCTTAAAAAGAGTTGGCAACGATACCCCATAAGTGTAAAAACATACATGAAAAATGGTAGTTGTGTCAATATGAGAAAGATTATCCGATTCATGATTTTCGATTTGCGATCGCTGATGGAATAACTCCTTGGGAATAAGATGACGTATAAGGGGAGCCCCGAAGGGTTTCCCGTGGAAGCCATAGACAGAAGGTTAACACACCATAACCCCTTTATTTGCCTGGGTCCATGGAATGGAAATCGAAATCGTGCGAAGCCCGGTCCCGAGGGTTTTAAGACAGGCGGCTGCGTTGCGTCACCGCCCTTTGAAAATGGGTTTCCGGTTTTCGAGGAGCGCGTGAATGCCTTCCCTTGCATCCTCCATTTCAAAGGTGCGGGACTGGTAAAGGGTGTCTATCTCCGCCGAGTTGCGCGGGTCCCACTGAATGCCGCGGCGGATGGTGCGTTTGATCATCCTGACGGCCACGGGCGCACAGGCAGCGATCTCCTCTGCCAGTTCCCAGGCCTTTTCAAGGATCTGGTCACCCTCCAGGACATAGTTGGCCAGTCCGATGCCCCCGGCCTCTTCACCGGTGATGAGCCTCCCGGTGAAGAGGAGTTCATTGGCCAGGGGAAGCCCCACAATCAGGGGGAGCAGATAGGAGACGGCCATCCCTGAATGGAGGCCGAGCCGTGCAAAATTGGCCCCATATTTGGAATGCCGGTCCGCAATGCGGATGTCGCAGATGAGGGCCAGTCCGAACCCGCCTCCGATGGCATGTCCGTTCATGGCGGCGATGGTCGGCAGTTCAAGATCCCCCACGGCCAGAAACGGGGCGTAGGCATCCATGAGTATCTGATGCGGCAGCCGGTCCCTCGCCTCAAAAATGCCGCTCTTAAAATCAGCGCCCGAGCAAAAGGAATTACCCCGACCGGTGATGATCAGACATCTCAAGCCATGGTTTTTCGATGCCTCACCCAATGCGTCACAAAAGGCAGGCATGGTTTCCTCATCCATGCTGTTGCGATTATCGGGTCGGTTGAGGGTGATCTGAGCGATGCTCCCTTTTTCTTCATAAAGAATCGGCGCGTCCGACATAGTGGGCTCCTCGGAAAAGGATTCCTGCCAGCGGCAGGGATTTATCAGGTTCGGGATCTTTAGTATAGCCCGTTGAGTTCCTGGTGAAACCGGTCGCGTGTCCCGGCCGAGAACCGGGTCCATTCCGGATCCGCCTTCAGATTTGGGACAACGGCGGACCCTCTGATTCCTTGGCGCGTCAGCTGTTCCTCCAATATTGCTTCACGATGGGACCGCTCTGTTTCCAGTTCCTCCCGATATTTCAAAAGGAGTTTTTCAATCGGCTTCGTGTCAAACCCGGCGACACGCGACAGGATGCTCAGAAGTCCATGGTTGTCCCCGTCCAGGACCATCCGTTCCAGGCATTCTCTCCTGAGGGCCGACGCGGCGATTTCCTGGCGATCACCTCCGAATGCCTCCATCTCCGACTGAAGCCGTTCTGTATCCAGGATGCCATCGAGATGCCTTTGCAGTATCCCCCGTATCTTTCCTTCCACCTCGCGCCTCATGAAGGTCGCTTTGTCTTCCTCTGTGACCTGAACGCCCTTGGCCTTTTCCATGATGATGTCGAGGGTGCTTCGAATTTCTCCCATAAAATCGCCTGCCTCCTGCTTCTCCTCTCTCTATTCTCCTCGGAACCAAAGCTACCGCGCCAGACCCAACACCTCCATCACCCGATCGTGCAGCACAGGCCTAAATAGTCGGATCTTTTCGTTTTTTCGCGTAGGATGGATCCGATTGGTGAGAAATATAATGATAACATCCTGCTCCAGATCCATCCAGAGGGACGTGCCGGTAAACCCGAGATGCCCCACGCTTGCGGATGACAAATGCCTTCCGGCACTCGAATTCGCCGGAGATGGCGTATCCCACCCCAAGGCCCAGGTGCTGTCATGCGCCAGATCCTGCCGTGTGAAAAACTCCCTGACGGTCTCGGGTGTAAGATCACCGTTTCTCTCCCCGCGCCAGTTCGCTCTCAGAAAATTCGCAAGCCTGTAAACATCCCCTGCGGTACCGAACAGTCCCGCATGGCCTGAAGACCCCCCGAGGGCATAGGCGTTTTCGTCATGCACGGTCCCCTGAAGGACCTGTTTTCGCCAGGGACACGCTTCTGTGGCCGCGAAACGATCCCGGCTGAACCGACCTGGAGAATCGCTGCAAAAAAAGCCGATCTCCCTGAGGGTCAAAGGGTCATAAAACGCCTGCGCCAGAAATCGGGGCAGGTCCAGGCCGGCCGTCGTCTCGATCACCCACTCCAACAGCATGAACCCGAGGTCGCTGTACAGAGACCGGGTTCCCGGCCTGTACGCAAGGGGAAGGGTCAGCAGCTGATTTCTCAGGGCGGCCTTTCGGTCTGTCGGGGGCACATGATCCATGTCGAGATAAAACGGCATCCAGCCCGCAAATCCGGCGGAATGGCTCAGAAGAAGGCGCGGGGTGATGCTTCGCTTGTCTTCCGGCACGGTACGGGGGAGCAATGCCTGGATGGGGGTATCCAGCCCGACCTTACCGCCATCCGCCAGCTTCATCATGGCCAGGGTGGTGCCGAGGGGCTTGGTCAGGGAGGCCAGGTCAAAGAGGGTCTCTTTTTCCATGGGGAAGGGCCGGGGCCAAAGGGCACGATCCCCGACCGCCATAAACAGGCGGATGATCCCCTTGCTCGCCGCCAGGAGAACTGCACCGGGGTAGACGCCTTCCCGCCGTCCCCTTTCGAGCAGGGTCTCTATGCCCGATATCGTCTCTTGTTCCATCGGTTGAGTCTGGTTGCCGGTTACTGGTTGCTTACTGGTCGTCGGGTTTCAGCTTCAGCGCTTTAGCCACTTCATCGGCCGGCCAATCGAATTGGAAAAAATATATTGACCCCTCATCCGAAATTGGATATAGGTTCATATCAAATTTTCTTTTTCAATTCCGATTCAAGCGTCTACTCGAACGGTAACATAAATCCTGGCAGGTGTAAACGCACATCCATCATCCGTCAGGGTCATTATATGCTGTCTCATGTTTTTGATTCCGGGCGCTGCGTGCCCTCGATCTACCAAACCCTTACCATCAATAAGGAGGTCGACATGGGAAAGACAAGACTTTGGATTGGAATCCTGCTGGCTCTCATCTTCATCATTCCGTCAACATCGTTCGCAAAAGAGGCGGTCCCCGGCGTAACAGACACCGAGGTGGTGGTGGGTTGGACCACGCCCCTCTCCGGACCGGCCGCCCTGTGGGGCGTTACCGGCCTGGGCGCCAAGGCATGGGCCGATTACATCAATGACCAGGGCGGCATTCATGGTCGGAAGATCAAGGTCGACGTCATGGACGACGGCTACAACCCCACCCGCGCCATGGTCAACCTGCAGCAGATGAAGGGCAAAGTCTTTGCGGTCTGCGGCCTTCTGGGAACCGCGGTGCTCCATGCGGCCAAGGACTTTTTCCCTGAAAACAAGATCCCGCTGATCACCGCGTACGGCGATATCCGGATCTGGGCCAGGATGCCCAAGGACCAGCTGCGCTATATCTTCATCGCCTATCCGGACTATGAGGACGAGGCCATTTACATCACGGACTATGCCGCCAACAAGCTGAACGCAAAGAAAATCGGTCTCTTTTACCAGAATGACGACTACGGGAAGATGGCCATGGTCGGGGTCAAAAACGCCTTGGCAGCAATGAAGGGCAAGGCCGAGCTGGTGGCCGCGGTTCCCTATGAGGTCACGGAAAGATCCCTGGGGACCCATGCCCTCAAGCTCAAGGAGTCCGGGGCTGAAGCGGTCATCATCTATTCAACCCCCAGCCACGGGGCCCTCATCCTCAAGGAAATGGCCAAGGCCGACTATCGGCCCCAGGCCCTCACCACCTTTACCCTGGGCGATCCGATCATGTATAAGATCGCCGGCGACGCCTGGGAGGGAACCTACATCGCCCTGCCGGGCAATTCCGGGGTTCCCGGATCCGAGGCCGCGGCAGACCGGGTCGTTGAAATCCTCAAGAAGTACAACCCCAAGCTCGAGGGGAAAGAATACCTGGCCCTGTTCGGGGCCATGTCCATGATGCACCTGGTGGAAGGGCTGAAAAACGCCGGGCCTGATCTGACCCCCGAGACCATGATCCAGGGGATGGAAAAGATCAAGGACTGGAAACCCGAAGGCATCGGCGCGCCCGTGACCTACAGTCCGGACAGACGCCATGGCAACAATGCGTCGCGCATGGGCCGGGCTGAAAAGGGGAAGCATGTGCCCCTCGAGCCGTTTACCATCCATCCATCCCACTTCTAAAACCCTCTTATTGAGTTGATCCTGTAGTAGGGTTTGGGAGGGAGCGGGCCATGCATCCCGTTCCCTGCCCAAAACCCGTGTGTGCAAACAAAAGGTTCGATCAAGGATCTCAGAGCGCCCTATGGCATTATTGCAAGTCAGCCGTCTCTCCATCAGCTTCGGCGGCATTCAGGCCCTGATAAACATCGACCTGGGAATGGAAGAGAAGGAGATCCTGACCATCATCGGTCCCAACGGCTCCGGAAAGACCACCCTCTTCAACTGCATCTCGGGTGTTTACCACCCCGATGGCGGAGACATTGCGTTTCAGGGAAGGCGCCTCATCGGACTCTCTCCGGATTTCATCGCCCGCAGGGGGGTAGCCCGGACCTTTCAGAACCTCCGGCTGTTTCTCCACATGACCGTCCTCGACAATCTCCTTCTGGGCCGGCATATCAAGTTTCGCAAAAATCCTTTCAATGCATTTCTGCGGCTGCGAAAAGAGGAACTCCGCCACAGGGAGGTGGTGGAAGAGATCATCGAGTTTCTGGATCTCCAGGCCTACAGACAGGCGCGGGTTTCCGATTGCCCCTACGGTGTACAGAAGCGGGTCGAGGTGGGACGCGCCCTGGCAACGGAGCCGAAACTGCTGCTTTTGGATGAACCGATCGCCGGTCTGACCTCGGAAGAAAAGGAGGAGACGGCCTATCGGATCACTGAAATCCGCGGGAGATACGAGACCGCCATCCTCCTGGTGGAGCACGATCTCCGGATCGCGTCCAAACTGGCCGACCGGATGATCGCCCTGGACTTCGGGCAGAAGATCGCCGAAGGGAGTCCCGAAGCGGTCCAGAAGACCCCGGAGGTGATCAGGGCCTATCTGGGGGATGAGGCGGACCACAAGATGGATCATTGACGATAATCGACTGATGATTACCGGAGGCAGGCGCCTTGGCAGTGGAAGGCCAGGATAACCATTTGAAACTTATATTGAAAGAGAGCCCATGGCCCCGTTGTTGAAGATCCAGAGCATCGAGACCCTCTATTACGACCGGATATATGCCCTTCACGGGCTCTCCCTGGAGGTGAAGGAGCGGGAGATATTTGCCGTCCTGGGGCCGAACGGGGCCGGCAAGACCACGCTGCTCAAGACCATTGCGGGGCTGTTGAAGGACCAGCCCAAAAAGGGGACGATTGAATTCGCGGACAAACGGATACACCGAATGGCCCCTGAACGGATTGCGGCCCTTGGCATCGTTTATGTCCCTGAAGACCGCGGGCTTTTCCGGGAATTAACGGTCAGGGAAAACCTGGAATTGGGCTGCTGGGGGAGGAAAGACAAGGGGATCCGGGATGACCTGGCCTTTGTGTTCGGGCTCTTTCCCATATTGAAGTCCAGGGCCGGTCAGCAGGCCGAGACCCTTTCAGGGGGAGAGCAGCAGATGCTTGCGGTAGCCAGAGCCATGCTTCGCCGACCCAGGCTCCTGATGCTGGATGAGCCCTCCCTGGGCCTCGCGCCCAAGGTGTCCCGTCATGTATACGACGCCCTTTCCCAGGTCAGCCAGAAAGGGATGACCATCCTGCTGGTGGAACAGAACGCCGGGATGGCCCTCAGCATCGCCACCTTCGGCTACATCATGGAATCGGGACGGATCGTGCTGGAAGGAAATGCAAAGGAGTTGAAAGCGAACGAGGATGTGCGGGAATTGTACCTGGGCATCGGCGGGGATACGGCCTCGCCCAAGGGATGGCGACTCTACAAAAAAAGGAGGACCTGGTAGTGGCGAACCGGCCTGCAAACTTCCCGGCCCTCTTTTTTGAGCAGGTGGCCGCCCGTAAAGAGCGTGTGGCCCTCCGGCGGAAGGAACACGGCATCTGGAACCGGGTCGCGTGGAAGGAATACGGGGAGAAGGTCCTGGAAACGGGAGCGGCCATGATTGCGCTGGATATCCAGGCAGGGGAACGAGTGGCCATTTTAGGGGACAACCGGCCCGAGTGGCTCTTCTGTCACCTGGCCGCCATGGCCATCGGATGCGTCACCTGTGGGGTCTATTCCACGTCGGCACCGGATCAGGTCAACTATGTGGTGGGCCATTCGGAATCCAAGATCCTCTTTGTTGAAAACGAAGAACAGGTGGACAAGGTCCTCCAGATCTTCCCGGACCTTTCCGTGAAACAGATCGTGGTCTGGGACCCCAAAGGCCTCTGGGGATTCACGCACGAGGCGATTGTCTTTTTTGATGAATTCCTGAAAACAG
>Ga0209164_1003545_pt1 | contig 14701 bp, 17 predicted proteins | sample MTBNYHSulfiMetaG_FD_187458 | JGI IMG/M metagenome (GOLD analysis project Ga0209164, IMG submission 187458) | Enrichment culture microbial communities from rom New York Harbor, USA that are MTBE-degrading - MTBE-NYH (New York Harbor Sulfidogenic)... | ecosystem: Environmental > Aquatic > Marine >...
TGTATTATTTATTGCAGTTGTTATAAATCCAGTAATTGCTCAAAATGCAGATAGGACATCTGAGTCAACATCAAATGGAAATTGGTTGTACGTTGGTGGAACAGGACCAGGAAACTACAGTAAAATTCAGGATGCTATAGACAATGCAAGTGATAGAGATACCGTATTTGTTTTTTCTGGAGTTTACTTGGAAAATGTCTATGTTAATAAATCAATTAATTTACTAGGTGAAAATTGCGAAACAACTGTCATTGATGCAAATGGAACAGGTCACCCTGTTCTTTTAGTTTCAAACAACATTACGTTAAGTGGTTTTACAATTCTAAATGGAAGCACTGGAGTATACTCATATAAAAATGATGGCAATATTATAAAAAATAATAAAATAAGTAATAATTATTTTGGTATTCAACTGTATTATCTTTCAAACAATACTGTCTCTGATAATAAAATATATCAAAATAGAAGAGAAGGCATCTTTACTACTGATTCTTATCTTTCAATAATTCAAAATAATGAAATTATTAATAATAATGGGTTTGGCATATCTTTTTCTCATTCTGATAGAAATAAAATAATAAATAATTACATCTCAGGTAATAATGCCAATGACCCTAATTTTCATGCGAATATTTTGTTATTCCAATCATTTTTTAATGATATCTCAAAAAATACCATATCTAATCACAGCGAAGTGGGAATTGCTTTGGGTATAAGTTATGGCAATCGAATTTGTTATAACAATTTTATCAATAATACAAAGGATATTGTATTTGAGTACGGATTGCATTGGGCTCTTTTAGGAAATCGTTTCTTTAACAATTATTGGGATGCTTATCTTGGCATAGGACCTAAGATAATAATTGGCTCTTATATGGGGATTATTAACATTTTAATACCCATAATTAAAATACCATGGTTTGAATTTGATTTATTCCCAGCAAGAAAACCACATAATATAGGAGTATAAGATATGAAAAAATGTTTTGCAGTTGGAATTATTGTATTATTTATTGCAGTTGTTATAAATCCAGTAATTGCTCAAAATGCAGATAGGACATCTGAGTCAACATCAAATGGAAATTGGTTGTACGTTGGTGGGAATGGCGCAGGTAATTACAGCACAATCCAAGACGCAGTGAATGATTCTTTCGATGGCGATATTGTATTTGTGTATGATGATTCATCACCATATTATGAGTACGTTGTGATACCTTGTGCAATTACTTTGATGGGAGAAAATAAAGAAACAACGATTATTGATGGAAACCATCGTGGACGCAATATAGATCTCCGCTCAGACAAAGTGACGATAACCGGATTTACACTTCAAAACGCAGAAAACGGAATATATATAACCACAAATGAAAACAAAATAATTGGAAATAATATTCTGAACCACCATCATAATGGTATTTATCTTAGATCCAATAATGAAGAAACAACATCTTCTTCATTTAACAGAATTGAAAACAATTTTATATCTGGTTGTGAGCAAGATGGTATTGACATATTTGTCTGGCAAGTTTCAGGTGCATTCAGCGCAGGAAGCAACAACATGATTATAAACAACACTCTCACAGAAAATCATGCCGGTATAAGTATTGGTCGAGAAGCGGGTAAAAATCTTGTACATGGAAATATTGTAATGTCTAGCCATCTAAATGGAATAAGTATATCTGGGAGTTTGAACCAGATTACTATGAATCATATCGAAAATAATGGCCTTTATGGGATAAAGCTGTACGGTCCTTGTTTTAATACAATTCAAAATAACAACATTTTGTCAAATGATGTTGATGCGTATTTTTACACTACATTGATTCATTTCCGTAGTAGATGGAGGGAAAATTATTGGGGAAGGGCTTATTTACTTCCTAAAGTCATCGTTGGTCAGAACCATATACGAGATCCTATTGATCCAAAAAATGGAGACGAACCTGTAGATATTATAAGTTTTGAATTTGACTTGCATCCAGCGTCAAAACCCTACGATATTGGAGGGAGCGGATAAATGAGAGTTAAGTATCTGAAGAACGGTTTTGCATTCGGAATAGTTCTTTTGTTCCTAATGATTGGTGCTTCACCAATCATCAATGCAGATGGAAATGCAATTCCTCAATCAATAGATGATGTTTCAATAACTATTCTTGAATGCAAGGCAGATGGAACAGTAGAAAGAACTGTTTTTAGGATGTCAAGTGAACAAGCAGAGAGTTTCCATGAAGAAATGGGAAACGCTCTGGATTTAGAGATGCGTTTGTCTATTTACAAGAAATACAATTTAATATCACAGGATATCACAGTTGATTCTTTACGTGAAGGAATGGAGGAAAGAGCACAGGAAATGGGATTGACACAAGATGGTTTGATGTCAAAATTTAGAAGCAGCCAGTCATTATTACCACCATTTATTCGTAGAAACATATTTTGCTATGTAAATGGGCGCGAGGATGTCTGGTATGGTTTCTGCTTCCCTCCAATATTTACTGGTTTCTCTCGTCACCTCGGTTTGCTCTTTTTAATCAGCGGTTGTTCCATTGAATCAAAAGGACTGTTAGGTGAATTCAATTTTTTTACAGGTTTTTTTGTTAAACTGATTGGATTTGTAGGAATAATAGAAGTTGGCTCTCGCAATTCCTGGCGGTGGATTCAATACGATGGATTTTGTATATATTGTAAGGCATTAGGAGTTCCAGAGTGATTTACAGAGGAATATTGATGAAAAGAAAATGGTTGACGATTGGAATTATTCTTTCGTTCCTAACGATTGGTACTTCACCGATCATCAACGCACAGGACGATACAGTTCCTCAAGCAATAGGCAGAGTTCCAATAACTATTCTTGAATACAAGGCAGATGGAACCGTGGAAAGAACTGTTTTCAGGATGTCGCCCGGTCAAGCGGATAGTTTCCATGAGGAAATGAGAAACACACAGGATTTAGAGATGCGTTTGTCTATCTACAAGAAGTATAATCTTATATCGGAGGACATTACAGTTGATTCGTTACAGGCAGGGATGCAAGATAAAGCACAGAGAATGGGATTGATACAAAATGGTTTAATATCTTTATTCAGAATCAATAGGTCCCCATTTCCATCAAATGTTTATAGAAACATAAATTGCTCTGTATCAGGAAATGACCCTACCTTTTATGGTTTCTGTTTTTCTTTATTTCGTCCTCTACATCCCAGCCCTAAAATCCTTACAGTTATCTCTGGAGGTTGTCCTATAAAATCAAAAGGAGATTGGGGTGAATTTGACCTTGAAATTGCTGACCCTATCATCCTGATTGGATTTGTAGGAATAATAGAAATGGGTTATCACAATTCTTGGAGATGGATTCAATACGATGGATATTGTGTATATGCTCAGGCAAAAGGCGAATATTAGGATAAAAAAAATAGACAAACTCACTCAAATATTGACAACAGGAGTAAATCATCATCCGTCAATCAATTTTTAATATTAAAGTGGTGTTCAAATCCCTTCCCCTGCACTGCTATGGTTCACACAGATGCAATACTATCGTTTTTTACTTCATCATCGTCGTATAGTAAAAAAAGATTTTTTAAGTATATACACACCACCCGCTAACTATTTATTTTCAATGATACTTTCTTACTCTAATTAATGAGAAGTTGATCAATGACACGTATACTACTAATTGATAAAAAATTCAAAAAAAATACTCTAAAATATGTCTTTCAATGTCTATTAGCGACACTTACTTTCTTCGCGATTCTTCTTTTCCTTGACATATTAAATGAAATTGCCATAATTACAGCGCTTGGAGCAAGTGCATTTATTGTCTTTACTATGCCAAAACAATATTCATCTGATCCCCGACGTCTTATTGGAGGCTATCTCATTGGTTTGGTGATTGGATTTATATTCTATAGTATTTCAACGTCAACTTTTAGTGCAAATATTTTCGGTCATACTACCACATCATTAATTGTATTTGGCTCTGCAGCTGTTGGGTCATCAATATTTGTCATGGCGATTACGAACACCGAACATGCTCCAGCAGCGGGTATCGCACTTGGATTGGTCATTAACAAATGGGATTACGTAACAATCATGTATATCATCTTGGCAGTTATCTGGATGTATGGAATTAAAACAATTTTAAGAAAATATTTAATGGATTTAATTTCTCCGCATGAAAATCCTCTGCAAGAGCACAAACGATGAAGAAAGAATACCGGAACACTATCTAACGCCATTTCAAATACAATACGAATTGATTTCAACCTAAAGTGAACGTCTCTTCCCCTGCACTTGAAAATAAGCCATATGAACTTAGGGGAAACAGTGACATGGATTTCACACAAAAAAATAAAAGAAAAAAAAGGATTATTTGATTCCGATAACGATTGGACCAAGTATCACTGCTGATTTTGTGACACTGACTGCGACAGCGTTTTCCGCTTGGGCGGTAATCGTTATTTGTATCTTCCCAAGACCGAAAAACATGCCAAGGCTGATTGCCTCGGTCGCATCGACTGCGATGTTTGCGACCGTGCCTGTCGCTGTCTTATTGACCTTTTTCAAGATGCCTCCGGTGACAACAATCGACCAGTCCATGTTCATCGCAGGGACGCTTCCGATGTTCTTGACTTCGGCGTTTACGCCCACGGGTCCCTGGATGTTGAGAATGGAAAGTGCCGCGTTTCCCTCGCCTTCGACGATGGCTCCGATCGCCCAGTTGTAATCTAATCCGTAGATCTGCAGCTCTGACCAATTTCCATCAAAGCCCCAGTCGCCTTTTCCATCCACTGCAGGGCCTTCATCCATCAGGGCGAGATACACATTTTGCTCGGTTTGTTCCCATTCGACAGAGACCCAGAGTTCCTCATATCCTTCCAAGGGGACCGGGGTGAGGAGCGGTATCGTATGAACACCTGAGGAATCGAAATGGTAGGTTGTGTCATTTACTATGACCGGCCCTGGATGGGTCGCGTCTCCTTTGTCGTAGATGATAACGGTCGCGTAACATTCGAATTGACCGTTGTCCGCGCTGTACCCTGCATTGACCTTGGTAAGCGTCCAATCCGCATATGGTCCTAACTCTTCGGTTGTGAGACGGATCGCGGATTGCCATTTGAACGGAACTTCGACGTCTTCGACGCCGATGACGTTGACAAGACCGTCAGGGTTATAGTATTTTATTTCCTCTTCTCCACGATTCAGAGGAGAAAAAGGGATGGTTGTGGTGGTCATGGAAAACTTGGTTGGTGGCATTAAATGTGCTGCACTGATGCCCGAAATTAACCCAACCACGAGCATTGATAAAACAAGGACTACGGCTGCCTGATATCTTCTTTTTTGTGTGTTCTTCATAGGATTATCCCTCATCTTTGTTTTTTTTAATGAGTTTTATAAGATATGAAGGTTCGTCTGGGTTCTTTGTGCAAATCAAAAAAAGTTAGCTATGAAAATAGTATTTTATCTGAAAAGTGCAGGAAAACGGGATAAATCCCTTCTTAGGAAAAGGGTCCTAACGGCAGGATTAAGAGGGACCGTGGTATTCATTTTTTCGTGATTGAATGACGCAGGGAAAATCACCGGAGACAATCGATGCGTACATCGCCGGGTTTCCAAAGGAAACCCGGGAACGATTACAACGGTTACGGCAGGTAATCTTGCAGGTTGCCCCGGATGCAGAGGAAGCGATGCGGTATCAGATGCCGACGTTCCGATTTGCAGGGAAGAACCTGGTGCATTTCGCCGCGTTTGCGCATCATATCGGTTTTTATCCAACCCCCTCAGGGATTGCAGCGTTCAAGAAAGAGTTGTCTGCATATAAACAGGGGAAAGGCTCAGTGCAGTTCCCCTTTGATGAACCACTCCCCTATGACTTGGTGAAAAAGATTGTGATGTACCGGGTGAAGGAGACGGTAGCTGCCTTAAAAAAACACTAGCTGACTGTCAGGGTCTTACTGTTTTTGGTCTTCTTTGAGGATTTTGTCAACCTTGTTTTTTACCTCGGAGAGGTCCTGCATGGTTTTGTCTTTTGATTTTTTCACAGTGTCCAGCTGCGTGGTCATATCCTGTTGTATCTTTGTGACTTTCTTCTTCATCCGTTTTGCGTAGTAGTAGAATGCGACGATTACAATAATCAGGAGGAAGAGGATGACCCAGAAGAGGATCGCTCCACTATCATTTGCAGACTGGGGGATAAGATCAGAAAGTTCCGTGTGTCTTCACCACCACGATGGATTATCTGTTCTGTTCATATTAATTCTTCGGAGGGGATGCTTGGAATGTGAGTTCCGGTGATGAAAAGAAAAAAAAGAAAACACAGAGAGGTAATGTCACTACATGATGCTTTTATTTTTCAAGAAATATAGCTCTTTTCTTGATATTGTAGAGAAGTTGAAATCCGAATTGTTCTAAAAAATCTCTCCCAAGCAGGCTTGGGCAGTCTGCGCTCGTTTCAAGGATATAGAGTTTCATCGGTCCGAATCGTTCTACCTTGGTTTTTTGAGTTATGGCTCGTAACTCTCCGTGTATTTCCCAACGTCGCGCTTTCTCTTTGATACCACGTATACTTCCTACCGGACGACCCAATGAGTGAAATGATATCCCCATGGCCAAACAATCTTTCAAAGCAATACCAGTGATGTCAGAGCCAGTGTCTATTAAGAATGGGATTTGTCTGAGGATCTTTGGTTTTTCTGCTCTGACGCTCAAAAGTATGTACGGTGCCGTCCCTTTCAAAAAACCATGAATGTGCATAAGAAAACCTCCCAGTATTGTTTACACGACAAGTGTATAGTTTTCATCCGGTACGAAATCGATTAAGTAATCGTTTGGGTCACCAAATTGCCTCTTTAAGGTGTTAATCAGGGTGACAAGGTTTCTGTGTGCGATGATGACTTTTTGATTTTTGACTGCAATATACTGTTTCGGGTATTTCTTTCGTAGTGCATGATAGTTTTTGCTGAGCCATTCAACATCTTTTGTTCCCGCTGTGAGTTCTTCGAGAAGATGTTGGTCTTTCTTCATTGGTCTTGTCTCTTTTTCATTTAGTTTCATATAGATTCTCCCAGATGTTTTAATCTTATTTCCTAATTTATTTGTGATTTAAATCTTTTTTGTCTCATGTATTTAAAGAAAAAAAAGTGAAAAAAGGGATTATCGAAACGCTCTGAGCAGTTTGAACGGGTCGCTGGTTTCTAGGTAAGATTGGGTGAGCCGCTCGATCATGGTGTCGTTGAGTCCTTGTCTGGCAAGCTCTCTTCGGTAGATGCGTGCTGCCTTGTACGCCTGGTGTTTCAGACGGAACGCTTGGATGCCAAACCGGATGGTGAGTTTTGGTAGGAGCAGGAGCAGGGATCCGACGATTTTTGGCAGATCTGATTCCGCGTCTCTTGTCATGGTGATTCTCTCTAATCGTGGTCGTGTTTGATTGCTTTGCCCATGAGGTTACCCAGGTTCAGCGTGCTCATGTACTGCTGGGTGAGTTCGAATGCTTGCTCCTCGGTCATGCCTGCTGCCTTGAGTTCCTTGTAGAAGGTCGCGGCCGCTGCTGCGTACTGTTTCGCGCTCTGCGCTCCATAGAGCAGTTCGCTGAGGGTTTTGAGCAACCCTGGGATTTTTTCTGCGACGACATCCAGGATTTCCTTTATTTTCTGCGGGTCTGGCATTTCTTCATGATGATTCATAGTTTTGATACCTCCATTTCAGGTTCTACTTTCCTGGTAGGGTGGTCATATCATATAGTTAAACCGAGCAGTTGTGTCCACTTTTTGATCACTTCTGGTGTAAGACTGTAGACGGTGCGGGAGCCCTGCTGTTGTTTCTGGATGATGTTCCTTGTTTCTAAATCTAAGAGTTTTTTTCTGATGATGCGTCGGGAGGCGCTGCCTCGTTTGCTTTTCACCAGGTCTGTGATCTGGGAGACGTTCTGCGCTGGTCGTTCCAACAGGACCCTGATGATGTCCTTGGAGATCGGGTCTTTGAGGTCCGGGAAGATGATATCTGGGGTCAGGCCGCCATGGTCTAAGAGCAGTCCTGCGAGTTTGAGGTAGCGTTCCGTGGTCTTTCGTGCATCGTTAAATGGTTTGAGTAAGGCTGCAAGCATGGACTCTAGTTCACTGATGCGTTTGGTAAGCTCTTTGATTTCGTTACTCACGTCGGTTCGGTCTCTGTCCACGGAAGATGGATAACAGAACGCAGAAAAAGAATGTTTGCATCGGAGCAGTCATGAGATGGACCGGGCAGTCTGGGAGGGTGGTCAGTCAAGTATTTTCTTTGGGTACGGACCTGGGGATAGCCGCCCTTTTTTCGTGCCGTCCTTCCTGATGATGTTGTGGTAGCCATACCGGTGTTTCTTCATGGTCGTATGCAGTTTATTGTGACAGTCTTTGCACACCCGTATCGCGATGTTGTCTCTGTAATCAATGTGATGTAAGGAAACCATTGGTTTCTCAGCGTCTTGCGTAAAGGAATCTCTTGGCAGTAATTCTCGTTTGCATATTTTGCAGTAATATTTCTTTGATGCGTTCATAGCGTGTCACTTGCTTATGGCAGGGATGTTGTGTAGGTGGAAGCGTTGGTATCTTTAAAAAACCAACTTTTGGGAGAAATAGGCAGGTGCTGCTGATGGGATCTGGTTGATGTGAACGTGTGTGCGGGAAAACGATTTCAAGACTGGGTTTAGGTAGTCCGCTCACTATATGTATCATCTTTTTTTCGTATCTCTCCTTTTTTTTGGAGGTTGGTTAGAACTTGTTTGATTTCTTTTTTCTCACATTTTAAGAGTAGAACGAGATCGTCGATTGTTCGTGGTTTCTTTTTTATGAATTCAATGATAAGTCGTTGCATCATTTCGTGTTCCGCGGTTTTTAGGAACCAGTCGTATTCCGGGAATATCACTTTGTATTCCTCGGTAAGTTCGTCTAAGCCGAAAAAGAAATATGAAAGCCAGGCTTTGTTCGTGTCTAATCGTGCTTGTCTGCGTATCTCTTCTTTTATGATCTTGATATCGAGGCCATGCGAGAATAATGCAAACATGTCTTCTCGGTCGCGTGGTCGAGAGGTGACTGCTTTGAAAATGAATATGTCTGCGGGTGAAACAAGATGTATCGTGATATGGTTGAGTTTTTTGAATAGTTGCGCTCGTGATCTCATTTCTTTTGATAATGTCAGTCCACCGCATACAATATTGACAAAAATATCCCATCGGAAACCCTCATCATTTTCGATGACGGCACGTGTTTTCATTTTCATGTATGTTTGGGTGATTTTTTCTATGTTTTTGTATTTGCTTTTCTGTAATGCTTTTAAAAGTAGTCTTGCTTCATTTTCTTTCGTTACTATCACGTCTATGTCTCTGGTTGCTGTTTTCAAATCATAGAATCCCATGGCTCCCCCGCCGATGACATAAAGATGTATTGGTTGGTGAAGATACCCATCGATGATTTCAAGTTGTTTTTCTATATAGGTCTTATTAAAGTGTTTCATTTTGTATCAACCCTGTATTGTTTTCGTAATGCTTGATAGTCGGTCCATGCGGGATGAAACGGTGCTGAGGCGGTTTGATCCTGTAGGTAGTTAAAGAGGCTGTGGACGTGTTCTGTGAGGTTGTAGAACCGGGCGTTTTCCAGAAGGTTGTTCGGGTGGGTTTGTTCATAGAGGAGCAAGGCATAGCTGTTGTAGGTTTTACTGTGTGGGTCTATGAGGATGGTATGAAGTATTGTGTCTCGTACATCAAGGGTCCGTTGTGCGTGGTAATAGTAGGTCATTTCACTGAGTAATGGGAGTTGATAGGTGGCGTAGATGCTGACCGCTGTTTTTTGAATCGTTGGGAATTCTTGTCTGGTCTTAAAGAGAAATTCGGTGCCGTGTTGCCAGAGGAGTATTGCGTCGTCTGTGATGGTTGAAAGGGTTTTGTAGTTTTGGAATTCAAAGTAAGAAGTGGCGAATTCAAGCAGGGGGCGATGGGTGGGGTTGATGGAGTATCCCTGGGCGTCTTTTAGCAGTATTCCATATGTGCTGAGATTTGTTACTGTTTTATGGATCCATTGTCTAGTGACGCCAAGCAGGGTGCGGAGTTCCTCGGTCTTGAGGGGGAATGTGAGGGTGGCGATGACCGTGAGCTGTGAGTGTGTGAGGATGTTTTCTAGGGGGAGTCGTGGGAAGAGGCGTAGTGTTTCTTCGAGTTTTTGTGCCAGTGGTGTTGTTTGTTTTTTTATTTGGACTGTTTTTCCATTTCTGTGTTTGGTTGCAAGACCGTTGTTGATGAGTTTGTCGCTTATTTTTGAGGCGGATGCCGGGGAGATGTGTAATGTTTTGGAGAGGGTTGTTACGGTTGTGGGGAGGTGTTTAAAGGCGTGTATCTCGTTTTTCGAAATCATAGATGTAAACTATATGTTAAAACTTATTTATATAATTTTCCTTTTAGTTTACTTTTTAGGTCTTTTTTTACTTGATTTTTAAAAAGAGTAATCGATAACTTCCTCATCACACCATGGCTATCAGACGATACTCCTTTATTATGAGATACGAATACCTAGACAATGGATGTATCCAGAGGGTGAGCAGAAGGGTAGGTGGTTTGTATGATCGATGAAGATGATCTGCCTCAAGCGATTTTTGATTATGCTATGAAGAAGTATGACGAGCAGATAGGAGGACTATGTGAGAAATACGTTGAGGAGTTCCCGGAGAAGGATTGTGTGTTACCCGATGAAGATTGGCATAAGAATTTCCTCTATTGGTTAATTTATGAAAAAGTATTACCACAGACCGGAAAGACAATCGCAGAGGAATTCGCAGAACAGTCCCTTGAGATGACCGAAGAGATGAAGCATCATGCTCTCTCCATGCGGCATGTAATCCGTTCTGATTTCCGGATCGTATCAGAAAAAGGCATGATAATACAGTTCAAGGACATCCATACCAAAAAAATCTATTCTGTGAAACGATACAAACATGGTCCGAGATATCCGTTGAATGCCGTGGTAACCGGGCGTATCTTCCCTTTTGGTGACCATTATCGCACCACCGGTTTTTTCTTTCTCCATACATCCCCGTTTCTCTTCGATGTAGATGTGTTTATGAACGCGTATGATGCCGACCAGCTTGATCGAATCGAGGATATCCTCTTGCGTTCACGCTCTTCGTTTCAGTCCGTGATGAACAATTACCCGTCGCACTGGGTCAACTGGATGTGCCAGCAGTACGAGATCACACAGCGGTTAAAGAAGGAGAAGATCCGGGCAATCGAGCAGAAGGTGAGGTCTGATCTGTCGACTATCGTTCAAAACCTGCCGAAGGAATCCCAGGAGGTATTACAACTCTGCATGAAACGGAGCGGGGTCGTGAAATACAGGCTATTGAATCGCTATGACGATGATTTCCGGTTCCTCTGGAAGGACGAACCCATCTCATCACCCATTGGGGTGTTACGGCAGAAAGGGTTGTTGTTCATAGGAAAAATGTGGATTGGACAAAGAACCTACAAGGTCGCGTTCGTCCCTATCGAGTTTCGGAATGTCTTGGAGGAATTAGTAAATATCGATTGAGAAAAACATGCGATGAAGCAAGAGAGATATGAAAAAGAAAGAGGAAGAGATCTGCCCACCATGTAAGAAACGAAGCGCAAAACGTGTATGCCCTGTAGTCCACCAATCGATTTATGCCTCATGCTGTGGGCAACAAAGATCAGAGAAGAAATGCACCCGGGATACCTGTGTGTATGGATTTGAAAAAATATGGAGTGAACAGCAAGACCATGGAATGGCGGAACACCGGATCAGCTGGCCGCCAACGAAAGAGGACATCCAGGCTGAACTGCAGGGTATACTTCTAGCCTGGTGTTATCGACCCTTGCCCATCTTAGCTGGAAGAACACCGATAGAGGTAGCCAAAACACCAGAAGGGAAAAAGCAACTGATTGAACTGCTGCAGAGCATCAAGGACGATGCGATAAAAACAAAAAGACCTGATGCACACCTCGTGGATTACACCATCATCAAGAGGAACCTTGGGTTATTGTAAGACACCTTAGCAACGAAAAGACACCAAACGGCAAAACCATTAAATGAACCCCGTTCGATTACAGGTCTCAAGGAGGCGATCCCAGGAGCCATAAAAAAATGAAGAATGAACAATTTTTTAGCGAGTTCGAACAGACCATCAAGGAAAAATATGGGGTGATGGCTGATGAGATGCTTTCGTTTTTCGATGATCTTGCACTGTTTTTCACAGAACAACACATCCCGGTGACCGGTTTTTCGAAAAAACACATCGACCAGTTAATGACCGAGTATCTGGACTACGAAGATCTCTCCAATGCAGAATGTTCCATGGCGTACCAGACGCTGTTTGATTTCGCTGATTTCTGCCTTACGAAAGACAGTACCGCTACGTTCTTTAAAGATTTCCTTGAAAAGGAAAAAGAGACCATCTATGACTATTGGTGTGTCGACATGGATGTAGAACAAGAATTTCAAGAGCTGTTCAACGATTTCGATTCGCTCTACGACATGGGGCAGTCAGAGATGCAACACAAAAAACCAGATTTTAACGAGGCGATTTGTTTCATCGATGACCTCCATCACGTCCTTGACACGATTCGGTCGCTTGCCACTGAAGCAAAAAAGGCCAACCCAACCATTTCTGATGATGAGCTGCAGAAAACGATACAAGAACGGCTACCCAAGCAGATACAGGATATCTCCATCAAGGATTTTTCAGAAGACACCCTCTTCTTGTTACCAAAACCGATCGCGAAACGATTCGTGGGAATCGGCTGCAAGGTCCTTGAGTTGAACAACTTTTCGCAGGGGTCGAAAGAGTATCTCGACACTCTTGAGGCGCTCATGGTCTTCCTAGAAACACTCAGAGAGGATATCAAAAAACTCAAAACAAAAAAGAAATAAGACCCCCTGAAGCAGATTCACCACACCGTGGTGAGAAATCAAGGAGAAGGACACGATTTTGATGGTGTCATCTGAGACGAGCTGTCCGTGAATGGATCTTCTGAAGAGTGATCAGACAAGGAAAAGACGTAAAAAGCGATAGGCTATAAGCAGAAAGCAGAAGTGACACTATGAGAATCGGAAGTATAAAGGAATACATGTGCAGAGAGTGCAAATATTTTGAATACTCTGGAGAGTATGCTGGTGAAGGGTTGTGTCGTGCAAGCGGGTATAAAATGAAAAACGAAATCCCATTCTGCTATGCAGGGGAGGAGGAGTTAAAAAGCAAAGGCGAACCAATACCAGCATTCTTTTGTAAATACCATAAAAAGGAACGGATAAAACAAAGACCATATGAGGTAAAAAAAAGATAGTTTCTGGTGGACTGCACTAGTCGTCTCTCCCATTTCTTTTTCGGTTCGTTGCTCCGCTATTCGGCAGTTCTCATATTTAATTTTTGACTTGTTTGGGGAGGGGGTCCGTAATTGAAGAAGTGCAGGGGAAGGGAGGTGAACCCCGGGAGGTATGTTCATAAGACCTGTATGCTAATTATTCAAAGAATTTGTAAATGAGACTGCAATGCATAAAGACCAGCCCGATACGGACGGAAGGCCTAACAGGACCCCGTCAGGTTCCTCCTCTCCATCTTTTTTATGTTTGTACCTCGTTAAAGATCAGCTATACGTTTATAAAGAAAAAATTGTTACAGAGTCACATGGTGGCGGCACAGGTCATGAAAATTGGAATCGTGTATTATTCAAGAACAGGGAACACAAGACACGTGGCAAAAACATTAGAAGAGAAATTGAAAGAAAAAAACGCTGACGTGAACATCATAGAAATCGAACATGTCAAAAGACCTGGTTTTTTCACAGCTGGCAAAGCAGCAACAAAACAACTGGAACTCCCCATGAAAAACACCGAGTTTGACATGGGAAACTATGATGTTATCCTTGCTGGTTCCCCGACATGGAATAAAAGACCGTCCCCCTTTATCATGACGTTCATCAATACAGCAAAAAACCTCAAGGGAAAAAAGATCGCTGTTTTTAGTACTGGTCTTAGTCCCATTACTCAGAGAGATCTATTCAAAGAGAGCATTACTCGTACCCTAGAAAAGGCAGGACTGGAAGCATCTGATGGTTTTCTCGCAGTACAATTTAAAAGAGGGACCCTTGTCGATGGAGAACAAACCATAGATACGTTTGTCGATGCTGTCTTGAAAATACAATGAAGAATCATATCTGAAATTGTCGGTGATCGGGATCGTGATTTTGATTCGCATAAAAAAAACAAGTCATAAAAACCGTATCACCGTTTTCCCACCTCATGAGGTTCTGAGGAGAGGGCGTAAAGATACACTGATGTGAATAGTACTCCGATATGGTGAAACAACAATGAAGAAAGTTGGGTATCCGACCGTGGACGATGTCCTTGATGACATCCTGAAAACAGTATCCGGGGATTTCAGGGAGAAAGTAAAGGAAATGACCTGTGATGAATTCATCGTAAAACAGCATTTCCATCTGGGGACGACCATCAAAGAAAGATATTTTTATAAGAACAAAGCACGCGAACGACTGGTCAAGAGTTTGGGCGTTGGCGATAAAAAAGAGTACAGGTTTCTTGATGGAGATGTGTTCTCACAAATCATTTTGCAGGCGCTCTGGAAAAAGATCACAACTGGAAGTACACAGCAGTCATGAGATGAGACGCAGGGCCTTGTGAAAAAGGAACGCGAACAGAGACTCCTGATGATATCA